>Ga0307511_10001632_pt1 | contig 23697 bp, 38 predicted proteins | sample 13_EM_MG_FD_200266 | JGI IMG/M metagenome (GOLD analysis project Ga0307511, IMG submission 200266) | Populus trichocarpa ectomycorrhiza microbial communities from riparian zone in the Pacific Northwest, United States - 13_EM | ecosystem: Host-associated > Plants > Roots > Unclassified | place... | reverse complement strand
GGTATGAGTTGATAATGAAGTACATGGCGGTCACTGGGACTACCGCGAAAGAAAATGATGGTGAACATGCATAGGAGAGGTGCCCGTACATGACTACTCAATTTTTATTAATTCAAGTTTGGATATGCCAGAACCTCGTACACCGCCAAATGTATGATACCTACCAGTCACGTTTTTTGATTTCATTGGGAACATATATCGACCCACCTGAGTCACATATGAAGCCAGCTCTGTACCAGCTGAAAGATCTGATGTTTGGTTAGCTGATTGGCATATGTCTTGGCATGGCAACCCTGTAGCAGAAAGAGTATCCCGAAGATCTTGTTCCACCCACCTGTCAGATCGAGAACCAGCTTTATTGCAGCTGAAATATTTAATGTTGGCTCAGATGGTTGGCACATGTTTACATATTATATCCATGAAGTGGCAGGTCCATCCTGGAGGTCTCGTTCTGCCCATCTGCCAGATGTGAACCAAGCTCCATCACAGGTGAAATGTTTGACGTAGGCTTAGTCTTGTCCCACCTGTCTGCCAGATCAGCAACCATCTCCATCGAAGCTGAAATATCTGTTGTTGGCTCAGCTGGTCAGCACATGTTTACGTATAATATCCATGAAGCAGCAGGGCCATTCTGGATGTCTTGTTCCACTCATCTGTCAGATGCGGACCAAGCTCCATCACAGGTGAAATGTATGATGTAGGCTTAGTCTTGTCCCACCTGCCTGTCAGATGCAACCATCTCCATCGAAGCTGAAATATCTGGTGTTGGCCCAGCTGGTCAGCAGATGTTTATGTATAATATCCATGAAGCAGCAGGGCCATCCTGGAAGTCTTGTTCCACTCATCTGTCAGATGCGGACCAAGCTCCATCACAGGTGAAATATTAGGTGTTTCTGCTCGTCTTTTGCACATTTCTCAAGTTAATTAGGTAGCACTCTGTTGAAATCCTAGATGAAGCAACTGTGAGTCTCAGCGTGAAAAGGAAAGGCTAATATATTAATCAATACCTAGACGAAGCAACTGTGAGTCTAGGAGCAATATGTAAGTCTATAAACACAAACGGAAAGAAAGGAGAAGTACCTCAGCGTGAAAAGGAAAGGCTGAGGTACTGAACGATAAAGTAAAGCTTTATAAAGAAAAGAAAAGGGGCTTCGGCCCTCGAATGTCTGAGCAGAAATGAAAGAAGTAAGATAAATGAAAGCGACGACACTGAAAGGTAAGCGACAATATTAGAAGGAGAAGACAGGGCCGCTTGAGACTGCACCGAACGACTGCACAATGAGCAGCGAGAGGTGGTGAGGTGATGAAAAGAACATGTTAACGAACTTGTCGGAAGGTGTCGAGTGACCGCGAGACAAGCGGCGAGGGGTCATGCAATTATAAAGTGGTCGTAGCATGGCAAGAAGAACTGGTGAAGATGTCGATGTAATGAGACGGGTGGGGAGCTCGCTACAACTTTGAACACGAAGTGCCAGCAAAACACGGAGGGATGCTACAACTGCGAGATGACATTGAGAGATGCATGAGACGATGGTTAAGAAATTGTCGACGACAATGTTGATGGCTGAAGGAGCGTGTACGTGACCGGGTCGAGTTTTCGAGGTTGACAAGGGTGAACATAGATGTGGACAGTGGGAAAGGATGTAAAACACGGCCGCGAAAATGAACGGTGCGAAGAGAAACGAGGGACCAGCAAACTGGGGAAAACCGGCAAAGAGCCGCTTGGAAAAGGCGTCGAACTGAGAGAAAGCCAGCGAACCAGGGGGAAACCGGTAAACGAGGGGACGTCGAGCTTGAAAACCGTACAGAAACAGCAGGAGTTGGAGAAAAATGCGGCAATTCAGGTGAAAATGCCGTTGAAAACCACGAAACGGGCCCCACCCAAATCCCGAAATCGAACCTCGCGCTATCTTGTCCCCCGCGCAACCCACAATCCACTAGCCTGGACAATGCTTCGCCCGTCGCGACCAAGCGGGTAAGAGAAGTCCGGAAGCATCACGACGGAATTGTAACTGCTGCGGTCGTCGTCATCCTCGTCGTTGCACCAGCCGCCGTTGTTGTTGTTGCAGCAGCAGCGCCGCCACCGTTGTTGTTGTTATTGCTGCTAGTGCTGCTACCGTCGTCATCGCTGGTGCTGCTGCTGTCATCACTGCTGCTGCGTCGTCATTGCTGGTGCTGCCATCTTCGCTGTTGCTCCAAATCCTGGTCGCCGTTGTCGAACCAGGTCCGGCTATCGTCAAACGCTTCTGGCCGCTGTCAAACCAGTGTGTCTGTCGTCGAACCCTTTGAAACTGGTTGTCGGGGTGTCACGGCGTCGTCACAGTGTCGGAGTGTCGTATAGTGCTGATAGAGACATCAGTAGGGGATAGGAGAATGGACAACGAAAAGGAACCACGAATTATTCCACCCGCCGGTTTGGCCTATCACCCGTCTGCTTGGTTCTCATTGTCGTGTCGCCATTCTGCTGCAGTCACTGTCGTTGCCATGTTGCATCACGCCCTCTTCCTTGTCGTGTTGGGCTGCACCCTTCTTCCTCATCGTGTTCTAGTCAATCGTTGAGGTCGGGATGGTTATCATGTCGTTGAGGCTGTCGTTTTGGCTGCATTTGCGGACCCTCCTGCCTTCACGTATGTCGTCGTTGGGCACTACTTGTCGTGTCTGGGCCCAGTCATCGCATCCGTGTGGTGGTCGTCCAGTCGCCATGATTGGGTGGGATTCGCCGGTCGTCGTCGTTGGGTGGGATTTGCTGTCATTGGTCTTTGTTGGAGGGATTCGTCGTCGTTGGGCTGGATTCGCCCGTGTTGGTCCTTCGTCGACGGGCGGTCTTGCACGCGTCGTTCCTTTGTCGTTGGGTGGGATTCGTCGCCGTTGGGGTGGATTCGCTGGCGTTGGTCGTCATTGGGCTGGATTCGCCCGCTTTGGTCCTCCACTCGTTGTGATTTCCTCTCCTTCGCCGCTGCCGGTGCAGAGGCATCCTCAAAATTGCTGTCGTTCACATCGTTGTCATTGTGGTCGTTCGTGTTGCTAGTGTCGACATCGCCGCTGTCGTTTCGTCGTCATCTGGTGGGATCTGTGGGCTTTAAGATCGTCAGAGTGAGTCAAGGAAAGAGAGATGAGAGAAAACGGGCTACGACAAATGTCGTGGCCCATTTTCGTGACGCACCATATGGGCCTCCTATTTCATGGGTCCCCCCTTGTGGTCCTCCCTCCCCAGATCCTCCATCAAGCGAGAATGAGCTGCCCACATCCTTCTGGAAAGGGGAGGGGCAGCTGCGGCTGGGATCCGTTCTGTCCTTGCTGGGGCGTTGGTGTTTAAGCCAACATCCCTCACAATAGAGGACGGGCGGCTTCCCGGTGGTTGCGTGAGTTTGAGGTGGAGTAGAGGCAGCAAGGGCGCCGCTGGTGGTGGTGGAATGAGGGAGGACGAACGAACGTCAAACGTGTGGTTGATGTTTGATTCAAACTCCGATCCCACGACAAAAGATCGAGTTCGATACAAACACTTAGTTCGATAGGAAAAATGAAACTTGTATCACTTTATAAATATTTTCAAGATAACAGATCCAAAATTTGAAGGTAAAATCCGGAAAACGGAAGGAGTGTGCAGTGTCATCCAAATGCTGCGTGCTCGCATCCACCCATTCGCATCCGCCCTGTTTGAGAATTTGGCGCTTTCCGTCCGCATGCAGAATTTTGCTCAGCAGCTGACCGCAACTCTGGAGGTCGAACTCTTTCAAGTTGGTTGTCGCTAACCTTCTTGAGTCCTCCTTTCATAAATGGTATCTAGCAGATGCCATATAAATTGCTTTCTCTTTCGCCGCTTCAAGCTTGTGAATTTTACAGTATCTATAAATTGCAAAAGGCATGAAAAGCAGCCTAAAATTGAGTTGCCATCTCGGTCTCATCTGCTGCCTCTACTTCCAATCTTGTTCGCTTCTTCGGTATTACTGAGCTTGTCCCAACTGCTGGTGCTATTGCAGGCTCCTTTTTCTTCTGTGCTGCGCGTGCTTCTAGCTTGGCTTTCTGTGTGGCTCGAAGTCCATGTGCAATTTCAGTATGTTTGGCCTTTCGGACCTCAAGTGGATAGAGGAGGATAGGAACAACAAGTGAACGTTCCAAGGCTGCTCGAAGGCGGTGTGCATTGTGGAATGCATGGGTGTTGATGACAAAGCGTTCCACTGGCTTGTGTTCAATGTAGGATTTGAATAAATCTGATTCGACTCGCTCCTGCATTAATGGCTGCTTGCCCGATGCTGTACACTTTGCGAGCGGGCAATCATGCTGCACATTGTAAAGGAATCCTATATCCTGTACATGTTATTTAGAGTATTATTAAATATAGAGACCATGGGATATACATACAGTAGAGGGAATAACGGCAAAGATTTGTTCTTCATGGCGTCGAGCTAGCATTGGCATTCCGAAGATTTCATGTCGCGTCCTATGGACTTCGAAAATGTCAAGCACAATGACAGCACGTTTGCCTTCGGATTCCGCTAAAATTTCAACAATACGACCGGTAACGGATTGTTGGGCCTGGTATAAAAGGTATTAAGGTAAATACCCTGAGGTAATAACACTCAACTCACATTGAACGGCGATGTTGCAAAGACCCATGATCCTACTAAACACTTATCTCCAGAACTCGCAATAACAAATCGGCAGGCCGTCCATTGTGAATCGATGCCTTCCGAAGAATTCACGGCCTTGGCCCCTTCTGTCTGAAGCCATGGAATGTACTTTCGGCTCTCAATTTTTTTAGTTGCATCTCGCTTGAGTGGTTCCAATTTAAAAGAACCTAAAAATCATGAGCAAACTGAGTTGTATAGTAGAAATCAAGACCTACCATTGACAAGCTTTTCATGATTGGTCCAACCTACAAGAGCTTGAAGTGTCGGATGGTCATGGATGAAGTTGCGAACACAAGGCCCTGCTCTCTTCCATTCCCCATTGCCTGCCGGCCACCAACCACCAGTGAGACGATATTTTAATACTTCTTGACTTGCCAATTGGAAGGCTATGTCTCTACTCGGGGTAAGGTGGTTTGAAAAGATAGAGCAGAACCTAAAGATAGCATTGAAACGCTCAAAAGTCTCCGTAGCAACTCCAACCAGAGGTCCAAAACGGAGAATGTCTGCTTTCAAGTGTACAAGAAGGTGGAGTTTTAATTTGGATGTCATTTTCACTGGGTCAATCAAGGCAAACAGGTCGAGCACATTTGCAGCGGCAATTTCAACGTCTGACTGCAAATAAATAATTGAGAAAATATCAGAACAGCACTATATTCCAAACATACAAGATATTCTTCCATGTTTGGTATTTCTGGCATCCATAAGAGCGCGCTAAGCTCTCCCACCGCCTTAGTGAGAGCAAACCGAGTGGAGTCTACAAGGTCGTAGACATGAAACGTATTGACCTGTGCAATAGTTTTAAACTGCCGTCCAATTAGTGAGTTGGCATATTGCATGATGTAGTTAGCTCGAATGGCATGTATAGAAAGCCCAGACGTGTCAGTCGATTGCAAACGAACTGAATACGTCTTTTTTTGACTAGCTGTCCATGAAGTGTGCGAGCCATGCCATAGGTATTTCACAATACCCAGAAGAATAGTGTGGAGAATTTCCACTGGAGTATCAAGTGTGGCATCAAACCCTGTCAAATAATAAAATCGGGTGCAGACAGCAAAATTGACAGGGAAGCGCTCACCATCCAACTTCAAAAATGGATTATAAATCTCACTTTTATGCTCCTGCACCCAGGTGAGTAGTTCGGTCTGAATGTCAACTGTAGGCCGTTCAGGGTGTTCCTTGCGTAATGTTCGTGCTCGATTTATCAGGTAATCGATCCAATACTGGGTGTAAGTATCTTTGATACCAGTTTTGGTCTGCTGGTTCTGCACATGTTGGGCGACACCCAGACAGGCCAATTGAACCTGGTACTCGACATCCAAGACGATCTCTTCAGCAGAACGAGGTTCACCAGGCTGGATATTTCAATCTATAAGCACTAAGAATGAGACACAATCATTGCCCACCTCAAAAAGACTATGAAATCCTTCATCAGATTCTTTAGCTTCGTGTGTCCCGCCAGCATGGCATTTCCTGCATAGCTGGTTTCCATTGACACCAATGTGGCCACATATTTCGCTTTGAACAGGGTTGTCCCCTGGGCCGCAATTAACATTTATCTTGAACCGCATTTGAGCTCCTGATGTCCCATGACGAACCTTCACAGGTTTCTTATGTGTTGATCTATCAGCTAGTTAGTACCAGAGCAGCATTTGAATAATTTTGGTGTACTCGACAACTTGTTTGATACCGTGAAACTGCTCCGTAATACTGGCAACTGGTGACGTTGATACAAAATGTGTGTGGAACTCTTGTTGAAGAAGTTTTCGGGGTAGATTCCTGTGACTGATGTAGATGTTCCAGTGTTTATTCCAGCTCTTGGATCGGTTTCCAGACACGTCATCGCCAAAAACATCAATCCAGTTAGTGTAGAGGGGATCGCCTTCTGCTAACGCACGGTCTGGATTAGGCATACGCGCTGGATGTCCAGATTCCATAGTTCGAGCTGTTTTTCATGACTAGGCTTTAAAACCAGAGTAAACATGCAACTCACTGTTCCAGATAGGAAGCAAATGCATGTCCTTCAAGTCGAGAAAATTATTCTGCAAATCGGATACCTGTACTAGAATAGTTTCACTGTCAACCACATTTGCGGAAAACTTTAGAGCTATTAACATCTGGGATTAATTACAATCACCTGTGAAAATTTTCTTACTTGATCAAACTGAATGGCATATGCATCTGCGTAGACATTCCCATCTTCATCCTCCAGCCATCGTACTGGAATAATAAAGTTCCCATTCTTGAGGCGTGCAACTTCATCAATGTAATAGTGGCAGTTTTTAGCATCATACATAGGGCTTAATGTATGTGGATCAACATCCTTCCTCCATTTCTGCGCATGATAGAGCTCGGAAATAACACCATCCCGGGGAATCACCGGATAGCGACGAATATGATCGCAAACTGCAGGATTGGCCCAGTCCTAAGTAGAATATAAGTCTGATCTTAGATGGTGTAAAGACAGTCATATTGCGCACCATAGCTACCAGAGTACGTGGATCATTCATAGAATAAATATTACCTTTAGGAGACTTGTGCTGTGTGGTTGGTACACCGGTTGACTTCCGAAGAGAGGCCTGTACCTGACGAAGATGGTATAAAGAGGGGACATTGCGAGCACCACCTTCACGGAGTATCCAGAGGAATACATTCATAAGTGAATTGGATATTCGCATTCTAGGGAGGTTGTCAAGGGTATCAAGGAGGAACATCTATTAGAAAGGGAAGTATGTTTAATCATCTGTTGAGGATCAAAGAGTTTACTCCCCATCTTTGTTTCATAAGGCGACCAAGAGTCATCGATCTTGGGTTCACTTGCATTTTGGGGATCTTCAGTGAGTACATCCACATCAGGTGCATTCAAGTCTATCCAAAACATGATATTCATAGAAACGATGCAATGGAATATACTTACGTGCGTTCCGTAGCAACTCGGATAGGATATCATCTTGTTCCAGCTCATCCAACAGTAATTCACCATCATTTGGGTCTTCTTCTGGGAGGAAATCTGCACCATGCCAAAGATCAAAATTAGTAGCCTCTTGCTCCAGGCGCTTCCTCTCTTCAGCTGCAGCAAGTATGGGGTCGATTCCTGCATCAAAGACTTCATTTCCAAGTGCATAGCGGTCCCACATTCTTTGCTCTTCCTCGCTTCGCTGAGGAGCGGGTGCTGCTGCAATAACTTCAGGTTGGATTGTTGAAGATAGTATAGTGAAGTCCAGGTGCTCTTCCATTGCACTCTCCTCTTGTATGGACTGTTCTCCGGCTTTTTCAGTGGCTTTTTCAATTCCCTGGGCCTCAAGAGAGCTGGCATGGTGATCCGACTTCAAGTGGTTAGATATACTTCCTTTATTGATCCACCCACTGCCATTTTGTTTACGTGCCACAAGACATATGGTGCATCGGACTTTCAGGCCATCATCAGAAAATTCTATAACTAGGAATACTCATATTAAACTGCAGATAATGGTAGAATTCAGAAAACATACAGTCAGGCAGTGGATGTTTTGACTTGCGTCCTTTTGCCATTCTTCAAAACTTTCGAATAGTTCTAACGGAAGGATGGTTAGTGATTGTTCCCCGACTTGATTATATAAGCAAGCTCGACCAGTCGAGCTTGCTTGTGTAACTTGGTCACATGATGAGCAACGTTTCTTCATCGATCCTGCAGTATTGACGTTTTTACGTTTACGTCTCCTCGTTACGCTATGATTCGTCATCTTCTTTATACCTTGAAGAACTCTATTGAGGCTGCCCTACCAAGCCCTGCACTGGACTTCTTTTTCGGCCTCACAATTTTTAACCACACCAGCACTGTCTCAATGGCTGATGTCCCTGAAAATATTCTAGCATTTCGAACCATAACCACATTACTATCGCATATTCCACGCACGACACCAATCGCACCTACCGATAATTTTCAACAATCGAAATGGCAAGAAGCGCAAGAAGAGCAGACGCTCCATGAACTGAGGATATCCGATGCATTTGCTCAATTGGCCGTTTCGGAGCATGACATTGTCGCGGTTTCAACGGTTCGTGGTTGGGGTCTAGATCTGGTAGCCGCCAGTGACGGGGAGGTGACAGAACCGCCAGCGGAGTCAAAAAGTTTACCGAGCCAACTTGCTGAGAGTCTTTGGCAGTTCTTTATTACGAGGAATGATCGTCCACGCGACCCATCTACATCCTCTGGAGGAGATTACCCCATCATCATTAATTCACAAAAGCCGCTGGACCTGGGGGATCGAACTGCATATAAGTACATGCAAGACCTTGTGACAGATTGGTGAGTGTTGTGTAATAATCTTGGAATTGACGCACTCACATACCATATCACAGGGTCCAACCATCACTACCGACTCATCTATGGATTCTAACCAATGTTCTCATGGAGGGTGCTAAGCAGCGTGGTCAGAAGGGCTTTCGCACTGAGCTTGCCGGACACCTCTTCAAATACACAGCCGCCATATCGTACCGAAAGCTGAAGCGTCGGATCACCAATACACATGTGTCAAAACCCTATATTAAAGCTCTGCAGAAAGTGGGGGAAATGGGAATTCCCAGCCTGCCCGAGTCTCAGAATTTTGGACTGCCAGTGGCTACCAATACCAAACCCGATGTCCTTCTCCTCAAGTTCATAAGAGATGTCCACAAGGACCTTCACACCAAAACTCCCAAGCTCCTCGCCTTAACCACTGACATTCCTTCGGTATCCTTTCCGATCTACAACAACACAATATGTGCGGAGATCCACGAACTATTACTTGAACTCCTCAGTCGCTATGAGCAAGCTGTGGTCGACCTTTATGCCCTCTCAACCGGTGAAAGGCCCAACAATTATGCTTCCAAATTCTATCGTATTCTGGTTCCTCTCCATACGTTCGGATATGGGCTTCTGAAATTAGCCAGGAGCCAAACCTTCCAGCTGCACATGGAACACATTGGACCCTTGCTTGATAGGGTTCAACAGTACAACATTGATCCTTTTCAAAGCGGCGTTCCTGAAGGAAGCCAGCTTGAACCCGAGGGTGAAGAACTAGAGGTTGAGGCAGAACTCCAATCTGTTCTCTCCCTGAACGAGGACAAGGAGGGTACACAAAAGACTCCGGCGAAGTCTTACATTGGTTGGTTGCGGCTGACAGTTGCCCATTTTGATGCCATTGAGATTGTCATGAACTATGTGATGTCTGACAAGTTTACCCACAACTATATCGCCGTCACAAACCTGGTATCGCCATTGTCATCAAAAGCTTTATACCCATGGGACAAACTGCTAAAAAACGAACAGTACTTCCCAACAACAGATCCACTGGATCCTTCCTCCTCAACCACCAATGACGATATACTCAACTTCCTTCAGGAAATTATGCCTAAAGCGACAAAGGCCAAAAAGCTTTCATCTGCCGCTCAAGCAGCATCTGAAGCGTGGAAGGACGGTCAACCCCAACAAGCTTATAAGAAGATGAATGAAATCATGAACTTGGGAGATGAGGATGTCAAGGAGATCGCAAAATCCGTGCGCACTCAGTTGAACAGTTGGCCGAGGAGCAACGGCGACGTGATCACCAAAGGAATAAAGGATTTGCATAAAAGGTTACATCCCCTTCCTCCTGGCAACCATTTTTTCTCCAGTCTGGAGAAATTAGAGTTCAGAGGCGCGTTGCATTGTGAGATCTGTCTTGCTAGCCTTGTCGATATGGCCACCAAGCCAGGCACATCTACCAGCAACTACGCAGATGTATTGTCAAAGCTGGAGGTGATTATACACTCTGTAATTCCTTTCTTGCCAAATCCTTACCTTGTTTGTTATGCAAATAGCCTTTTGGACGAGTAATTGGGGTATCGAAACGTTGCTGCCCAGTATGCATTTTTTTCCTCAAGCAGTTGACAAAGGGGCGTCAAGATTCATTCATCGTGCGAGGCTCCCACTCTGTCATCTCAGCTTGCACTTTACCACCATGGGCTCCAAGCCCCGTGGTGGATTCGATGGTTCAAAATTTTGGAGTGATGCTGAGAAGAGATCTTGTTACTCTTTTGAAAAGTATGGCTACGCCTTCCGGCTTCGTCCGGAATCGTTCTGATTCCACAGGGTCAGAGACACTCTCCGTTAACAGTTATGAATCATACGAAGAAGAGCCCCACAACTTTGGCAAAATTTTGTGACGTTGACCCATTGGTCCAATTCATTCCGTGCACTCTTGCTACGCTCTTTGCCTATTTTTCATCTCCACGAGCTTTTTTTGTTGTCTAGGTGTACGATCGTTTCTCCCTGCGTATTTAATGTACCACTTATTCCACACACGCGTATACGATTTTATTTGTTCTTACTCCTAAGGCAAGGGGTGAATAGAAGGTGTGGAAAAAATGAGTGGTGATGCCTAACCTACTGAATGAGTTAGTATAATACTGTATTACAGGTTCAGAGAAATTCAACCCTGGCACTGCGGTAATATGTCTTGATAAGTTGTGTTCGATGGTCATGTTTGGCAAGCAAATTTCATCCATATATGTATTACAGTTTGTCTTTCATCATCATTGTTCTCGTTTTGCATATTCGTACTACACCTCACTGTTTGTTGATGTGGTAGGAGCTGACATACCTAGAAACTATAGTGGCTGTTGGCAGCGCCAACTACATATCGCTTCATCCTTGGAATCTGGTCTCGGATCCATCGAATGGACTCGGAAGACTCGTCATGACGTGGCTTTCATTGTTCCTCACAGTTCTCATCGATCTCGTTCAGAAATCTGGTCTGTTCTCTCTGGTTTATTCATTCGGAATCTGTTAAACACAAGCTGTTCCCAATAGTCATAAATGCGGTAAAGTATTTATGTCCTTCTCCGCGATGGTGAGCCCTCATTCAGAATCTTTCTCAACTTCTGCGACTCTTCTGCAGACATATCCGACGCCCGCAGCTTGTGGCAACGTGTATTGCATGGTGAAATAGGATAAAAGTACGGCGGAGGACGGATAGACAACAGATGGATAGACAACAGAGCAGATGCAGGTGTCTTCGAATACTTGTAAGTGGCTACTCTCTCTGCTTAGAAGATGTTACTCACCGACATAGCTCCGCACCAGGACGTGACTCGCCTTGATACACCAGAATTATGAGGAATATTTCGGACAAAGTAGAGCATCATCTCCAACATGAGAGTGCGATTCTGCCAGAACCGGCACTCTGTTTGCACGGTTTCGAGCCATTCAGGTGAGAGTTCGTCACGATAGTCTCCCGAATACTGGTCAATAACCACAGTAGGACTGTGCCAGTAGTACATCAAAAAGCCAGTGGTTGGAGGGACAGAAACACGGAGTGTCAGCGTGAATTTGTTAGGGCCCTGAAGGTCATGTTCGACAAGCCCCTGAGAAATAATAAGATTGGCAACATCCCGGTAAGTCTTATCAAATACCCACCTTCTCGAGTACAACATTTAAGATACACTCAACATCATCTTGACACAACAGATATTTGAAAGACGAACCACGTTCGAATGGATTGGCGGTAGGTGCCTTGGTGCACATCTTTTCATTAGCAATCCACTCGTCGATGGTTCTGGGGATGCCAAGCTTCCTGCGATACATCCTTTTCTCCTCATAGGTCATATACTTAGTGCGAATATGAACGAGTGGGTAGAAGTTGTTGCCACTGAGGCTTAACTGGCGTCTGACAGGCATGTCAGGCTGGAGTATTGGTCAATATAGGTGGGGGTAAAGAGGGGGAGTACAGTCTTACGCCAATATATATCTTGTGGTCAGACAGCAAATAGGGTCGAATGCAGAAGTATTATATATATCTACACCTGAGTCATATTTGCTCGAGTCAGATTTAATATTTGGAATATATGGACAAGTTCCCTTTTTTCGGATCCTGGAAAATGTTGCAACTTGACATATATTGGACATAATATATCGAATGACAATTCCAAAATGACCGACCATTAGAGGTCCCAAAAAGTCAACTTACTTACCTGAGAGACTGAAAGCTCCCGTGAAGGATATGAGATTGAAAATTTCTGAAGGTGATGATGGAAGTTTTTCCATAGTACTCTTTTCCGTGTCCAATCGTCTGCCTTTCTGTGAAATGCAAACTTTCCAATTTTACTTGCATTTATAATTCATCATGCGGGAAGTACAATAAAAGTGTACATCAAGACGGAATATATGGACGAAGATGGTGAATTGGAATGATTACGAAAGCAAGCTCGACTGGTCGAGCTTGCTTTCGTAATCTGGTTACGTGGTTTGCTTTTGATGAATCGTTGCAGAACATTCAAATTCTTCATCTGCACTTCCTGTTATCTATAATAATCTTAATCTGCCTTCTACGTTTTGACTCTGATGTCCAGCCAATTTACGCCACTTTTGCTTTCCTATGACTCGAACATTGGTACGAGCTTTATCTGCATTTTCGACTTCTCCATACTGAAGGTGAAATTGAATATAGCAACATGTCATCGGCGCCTCTACTCGACTATCCTAGCGGAATTTGCGTGGTATTCGGAGTCATTAGTGTTGAAACCCGAATCGCTTTTGGCACATTCTGAAAAGTTACCCGCATTCAAGGCAAGTTCTTCATTCCTCATTAACGTGATTGATGAAATTCAAACATTGACTAGCTATTCCTATCTTCGTTACATGGCTTCGAGGACGCGCTACTCCAGTTCGTCAATCCACACATGAAGGATATTCGGGGGTTGCTGGGAATGGATATTGTCTCAACCACGGTGCCAGAACCGAGCTGCTTAATCGTAGCTCAACATGAACCCGCCTTGACCCTCTACGACTTTCAGAAGATCTGTTCTGTGTTGTGTGCATACAGATTTTTTGAAATTATCTCCCTCCGTGCAGAATGCATTTCAAGAATCCCTATCTCCTCCCCAACAGTTTGTATGTTTTTGCCAGGGCCACCGAGTACAAAGGATGAACTTGAGGTGAGTGTATGATTGTTGTCATACCTCATTTTTGACAATCATCTAGGCATTTTCTCGTTTGAAAGACTGGCCAAAGCTAGTGACACAATTTCGGAATTTAGTGCAAAATACGGCCGATGGCAATTCGCAGTTTCGCACATTTCCCAATCCTATGATTTCCTTAATCCATATGGCTGCGAAGAACAACGCCTCAACAAAATATCTTGCTATTGAAGAGAACTTTCTTTTGGCCGCTATTCACGTGGCTGCGATGAAAAACATTCCGTTCGCCGAAGGAACCCTACCAGATCTTCCTGCAGATATGCCCTCTGCACCACCTGGGTGTGTTCTTTTTCTTCTTCCTTGATCTCAATACATGCCGACTCGAGTATATAGTGGTTTCAAGGATCAAGAATCTTACGAGCAGTTTGAGATTTCGTATAAAGCATTTATTCAGAAATGTCGAACAGGAGGGTCCCCTTCCTCAGCTGCCCAAGTCTCTTCTCGCTCGCCATTCCAGCTCAGCGCCATGATATCACCTCTCTATCTTTTAATAACACGCCGATTGTCCACGAAATCTTTTCATCGCAGAACCGTCATCGATGTCTCTGCCAGGCTGGGTCCCCATAAACCACCTCGTCTCTTGGCTGTTGAAAATCTTATTTGGGGTGCCGTTTTTCGTCTTGCTGAGGGTCGCATATCTGTTTATACCGTGTTACGAGACTTGGCCAACTCCTTGGCTTCGTCTGATATCGACATAGCATTGAATTGTAATGGCGATAAACAGTGGTTTGTCCCCAGACCACGTATGTTTCTTGTTATAAGTTCATCGTTCACCTAACAATATACAACACCCTTAGAAATTCCATATATCCCTAGCATACCCTTTCGACGGCTGATCAGTCCTTCAACTGTTATTGGTCCATCCCAACCACCTACTGATACCTTGCTTGCACCTCACATGGATATGACGGGAATCATGGCGCTATCTCCTTCCAATTCTAATGCTCAGCAGCAACAGCTGCCACTTCCACCCTCTGTAACATCGCCCATCCAACATCTCTCGGAACCTTCCACCACCCCATCGTCAACATCTCTGAACCCGTCAGCTGCAAATTGTGAAGGGCAAGCAGATCTCGGAGTAGCCTCTCCTATTGATGAAGACGGAAATTTCCCAATGGATGAAGACAGAAATTCCCTAGTGGGTGAAGACAGAGATTACCCGATGGATGAAGACAGGTATTCTTTTGCAAATGAACTTGCAAATACTCTCAACACGGCTTTTACTGGTGCACATCCACGCACTATCAACCCTCTGGCTCTTCACGACTTTCCCAATGACTCCGGCCTTAACAATACTGCAACCCACAGTACGTCCTGCTCCAAAGAAAGTACTCTGATAGGCCTGATATTCCGCAATCTAGATGATGGCCAATGGGATGATGGTGATGATTCAGATGCAAGCCCCAATTGCAGGAACCCACAAGGTGCATTGCTTGATTACATGGAAATTCATCATCTTGACTTGTGACTTCATGTTTATTTAGACAGCCCCATATCTTCGGGGACTTCTAGCGATGAGGCACCCAAGAGGCCCATCCGCAATAGATCCTCCACATCACGCTCATCTTCACTGTCCTCTAATGATATTGAGTTGAAAGAAAGTCGTCCTTCAAAGAAAGTATTCCCGCCGGTTCCACGGCCGACCAGGGGTGTCAAGAGGCCCATCCGGAATCGATCCTCCACATCACGCTCATCTTCACTGTCCTCTGATGACGTCGAGTTGAAAGAAAGTCGTCCTTCAAAGAAAGTATTCCCCCCGATTCCACAGCCGACGAGTGGTGTCGCTTCTTCAAATAAGCGTAATCGTCCACCCTCTCCAAGAGGGCTGGGATCTAAAGAAAACCCTATCGATGTGGAGAAAGTCGGTTCATTATTTGAGCCGATAGTCATCAGGGAATACGTATGGGAAGATATCCTTCAATTTGCTTACGCTAACAATATCTTATAGGTAAAAGAGGAAGAGATATCTCTTCCTCTTAAGGCGAACCCTCCATTCAAAGGAAATAGGTCCTACACTCTTTTCGATGTAACGGGTGAACCCAAGTCATTCACTCCTAGTTTCCATGTTGAGTTGCAAAAAAGTTCAAGGTCTCCTGTTATTAATTTTTTTTGTCAGTTCCAAGTTTATCATGACCGGTTTGGTCAATTCTTTGATCGTGTTGAAGCATTCTATAATGATGGTCAACCCCTTCACATCGCACGGCCAGAGGACTCCATTATCAAGTCATTCACTTATGAAGCATGGAAGGCACTAACACCTGTCCAAATGCAGCAGGAATTGAGGGAAAAAAATGTTATCGTCACGGGATGGCCTCTCAAAGAAAAAATAGCTTTCAATGAGGATGGTCTGAGAAAGGTTGCTGGTACACAATCACGGCAAATTTCTATCAATGGTAACATAGATATTGCCAATTTTCTGCACTGAACTCACCCCATGTTTATTCTCCAGACTATTCCATCAAGCCTTCTGGCGGTGGTTGTGGTCCAACGGTCACGAGTGGTCGTGTGCGAGATATGTGGGACAATCGCCATCCATCTGGAAAAATCCTGAATGCCTTAGATCTTCCATTATACGATGGTAACACAGAGCCCACTGAATATGCCAGTGACCTTCATGCATGGGATGTGACTCGCGGCCATCATCATATCGACCCCGCATCTTCGTATCCAACTGAACATATGCGGTGGGCCCTTCTTGGTCATGAAAATGCCATAACCTTTCTCCATATTGATTGTGAAGGTTTGGACACTGATGTTCTTGTGGTTGACGGTGGAAAGCTGTGGGGGTTCCTTCGTACCCGTCGTGGTAATCCTTTGTCTTCCATCAACTTTTTCCTGAAGGATAGCTTTCGCCTTGATGAAGTCTTGCACTCATCTGAATATGATTTTGAGGCCGTGGCTCTGCGACCTGGTGATAAACTGTCAGTCCACGTTGTTCTATCTTTGAAATCTGTGGCTAAATATCTTGGTACAGCTTTATGATGCCCTGTCAACCTCATTTTGTTGTCGGTTATGCTCACTCAATATGCCTTGGAGGGCACTATTACCTCAGTAACCACATGCAAGAGACACTTCAAGGCCTCATTCATTCCTTCATTTTACACAAATTCCTGACCAATATTTCACACCCCACTCGTGTTTTGTTGCGGCGCATGGTCCTCTTTTATCACATGGGGTTGATTGAAAACGAGATTCCTGACTCTGGTATGCTTTCTATCTCTCTCTAGTCTACCGCTCATCAGTCTCTTACATATGCATTCCATAGACCCTGCTGCATCTCATTTGCCAGACGTCAACAATATTGATGGTTTAATGAATTTACTTTCAGCTTGTGTGCTTGTTATCTTGGGGAATGTTCTCGATTTCAGGACTTATCGTGCACCAACTCAAGATGAATACACAAAAGCGGACAAGAATCAACAAATTCTGATCGACCACGAAATCAACACAATTCCTATTAATGAACGACTTGCGATTTGTTATGCGCGCGGAGTTGCCTTGCGTCTCATCAACTGGATTCGCCACTGTTCTGTCATCACAGGTCCTGGGGGTAATATTATCAGGGACCTACCATCTCGCTTTTTCATCCAGATCGCCCAAACCTTGATCAAGTACAAGGAAGGTGCAAATGCCTCGAAGCTTGATGTACAGGCGAATTGCACGTTGGACATGCTTACGAAGCAGATTAACAACGTTATAGACATTGATCCTCAAATTTCTTCTTTGTGGCCAGAACGACATTCATTGCCTTCTGATTCACTAGCACTTGCGAACCAAGATGAATATTCTGTTCAGTGGCTCCCTGATGCCCAACGGAAGTGGTCAAGCCCCCCATATGGTATGATTTATTCTTGAATACACTGTGTAAACTCACAATCTGTCTTCAGATTTCTATGATGGGATTACTGGGTTAGATGAACACTACTTCAATGCTCAACAAGATCGTCAACTTTTGGAATCATCGTTGGTTATCCCCCAATTGAAGATAAACTCCTCTGCAACTCGACGTTCTTCCAAGCGCGCAAAATTGGGCTGATCTTTTCTTTTCTTTCTACGCCTCCTACATTACCCGCCATTCCTGTTACTATAATTTTTTTTTCCAATACTATTATGATATGCTCTGATGACGCCTTTATCGACATGAATGCAGTGAGAGTATCCAGACGATCAGGTCCCAGAAGTAGATGACATGGGAATGAGTATTCGTTGACAAGGTCCCAAAGAGCAAGCAAAGAGCAAATCGAAGCATGAATGGGCCTTTCAAACTCTGAATTTCGACTACAACAGCTTAAATCTGCTTCCAACATGTCGACCACCGTCTTTCTGGTCTATACAAAGGCATCTTCCCCAAATTTGTTGCCGTATGGCTGTTATTGTGAGTGCCTTTTTTTCTTCTTCTAATTACCCACCAGGAGCGGGTACCACCACAGCCCCAGTGACGGCAAAGAACACCTCATTCGATTGTCATTGATACACCAATCATTGAAGGCAGCTGCACCATTGTTGAAACAGCACTTAGACTTGTTAAGCCCTCAGTCGCTGATGGACTTGCACCAATATCGCCTTTCTTTTCTGTACATCACCCCTCTCTCATCTCCATGTGCCGTGATTCACGTCGTTTCCGATGTGTCTTTTAAATAAAGTAAGTGGCAAGTTGCCCCATTTTGGTAAGCCGTTTCTTCGCACACGATCACAACCTACGCGTTACATATGCCTTTCCTACGATTTCTAGAGTCTACTTTGCGAATTTACTACCTTCGTGCATCGACGACTTCACCTTCGCAAAGCTCTAAGACTCGAAGATTCCAGTGACACTCCAGATGTTAGGAACTTCTCCAGATATCGCGCAAACATGACCCGAGCGACCTCGATCACAACTTGAAGGGATTCGAAAGTTCACAGAACTTCTAGAGAAACAGGAGCTGCGATTCCACGGCATCTAATCCTTGTGAGTACCACCAGTTCATGGTTTGCATTTGGAAATAACCTCCTGGCTTAAAGCATTCTTTCAGACCTCTATGTTACATGCCAGCTGATTCTGGATAACAAACCACTTACAGTACCATCCTTCAAGGCCTTCAAAATGCGTATGCGTGAGTGTATGTGCTCTTGAATGGTTGCTTCCACTGCTTAGAACGCCTGGATAAAGTTAGGTGGAACGAATGGATTACGGATTACACTACCAATACGATATCGCGAGGTACTGCTGGGTTCCCAAGCATCGACTACTACTTGGCCAGGCGTTGAGGCTGATGGTTCTGTCGAGACGTCGACCCCAAGCAATATGGCAACTCAGGGTGGGTTCCTTTTTTCGTCCCACTTCCATTTAATCCTCGAGGACAAGGACGGCGCGAGGTTTTTTTGGGGGGGCCACTCATAATCTTCGAGGACGGCATAGCAAGATTGGCACCAATCTTCGTGAATGTGGCGCGGAAGCTCGATGATCTCGGTTTTCTTTGTGGCGTGGTCAATAGGAGACCCGACAACATTTGTGCATCTGAATTTTCCCCTCCACTTTTTCTCTCTCACTGAAAGCATTATGTTTCACTTCTACAGTCCCATCTCCTGGATCTGGCTGGAGTACCGGGAGTTTCTCAACTCTCGATGAAGACACGACGGATTTGGTCTTCGACCCAGACGAACTTCTCGCCAAGAACTTCTATACTCTCGAAGGCTCAACTGTGGTAATCAGTGCGTGTTTTTTCCTTTGCTTTCTTCCCCTAAAGCAGCCTCCTCATCATTTTTTTGCAGACGGCATATTTTACATCCCAAATACCTAGCCAAATGTAGTAGCCAGAACTGGTGAATGTCTAGGCCGATTATGCAGGTAACTTTTGGAGGCTGGCCATAATGCGGCTATCATCTCGAGGCTGACTCTTTACTTTTGTAGGCTGGCCATGCCATCAATGGGGGGTATTTAATAATGGTCAGGAATACCACGTCAATATTGGTCAGTCCCTTGGTATCCAGAATTGTACGTCGCCTGTTGTTCACATCTGTTTTGCTCATCTGACCTCTTTTCTTCAGGGACTTGCAGCCAAACTACAATATACCCGCCACTGCAGAGGAGGCACGGTCCGCCATTCATGCAACTAGCCGTGCAGCTCCGGATAACGTTGCGGAAGGCTCGAACCGCTGTAAGCGAGTGGCGCAAAATCAAAATATGGAAGCAAGATCGTCTCAAAAAGTTTTGGCACCTTCTCGGTCTGCGATAGGTGCCCCGCACTCAACACTGACTGATGTGCAGGTAAATCAGGTGGATATCCCTTTGAGACTACCTCTTTCCACTCTCCGACATCTTGCCCCGCTTCCGAATGTGAGTCTTTAGCCAATATTCAACCCTCCAGTGATTAATATGGTTCTTGTGGCTGTAGGCTGCATCGACCTCCTCCGAGCAGCCGCCAGCAGCTATATCCCAGTCCGTTTCGAGTGGCCAACAGCTCTCACGCCAGCAGCTGGCCCAGCATGCCCGACGTGAACAGGAGCGAGAACAACTGCCCACCTTGGAGCCGAGTCGCCAATCAGGTTCGCAAGTGCGTACAGGGCGGGCTCAGCATTGAGAATTGACAAACGGTGTATGTTTATTATTGAATCTGACTTACCTAATGCTAATCAACTGATCTCCAGTGCCTGGAGTGCAGGAAGAGGCGGTAAGGCAGGGTAAAGAGGCAGCAGCCTCATCAGGTGTGTATCGCCTTCAATGTGTTCTGGATGACTGCCCAAAGACGGTTCTCTGAAGGTCCACTGTTCCTAGCTGCCAGGAAGCTAGATGCCGATGCTTCAGGAAACAGAGACTCAGTACAACTCGCAGATTCAAGCCCGCAGCCGAAGACATTGTGAGACGCGAGAGCAAGGGGAGGAGATCGAGGAAAGTGAGGATGAAGATATGGACAGTCCAGATTCAGAGCGTCGTCTCACACTTTCGCGCTATGCGGCATTCCGGCTTTGCAGCCGTCTGAATGAACCCAACGTCCTCCTGCGTGGGGGTCGCTTGCTCACTCGCTTTGTCGTCGACATATTTGCCTCTATGGATCAGCAGCAGCTCGGATACATTTCGCATAATCAGAGCAAGTTTTGTCTTACCTGGTTAAACAACCTGGAAGATGCGAACATGGCTGACCCTGACAACCTCGATGTAATAATTAGGTACGTTTCTGATTTTCTGATGCCATACGTCATTTCGGAGTCACTTCCAATCATCCAGAGTCATAAAAAAAAGTAACGTTATACTCTCAAAATGTTTGTATAAATGGTCGTGTTTTTTCCAAGCGATGAATCATTCCCGCAATGGCATCTGCTTCAGCATCTCCTGACCCCTCCGCTGCTCAGTCTCAATCATCTCAACCGGTATCTAATAGTTCACAGGTCTGCCGCCCGCTTCGAAGAGAAGGGGCTACCATCTTTCTTTCCGCTGCTGAACAGGCCTTGGAGGACGCTATGTTAAGGTCGAGCCCGCCGCCTGACCAGTTGTTGGGGAAGCGAGCGCATGTACAGGACGACGAACAGGAGGGTGGGGACACTGAGCCTGAGGAGAGCACTTCTGCCTCAGCACAGGCCCAATCGCTGGCACCTTCGCTCAGCAATGTAACTGCTGCGACTTTGAGGTATGCAACATTCAAGAAACTTCGCGCCGAGCAGCGCGACGAGCTTGATGCTTTCTTACAAGTGAGTACTTAATGATGTATTTACCTCCGTCTAAACATTGGTCAGGACACGGCACTGGGCCGTCAAGCCAAACTATTTGTCTGCCTCCTCTCAGCTGAGAACAAAATCAATGCTTTCCGATCTGCTGCGCCCCCTTACCAGGTGTCTGATGCTTTGAAGGTATAAATTCTAATCTAGTCTTCAATGTCCTTGATACTAAACTGCTTTATGAAGACCAACATCAACAACTATGCTGTTGCCGTCTTGCTGTCTGTGAATATAAGCGCTTACAAGGGCGATATCCCTCGCAACCACATACTTGTAGACATTCTACTTATCATATGAATCTTATACTTACCTATTCTTTCTCCAGAATATACTCAAGCGGTATCGATTTGATATGCCAACAGGCATTGAACATGACTACGCAAATTGGGAGAAGATCACGACTGCTGTTAGTTATTCGCTCACTCAAACTCGTGCAAGAGTCAAGAAACTTGTACGTGTATTATGAAGATGTCCAAGAATGCCTCCTTCTTGTTTTTTTATAGATTCGAGATAGCATAACTCAAGACACCAATGTATTTGCTCTTGCACAGGTCATTGTCCACGGGACACCTTGTCGCCCGACTGTTCAGCTTTGCTCCCGAGTTGCGCTCATGGTAAACATCATGTTGTTCTTTTCTCAAATGCTAATACCATCTGAATCATGTCAGCGTGCAATTCATCAAGAGTGCAGTGGGGTGGAGAAGTATTGGAACCTTATTGACCAACGTCTTGCGTTGGTACGCAGACTGGCAGGATCTAACCCTAGCAAGGCAATAAGGTATGTATTATCTCCTAGTTCTTCCACGATAATATACTCACATCCTATATGCAGGGCATTCAGGGATATCCTCAAGACTGATAGAGAAACTTACGGAGTTGGTGAAGACTATGAGATAGGGGATGTCATTGCTGATGACTGGCAGCAAACCGTCGATGATGTTGTTGGTGGGAAATGATTGCATGGCTTATTAGATGTTTGTAGGGCCTATTATTAGATGTATTTCTCTTTTCGTGAATGAATGGGTCATGTTATTACTGGCCATCGCCTATATGAGAACCCTGGTGTACACAAGAGGCACAGGGCAAAGTGTATAGCTGACTACAAAGATGGACAACATGTCAATACAGGCAAGTTAGTGAGCCATTGAAAAACATCACAAAGGTGTGGTTGAATGCATCACCTTGAGCAGAGCATTGACATGCAAATCATTCTCAATACGATATCAAGGATATGTTTGTCACTTCATATGGTGGCGTGGAGGAAAAACATGGGCGCAAGACAAGAAATGACATTCCAACAAGATCCAAGTAAATGGCGTGTATCGTGAATTGAGCAGGATGGTAGGCACAAAGCTGTCTGCAACTGGTTGAGCTGCCGGAATTCCTGAATGGCTTACCAGGTTATATTCATGAACAATCTTATTAGACGGTGTATAGCCATGACTCAAATAAGACGGGCCCCAACGATGATACCTGCCACTGGGTAAGCTGCCAGAATTCTTGAAAAGCCTACCAGATAACAGGCACCAGTGATGCGCTGAACAAGATGACTTGCATGTTGGTATCTATAAGTGCCTAAGCTGCCTCGATTTATGGGAAGCATATCAGATTATATGCGGTAGTGCTGAATCGGATAGGATGCATTGCAGATGGTCACCTCCTCTGGTTGAGATGCCAGGATTCATGAACAACATCTTAGACTACATGTACTAGTAATTCACTTAGACAGTGCGTAGTGATGAGTTGAACCACACGCACTCGACATTGTTGTCTACATTTAGCTCAGCTGGAATTTGTTATGGAAGGCCTCTCAGACTACATGTGGTAGTGCTAGGTTGGATATGATGCATGGTAGATGGTCACCTCCTCTGGCTGAGGTGCCAGTATTCATGAACAACATCTGAGACTACATGTACTAGTAATTCACTTAGACAGTGCGTAGCGATGAGTTGAACCACACGCACTTGACATTGTTGCCTACATTTAGTTCAGCTGGAATTTGTTATGGAAGGCCTCTCAGATTACATGTGGTAGTGCTAAGTTGGATATGATGCATGATAGATGGTCACCTCCTCTGGCTGAGGTGCCAGGATTCATGAACAACATCTGAGACTACATGTACTAGTAATTCACTTAGACAGTGCGTAGCGATGAGTTGAACCACACGCACTCGACATTGTTGTCTACATTTGGCTCAGCTGGAATTTGTTATGAAAGGCCTCTCAGATTACACGTTCTAGTGATGTCAACTGTTGTCACAGTGTCCAAATCTATTTTGAATCTGTCGACAACGTTCCGCTCACGTCAACTCATCCTTCCAAAAATACATCACCATCGTGAGAACTTCATGTTTCAAACACGTTTCGGCCAAATGGCGGTGTATGCTTTGTTTTGTTTCGGA
>Ga0307511_10001631_pt1 | contig 23708 bp, 24 predicted proteins | sample 13_EM_MG_FD_200266 | JGI IMG/M metagenome (GOLD analysis project Ga0307511, IMG submission 200266) | Populus trichocarpa ectomycorrhiza microbial communities from riparian zone in the Pacific Northwest, United States - 13_EM | ecosystem: Host-associated > Plants > Roots > Unclassified | place... | reverse complement strand
TAAACATGGACCAGTTTGGTATGGTGTTAGTTCTTTGTCCCAGACCTTACAATGTACTTGCAATGTACCAGGTCAGTACATCACCCCTTGCTCCCAGTGAGTGGTCATATCAACGTGGCCACTCTGGACGCGATGGAGGTCTCCCAGGGGGGTAACATCGCAAACTTCATGATTCCGGGAAAGACGGTCGAAGGTTAGTTCGTAGTGAGACTGCGCGTAATCGGTGGTTCCTAATGGGCAATTCGACAGGTATCGGAGGCGCTGTGGATCTCGCCCCGAACCTGTAAAAGACGAAGGTGATGGTCCACTTAAGGAGATCAAGGCGAAACTGGATGTGAATTCACAGTTAGCAAGAGACTCGGGCGGATGTCATTCTGGATATTTCAGAGATGAGGGTGCGTTGAGGAGCGAGTGAAACCGACCCTCACAAGCTGCCAATAACGGATAGCGCGCTGGCACCGCAACGTGTATTGACCCCGCCAGCGGGACCCAACATCAACGTCCACCGCCTTTTTGAAGCGGTTGCTGCCACGTCTTGCTAGTGAACGGTGGGGTGGCTCGGACTAAACCAATTCACGCTTGGAAAGTTTCCATCTGGGTCCTCGCAGAGGACTAATGTACATTGCTGTCTGTAGATGTTAAATTGCCCTCGTGCACTTTTTTTGGTAAAAAAGTAAAATTTGCCAAAACAACGCACAAAGTCACATGACACGTTGCGGCTACTCCCCGCGAAGTTCTCGCTGGTTTTCTCTCTCTCCCTCTTCAGCTCAAACCACCTTGGACCACCTCCGCTCTTTCTCACCGCTTGCCTATTGAACTGTGACTCCGCATCAAGTGGCGGGTATAGCCGAACTTAGGATGCCACCACTAGCGGCTGGATTGGGTGAGGAAAAGGAGCCTGTGAACGATTTGCCTTGACTTTGTCGGGCGATAGTTCTTTGTTCTGGACCTCATTCATCCAGTCTCACTCCCCCGGCATTGACTTGGAGTCTCCCACCCCTATCACTTCAACCATCACAGAAAGTCAAGGGAACCTTCGATTCGCACCACACCAGCAAGCTTGTTCCCCCTCTCCATCCTCCATTCCTGGCGCCCCGTTGACCGTCGTCAAGAGGTCGCCTCCAAAGCACCCCCCAGAATGTTTACCGATTACCTTCTACCAGGAATCCACGCGCGAGGAGGATCACCGAGACAGCGTTTCGATTGTTGCAGGGTCTCATTGTGGCGATGGATGTTGTGGAGATGGTGAAGGCGTCTGTGAATCTGCTGTCGATAAATGCGAGGACTCTTGCTGCGGACACCAAGAAGACCATGGCGTTGTCGAGAAATTCGTGTGCAAGGGCGATCCACAAGGTACATATCGCGTTGATTCCATGCTCAAGGGAGTTGTTTGGCTAACATTTATTTACGTCGCGCTAGATAAATGACAGTACCCAGGTGGATGATACATACCCGAATCAGACGATCCAGGTTGCTGCGAACCAGCGACGAATGGAGGTGAAGAGACGAGTGTGGTTGGGAAGTGCATCCCTGATGGAGTTTACGGTTGCCAGCGAGCCGCGCTGCTCAGATCAACTTGCTGCGGACCGCAAGCCAATCCAACCCCAGGTACCATTTCATTGTGCCCTCTACAAGTGATTACTCAAGGCGAATGGTTATACAGGAACCCCCTCGGAGACATCTGACTATGATCCTGAGTTTTTGATCATGGACTCTTCGACGGACGCGATCTTACTGAAGGAACTCAAGTCAATCGCCCAAGAACACTCAACCCATTGTCCGTTTTCCACTCTTCGGGCCATATACAGAGATGCGAGGCTGACTGTATTACTCTACAGATCGCCACCATGTCGGTTCGCACAGTGGGCTCCGCAAACGAACCGCCAGGCGTCACCATGGCCATTCTCATGACGACAATTACCACGATCACCATTCTCATCACTCGCACTCCCATACGGACTCACTCTGGACGAGCATCAGCGATGTCTGTCGCGCCCTGTCGTCAACTCCCTATTCACACGTGTTCTACAGCACTTGATCGTGTTCGTTCAATGAAACTGCTGCGTAACCAACCAAATATTGCCCAACCTAGAGACATCGTCACTGCGTCGAATCTTGGGATGAAGGATGTCCCTGTAGAACACATTCATGAACCGAACCAAGCTTCCGATCCCTCTGGACCCTCCTTCAATGGACCGCTCTCTCCGCTATCACAACGAATCCCGATCTCGTAATGTCGTGGGCACCCATTCCCAAACATCCAGTTCTTTATGTTTCTATTTCCCTCCTTCTCGCAACGTCGCACAAGCTCTGCCCTTGACGCGGTTGTGCCCCCCAAGTTCAAATGGTCAAATTGGTGGAGAGCAATGGTGTTCGGTCCATCCCCGCCGAACTCATTCACGTTGGGGATATTCTCCAGGCCTCCCCCAACTCGACCATTCCCACCGACAGGAGAGGGTCACCCGTCATCGTGTCATCACCGGCACGCTGAACCTCTCCGGTTCGATCGAGATGACGGTATCTCAATCCCTGTCAGAGGGCACCATCGTGGGGATCAGCCAACTCATGCGCGATGTTCAGGGGTCGAGGATCAAAAACTTTCGCAAGCAGTCCTGTGGTGGAAGAGTAGCACTAGACCACCACCCGAGATCCAACCAAGCGATCCAAACTCGACTCGTTCAATATCCACACCACTCCCACCATCTCTCATCCGGTGGCTGTTTCGGCAATGAAATCAATGTCATCCTAGGGTCGATTCGAAGATCACATCCCCTATAGCCACCTGAGCACACCTGGAAGTCAGGCAAGCTCATCCCGATCTCCCAAAGTTGCTCGCAGCCGTGGTTCCATTGGAAACCATTCCAGATTCCGAGAGCGATGGGCACCCCAGTTCCGACGACCTCGTCCACAACCTCGCCGGTCCGTCCTTGTACCCAATCATCTACGGCCTAGTCCCAGGAGGTTCCTGGCATTGGCTCGCTGAAGAAATCCAGGCTGTTCAAGGCGTGTTGCACTCACAGTCCCCTTCGATGAGACTGGCGTATTCACAGGACGAAACATCTCATAGGTCTAACGCATTTCTCAATCGCAAACCCCTTCGGTTCACTCGGGCCTCGTCGAAAATGAGTAGGACGCGTTCAGTGCGGCTCGTCCGAATCCCTCATCAACCTCAAGGGTGTTTGCGATAATGGGGTTAAGGCCGGAGACGATCCCAAGGAGTTCGACGGCCTCAAGTCCACCCTCGTTGTATTCGCTTCCACACAACATTGTGCCACGTTGCAAGGCATTTCCACCCCTCCATTGGTTCGTCCACTCGGGAAGTTGAAGGCCTGATCACTTTGGACCCGCGCCTTGAGGATTTCGATGCCATTCGTTCCAGGGAACGTGTGGATGCACGCTGTGTGCATGTGCAGGGAGAAGGCTCGATCCGACACGAGTCAGCCAACCTCGTCACCTCCACATACCGACGTACCACCACCACCAGTGTGCCGCATCCAGGTTGAGGGAAACATCAGGTCATTTCAACAGTGATCCGTCTCAAGATCATACTGATATGACATCTAGACTCCATTCTCAAAGCCGCGGAACACCACTGAGAGCTGAGCCGGCCGTTCCACGTCTATCGTCCCTCCTGGATGTGTATGGCATCCACTGCCACCCTCCCGATCGTGACACTCATCATCCACCATCAAGTCTCTTCCGTGCGCTGAACCCAAAAAACCTCACCGGAAATCGATCTTCCTCACCTGGGCTCAATGCGCCTCACTCTCAGATCAGCCAGCCTCATTTATTGTCAACCGATGACAATGCTCCGACCACCAACGATGTGTACTGACTACGGTTGAGCGTTTTTACTGTACAATCTACGCGTATTTGTTTCCCCTCAATAAACCTCGTTGAGTCCCAAAGATCGTCAGCAGGCCTCATATTTCCTCAATTTCACAGAAGCGGTTGAGACCGACTGAGGTCCATTGACGCTCACTGTCGTCTGGTGATGTCCGCTGAGGACATAATGAGAAATGGTTATATCGATTGACACGCGGTAACATATGAGATATATAAGCGTACTCCGTCCCACCAAGAGATGTCACCGGACATCACCCATTCTTATCCGCCCTGAGGAAATCGGATGAAATGTTCTCAAAACAAGTTCCAACGATGTCCCAAGACACTGTCCGTATCCACCAGGCCGCGTCAACCGGCCTCACGGGACTTTTTGTTGGAGGCCTCACGCCCGACCGCGGTGCAGTGATCAAGGAAATTCAAAGTTGGATAAATGATGAAATCAACGTGATACGTGTATGAAGGGCTACCCGCTCTCATCCATTCCATTACCTCCATTGATTCGCCTCGTGTAGGGGGAGAACCTCCGCACTGTTGATTTACTCGCGGTCTTGGGTGACCGTGGGATGGTAGAATTGAATTCCTGTAGTATCGTAGAATTTAGAAATCTATCCAGTTTCGGGCGCGTTACGCGCAGTTCAAGGACTCACTTCCTGGAGCGACGTTTCAAGCACACATATAGAAAAGAGCCTCCGCTTCAGGGACAGCTTCGCCTTCCCTGTGGGGGCAACAACGAACCCAACAGCTAACTCAACCAGCTGGCCTGGGCGAATATGAAGGGGCGGCATGGGTTCAATGCTGGTGGAGGTTAATTGTAGCGAAAGGGTGAAGGGCGGGATCTGGTTTGGGGCACGTACGAGTGAATATTACCTTCCTTTTTCATCCTCAGGTACTCAACCCTGTTGTCTTCAGTGTAGAACTTGTTCTCTGATCTCCCCACAATCGCTTGGAGGATACCGTCGGGGTCGTGGGACGTGTCAACCTCGGCAAGTGGGAGGTTATCATCGGATGAAAGGTATGGCGTGATGAAATCAATTTTGAGTATACCGGACTGGGGAACCGGAGATGTCCACGGATCCAAACTCCGTGGAGGACATTGAGCGGTGAAGGATGAATGGATATTCTTTATTCCATGGAGCGCCCTGGAGAAGTTTGAGTTTGTGGCCGGAGCTCCGATCTCGACGCGTTGAGACAGGCGTGATGCCAACCTGGGAGAAAGGTAAATGAAAGGTGTTAGTTGCATCTACATGAGGAAGCTGAGGGCTCCGGTCACCGCTTAGGATCGAATTTCGACAACGGCAAGATGTCAAGGGAGGTGATGAATCCTCTGATTAGGAGAGTCAGCACGACTGCGTCCTCGTGTCCAGACTCGCAAAGTCGGCGGGTACAGTACAACGGATCCTCGTTCCTCTGGGTATCGGCCTTGATGACTGAGAGGTGTTGAAGGTGGTTGAGCTAGTGGTATTTCAGCGGGAGATGACGGAGGTTGAAGAAATCCCACAACCTCAGAACAGAGCGCTAGAGTTTGTGTGTCTAACCCTGCATACAATGTCTGGTCAGCGAGAGAGAGGGCTTCCTCTAGTGGTGACGTTGTGAGTGTGTTGTGAATATGTCGGATGGGGACGAAACAAGGGTGGGAGTAACGTACCGGCCTCTGTGGTTGCAATTGTGGCAGCGTTCCGGAGCGAACAATGCATGTCTTGCCCAAGGGATGTTGCAGCGATACATGACATATATACTTTTACTGGCAGTGAGCGGCAGGTGGGGGAGAACATACGCGAGGTGCCAGGTGTAGGAGTGAGGATCTTGAAACGCGTCTCTCACGGTCGGCTCTCGTCAATCTCATCTGCGACATCATCTACTCGATCAGGGTGAAACTTGCCCACTCTTCCCCTCACCCTTGGTTTTCTGGCCATGTCCGTGTGCCCAACTAACAATGACGGTGACACGGAGTTTCCAGAAAGGTAAGTGCGCACGTCTCGTATTAAATCAGGTGAAATCTGTGGACGATGTCAATGACTGTGGCCATGGATTACCTGATTGAACTCGAGGAAAGCGATGAAGAGCTTGGTACGTACCACCATTTCCTCATGAGGTTGGGCTTTAATGTTGGGATCATTACACACTGTCCAGATGCTAAACTCCAGAGTGTCGAGAGGCTGACGTTCGTCTGTGAGAGCATCGCGTTCCCTCTCAAGCACTTCACGCAGGTGTGTCCTCCCATATCCCGATATGGATGTTTACATTAACGATGATGGCTCAGGCACATGCCGACGGTTCCCATTCTTTTCGTGTCATGGATGTTGGCGGGGCGGAAATGTCCTGTAAAGGCCTATTCTCCCCAGCTCACATCACAGGAGCGTGGGTCGAGACAAAGTTCCAGATGTTTGGATACGTTCTGGTCCCACGCCTAAAACCGATTCCTCTCTCCCGGTTTGTCGATGTCAACTTGCAACTCTGCGAAGTGACACCGCTAACAGTTTCTGACCCAGCCTGTGCAGTGGCCGTTACCATCGCCATGGCATTGATTTGACAGGACCGTGTTGTTCAGGCAGCTTTAGCTTGTGCCTTGACGGCCTTCGCCTTGCAAGGGAAATGTTTCGAAGCACGATCAGTTCTGAACTTGGCTCCCTTTCTGAACCGATCAAACATCTCCGGAGTGGGGCGCAAATCCAGGCCATCGCCCCAAAGGTGCCCGCCTACGACGCAGTTAGCGCCTCGGGTGCTATTGACTGCACAGACCTTATCGAACTCAGTAGTTATTCAAGGGATCCTGGTGGGATGCAGTGCGTATATCTCCCATTTCTTCTACGCTCTGCTGAGGAACCTCATCCTGTTATCAGACGTCGGCAAACACGCTGGGATTCTGTGCGATCCGGAAGCCTTGTTGAAATCGAAATCTATATTCGTGCAGCTCCGGTGATCAACCGGGGTGGGCACAGGGTTTACTACGAGCTCTGTTCTATTTGTGTAGTAGATGACAGTGTATTTCAAAAGTGATCGTCATCCGGTCCAGTGTATCGATTTCGTGACAGAGACTCGTGCCTGGCATGATCGGTGGTCCCACCGTACCCTTCGCACAACGCCACGTCGACGCCGGCGTTTCACACTGGAGATGTCGGTGAGTAAAATTTCTGGAACCCGCCGTACTTCACAACCGATGCCTCAATTTGTATAAATTTGTGTAAGAACACAGTCGCCGCTCACGCTACCCACCCACGCCCAGCCAATCCCCTGTCATAAACTGCCCACCCACCCCTCCACCGAACGATGTCTCCAGCACTGAGGTCTTCTTCTAAGAAGAACCCTCCAGCCAAACATCGGTAACAACCCTCATGGGTGACGACACGTACCGGATGGGCTGACACGATCCACAGGGCCATCGCCAGCAATCCATCAGACCTCGAGCATAGCAACACCGTCAGTACCCTCAACGCTGCCGCCACTACTGCTGCCGACAACCACGCCGATGCCGGTCCTGTTGTGGAGCCAGGCTTGGCAGAATCGACCGCAGAAGGTGACGTTCCATCACATAGCGCAGAAGTTGGAACAGAAAACTCGTACGCTATCGCATCACCCCCGTCACCAGCTATATTCAATCGTCTGATACACACCCGACAGGAGTACGGAGCTGCAGCCTGAGACACCGGTCCGGTGTAAAACGGCAATGGGAATGGTGTCACATCCTTCACAGAGATCTCTGTCGTGAGTGTCCTACTGTTCGTCTCAGGTTTTCCTCCCGTTTCAATCCCCCCGCAGTGCCCCAAGCTTGCAGCCAAAACGGCGGAGTGATGCCGTTGATGAACACAATGATGAACGCATTGATGAACGTGGCGTTGTGAAGTAAGTGATAATCTCTCATCCTACCCATTGGAGTGGAGGTTTTAGCTGCTGATATGTTTACGCAGACGGCGCCGCGATTCAGGCCGTACACGGCAGCCTCCACCCATCGTTGAATGGACCGTTGAGTCTGACGTTGGGGTTGAAAACATTGTTCATGAGTTGCGGGACTCATATTCAAACTTACCACCTATCAGGTAAGCCGTTGTCTGTCGCTCCCACAATGTGGAAGTCCCTGACGTTTGTACCCTTAGATCTGTGAAGGATATTGCGGAAGACCCAGGGGTTGAAGTGCACGTATGCAAACCAGATCTGTGGCGGGACGCTGCCAATAAATTCCCTGGTTTATCTGTGGAGTAGGTGGTTTCTTGGCTTCTCACCGGTCGCACTAACAGCAACCAACTCAAGGCATCTATCCAAGATCATCCAGCTGCCCGAGTTCATGGGCTATATCAATCCAGCTCGTTCGTCCGCCATGAATGTCAAACTGTCCACGCTCGGTCAGGGCTATGGATCTTTCAAAGGCCTGTTCGAAGTTCAGGCCAAGTCCCCAGTGAAGATGATATCATACGGTATAGTCAACCATTCCAATCTCACACAAGCGAGGGAGGTGCGCAGAGGTTCTGGGAACCCCCTCTTCGTCAAATCGGTCAACATCTTTCCCCTCCCTGGAGAGTGGGAGCGTACAGTAGGGTTCATCGGTACCTGTGCCAACACAGGACAGTTGCTGTTTACGCCATATCAGGGCGCTCTCTCATATTGCACCCGCATGGTCCCGGCTACCAGTATGTTGATTCCGGGTTTGGTTTGGTCCGAAACTGATTCGATTTATGATGGACCACAGAGTCCCGTACCAGTGTGGCACCAAGGTATTCCACGCCCATCGCAACACCTCACGCAAGCACCGGTTTGGACCCTTCTGGATTGCCGTTGCCATGGGATGAAAGTACGTTCATCCTAACTTCTCGATGTTGTGATTTGCGTTGATGGCACCTACCTCAGTACCTGTGTATGATGCGCGCACCCTCTGTACAAGCGAGGTGGACATCAACGCACTGCAGTCATATGAGAAGGGTGGCCTTGAAGCGTTGGGTGGCGTTGATATTGAGGTCGGATCCTTTGTTGGCATTGTACACTGTGCCAAGTGGATCCCCAGCGGAAAACATGTGGGGAAGGAAAGGATCCAGTTGAGCATCGCTGAGGTATATTTGCTGGCTGACCCGGAGGTCGATGAATAGGCTGGCGGTAACGCCGACTTCACTGGATAAATTCAATTTTGTGTCTATACCCACTTCGTCTTAGTACCACCCTCCAATTCTATTGATACCAAGGGTGATTATTTGGAGTGAGCCTCGTGTCTTTTACCCGCTAACCAGTCTTGCCTCGTTGGATCTTCTCCGGTGTCTGTAGCGCGGTGTTTGGATCGATGGTGATCAACGTGTGTGGAGGTGGAGGATGAGCCACGAAGATTGCGGTTTTGGCCAAGGCGCTTGTCTTCCTTGCGTTTGGATTTTTCGGACCTCGGACAGGGGCTGTGGTCGTGACCATGGCCCGCCTCCCGTTGTTCTCCCGTGTATCTAAGCGGAACCTCAAGCTCACGCGCCCCCACTCCCCTTGACCTTGAACTACAACAATCCCCCCTTGACCTTGACCAGCGAACCCAATCCCCGCCCTACTGTTTGGCGACCCACGGACTCATCGCCATCACTACACTAAGCCGATGTTCGTGCAAGAGCCCTCTACTCACGCCTCGCCATTGTCCCTGCTCAGGAGCGAGCCTCCTCCGCTTCAAACTCCCTCGGCAACCTCCCTCCGGCTGAGAAGACGTGGGCTCATCAACAGCTGTTCGGAGGTGGCAATTTTGGAGCAAAGTGGGTGGATGGTAAGATGCAGGTGTTAGCATCTGACGAGTCCTCCTCCGATGACGACAAAAGACCATACTCCGTGTGCTGAAAAATGTCGCCTCTTTTATACGCATCTGACCTTACGCCCAACAGGAACCCAAACTTATCTCCCACTCTGACTCGCGACGAGAGTGGAGCTTTCCTCACGGTCGAAGAGCACCTTTCCAAGTGCGCCCAATTTGTATTCCTGTATCGCTGGGCACTTGCTAACACGCGATTTTTAGGAATCATCCTGACTTCCCCCACGACTACGCTCAAAACTTGCTTGGGGAATCAGTTCCTCCGCCCTCCAACAATGACAGCGATGGGGAAGACTTCTCCAGACCTGAGACTCCCCCTGTCAGGCAACCATCACTTCCTCTCGGCCACGAGGATGAGAACGTGCTCGAGTACGTCGAGGATGAGATAGAGATCCGCTCCGACTACCCTGCTCCCCCCAACCACGCTTCACTCGCCCCCGGCGATCCCATACTCGGTCGCTCTGAAGTCGACCTCATAGTCACCTCGGATACTGACGTACCATTCCCTCGTTCGGGCGAGGCACATGCTACTCTCCCCAAGAGGTTCAGGCGTGAGGCCACGGCCTTTGCTGCAGACCTTGCCACACCACCGCAAAACAACCCTCCCCACCCCCGCCATCCGTTGGCACAGTCATATGTCCTATCCTCCCCGGACCCTGCTCACCGACCCGAACCTCACCACCTTGTGGTTCCCCACCTGGTACCCCGCACACCTTCTCCCCCTCATACTGTTTTGGCCAGCAAGCGTGAGCATGGCCCCACTCCAGAGGAGGATAACGACACCGGGAATTCTGTCGGTCCCTCCGCCGCTGCCGTTGACGCTCCCAGTCAGATCGAAGCAAGGAGCAACGAAGACAGTATCCCCCGAGAGACGAAGGCTCATCTCTCGCCAACCAACTTGGGACTTCCAAACATTCGAGAACGCTGGCTTCATCCCAACGCCCCAACAAGACGATCCCCCGACACGCGAAAATTCCCTAGAGCTCTCCCCTCAACCCGCACACAGACACGCTTCCCCCATGCAGGTGGGCTGGTACTCCCGAGGGTAATACTGGACCCTAACCAAACCACCCGCAGCTCTGTGCTGCGAGTGACGTACGACTTGCTGCTGTTTGGTGTATTTCGTCTGTGACAAACGCAGGATGGCCCTCAAATCCCTCTCCCTTCAGCCCCCAACATGGAACGCGATCGCGGGAGGGACAACAGCTCCAGCCCTCACCCCACTGAAGACCCAGCTGTCGATCGAATACGCCCTCTCCTTTTGTCCCAAAATGGAGGAGAGCACGATGCAGGGGATCCAGTCACGCCCTCCCCACCGTCGTCCACCGCGAATTCCCAGCATTCCAACGAGAAATCTTGGTTTTCGAGTCTAAACTCACTCCGTCTCAAGTTCGCCGATCTCAGGTTCGAACCACCACGATCAAAACCACTGATCCGAGGATTCGAGGGACCGAGCCTCTCTCGCATCGCCATCCTCGTTGTCTTATGCCTTATCACGTACCCGGCGTTCTTTATCCTCACTTTGGTGGTGAAGGATAGATCATTATTCATCGTCTGACTCGTCGTCTCCGTGTGGTGTTTGGGCGTCGGATTCGCCCTTGGATACATTCTTCTTACCATCGGAGCGCAACACCTCGAGGCAGCAAGTGAATTCACGCTAGTCAGGTACCGGGACTCTCATAGACGTTATTTCAAACAGCCTGGGCCTCGGTGATACACATGAGTCATGAAGGTGACGGAATGAACCTTCGTGATCTCGCCAGAGGCTTGCGTAATCCCACAGGCTTTATGCCCGCCTTCCATATCTTCCGGTCTCGATTAGGGAATCGAGAGACTTCCAGGCGTTCGCGTAGATCTTACGAGTCCGTCTCCAGACAATCCCCGCTTTGTGCCTTCTCATGTTGTTGTAGTAAACGGCCATGGTCCATATTCTTGGGATTCTTCGTCGTCCTCGCCAATCTGGCCCCTACTACCCTTCCTATTCGGACGGATCATAGAGATAAAAACTTTCGTCGGCGTACGTACTACAAAACTGCCTCCAAGTTGTATTTCTAATCCCCGAACAGAACCAAAGCAACGCGTACCGCGAAGTTTTGATCACCGGGGACTTGTCTGAGGATGACGTCAATCAGGTGGAAGCCAACGGGATTTTCTTGGCAACCGATCCTGACACCACCGAGTTCGTTTATGGCGACGACACCGTCAACACCATTCACTTCGCCCAACCGAGTCTGTCCCAGTTCGTCCCTGGCGGTTCCGGAGCTGGGGCTTTCAATCCATCTCCGCCTATGGGTGTGAAGAGTACCCCGAATGACACTTCCGCGCCGATGGGTAAGAATACGCCGAAGAACGATACCGGCGCGGTTTTAAGGTATGCGCCGCCCCCTGCTTACTAGAGATGTAGCTCGGCATTCTGATATTTGCCTTCTGTAGATACTCCCAGTGGGGAATCAGGATACACTGCGAGAAGTTTCCCGACCCTGCGGCCAACATGTAAGGCAACTTAACGTCCCTCTCTTCAAACGAACTCGCTAACTTGCTCGTACCCAGGATCCCCCAATCATACAAGGGATACTCTTATGCCTTCATCCCTCAAGATTTCCTTCGGGGCCTGTTTGGGGTGTTCGGCGTGGACCTACCGATGGAGCTGGCGAAGCCGGATCTCAGTGGGTTATTGTCGGATGATACCATGCCATCAAATATCGACCCCTCAACAATTTCTTGCATTGGTGGGTTCCTGTCTGCCCCTTGTATTCGCATTCTGACCCGTGCGCTACAGCGAGATTACCACACAATGGCGAGGGCGTTCGACTCCACTCCGTCACACCCGAGGTAGCTGACAATCGAGGATGGGTCACCATCGAGACGGTCTAAATTCAACTTAACACCAGTCTCACCCTCTGGCCGTTTCCCTGCATACTGGACCGAGTCGTCGCCAAAGGGAGTGGAACTCAGGCTTGGTTATGATGCCGCGGTTTGCGTACAAAAATACGAACCTTGGGTTATAGAAACATACAACTCATCCACCAGATCCTCCTTCGCTTTGCGGGTCATCGGGAAACAGAACGACATTACCCCGCTCTCGCCAAGTGGTAGTATCCAAGGCGCCCAAATAGAGAATACCAGATATCTCAACGCGACGGGAAAGGACTTTATTTTCTCTACAGCTCATGGCTCTAGTGTCGACCGGTTTTGGGAAGCAAACAACTATCAGGGTTGCCGAGCTAGGGGCCGTTGCATTCCCACTCCTACCGTGGGTCCCACTGTGCCGCGCGTATAATGTTTCTTCTAACCTCGACCTACTCCACAGATTGTTTCTTTCACCGAAGGCACTGGACTTCTGGGATACGTTGAGCTCTCCCCAGACCTGTTCGCTGCTATCCGTGCACGGGCCGATGCGGTTAACGTTCTGCCATACCTTGTGGGGTCGGGCCCTATCGTCGCACCACTGTACAGGTATGAGACGCTGGCATATACTACGTCCAAGCTGTGGCAGCTGATTGCCCTCCCGGCAGTTGTCCTGATTCTGGGAACTATTGGAGAGCTGTTTGTGCCGACGCTACCGCTCGGTATCCCACGGAGAGTGTTTGGGGTCTACAGCTGGTTGGCGTTGTTCCAATCCCAGGTATGTAGGCTCAGTCGTATTCGGTGTACGGGGGACTAACCGGGCATTGTCATTCAGGAGCTGCAATTTGATGCGGCGGGTGACCTCGGGAAGCTCATGAACCTGCGCAAATTAGAGGAAAGGTTTTCGGAAAAGTGGATCAAGTTCGTCGTGTAGAAAGGCGAGACGTCGATTTTCGGATCACCGTCGACCCTTTGCCGTTTACTCTATATATGTATGCAGAACGGGATGGTCTTAATCGTGACTATGCGTCGAAATGGCAGCATGTGTTTATTTATTCTGTTGGTATATCTATGTATGTATGATACAATGTATGCCTTTCTATGCGCTCCGTGATACGCTCGAGGTTGTTGTAATAAGACACCTTCACGCCACCAAAGTCTATGTTCCTGGTTTGGCTCGGGGCTACTGGGTCCAATTCAACCCCACCTACCCCTCTACTGTCCGATAGTTTCTGTCAAGGACCACCAACGCCCGAGGTGAGGATGCTCCAATTGTCTTCCCCATCAACCCTGCCGGTGCTACCCGTCGAGATCCGTGAGCGGTGACCAACTCTCCGGGTGGAGTTACAGGGTCCGGGGGAGCTCATGTGGGAAATCCGATTGCGAGAGGCTGCTCCACCGAAGATAGGCCGCCGTCCCGTTTGTATTTGGCTCAGACGGGTAATAGGAAGCAACACAGATATCCACGCTCTCGTTCACCTGAAGAATATCGGAGCTCATGCATCAGTCAGAACATCACGTTCTATGGGAGGCAGATGGGAATCAGGGGGCTTACCATTAAGGATAAGCCCAAGCAATTCCCGAAGCTCCCAAAACGGTGCCATCTAATCCCTGTGTTCTCCACCGTCGGTGCTCGACGGGAGTGAATTGTTGATGTGTGGAACGCGGGCGTTGACGCGAGAGGCTTTTGGGCTTTGCGAAAGCATGACGGCCATTACACGGGAGAGAGAAGTCCACGCTTTCGGGCAGGAAGGCGACGAGGGAGAATCGATGTACTGTACCGGTTCTAGCGGAGTCTAGATGGTCCTGCTTCAGCATTCACGTACATCTGGGACATCCCATCAGCGATCGTCACGTCGTCATCGGGTGGGACTAAAAACTCCCAAGTCCTCAACCGTGTGGGAAGAGAATCGTCAGCATATCCTCCGCGCTATCCGACCAAAGAGTCAGTATTCAGTCCCTGGCCCTTCTATCAGTGAGCTTACATACCTTGAGATAAAATCACCCTTCTGTCCGCCTTTGGTTGTGCATGCCGGAGCGGCCTTCTTCTTGATGGTATCTATGAGCTGGAGGTGAGCGCAACCGCATCTGACCAGAAGGTGTGTCTTACCCTTCACGTAATAGCAGAATACTAGAGGAAAGCAACGAGTAACACACCGAATGATAGGGGATGGGAGAGCTCACCCTGGGTTGACCGTGTTTGGGACAAGCAGTCAATACTGGCGATGGCTGGCACAGCCCTTAGTAAAGAAAAACGAGCTAAACCTGCGCTACCAACGTACCTTGCGAATCCATGGTTCACGACGCTCTCCAGATGGAACACGAGAGGCACAAGTGATATTTAGTCCAGTGTTCTCGCGTTTGCCATGCAATGACGTGACGCGAAGTCTACAATCCTGATTGAACAACTTGCAGCACTTCAAGTGGCCGACCACTTGATAGCAGAGCCTCGAGCAGCTTGGGAGACGATCCCAAAATGTCGCAAGTTGAAGGAGAGAGGCGGGGATTGACTGTGTCACGTTCGAACGGCTTGAGGGGCGACTCGAGATGGTCGCTAACTGAGGGGATGGACTTGGGGTCGAAAACACGTTGATCCTTGAGGGCCGTGGACATGGAGTGGAAATCGTGGTCGTGGTGGGTCGTTGGTGTGATGCTGGACTTGATAGAATGTTGAAGATGGGGTCTGAAACTGTGGTTGGCAGGCTCTGGATTGTGAGGATCGCTATGATCGTTGACATTGTCGGGAGGGTCGGATCTTGGCAAGATTCATCTGGTTCTTCATAGATCGATGCAGAGGTGAAGATGGTGATCTTTGTGTCGATGGGACAGTCCTTGAGGGTGGTGGACCTGATGCTGGCGTTGGCTGGGAGCGTGGATGCGAGACATGAGGAGAGATCCCGGTGGGTGGGGGAAAACACTGATGAGAGCTGGAATTACATAAGTTGCCTCATCTCTCTCTTTCCATCACCACAACCTGCCCCATAACACCCCTCCACGCTACCAGCTGTATCTCAAAGATGGAATCATCCCTTCCTGAAGGTAAACATCACTCACATTGGTATTTCTGAATACTCTGACTGTGTCCATCCATAGCGCAATCACAGAAGGATACAGAACCATATGAAAATTTTCCTCTAACCATAGACCATGTATGGTTCTTTTGATACTTTGAGCCCACAATGTTATTAACTTACCCAAGTTGCAGATCTGTGGTGAGGATGAGAGGATCTACAGACATGAAAACTTGGGAATGGATGTGCGTCTGTGGTGCTGCATTGCCTTCCATTTCCCTCAAACACTGATTTACTGGCTGTTTGGTCCAGATGAGGTTCCAGTCTAGCTCATTACACCAATACCCAAGTGTCCATCCCCTACCAGACCTTGCACCTTCCTCAATACTGAGTAAGGAAACCGCTCTTTCTGGGTTTATGCCATTTAGTGCCACCTACCCTCATCTTCTCTGGAGTTCAATTTCTGAGGTACCTTACAGGTTATGAAGCAAATGAGAAGATGTTATTGGGTACTGTAGGATGTAATGCAGTGGAACTCAAGCTGCAGAGAGAGGATACTATTCAGTACAAAGTCAGTATCTGCTTTCTCAGTGGATGTTCAGTTTGATAATATTGATGCTTTGATTAGCCAAAATTGGATGTGTTGGGGTTCAAGGACACTTCCTGGTTTCCACATGTAAAAGCAGAACTATCCAGGTCCCCAGTGTACCTGTGTGAAACACTTGGTGACACCAGTGTATCTGGATGTTGGCATTATGGTGGTGCGCGCCAGAGTAAAGACATCTGGGATATCTCTGAAATACAGCTCTATGTTGTTGGGGTACTTGGTAATCATTGGCTTCAAAAAAAACAGGTTCAATACCACTCACATTGTCACATCACTCATGCACGTTCACACCCAGACATGTTGCATGCTGTTGTGCCAATGCATGTGCTGGTACAGAAACTGGGATATGCAAATGTGAGAGATTTATGTCAAGTACATGGTCTGGCTAAGCTTAAGGGTAGTAGGATAGAGATGTTAAAGAACAGGTTGATAAATGCTCAGTGTCATGACCATGTCACAATATTTGTCCCCTTGAAGGAACCTGCATCAAAGGAGTCACCAACTCAGCTCCCACTGCTACAAAGTGATGGGTTAGGTATATCTCTAGGGAAGGGTGTATCATTTCCACCCCAGCCCCTAAGTATTGATGTCAAAAATCAGATTGTTGAGGATTTCTGTGAGGAGTTGTCCCCCAAAAGGATTATTGAGGCTGGGTGTGCTGTCTGTGGCAGCCTAACTACACAGCAATCTCTACTGCCATTGGCAGATCTGAATCCTGTGTTTTTTCAGCCATTATGTCGGCCAGGAGAGGGTGTGACAAGGTGTGAGCGGCTAACACCATTAGATCCCCACAGTGAAATCCCAGGTCCAGTGATGCTATCTAGGTGTTCAGGGGTATGTCCTTCCTGTTTAAATGCATTGAGGCAAACAAAATGTCCACGCTTGTCCTTGGCAAATGGGGGGTGGCTAGGTGAGGTGCCTCCCTACCTACAAGACCTTTCATTTGCAGAAAAGCTGATGGTCTCCCGCATGTACCATAACAAATTCATTGTACGTGTGGGTTGTGGACAGATGAAGTTGAAAGGGAATGTTATTCTGTTCACAAAGCCCATGCAGAAAGTGTATGCAATACTACCACCACCAAAAGATGAATTACAGGAGATCCTTGCAGTTGTCTTCTTTGGTCCAACTCAACCAACTATTGATGATTATAAACGGATCCCTCTCCTTGTGAGACACAAAAAAGTGTTAGATGCACTATCATGGTTAAGACTCAACCATAGTGGTTACCAAGATCTGTCAATTAGCCTTGAGAACCTCTCTCAATATAAAGAGGATGAGCCTCCAGTTGTGGTTGAGTGGAGATGGTCTGCAAATGGGACTGTTCGACCAGAGGGGCTTTCAAAGCATTCACAGGACATTAGGGAGGAGGAAGGTGTTGTGGAGGGCAAATGCCCATTCATTGTTCATGGGCTAACAAGTGATAGACTTTTTGGGAAGACAACTGAACAGCTTAAGAGTCTTGTACTTAACCACATGGAAAATAATGGCTTTGCATTGGGCATTGGACATGCTGCTGAGCCAGAGTCTATTTTTAATAATCCAGACTTGTACCCACTTGCTTTTCCCTGGTTGTTTCCATATGGGCTTGGTGGGATTAAGAATGATAAGCAGGTCCATGTTTCTGAATCTGCAAGGATAAGGCACCTTCTCATGTATCATGACAAGAGGTTCCAGCTAGATCCAACATTTGTGCTAATGGCATTTAACCACCAACAGATAAAGTCCAGTACCCTTGGTGGGCATCTCTTAGCCAAGCACAAGTCTTTTCCACAGGTGGTGGAACGCTTAGGGCACATTGATACCAATGTGATGAAAAGCTTGACAGAAAGGATAAAGAAGGATGGTTTTGCACGGCCTGAAAGTGATGAAGAGGCCCAATGTTATCGGCTCTTGAATGACCTGGACTTTGTTGGCTCCAAAGTCAGTGGCTCTGTCACACAGAAAAAGTATATGAGAAATGAAATCTGGTCGATGATTTCATACTTGGGAGCTCCATCATGGTTCATCACCTTTTCTCCTGTTGATGTCAAACACCCACTGTGTATATATTATGCAGGCACAGATGAGGAATTTAAACCCAATTTATCTCTTTTCCCTTCTGACAGAGCATATAGTCTGATATGTGAGAACCCTGTGGCAGGGGCAAGGTTCTTCAACTTTATAGTCAAAGCATTTATAAAGCACATCTTGGGAATAGACACAGATCATGATGGCCTGTTTGGGAAGACATCAGGATACTATGGTACTGTTGAACAACAAGGTCGCTTGACTCTACATCTACATATGGCCCTCTGGATCATTGCTGCACTCACTCCTCAGGAAATCAGAGAAAAGCTGTTGGCAGGGGATAGTGAATTTCGGCAGGAGCTCATCCAATACCTGGAGGACATCATGGCTGGTGAGTTTCACAGTGAAACAATGTCTACAATGAAGGACAAAGTTGACCACTCACCCAACTTGGACCCCACAAAGATGGTTCCAACATCTATGAAGATGACCTGCACATGTCCAGGCCCCTGTGTGAGTCAAGGCTGTTATGAGAAATGGCAAGAACATTTCAATGCAGTCACAAATGAGATCCTCTATAGGTCTAACCGTCACAGCTGCAGAATAGGGGGATGTAAAGCACATCCAAATGCACTTTGCAAAGCAAGGTTTCCACGTCCATGTTTTCAAGAGACTGTTATAGACAGCCAAGGGCACATTGAGGTCCAACATCATGAGCCTTGGCTGAACACATTCAATTATCACCTATCTTACCTCTTAAGGTGCAATTCAGATGTTACAAGCCTCCTTTCAGGCACCTCAATCAAAGCTGTCATTGCATATGTTACAGATTATATCACAAAGACACCCTTGAAGTCACATGTTATGTTTGACATTGTTCAGGGAGTACTAGACAGGAATGCAGAAGCAGTAGGTGGGAATAGGTCAGGTTCTGAGAAAGCAAGGAAGCTTATGGTCCAGATTACAAATGCATTCATGTCCCACTTGGAGCTGGGCGCACCATTTGCAGCAAGCTACCTCCTTGGGTTGCCAGACCATTACACAAACTTTCAATTTAAAGTCTGTTATTGGCAGTCATATGTAGATCAAATTGAGAAGATATGGAAGGATTATGAAGAGAAGGGGAGCAATGGGGACCTTCTAGACATGGCAACAGTCCTAATATACAAAGCAGGAAATAACTATAAGGCCATCTCACCACTCTATGACTATGTGTACCGTCCAGAAGAGTTAGAAGAGGTCTGCCTATATGACTATATAAGCTTATATGAGAAGGTGAAAGCAGGTAGGGGCAAAACTGCTGCTGCATCTCATGAAGCTGGTGATACATCAGGCTCTGGAAGTGAAAGTGATGATGTTGGGGTTTTGGTGAGCAAATTTGCACCTGCTCCTTTTAGGCTTGGGTCTACTCACCCTCAGTGTAATAGTTGTGTAGTGAGAAAGAGAAAAAATCCTGTCATCCCTAATTTTGTTGGTGCCACCCTCCCAAGAAATATAGATGCAACCTCTGAATATTACTGTTTGACAATGCTTACCCTGTTTTGTCCCTGGAGGACTGGTTTGGATTTGAAAAGCTCTGACATCTCATGGGGGGAACACTTCAAGATCTTTGAGTTTACAGCAAGGCAGGTTGAAATAATGAAGTTTATGAACATCCGGTATGAATGCAATGATGCAAGGGATGATTATGCTGCTGTTAGGAAAAAAATGGGAGCAGATCTCAGCTCTGGATACTATGGTGTTGATATGGATGCTGAGCATCAAAGTGGTATAGACAGAGATATCCAACAAGCTAATGTGGATATATACCAGCAGTTATTTGAGGAGATGATTCTCAATGAGAGTAAAAAAACTGCACGACACCAAAGAGAAATGGTTGAGATTGAAGAATTGCTTAGGCTAACTGGATGGATACCTGTCCAAAAAGAGGGACAGAACCATACTTCAAACCTCAATAGTGAGCTAGATTTCATTAGTGGTGATGGCTGCACCCCTGGTGAGTGGGCTAAAATCCTTGTGAATAAGAGGGATGAACTACAGCAGTTGCGCATACAAACAATCACAAAGACACTCAGTGCTGCTCCCTATATACCTCACCCTTTGCAACTTATCAATGTTGTAAGACCAGTAGATCAGGTGTTTCTCACTCAGAGAGACCAGAGTAATATGCCACCCAGTGACAGAGAATTGCTTGAGAAAGCCCAGTCAAAATATCCCCTAAACTTGGAGCAGGAGCGTGCATTTAATATTATTACAACCCATGCATTAGGCATTGACTCCCCACAGCTCTGTATGTATATTGGTGGAATGGCAGGGACAGGAAAGTCACAGATCATCCAGTGTCTGATAGAGTTTTTTAGACTCCGTTACCAAAGTCACAGGCTAACAATCACTGCTCCAACTGGGAGTGCAGCAGCTCTGATTGGTGGTTCAACATATCACTCTGTATTGGGAATAATCCCTGGTCAGAGCAACATCAATGGAACAACACTTGCTAGGGTAAAAAGCAGATTACAAGGCACTGACTATATCTTTATTGATGAAATCTCAATGGTTGACTTGGTGTCTCTGTATCAGATATCTGCTTACCTGTGCAGAGCAATGGGAAAACAGGATAAGCCATTTGGTGGACTGAATATTATTGTAGCAGGGGACTTTGCCCAATTGGCTCCACCTGGCCAGTCTGCCAAGTCATTATATAGTGGGAATATTGGAACTAACACCAGTGTTGCAACTAACCCTAGAGGCCAAAAGACTATCCTTGGAAAGATTCTATGGCACCATTTCACAACTGTTGTTCTCCTGCGACAGAATATGAGACAAAACACATCTTCAAAAGAAGATGACAGGTTTAGAGTCATGCTGGGAAACCTTAGGTACAAAAACTGCACCATTGAAGATCTGGATTACCTTCAATCCAGAACTGTGGCTGGAGCACACAAACAGCATCTGATTACTACAAAATTCAAAGATGTCCCCATAATCACAGGTAGAAATATACAAAGGGATAAGATAAACTTGTTATGCAGTGAAAAATACATCTCTGAAAGAAGCCTAGAACACCATGACTTTTATTCCATTGATAAACTTATCTCTTCCAAAAATGACCAGTTCTCACAAATGACTAGCTCCCTAAAGCAACAGTTGTGGGATATGCTCCCTGTTGACTCTGAACATTTGCCAGGGAGGCTGACCCTTTGTCTTGGCATGCCAGTAATGATTAAATATAATGAGGCTACAGAATGCTCTGTAACAAATGGTGCAGACTGTGTTGTGGTTGGTTGGCAGAGCACTAATATGGGAGATGTGGAAACATTAGAAACTCTGTTTGTAAAGCTCCTCAAACCTAAAGAGACAATACAACTTGAAGGCCTCCCTGAAAATGTTGTTCCAATCAAATGTTCAGAGCGGCGGATTATATGCAGGTTGCCCGATGACTCAGAAATAAATATTTCTAGGAGGCAAGTCCCAGTCATTCCCAACTTTGCAATCACAGATTATGTTTCCCAAGGAAAGACCAGACCACTAAATGTTATAGACCCAAAATATTTGGAAACATATCAATCAATCTATACAGCACTCTCCAGGGGTTCTAGCAGCAGTGGAACTGTATTACTTAGGGAGGTGAACCCTCTACGTATCCAGGGTGGCTTAAAGATGAAGTATGGTGATCTATTCAAAGAAATGCAACAGTTAGAACTGCTGGATGATATTACAACACAACAGTATCAGGGGACTCTCTCATCAGAGGTAAAAGGTTTGCTGAGGTGGGAATTGATTGGGTCATTCTTGGATAAGATGGGTCCAAAGTACACCCCACCAAATGTGGATAAGTGCCTTGGCTGGAATGAGGGTACTAAAGTAGCTATTCCCACAGCTTCCACCTATTCTGAGTGGGAGCTGGTAGACACATCAAAAAAGGGTAAAGCCATAGAACCCAACAACAAAGCCCCATCAACTCAACCTGTAAAACGTAAAATGCAGGAAAAGCAGCAAACAGATAAACCCCCAAAGCGAAAATGCCTGTCCATTCAATATTCACCCCAGATGTTTACCTGGGAGGATAACAGTTGTCCATTTGATTCAATTTTAACCATCCTTGAGAACAACTATACTCAAGATAGAACAAAGTGGGATGCATTCATCAAAGTACAAAACCTTCATTTGGCTTACATTGATCAGTGTTTCAGAAATGCTACCTATACTACTGCATCCTGGGACTCTGTCAGAGATGAATTCAGAAGATACATAGTTGAAGGTAGACCCCCTTCTCCTCATCTTAGCCTCACAGGTTATTCCAGTATTCAGTATATTGCTGAAATTCTGTGTACCACAGAAGGGCAATCTACCAATGTCCTGAGGGTGTGTACTATATGCCAAACTTCCTTCCTCACTCATATGGATGGTGTTGAGTTTGCTGTTGCTCAACCATCTACATCAGATACATTCCAGGCAAGATGGGATGAATGGTTTTCAACCATTCACCACTCACAATGTAATGCATGTGGACAAATCCAACCAATACAGCATACAAAGTTGGTATACCAACCCCCTGGACTCCTATCCATTAATATCTATGAGGTCCCTCTGACCTGGACAACAGAAATCCAGCTTGTTGATTCTGGTGGGGCTTTCCATCTGTATAGGCTATGTGGGATTGTGTACTATAATGGTCGTCATTTTGTGCCTAGAGTGAGAGAGGCTAATGGAAATGTATGGTATATGGATAATATTGGATGTGCCCAACAAGAGCACCCTCTAGTTGACTTCTCATATGTGAATGTTGACTCCTCAATGAAACCTTATTTGGCAGTCTTTACTAGGCAGAATTAGCATCTGTTATGCATGCATGCATGCACTCACTATTCATTCACCAGAGGAGTAGTGTTGCAGTTGGAGGGGATGTGCAGTGGAATACCTGGGGCTTAATATGAACTGTGGGACATGTAAAGGAGCAGTAAAGCATCATGTCACAGAAGATCAAGAAATATGGACATCAGTGGCATTGTTTTCTCTCTAATCCCAAAGTCATTCAACTATATGTTCCTCAGAAAAAAGAACTGCCTGATTGCCTCTGTAAACTTATTGAAAATACAGACCCAGAGTGTGCAATTGGTCTTGTTGTAAGTTGTCCACCCCTAAGTTGCAACTAGAATTGGTGTCCTCAATTCTTCTGTCCTAGACTAACTATTGTAGACTCTGTCTTGCACAGCATTCATCTAGGTACAATATATCACCCTTTTACTTGTTTGTGAGGAACCTGTATCATACAGCATTCATCTAGAACTCCAATAAGTGACAGGTACCATTGAGGTCCACATGGCAGTCTAGGTACTGTAATATCTTAACAGCAGAATTGTTCAGTAACCAGAGGTGGCACTGATAATTTAGTGGGTCCAGAGAAACCTTGCGAGCAAGTTGATGAGCTCAAAAACAAGCGGCCATCATGTTTCTTGATGGGCTTCGTAAGTGTGCCACGTGAGTGGCCACAAATGTAAGTCAGAGGAGGGGAGGTTGGATAGTCTAATCCTATGAACTGGAGGATCTGTCTGAGGTGGGAGGGGAGATGTGTTGATTCTGAGGGTGTCTTGAACTTGAGGATATGTTGGTCTTGAGGGAATCTTCT
>Ga0307511_10001630_pt1 | contig 23714 bp, 24 predicted proteins | sample 13_EM_MG_FD_200266 | JGI IMG/M metagenome (GOLD analysis project Ga0307511, IMG submission 200266) | Populus trichocarpa ectomycorrhiza microbial communities from riparian zone in the Pacific Northwest, United States - 13_EM | ecosystem: Host-associated > Plants > Roots > Unclassified | place... | reverse complement strand
AATCTTCTGAGGAAAATGTGAAAAATCTTCGGGCAAAAATCTAACGGATCGAACCAAGCGGCCCGGGCGTGACTCGACACCGGCGGACCGAATGATGGAAGTACAGTGCTAGTGCTCGGGTAGGATTGGTGGAACTGGGCAGGCGAGAAGAAGTGTACGTCTGAAAAGTAGGCTCGCTCACGTTGGTTCGAATAATACAGGGGGAGTTAGGGGGGTTAGACAAATGCAGGGGAGAAGGCGAGCACGTCAATACATGTCATCGTACGAGTATAACGCTTTGAGCTTCTCTAAGAATATCGCCCATTCGACGACGGTGACCCCCTTCTTTAGGGCTTCCTCCTTCACCTCCCTGTCTCTCGTATCCTCATGCATCTTCGCGAGGGCTCTGAGGTGCTCCTCTCGCTGGATGCCCAACTCTTGCAAAGATTCTGTCAAATGCAACAACGAAGGTTGACACGAAGCCAACAACAACTCCAGGGTCGAAGCCCCAGAGCTGGTCCCCGATAAACTTCCACCACCGGTGGTTTGCACCCTTCCTGGCTTTCGAGAGAGAACGGGAGAGGGCGCTCTGGACGAACCACCACCCGGCAGGGTTCGTGGTACCTTTCTGGGCGATTGTTGGGAAATCGGCTCTAGGAGACCGCTTGACTGCGCATTGAACGATTGCTTCAGAGGAGAGCTCGGGACGGGCTACGAAAACGTGAGCCTCGCACAAACGAAAAACGAGACGATCACGTACACTGCTCATTTCGATGGACATGTTCCTCGCCCTATTGATAATCTCCCTTCCATCCATAAGCCTCGTGGATACGGGAATTCCGGTCGTTTGCACATTGGCGTCGCTTTGGGTCCTTCGGTGACGTTTTCCATTCGTCGAGCCCGGGATGTGGATCGGCGGAACCCGTTCCTTTGCGGTGTCGGTCGCGACCTGCTCCCTCCACATGGATATCGTCCTCGTCGGACCGTCCTCGAGGATCCTTTCCTCCACGAGCTCCGTCTGCCCCAACTTCGGCGTCCCGCCCATCCTCTTCCTCCTAGTATCGGGTCCTCTTTCAGGAGTCGAGGGTTTCAGACCGCTCGGGCGTCTACCCTCCTGCTGAGCCCGCTGGGACGTCACGCTGTTACTTCTCACCCGACCGTCTTTGGGTAAAAGGGGCACACTCCGACACCTCGTCATATATTCGAAAGCGTCGTAGGCGGAACCGGTTTCGTCCTTCCAGCTGGCCCGGTTGAGGACCGATTTGTCGACAACGGTGATCGCGTCGAAGTCATCCCGGAGCGGGAAGTCGGTCACAGTGGGCGGTGGCAAGACTCTTCTCCAATTTTCGCCATAACGGTATGCGAAGTGGTACTCTGATGCTGGATGGATGACAAAATGTGGTACGTCCCCTCAGTTAGCTTAACTGGCAAACGGTCTAATCAAAATGATCAACGACAGTTGCCACGTACCACTGGCGTTATCAGCCGGCACATGCATCTCTCTTCTCAAACCGGATGAGGCCGTCGATCTCGTGGACGCCCGTCGAATCAATGGGAACCTGTGCTTTTGAAGGGTAGATTCGAGCAAGGAGCTGGTGCCGGGTTGGGGTGTTTGGTCTGTCGAGAAAAGAGGAGTTCGTGGTTCGTCCATCACACAGTCTACCCTTGCCACCCGTGCGTAATGCTTCTGGCAAGATCCCTGATCCACGCATACAGGGCGTGGTTCACACGTGCCCCAACTCAGGCAGGTCCGATCGCATCGATACTGCAACCGGGGATCCTAGCGCCGTTAGAAGCGCCAAATTGGAGACAAAACGGCGCTCCGCGGTCTGGAGCCGAGTTTAGGCCTATGCTAGGTTCAGCTGGTGATAAGCCTTCTACCTCGCAATCACCGCGCACACTCGAACTCGAGTGACACCCCTGGGAGGAAACTTCAAATACACTATACTGGATTGATCTCTTATTAAGAGCCTGGACGCCGAAAAGAACGGGTCTCGGCATTTGCGCAACTGAACTATGGGAGTTTTCCAGGAACAGTCGAGAAAGTGTAAAGGGCACCTTAGTGTCCGAGACCCGGCCGTCACGTCTTCGCACTAGGCGGCCACACCGCGCATGTCATTGCTGCCGTTTGTACGACTCGAAACCGCCACGATAGCAATACTGTGTTACTTCCTGCGCTCAACCACTCCACCTGACTTGATCAAGCGGCTACGAAGACTCGAGCTGGGAACTAAGACACACGAGCCCGATATAAGAATAAGGTCTCTCTGCGTAACTGGTATACTTATAGAATATTAATACATTCGTACAGAGGAAGGCCGGTCGTGAAGCACAAAGAGAGGATAGAGATAGAGCAAAGCGTGTAAACGAGATATAGGAACGTAAATATAAGAGCCAACAAACTTCATCCTACAAAGCGAGTTGCGAATTCGAGAGAGAAGGGGAAACGGAATACATAACGAAATCTAGGTTCGGGCCTGGGGGGGGAGGTAGGATGGGTTAGAGAGTTCAAGCGAAAAGGGGTATGAGGGGGATCATCGACGCCTGGGAGGCACTGGGGGTGCGCTCTCCGGGGGCGCAAAGAACCCACTGGCCGTAATCCCAATCGCCTCTACACCCGATCCTACCCCCTTACTCGTCGTTCCCCTTCCAATCGAAATGCTTCCTTTCCTCCCTCCACCTGTCGTCCCCCTCTCAATGCTGATCATCGACTTGGCTTTCCCAACCGTTCCTTGCAAGTTCCCCCCTACGTTGGTATTCACCACGCCTGACGTAGTGTGTAAAGACCGATCCGAACCCTTCGAGAGGTTCGTTTTCTGTCGAGGCTTGTAGGGGGTTTGTATCGTTGTATGGGAAGACCATGCGCTAGGGGGCGACAGTCCATTTGTCCTGCTACCGGGCGTTCCTGGTGTGGCCGGCCCAATCGGCATAACCAACATCTGGTCGTCGATGCTCTCATCATCTCCGTCCGCCTGGTTTCCCGAAACATCAGATGAAAATGACGAGGCTGTCGCAGAACTCGGTTCATTCGAGCCGACAATTGTAAAGGAAGAAGACGAGAGTTGGGGCGGGATGGCTTCCGTGCGGTCGATGACCTCGTCAAAGATCTCGTAGTAATGCGAAATGCAGATCTTGTTGACCAGTCCCAATGTGGCTGAGGGTCTCGCCGTCTGATTGTTGGATTGTGCAACGAGAGCAGGACCATTCGGCACAGCACACATCTCAAAATCCCGCTTGAAGTTGGAGCTTTTCGCAAGATTGGGCGTTAACACGAGAGCCAAGTTGTGCGCGTCCATCCTGTTATATGCCGATCGGATCGACACTTCATGGGCCAGTTCTAAGTGCAACGTCAGATCCGACCCAAGCCTACAGGTTGAGGAACACTCACGCAAAATGTGGCTCAGCAAGATATACGAACACCTAGGCAGCTCCGGTAGAATCGTCTCCCGAATGTACGTGATCGCCAAAACATCCCCTGGCTCATCGCTCGGGATAGGACATCGCTGTACCACAGGATACATCTTCTCCGGGAAAATGGGTGTCGGAAGGTCTCGCAAGAATTTCTTGATCAACACTGCGGCAAGGTTTGGATCGTTGAACGTGTCCAGTGATACAACGTGGCCTAGAACAGGGTTGTTCAGTGAGTCACCCGCTACACAGTCGATACGGTCGACCCCTCTTACCCCGATCGTAGGCATCCGTCACTTGTTTGAGTAATGTGAGATTTGGTGACCTCCGGAACAGTCCCTCCTCCTCGAGACCTACGAATGTGTTCGAGGTCACGCGACCAAGAGAAGAAACATGTAAAGTACGTACCCGTCTCCCGCAGATACTGTATCGAGTCCTTGATCACCCTCGGAATCCCATCTTTCTCTCCGTGATATCCCATCAGATCTTCTAGGGGTACAGAAAAGATGTTCGCTCGTGTAGGTGTAGGCAGAATTATCTCCCTCTCCAGCTTCGAGTTCTCCCTACAGAGATGTCAGAGGCGATCGCCAGAAACCTGGAGAATCTACTCTCACTTGTAGACAGCCGCGGGTATATCAATCTGAGTGAGTGGGACATGTCGTGCGAGTTCGGAGAGCGTATCGATGTACGAGATTTTCCGGAAGAACTTGGGGCTTATGATTGCACCCGCGAGGGAGAACAACACTGGCCGAGACGTATCCATCGATCAGAAACGACACTCCCCACATGTGCAGATGTCGGAAACAGACTCACTTTTGGTGAAAAAGTTGGAGTGAACGATGAACTGGTCGAGGTCAATGCCGTAGAGGAGAGAGAGAGGAGCCGGATGGAGGAAGGGAGGAAAGATATGAGGAATCACAATCAGTCTAACTGATGTTATACGCGGCTGAAGTCAAGCCCAAAGCCCGTAACCAGGCGTCCCGCTCAACTTGTCCCAGCTCCACCTCAAAGAATGGGAAGAAAAAGAATGACCCTCCCGCGGCGCGTCTCGCAACACCAGGATCACGAGCGGACAAAGATAAGGATATGGAGAGTGGAACAGACAAACTTACGAGCTTCTTCAGGTTCTTCCTATACTTCCTATTGAGGCTCCTATAGGCCTTCCAGACCCAATTCCATCCGGGGTTATGCCTTGCCCCGGCCGCGAAGAAGATGACGGTATAGTCGGCCTCAACTAGGAGCGGAAATCCAATTGCGATGCATGGTTCGATCATCGGAGAGACCGAGAAGTAACGGGAACGGGGGAAGTGGAACAACGTGAGGCCATCCAACGGAAGAGGGAACCGGGAGGGCGATAACAACAGAGAATAAGAAACGCGTTCCGGTTAGATCGTCATCGTACGCGACTTCCCGACGGGTCAAGCGGGTCAAAACTACTCACCATACAAGTTGAGGTGTGATAAGATTCGGCTACAGAGGTCGAAGGGTTCGGGGTCAGCTGGGGGGTGGAGAGAGCAAAGGAGGGAGGAATTAAGGTATTTACGCCAGCAATTGATCGTAATTGACTTCTCGTGGATCAGGAAGTGCGGAGGCGTTCATGACGACCCTTGAAAAAAACGTGTTTGAGCCTAGTATAGCTTCGTCGGGGGTGTCAAGAGGATAGCCTACATCGGTAGAGTTCTGCGTTGAACCGGGCGAAAGAAACCCCCCAGCGAGGTCAGTAACCAGACGTTACGCGAGGGGAAGCTGACGAGGGGACTCACTCAAAGTCTACACCAGCCTGATACAACACCCTTCCCATCACCTCCTGCAACTTGTCATTCGCAGGATCTCTCGACGAATCTCCCCCAAATAACGATCCATCCACAGAAGGGCGTTTGATCCAAGTCGGGTTGAAGAACGCCCGCCTTCTCTCAACCCCGGGCGACTTCGGCGGGGCATCGTAAGGCGCGGTTGGTGACGAGGTGGCGTTGGCAAGAGCCGCCAGCCTCTGTTTGAGCGAGAGGTTTGTGCGAGCCATTTCCCAAGAAAGAGCGGAACGGGAGGTGGAGAGTTCACTTGTAACAACGTTGCACCCACATTCGATTTCGACTGAGGCCGGCGGCTGTTGATCGAACAAGCGTTTGGCTGCTGCTGTCGACGAGATCTTGAAATCTCAAGATGGAAAGGTGCTCCGCCAACCGTAAGTGTGTACTACGCACGGCGACAACAATATACTAAATGTTGTTCGACATCTAGGTCTGGCAGTTGTGGCGGGAAAGTTGATATTGGACGAACATCACGCATGGGACGCGTTAATTCGTGTTTACGCCGTTCTAACATGAAGAGGATTTCTAGAGAACTTCCTCTTTCTTACGAAACCTCAGTACAACGAGTGACGAGGAGGACGCGAAACCAGTCAATGTCAAACTTCGATTGTGCGTATCAGATCCAGGGTCGATTGAAGAGACCGGCAACCTAACTCCAGGTAGCATCCAAGAGCCCTACGGACGTACCGCCACCCCCCTAGTTTGATTTCCACACGAGGAAGATGATGGAGAAAAGCAACGGAATCCCCAACGCCGCGCTGATTTTCGTGCGTTTCCGCGCCCGCTTTATCACTATTCCGTTGACGTAACTTCCAGGTCGGCCCGTTTTCCGCAGCCGGCTCCGTCCTCATCGTCGACGTCCAGTCAAAGTTCGAACAAAACTCTGGCGAACGGTCAGATGCCCGCCTCCGGGCGGTTCTCCTCAAACCGGAACTGGAGGCGATTGCTGGCGTAATGTTCAGCGATGGCATTTAGAAGTGACCACTCCAATCGATCTTCGAGAGTATCCCCATCGTGTTCCAGATCGCCCTCCTCTCCGACACGTAAGAGGCAGTGGGATAACCCGGAAACCGCCGGAGAATCCACCTTCGCCCAAGGTCATACCGCTCATCTACACCGCCTGGAGGATCTCCGAAAGCTACTGGTAAGCACGACTCTGCCAAACGCCACATCGCCCGCCACACTCCTTGGACGGATGTCTACCAGAGTCTCATTTCGACACCCCACCGCATCCACGATGTCAAACGGCACCCATTGTCCTTGGAGATTTCAATATCTGGTATCAACGTTGCGTTGAATCTTCAAGCCCATTACGTCGTCATCCCGGATCCGGGGACAGCGGATATGGTGGGAGTGTGAAAGAAATGTGTGTGTACGTTGGCGGGGTCAAACGCGAAACGGTTAATATTGGATAGATATTCCACGGAATGCGTTTAGGAACAGCAGAATAGACCTGCGCAAAACATTAAAACCGTAACGCGAGCGATACGATGCGAAAAATGGCGAGGTGCCGCCACCGCTCTTAGCAGGAACCCCTTCCGCCACATGCGCCCAGGAGAGGGGCAAAACGTAACATCCCACGACTCGTCACGACTCGAGGTACACCCTGCTGGGATGCGTGTGTTGAGTTACATCGCTGTTAGTGTCAGATTAGAGCGTGTCATGTGGTAAAAATCCCCCAAGGTACCCACTTGTCGGAGAGGCTGTGTGAAAAAATTTCCGTTGCGAATCTTATTCGCGGTTTTACTTCTCCAGCGCGGTATCAGCGCTGGGAAATTACAAACCCAAACCCTTCCGCTTGTGAATGGTCTAGAGGGAAACGAGTGGAGTAACGGAGTCTCGTTGGGTCCAGCCACGTCAAGATAGCCGCCAAACATTCCTCAGTCAGCCGTATCGATCCTCGACTAGTGGCGGCCAACATCATCCATGGACAGAAAGAGAGTAACTTGGCAGGGTAACACAGAGAAAATTGCTAACCCAAAGAATCACCAAAGACAGGTCGTCCTGCGAAGATGGTGGCTGTCGCATAGAAGTGTAGTGGATGTGGTGGACAAAGATCGACAAAAGAAAAGCGTCATAGTAACCGTCACGATCTTTCCAGTAGTGTAGTTCAGGTGGTAAGTATTTGGCTCCCAGGCCATAGTACGTCTTATAAGTACTACCCAATCTTACCTAGTCAGTGGGTTCCAAACACTTTATCTACGACGGCCTAGCCTCAACAACGGATCACAGGCCTGCCCGGAGGCCAAGTGAGGACTTCCGGCCGTATGTGCGCCACGATCGGTCGCTCCCGCGGATCACCGTGCCGATCAGCGGTGCGCACGTGCGCTGGCTGCTTTTGGCAGCGAAAATTCCGTCACTGCTTGGGTGGTCGGTAATAGTGCGCCCATGCTGACCCATAGGGCAAAAATAGCTCGGCTGGGCGGCCACCGATGGTTTCACTTCGACATGTCGTTCTTCGGAGGACACCGCCCTGGTTTGTCGTTTTCCCACGAAGGCGTCATGGGGGTTGCACTGTGACTGTGAACAGGTGAGCACCCTGGTTTTTGTTCACTTCGTGACTTCTACATGGGGGTAAATCGTGCGCAGGGGCCTGGATCCCTCATCTGACGTTGCGCCGAGGTGCGATGAGATCAAAGGGCAAATAGCGAACTGGGGCTGTGCCCCCTTGAAAACGGGCTAACAATCCGACACCAACCGTAAAGCGTAATACCGCGCAAATTGCACGGTGAACACTCTCGCTGTGGTTAGTACATGTTGGGGCATATAAATGCGAATCCAGGACACAGAAAGTCCCCCCCAGCCAACGAGATGTCCCACCCTACTGGTCTCACAGCCCTACTTACTCTGGGCCTCCTCGCAGGATGCGTGGTCGCTGCACCCGCACCCGAACCCCGTGCCCCAGCTGTACGTTTCCTCCTCGTATCGCCACCTCATCAGTCCTTCTGAATGTCTTGCAGATTTCTTGGGGTGGTTGTAACAGCTTCGGAGTCGGTTCCACGGACTCCAACTTGCAATGCGGAACCCTTGAGGTTCCGATGGACTATCATGATAGCTCCGCTGGAAGGGCACGCCTCGCGGTGATCAAGCACGCTGCGACCGCTTCGAAGCAGGGTACCCTCTTCGTGAACCCAGGTAATCCACTCGGTCCGCCGTTCGTAGCCCACCACTAAATTCCAATCTTTACAGGTGGAATTTCAGGTGGACCCGGCGGTTCAGGACTGGATTTCATATCACAACAGGGTTCGTTGTTCAGCAAAAGTCCTCAGAATGGCTTCGACATAATCTCCTGGGATCCCCGAGGAGTGGGGCAAACATTGTAAGCTTACTTCGTAGTTTCAATGTGTTTGGCTAACCATGTGTCATCACCAGCCCCGGCACCGTTACCTGCTTCGCCACCCAAGATCAAGATGACGCCTTCTGGAAGAACACAGTGGTCAAGTACATCAACGAGACCATCTCCGGAAAGTTCAACGAACAAGATCGCGCTGAACTGTACTCACAAGTCGCTCCGACCGAAAAGAAGTTCAAAGACTTCGGAGGAAACTGTCAAGGCGGTCCTGTTGGGCCGTACTTGAAGTATATCGGGACGAGTTCCACCATTCGTGATCTTGTGTCGTTGGGAGATGCGATCGTAGGGACTGGTGAACCAATCGACTTCTGGGGACTCGGTTATGGCACCGTTGTTGGATTCAATTTCCTCAACAGTGAGTCACTCCAGTCCCTTGATCATACCATTTGACTCAAATCTGGCTCTAGTGTTCCCCGAGGTACGTCTGATCCAATTCAAACGTCAGACACGAGGCTGAGTACACGTAGCGTGCCGGGCGCATAATCTTGGATGGTGTAGTAGATCCGACCACATGGATATCGTACAAGGTAACTTTTAATCCCGCCCTGATGGAAAACGTTTCTCAACTACCCCGCCAGTTCTTGCGCCCTTCTCTCGTGGATACTGAGAAGACATGCTTCGGCATGGCAGATGCCTGCATTGCGGGAGGGAGTGGTGCCTGTAAGCTCCTGGACTTTTTTGGCGGCACCGGCGATAGGAACGACATAGCGGCTCTATTGAACGGCGCTCACGATGTAATCGGTTCCCTCCTCAGACTGGTTAATCCGACTAACTCTATTTCCACCTTAGCTGGCCCTCAAACTCACTCGCGCGGGGATTGAGGTACCCGCTCCCCCTGGCGCCATGAAAGGTACGGCCCATGGTCCCCGTCCCCTAGAGTTCGGTCGCTTACTTCACAACAGAAGCCATTTTTGGCCTCTTGCACACCCCGACGGCGTGGGCCGAGCATTGTAACGGCGACGTTTTCACACTCATTGGTAATATCCACAAAATCGCTAAAGCCAACAACGTCACGCTTGAGGGGGGCCCCAATGTCATCATACCTCCCGGGAAATTCACTGTCGACAAGGCACTCCTGAGAAGGATTAGTCGTCGGGCTCCTGGGGCTTTGACCTCTTATTCGTCAGCGGCCATCGCTGGAGCGGACAACTTCAATGACGGCAGTGCGACAATCAGCGACGTGTTCGACCAGGTCGTAGCGAACACTCGGGAAATCACCCCCACTTGTGAGTTTCCTGTTGTCCGCTTATATCAATTCGTATTGCTGACACATCCGAAATCAAGTCGGAACCGTCTGGGCCGATGGGTGCGTGCGAACGCAACTTTTTTCTAAGAATGCATTCTGACGATAGCCTGATCAGTTACACTTCATATGGATGGCCCGTCCGCTCTGTTGAACAACTTACTCCATACGTCCCTAAGAAGCTCGCGAACCCAGTTCTCCTCGTCGGAAACACCGTCCGTATATTCCATTCCCAAGCTAACTCGATTGGCTCAACCACCACGATTTCTAGGGTGACCCTATCACGCCGTACGCAAATGCGCGGAATACCGCCGCGATGCTTGGCGACAATGCTTACCTGCTCGAGCAAGCCGGCTTTGGTCACACGAGTCTCGCTCAGGCCTCGACTTGCACTCTGGGCCTCATGTTCAGCTACCTCTCAACATCCTCGGTTGGTGTCATTCCAAATTTCCGCAGACTGCGCATTCACACGAGCGGTTTCACTATTTTTAGCTTCCGAGTGGGACCAGTTCCCAGTGTGACGTCGACAATAGCGTTCTTTTCCCCCCTCTGACCTGAGCCACGACCGCCACGAAACGCGCGAATTTCCTGCGCAGGCGGAAATGATTGCGCTGCACTCCATGTATCCAGAGTGTACTCACTTCGGATTTTCACTGTACATTTTTCCTGGACTTTACATATGATTTCTTGTACTCGAGTGTTTGGTGTATAATGCTTGCTACTGCTATGTTGACTATACACTAAGGAGTCCAACAGGGTTCCGTCTTTCCTTCTCGAGCGGCTTGCGCCCACAAACTCCCTCGACATCCATTGATCCTTCTGTTGAAACAGAAGTTTTCTACACGCCGGGTCTGTTGAGGTGTTCGCGATAACGGTTCTAAGATGACCACGAATCACGGGCGCGTTCATTTGAACGGCCGAAGAGGAAGAACTCCGGCAGATCTGCGATTAGGCACGAATGGAACAATCGCCTTCGGAGCCGTGGGTTCTGCCCGTCCCGCCCGTCACCTGATGCCGAGCGCTCTTCTAGCTAATCGACCGGAGAAGCACCGACTGTGCAGTCGGCAGGAACACACCCACTAGCATGTTAATTGTGTTGCCCGTGTTGTCAACGATGGCTGGCGTGTTCGAGCTACTGGCCTTCGACCACACCGGCATATTAACGTTCCTCCTATGCTGCGGATCCAGTTGCTCGAGCCTATAGAAATCTCACAGCTCTCAACTCGTATTTTACAGCCCTTCTTGAAACCAGGACCGACACGGCAGCCATTTATCATACACGGCTATGTGTTTCAAAGATTCGGGCTTCCGAAAATCGATGCGTTGAGCATTGCTGTGCTCGTTCCGAATCGAGTTTCACGGTGGTCATCCGGTGCGGCTCCACAAGGGGTAGGCAGAGATGCTGCGGTGTTCGTTCGAGCGGGATAGTGTACAGGCGCAGGAATCTCGAAAGCAAAGCCAGTCACTCGTTCCTTTCCCTTTGCAGGAGGAGGCGTTTCCTGAAATTTTGATCTCAAGGGAAATCACATCTTTGAGGACAACCCTCATGCTATGTGGGTTCCGGATTTTAGTCGGCCTGAGTCGGTTGGTTGGTAAATGTGTCCCACAACCTGATTGGGCCGTTCGCATCGAAGTGGGAAAATAGTATTGGGTACCGATGGGACCGACGGATCTCGGGTCCCGTCGCCCCAGCAACCATCTGAATCGAGCAGGTTCTCCGCCCAGAATGGAACCTGGGGATTACCACCGAACGGCCTTTCGCCAACCGCCGGATGGGATCTCAAAGCTACCGCGAATCTTATCACGAGCTCACGGTCGTTGTCGACTTCAAGCCAATGCGATATATGGGAGACAAATGTTAGGCATGGGGGTCGAAAGTGTACATTGTCCTCAGGCGTTTGAAGAGCCTCCAGGTTCATCCGACCACCCCGGGCATGGAGACGGCGGGTGCGGTTACAAGCGGAGTCGTGGACTAAGAGTTTATGCGAAGTTGAACAGATGTACCACAGAAAGCATTTGGAGAACCAAGAACCACTCAAACGCCAAACCCACAACTCGGGCGATACGCTTTGCGCAGAGAATAGTCCAAGACATGACATCTTGTAGAAATAGTAGTCGCAGCTTGGAAGCAAAGTGGATGCAACGGCCAAGATAAGTATCATCTGATCATCCCGAGCCACATTCCAAGGCAAGCTGGGCAGTGATTTAGGTAATATTTGACCGCCGGGTCGCACGCCAATGGAGCGAGTTTCTAGCGCTCTATCTACAATGGCCAAGCCCCCGTTTACAGCGGGTCACCCGCCTGGAGGCTGTAAGGCCAGGGTGAGTACCCGTGCCGCTAAATCAGCGCAGCAATGTGAGTTTCCCACGGGCCGCCTGCTCCGACCGTGAGCGCGCTCACGTGCGTTACCTATTATTTATATCGGAACCTGCAATTTCCGGAGATTCAGGGCCACCACCCCCACCGCCAGGGTAGTTATGGTCGACCTGGCGGGAAAATACGCTCATTGGGAGGCCTGCTATTGGTTTCACTCCAACATACCGTTTTTCGGGGAACGCAGCTCCGGTTTGTTGTTTTCTCACCCCCACGTCGAGCGGTTAGCGCGTTGACCGTGAACAGGTCGGCACTCCCTCCACAACGTGACGGACCACAAATTGAACGCCATAAGTGGAGTTAAATGCGCGCTGCGGCCCGGATCTATCATCCGGCGTCACGCTGAGGTGCAAAGCCCCGACGGGATCGGGAGGTAAACAACGAAGTGGGGCTGTGGCCGAGAAGATGTTCTGACGAAACGAAATCAAGCGTAACGCATGTGTAATGTTGATACCGTACAGGTTGCCCGCAGCACTGTGATTAGCGCATTTAGGGTGCGTATAAATGCGAACCGAAGGCACAGGAAGCACTCTAGCAAACGAGATGTCCCACCCTACCGGCCTCACAGCTCTACTTACTCTGGGCTTACTCGTAGGGCGCGTGGTCGCTGCACCCGCACCCGAACCCCGTGCCCCTGCATCCGTGGGTTTTCTCCTCGTATCTCTACTTCGTCAGTCCTTCTGAATATCTTGCAGATCACTTGGGGTGGTTGCGGGAACTTCGCAGTCAATTCCACGGACCCGAACTTGCAATGCGGAACCCTCGAGGTTCCGATGGATTATCATGATAGCTCTGCTGGAACGGCACGCCTTGCGGTGATCAAGTATGTTGCAACCGCTCCAAAGAAGCAGGGTACCCTCTTCGTCAATCCAGGTGATCCGATCCGCACACTTTCGTAACCCCCCTACTAAACTCCATTTTACAGGTGGACCCGGTGGTTCAGGCCTCGAAGCCGTCGCAGACCTCGGTGCGGCATTCAGTCAAGGTTCTGAGGGTGCCTTCGAGATGATCTCCTGGGATCCCCGAGGAGTGGGGCAAACATTGTGAGCTCACGTCGTTGTTTCAACGTAATTGGCTGACCGTGTGTTATCACCAGCCCTGGAGAAGTTACCTGCTTCAACTCACAGGATGAAGATGATGCGTTCTGGAAGAACACGGTGGCCAGGTACATCAACGAGACCATCTCTGGCAAATTCAACGAACAAGATAGCAATGAACTGTACTCCCAAGTCGCTCCGACCGAAAAGAAGTTCAAAGAATTTACGAGGAACTGTCAGAACGGTCCCACTGGACCGTACCTGAAGTACATCGGGACGAGTTCCACCGTCCGTGACCTTGTGTCTTTGGGAGATGCGATTGTAGGGGTGGGTAAACCAATCGATTATTGGGGGATCTCTTATGGCACCGTTCTTGGATTCAATTTCGTCAACAGTAAGCTACTCCAGCTTCTTTAATTATACCCTTTGACTAAAATCTGGCTCTAGTGTTCCCCGAGGTACGCCTGATCCCGTTCAACGTAGGACACGACGCTGAGTCTATGTAGCGCGCCGGGCGTGTGATCTTGGACGGTGTAGTGGATCCGACCACTTGGATATCGCACAAGGTAACTTTCAACGCTGCCCTGGTGGAAACCCATTTTCACAGCTCGCACTAGATCCTGCACCACGCTCTCGTGGATACCGAGGAAACATACTTCGGCATGGTAGATGCTTGCGTTGCAGCAGGGAGCGCCGGTTGTAAACTTATGGACTTTGTTGGCGACAACGGCGATGGGAACGACGTTGCGACTCTATTGAACGGTGTTCACGATGTAATTGATCCCCTTCCCAGACTCAACAATCCAGCTGACTCCATTTCCACCCTAGCTGGCACTTAAGCTTTATCGCATGGGGATCGAGCTTCCCGTTTCCCCCGGTTTCATAAAGGGTACGACTCCGAGCCCCAACCCCCTGGAGTTCGGTCGCTCACTTCACAACAGAATTCCTTTTTGGCCTCCTGTACAACCCGACGACGTGGGCTGAGTATTGTAACAACGAGGTCTACCAACTCATTGGTTTGATCCATCAAACCGCTCTAGCTCACAACGTCACGCTTGATGGGGGTGTCAAAATCAATGTACCTCCCGGGAAATTCACCTTCGACGAGTCCCGTCTGGGCAAGAGCGGCGCCGCCCTCGGGGCCTTGACTTCTTATTCGCCAGCGGCCATTGCTGGAGCGGATAACTTCAATGACGACAGTGCGACAATCAGTGACGTGTTTGACGCTATTGTAGAAAACACTCGGGATATCACCCCTACGTGTGAGTTTTCCATTATTCGCTTATACCCATTCGCATTACCGACACGCCCCAAACCAAGTCGGAACCGTCTGGACCGTTGGGTGAGTGCAAGAGGAATCATTTTCCTGAGGATGTAATTTGACGATCATCTCATCAGATACATTTCATATGGATGGCCCGTCCGCTCTGTCGAACAGCTTACTCCATACGTCCCTAAGAAGCTTGCTCATCCTGTTCTCCTCATCGGAAACACTGTCCGTTCATCGCACAAACCAAACGATTCATTGGCCTAACAACTGAGATTCCTAGGCCGACCCAGTCACGCCGTTCGCGAATGCGCAGAATACTGCTGCAATCCTTGGCGACAACGCTTACCTCCTCGAACAAGTCGGCTTCGGTCACACGAGCCTTGTCCAGGCCTCAACTTGCACTCTGGGCGTCATATTCAACTATCTCTCATCCTCCACGGTTGGTGTTATTTCTAACGTGCGCTGGCTGCGCGTCCAAACTGATCGATTTCGCGATTTTTTTAGCTTCCGGATGGACGCAGTTCCCAGTGCCAAGTCGATAGTCACGTTCTCTTCCCCCCTCTGAACGGAACCACGACTGTCGCCAAACGCGCGAATTTCCTGCATAGGTGGATATGATTGCGTCGGACTCTCCTGTGTCTATTGAAAACCGACGATCGGTTTTGGCATTCCAGTCGATCTCGTGTTATGTTCGTTTTGATATATGGACTCACCCGCTCTTCGTTCACTGGCACTCCTCAGCTTTATTCCGCACGCTGAGGAGTGTGTTATGTTTCCTTCCATTCTTTCCTCACATACCTACTTACAATACTCATAGTATAGTTTACTGAGACATTGCCAATAGTATCCAGAGTATATTCACTCGAGGAGAACTTTCGCGGTGTGTTTGCCTGAACTTTTACATATGATCTTTTCTTGGACCCTAGTGTTTTGTGTATTAGATACGCCAAGGGGACCAACAGGGTTCGGCTCTTTTTCTCGGGCGGATTGTGGCACCCGTCAACCACGTCGATGTCCCCCGATTCTTCGCCCGGAATCGAAGTGAGTATCCGATCACGCCAGGTCAGCTTGCTGCCCTCAGATTTCCACGATGACGACGAATCAGGAGCGCTTTCATAATGGACACCAAAAAGGAAGAACTCTGAATCTGACTGATCTGCGATCAGGCACGGACGGAGCGATTGCCTTCGGAGCCGTAGATTCCCCTTATCCCGCCCAGAACCTAAGCGCGCCGACTGCGGTCAAGAGGAACCCGCTTACGCATACATTAAGTACAATCATTGCCTCGCCCATTTTGTCTGCGCAGTAGTGAATGACGGGTAGTCACTCAGTATCGAAACAAGTGCCACGGATAACGACAGCAAACAAACCCAGACATGCCTCGTTCAAGAGGGATAATTTGGGGGTCCAGAAACCCTACAAACAAGACCAGTCACTCGTCGCCCTTCCCTGCAGGAGGGGAGACTTTCTGAAATTGATTGAGAATTGATCCCAAGGGAGATCACACCTTTGATGTCAGCCTCTCAAGCTATCTACACGGTTCAGATTTTAGTTGTCCTCAGTTGTTCTCAGTTGGTCGGATAAATGGATCCCACACCCTGGCCGAGTCGTTCGCGTCGAAAGAATACATGGTGAACAGTGCTAACCCGGAGGATAGCCCAAGACAGGACATCCTGTAGAGACAGTGGTTGTCTTCAGTCACAGAGCTGCAATGATGCGGCGAACGCGGGCGACCAAGAAGGGAATTCAGGGCAGCGGTTCACGTGGTATCTGACCTTTCAAGTTCCACCCAATCTCGCCAATTCAGTGAGCTTCTAGCACTCTATCCATGACGGCCTAGTCGCACCAGTTCGCAGCGGATCACAAACCTGGAGGTTGTGTCCAAAGCAAGTACAACCAGCCGTATCAGTGTACATCTGGTGACGGATGGTAAATTCCCACCGTCATGCGCACGTGTGTCATACCTCGGTGGATTTGGAACATTTCCCACCCCCAACACCTAGATGTGGTCCGCATTGTTCAATGGCCCAGACCGTAAAAAAAACGTCCCTGGGAGTCTCGCCGCTAGTTCACTTCGACATCGTTCGACGGAGAGCACGACCCCGGTCTGTTGTTTTCCCACCACGGCATCGAGGGACTCGTACGTTGACAGCAAGCAGGTCGGCATTCTGGTTATCTCGTTCAATTTATGGCCCATCACATTGTAGCACCAGGGGTGAACTGCGCGCTGCGGCGTGGATCATCTGCGTTATCCCAAGGTGCGATGGGATCAAAAGGCAAGTAACGAGCCTGTGCTGTGCCGCCTGGAAAACAGTATCATATGCACAAGACGAAACCAACCGTAACACGTAATGCCGCGCAGCTTGGGTGCAGTGAACACTCCCGCTGTGCCCAGCGCACGTAGGACGTATATAAGCGCGAACCAAAGACACAGGAAGCACCCCAACAAACGAGATGTCCCACCCTACTGGTCTCATAACTTTGCTTACCCTGGGTTTTCTCCCGGGGCGCGTGATCGCCGCACCCGCACCCGAACCCCGAGCCCCATCCGTAAGTTTCCTCTTCATACCTCTACCTCGTCAGACCTTTGAATATTCTGCAGATCACTTGGGGTGATTGTGGGAGCTTCGTAGTTAACTCCACGGATCCCAATTTGCGATGCGGAACCCTTGGGGTTCCGATGGACTATCACGATAGCTCCGTTGGAACGGCACGCCTTGCGGTGATCAAGTACGCCGCAACCGTTCCGAAGAAGCAGGGTACCATTTTCTTCAACCCAGGTGACCCACTCCGTCCTCCGTTCGTAGCCCACGACTAATACCACAGCTTTGTAGGTGGACCAGGCGGCTCAGGACTTGAAGCCATCGCAGAGCTCGGTGCGGCGTTCAGTCAAGGTTCTGGAGGTGTCTATGATATAATCTCCTGGGATCCCCGTGGAGTGGGACAAACATTGTGAGTTCACCTCATGGTTTCGGTGCGATCGGCTGACCGCGTACTGTCACCAGCCCTGGAGAAGTTAACTGTTTCAACTCCCAAGATGAGGACGATGCATTCTGGAAGAACACGGTGGCCAGGTACATCAACGAGACCATCTCTGGCAAGTTCAACGAACAAGATCGCAATGAACTGTACTCCCAAGTCGATGTAACAGAAAAGAAGTTCAAAGAGTTTACCGGAAACTGTCAGAACGGTCCCATTGGACCGTACCTGAAGTACATCGGGACGAGTTCCACTGTCCGTGACCTTGTGTCTTTGGGAGATGCGATTGTAGGGGTGGGTGAACCAATCGATTATTGGGGGATCTCTTACGGCACCGTTATTGGATTTAATTTCATCAACAGTGAGTTACTCCGGCCTCCTAATTAAACCGTTTGGCTAAATCTGGCTCCAGTGTTCCCCGAAGTACGCCTGATCCCGTCTAACGTAGGTCACGATGCTGAGTACATGTAGCGTGCCGGGCATGTGATCTTGGATGGCGTAGTGGATCCAACCATCTGGATATCGTACAAGGTAACCCTCAACGCTATCGTGGTGGGAATTTCTCCTCACCTACCGCACTAGCTCTTGCGCCCTTCTCTCGTGGACACTGAGGCGACGTGCTTCGGGCTCGCGGATGCTTGTGTTGCAGCAGGGAGGGCCGGCTGTAAACTAATGGAGTTCGTTCCCAACGCCACTACTGCGGCCGACATGGTGGCTCTGTTAACCGGTGCTCACGATGTAACCGATTTCCTCCAAGATTGGGTAACTCCAACTGACTCCATTTCCACCCTAGCTGGCCCTCAAGCTTTATCGCATGGGGGCTGAACTTCCCATTGCCCCCGGCTTCATGAAGAGTACGGATCCCGGCTTCCCCCTGGGGTTTGGTCACTGACTTTACAACAGATTTCCTTTTTGCCCTGTTGTACTCCCCGACAGCGTGGGCCGAGCATTGCAACAATGAGGTTTACCAAATCATTGGTTTGATCCTGCAAACTGCTGCGGCTCATAACGTCACGCTTGGTGGGGATGTCAAATTCAGTGTACCTTCCGGGAAATTCGCCCTGGATAAGCCTCGCCTGGGCGGGAACGGTGCCGCTCCTGGGGCCCTGACCTCTTATTCGGGGGCGGCCATCGCGGGAGCGGACAACTTCAACGACGGCAGTGCGACAATCAGCGACGTGTTTGACATCATCGTAGAGAACACTCGGCAGGTTACCCCTACGTGTGAGTTTTCCGTTGTTCGCCTATATCCACCCATTTACTGACACACCCCGAATCAAGTCGGCACCGTCTGGACCATTGGGTGCGCGCGAGTAACCATTTTCCGAGAATGCATTCTGACGGTAGCCTCCTCAGTTACACTTCATATGGATGGCCTGTCCGCTCTGTCGAACGGCTTACTCCATATGTCCCTAAGAAGCTTGCACATCCTGTTCTCCTCATCGGAAACACTGTCCGTCCATCTCACAAACCAAATGATTCATTTGCCTAACCACTGAGATTCCTAGGCCGACCCAGTCACGCCGTTCGCGAATGCGCGGAATACCGCTGCAATCCTTGGCGACAACGCTTACCTGCTCGAGCAAGTCGGTTTTGGTCACACGAGCCTCGCTCAGGCCTCGACTTGCACTCTGGGTGTCGTGCTCAACTATCTCTCATCTTCCACGGTTGGTGTTGTTTCTAATGCACACCGATCCCATGTTTATGCTGATTAATTTTCCTATTTTTAGCTTCCGGATGGACGCAGTTCCCAGTGTCAAGTCGACGATCACGTCCTTTTCCCCCCTCTGAACGGAACTACGACTACCACCAAACGAGCGAATTTCCTGCGCAGGTGGTGGTGATGATGTTGGAACCTCCTGTATCCAGGGTATGCTCGCTTCGGACGCACTGTATTTGGACTTTTACGTATGAGTTCTTGGGCTTGGGCGTTTGGTCTATAAGGCTTGTGTGTTTGGTATATAAGGCTTGGGAATTTGTTGCACAAGGCTTGTTCGGATCCCAGTTGCCCTGAGTTGTCCTGAGTCGGCCGGCCTGGTGAATGCATCCCACAACCCGATCGAGTCGTTAGCGTTGAGATAGGGACACAGTATCGGGGACCTACCAGATCGACGATCTCTAGTCCCGTACTTGTACAACCTCCTGAATCCGAGCAGAGCCTTTGTTCCGAATGGAACCAGGAACTTACTACCGAGAAGTCTTCCACCGATCGTGGATAGGATTTCGACTATGCCATGAGTTTCCATCCAGAACCCGGGGTCGCTGGTGAACGCCTCAATCTAATACGACGGTAGACAGGTACTAGGCGTGAAGGTCAGACGCGTCCATTAGCTTCAAACGTCTTGAAGAACGTCCAAGTTCATATGATCATCCCAGGCGCGAAGGCGGTGAATGCGGTCACAGGCGGGGTCACAGACGAATAACCCATACAAAGATGAATAGGAGTACCACAGAAAACATCAGGGCAATGACCCGAATAAATGCAAAAACCACCATAACTCAGGCGATACGCTGCACGGGACGGAGGAGGATCAGACACCGCAACAGGCACCCCAGGAACAGGTGAAAATACAATGCTGGAGTACAATCGCAGTGAAAGTGTACTGCAGTGTTGTGGTATGCCCAGCCTCGAACTGTACTCGGGGATACACCATATCCTGCCCCGCTCTCGAGGTCCTCGCCAAGTCCGAAGCCTGAGGTGCAAACCCAACATAACCCGGAGCTTCAAAGATAGGAGCCGGGTCGGTCAGCGAGGGCTGGAAGAATCTGCAGGGGTGACATAGTCGATAGCATTGGCCCGGGGGACAGCCCAGGGTAGTACATCCTGTAGAAATAATGGTCGAGGTCAGTGTCATCTAACCGCATTCCACAAGGCAAGCCGGGGCAGTGATTCAGGGGGTATTTGACCCCCTAAGTCGCACATGTTTCCCAATCTCGTCGATGCAGTGAGATTCTAGCACATTTACGACGGTCTAGTGCCCAGCTCCCGTTCACGGCGGGTCGCTCACCTGAGGGTTGGAGGCCAAAGCGAGTATCAGTACCACTGCTGGTCGTACCAACGTAAGTGCTGGCCGGGTCACTCCTGCTGATCACCAGCGCTGATCGGCAGTGCACACGGATTCGCATCCGCACCGGTGTGGGAAATTCTTCACAGAGCCACCGCTAAGATGCTTGTGGTCGGCATTATTGCGCCTGCAACTGACCTGATGGCAAAAACGCGTCCACTGGGCGGCATGCTGATGGTTTCAGTTCAACATAAAGCTCCTTGGGGAACATAGCCCCGGTTTGTTGTTTTCCAACCACGGTGTCGACAGGTTCATGCGCTGACTGGGAACAGGTCAGGTTATCACGTTTGATTTGTAGTTCGTCACGTCGCGGCGAGAGTGGACTGCGCGCCGCGGCCTGGACCCATCATCTGGCGCCACGCTGGGGCGCAGAGCCCCCGACAGGATCGGGAGGTAGATAACGAATTTGAGCTGTGCCCCCAGAAAACGGTCTAACGAAACGAACCGTAGTGTGTAATACCACATATGTCGCGTGCAGTGAACACTTCCGAGGTGCCTAGCACATAGGACATATATATATGGGATCCCAAGCCACCGGAAGCACCCCAACCAACGAGATGTCCCACCTTACAGTTCTCAGCACGACTCTACTTACTCTGGGCTTGCTCGCGGGGCGCGCGGTCACTGCTCCCCCTCCCGCTCCCCGTGCCCCTCCATCTGTAAGTTTCATCCTCACATCGCTACCTCGTCAGCCCTTCTGAACGTCTGACAGATGACCTGGGGTGGTTGTGGCAACTTCGCAATCGATTCCACGGACCCAAACTTGCAATGCGGGACCCTTGAAGTTCCGATGGACTATCATGATAGCTCTGCTGGAAAGGCCCGCCTTGCTGTGATCAAGTACGCTGCGACTCCTTCGAAGAAGCAGGGAACCATTTTCTTCAACCCAGGTGACCCACTACGTCCTCCGTTCGTAGCCCGCCACTAATACCCAGGTTTTGTAGGCGGACCCGGCGGTTCAGGACTCAAAGCCATCGCAGAGCTCGGTGCGGCGTTCAGTCAAGGTTCCGGGGGTGTCTATGACATAATCTCCTGGGATCCCCGTGGAGTGGGGCAAACATTGTGGGTTCACTTCGTGGTTTCGGTGCGATTGGCTGATCGCGAATTATCACCAGCCCTGGAGAAGTTACCTGTTTCAATTCTCAAGATGAGGATGATGCGTTCTGGGAGAACACGGTGGTCAGGTACATCAACGAGACCATCTCCGGAAAGTTCAACGAACAAGATCGCAATGAGCTATACTCCCAAGTCGATGTGACCGAAAGGAAGTTCAAAGAATTTGCGAGAAACTGTCAGAACGGTCCCACTGGACCGTACCTGAAGTACATCGGGACGAGTTCCACTGTCCGTGACCTTGTGTCGTTGGGAGATGCGATTGTAGGGGTGGGTGAACCAATAGATTATTTGGGGATCTCTTATGGCACCGTTCTTGGATTCAATTTCATCAATAGTAAGCTACTCCAGCCTCTTAATCATACCATTTGACTAAAGTATGACTCTAGTGTTCCCCGAGGTACGCCTGAACCCATTCAACGTCAGGCACGATACTAAGTAAGTATACGCAGCGCGCCGGGCATGTGATCTTGGATGGCGTTGTGGATCCAACCATCTGGATTTCCTACAAGGTAACAGGCCTTCAACACTATCGCGGTGGGAACTTCTTCTAACCTACCGTACCAGTTCTTGCGCCCTTCTCTCATGGACATTGAGGCGACACGCTTCGGCATGATAGATGCTTGTGTTGCAGCAGGGAGTGCCGGTTGTAAACTCATGGAGTTTGTTGGCGACAACGGCGATAGGAACGACGTGGCGGCTTTGTTAAACGGTGCTCATGATGTAATTAGTTTCCCCCCCAGATTTATCAATCCAACCGACTCGATTTCCACCTTAGCTGGCCCTCAAACTCTATCGCATGGGGGTTGAGCTTCCTGTCCTCCCTGGCGTCATGAAGGGTACAGTTCCTAGCCCTCGCCCACTAGAGTTTAGTCGCTGACTTCACAACAGAATTTCTTTTTGCTCTCCTATACATCCCGACGGCGTGGGCTGAGCATTGTAACAACGAGGTCTACCAACTCATTGGTTTGATCCATCAAACCGCTCTAGCTCACAACGTCACACTTGACGGGGGTCTCAAAATCAACGTACCTCCCGGGGAATTCACTATCGACAGGTCATCCCCGAGCAGGATCGGTGCTAGGGCCCCCGGAGCTCTGATCTCTTACTCGACAGCGGCCATCGCCGGAGCAGACAACTTCAACGACGGCAGTGCGACAATCAGCGACGTGTTTGACGCCATCGTAGAGAACACTCGGCAGGTCACCCCTACGTGTGAGTTTTCCGTTGTTTGCTCCTATCCATTTGTTTTACTGACACATCCCGAATCAAGTCGGCACCGTCTGGACCCTTGGGTACGCGTGAGAGTAAACATTTACTGAGAATGCCTTCTGACAGTTGCTCCTCAGTTACACTTCATATGGATGGCCTGTCCGCTCTGTCGAACAACTTACTCCATATGTCCCTAAGAAACTTGCGCACCCTGTCCTCATCATTGGAAACACCGTCTGTCCATCTCACAAAGCAAATGATTCATTGGCCTAACCACTGAGATTCCTAGGCCGACCCAATCACGCCGTTCGCGAATGCACGGAATACCGCCGCAATCCTTGGTGACAATGCTTACCTGCTTGAGCAAGTCGGCTTCGGCCACACGAGCTTTGCTCAGATCTCGACTTGCACCATGAGCATCATGCTTAACTACGTCTCATCCTCCACGGTTGGTGTTACCTCTGGTGCACACTGGCCGGGCATTCACGCTGACTGGTCCCGCGATTTTTAGCTTCCAGATGGACGCAGTTCCCAATGCCAAGTTGATTCTCAAGATCTTTTCCCTCCTCTGAATGGAACCACGACTGTGACCAAACGGGCGAATTTCCTGCGTAGGTGGTGGTGATAACGTCGGACTCACCTGTTTCCAGAGTATAATCGCTTCGGTGTTTGCTGTATGTTTCACATGGGCTTTTAGATATGATTCCCTGGACTTGAACGTTTGGAGTATAATACTTACTACTGTGTATTAGATACGAGCCTAATGGATTTGTGGTGTCCGCTCACAATGTTCATCGATTCTTCGGTTGAAATTTATACATTTAGCATGCCAGACCCGCGGCCTCTCATACGCGTACGTATACCCAGATCAACG
>Ga0307511_10001629_pt1 | contig 23722 bp, 19 predicted proteins | sample 13_EM_MG_FD_200266 | JGI IMG/M metagenome (GOLD analysis project Ga0307511, IMG submission 200266) | Populus trichocarpa ectomycorrhiza microbial communities from riparian zone in the Pacific Northwest, United States - 13_EM | ecosystem: Host-associated > Plants > Roots > Unclassified | place... | reverse complement strand
CCGGGGCGCGGCCGGGCAGCTGCTGGTCGGCTATCCCCAAGGCCCGTCCGCCTTCTTCCACTACATCGAGCAGTGGCGGGCCACCGGCGCCTTCGAGGGCTTGGAGTTCCGGTGACACTCGCCGTCGACTACGGCGCCGACCTCGCCTTCGACCCCACCGCGCCGGACTGCGTCGAGCAGATCCGCGCGGCCACCGACGGCCGGGGCCTGGAATCCGTGAGCGGTTCGATCCACGGGTACGGGGCCCAGCCCGGGTCGCCGACGGTTGCGAACCGCACCCACGCCTCGTGCATGGGGCCGGGGCGGAACACGAACGGCAGCTCGGCGCAGTGGATCGCGGCGCCGTCCAGCCCGAACCGGTAGGCCCAGACCTTTCCCTGGTGCGCCTGGGCGATCCGGGTGCTGCCGGTCTCGAACTGCTCGGTCATCAGAGCTATCAGCTGATCGAACGGTTCGGCGAACCGCAGGCGGTACTCAGCGACCAGGCGCTCGGGGTCGGGGTCGCGGCGGCTCGCGGCCCGGCGGACGTCCTCGTCGGTGACCGGCGCGTGCACGTACAGGCCGGCCTCGGCCTCGTTGGTGCCGATCAGCAGATCGACGGGGGCCAGCGTCAGGTCGTCGAGCACGGGCTTGAACGGGCTGGTGCCCAGCGACCGGTCGAACCGGGTGTCGACCACCAGACCGGTCGTCGCCTCGACCAGGGTCTCGTCGCTGACCTGCCGGAACGCCTCGAGCGTCGGCGCGATGCCGAGCCGTCTGGCCAGGGCCCGTGTCACCCGATCGGCTTGCTCCGCGCCGAACATATGGGCCCCGCCGCTCTGTGATATCGCGCGGCGGACGAGTCCGTCGGCAGCGGGGTCGGCGATCAGGGCGGCGATCAGCATCGCGCCGGCGGACTGCCCGAACAGCGTGACGTTGTCCGGGTCGCCGCCGAATTCGTCGATGTGGTCCCGAATCCAGCGCAGCGCCGCGATCACGTCCAGCAGGCCGCGGTTGCGGGGCGCGCCGGGCAGGTCCAGCCAGCCGATCGCGCCGAGCCGGTAGTTCAGCGTCACCAGCACGACGCCGTCGCGGGCGAAGTCCGTGCCGTCGTACATGGACGCGTGGCCGGAGCCGCTGAGGAAACCACCGCCATGCACGTAGACCATCACCGGCATGGCCGGGCCATTCGAATTGGCCGACCATATGTTCAGGGTCAGGTAATCCGATCCCCGGTCCCAGCCGGTGCCGAGGATCGCCGACATGTCCGTGCCGGCGAACGACCGCTCGCCCTGCGGCGCGGTCGGCCCCGGTGTCGTCGCGTCAAGGACGCCGGCCCATGCCGGGGCTGCCTCCGGCGCCCCGAAGCGGTCGGCGACGATTGCATACGGAATCCCGTAGTACGTCCAAACGCCGTCCTTCTCGACGCCGCGCAGCTCAACACGCAAACTTCTCACCGTCCCTGGCCACCAGGCCACCGTCGAAATGCGTCGGCAGCACCCGCGCGTCGCGGTCCGCCGCCCACCCGAGGATCCGTCGCCTCGACCGCCGCGCCTCGGCGGCGTCCAGGCAGAACATGCTGTTCGCGTCGGGTTCCAGGATCTGCGCCGGGTTGTGCAGCAGGTCCCCGACGAACACCGCCTCGTTCCGCACCTTCAGCACACTCGACCCCGGCGTGTGTCCCGGTGCCTCCTCCAGCACCAGACCGTCGGCGATCACGTGCTGGCCCCGCCACAGCACCGCCTGGCCGGCCTCGACGACCGGCCACACGCTGTCGGCGATCACCTGGTCATCGGCGAAGTGCTCGTAGTCGGCGGCCGGGATCAGGTAGGTGGCGTTGGGAAAGGTCGGCGCCCACTCGCCGTCCACCAGCCGCGTGTTCCAGCCGACGTGATCGGCGTGCAGGTGCGTGTTCACCACCACGTCCACCTCCGCCGGGCGGACGCCAGCCGCCGTCAGCGCGAGCAGGAAGTCGGTGCGGAGACGGTGGAACGGCGGCGTGTCCGGGCGGTCCTTGTCGTTGCCGATGCCGGTGTCGACCAGGATGGTCCGGCCCCGCTCGCGGATCACCCAGGTCAGCGAGCTGGTGACCAGCCGGCCGTCGGCCGCGTCCCACAGGTGCGGGCGCTCGTCCCAGAACCGCTGCGGCAGGTCGGCGAACATCGCGGTCGGCGGCCGCGTGGGCCACGCCTTCTCCAGCACTCGGACGATCTCAGCCATGACCCGATGGTGGCCGGCCGGGGCGGTCGGGCGAGTCAGTCAGATGACTGCACCGGTATCTTCGCCGAGGTGAGCACCGGTGCGGCGTTGATCATCGTCGGCGGGACGGCCGCGGACCGGGCCGCCCGCCTCGACCCGGCATTTGCCGGTCTGGTGCTGCGGGCGGCCGGCACGGAGCTGGAGTCGGACATTCCATACGCGGGTCTGCACCAGTTGCTGCGGCCGGTGCTGGACCGGGCCGAGGCGCTGCCCGACCGGCAGCGGGCGGCACTGGGGGTGCTGTTCGGCGAGGGCGCGCCGGACCGACTGCTGCTCGGCGTGGCCGTGCTGAACCTGCTGGCCGAGATCGGGCCGGTGCTGATGGCCGTGGCCGACATGCAGTGGCTGGACCCGGATTCGCTGCGGGTGCTCACCTTTGTCGCCCGGCGGTTGGACGGCGAGCCGGTGGCGTTTCTCGGCGCCAGCGAACGTGATCACTTCGGTCTGCCGCACGAGCAGATCGGGCCGCTGGCCGTCCCCTCGACATTTGTCGCCGAACCCGTTGCCGCGCTTGCGGAACGGGCCCAACACGCCATCACACGGGGTGCCTACGCGACCGCCGCCCGACTGCTGGAGCGGGCCGGCAATCCGCTGCGGGCGGCCGAGCTGGCCATTCTCGGCGGTTATCCCGGCTGGGCCCAGGATCTGCTGTCCCGGATCGACGATCCCTCGCTGCGGGCCGAGGTTTCGCTGCGGCGGGGCCAGGCCCTGGCGTTGACGCCTCGACGGGACGCGGCGCAGCGGCTGCTGGTCGACGCGGCCGAGGAACTGCCGGAGCCGATGGCCTCCGAGGCCACGGCCAGCGCCGCGATCGTCGCCTACTACACGGGCCGTCGTGCCGGCGTGCACGGGGATTCCTTGTGGGTGCGGGCCTTGGTCGAGCCCTCCACGGTGTCCTTGGCGGAAATCGCCGACGTGCCTGACGATCCGGCGCAGTTGACCGCCTTCGGCACCATGGCGTGGCTGATCGACGAGACCGCCTTCGCCATCGAGCTGTTCGAGCGGGCCACGGATTTGGCCCAGCTGCCCGATGTGCTGCGCTGCGCCGCCGGCTGGGCCTACTTGGAGGCCGGGCAGTGGGCGTCGGCCCGGCTCGTCGCCGCCGCGTCCGCCCGGGCCGCCGCCGACGGCGATCTCCCCCACGCCTCCGCCGCCGCGGCGATCCTCGATGCCACAGTCCTGGCCCTGCAAGGCGATTCCCCGTCGGCACGGGCGCTGGCAACGGAGGCCCTGGCCTCGGTGACGCCGCGGGCCAGCGGCTCCGTGATCGCCCGTGGCCGCTGGACCCTCGGCCTGGCCGCCATGGCCGACGGCGACTTCGAGTCCGCGTACGACCAGTTCCGGCTCATGTTCGCCGACGAGCACTACCAGATCACCCGGCTGGCCGTCGCCGATCTCGCCGCCGCGGCCACCCGCACCGGCCACGACGTGTCATCCATTGTGGACGGCATCGAGCCCTTCAGCCGCCGCCAGCGCGCGCTGCTCGCCCGCGCCCGCGCACTGTCCACACCAGACGTTTCGGAGCCGCATTTCCTGGCCGCGCTGGCCGATTCCGCCGAGTGGCCGTTCGACCAGGCCTGCACCCAGCTCGACTACGCCGAGTGGCTGCGCCGCCGCCTGCGCCACGCCGATGCCCGCCCGCACCTCGTCGCCGCCCTGGAAACCTTCCGCCGCCTCGGCGCCCAACCGTGGATTTCACGCACCCTGGCCGAACTCCGCGCCGCCGGTGTCCGCGACGCCGACGCCGCCCCGAACCGGCTGCTGGAACTGACCCCGCAGCAACAGGAAATCGTCCGCCTCGCCGCGCAAGGCCTGAGCAACAAGGAGATCGGCGAGCGCCTGTTCCTGTCCCCGCGAACCGTCGGCTCCCACCTGTACCGCTCCTTCCCCAAGCTCGGGGTAACCTCGCGCAACCACCTGCACCGTTTTTTCTAGCGTCTCACGCCAGGAAAGGCCCTTTCATGGCACTGGGCGCAGTGAAAGGGCCTTTCCTGGCATGGGGACATCCAGGTGGGTCAGCGCACCGAGCCGGTCTCCCAGGCCCAGATCGCCACCTCGGTGCGGTTGCGGGCGGCCAGTTTCCGTTGCACGGCCCCGAGATGGGTCTTCACCGTGGACAGGGAGATCACCAGCTCGGCGGCGATCTCGGCGTTGGTGCGGCCGCGGGCCACCAGCCGGATGACGTCGAACTCGCGCTCGGTCAACGGTTCCAGCGGCTTGCGGTCGGTCCGCGGGGCGGCGAAGTGCGAGAGCAGCCGGGTGGTGATCGAGGGCGACACCAGGGCCTCGCCATTGGCGGCGGCGTGCACGGCTTCGATCAGCAGTCCCGGGCCGGCGTCCTTGAGTAGGAAGCCGCAGGCCCCGGCGCGCAGCGCGGCGTGCACGTTCTCGTCCAGGTCGAAGGTCGTGACCACCACCACCCGCAGCGGATCGGGCACGTCCGGGCCGGCCAGCAGCCGGGTCGCCTGGAGCCCGTCGATCACGGGCATGCGGATGTCCATCAGGGTCACGTCCGGCCGCAGCTCGCGGGCCATCGACACGGCCTGCCGACCGTCGGCCGCCTCGCCGACGACCTCGATGTCCGGCTCCCCGTTGAGGATCAGCCGGAAACCGGTCCGCACCATGGCCTGGTCGTCGGCGACCAGGACCCGCAGGCTCACACAGTCCTCCCCAGCGGCAGTCGCGCGGACACCCGCCACCGTTGCCCCGGGGCCGCGCCGGCCAGCAGACTACCGCCCAGCGCGTCGACCCGCTCCGCCATGCCCACCAGGCCGTAGCCGCGGTCGCCGCCGGGCGCGGCCCGCACGCCGTCGTTGACCACCTCGACCACCAGCCAGTCGCCGTCCACCCGCACGGCCACCTCGATCTGGCGGGCCTGCGGGGCGTGCCGGTGCGCGTTGGTCACCGACTCCTGGATCACCCGGTGCACCGTGGTCGCCGCCTCCGGTGTCACCGCGAGCACGTCCAGTCCATCTTGGACGGTCAGCCGCGCCTCCGGCGGCACCGCCTGCTCGACGGCGTCCAACAGGCCGCTCGGGGCGGCGTCGACCTCGCCTTCCGTACGCAGCATGCCGACCAGCCGGCGCATCGCCGCCAGTGCCTCGGCACCGGCCTGCTCGATCTCGCCGAACACCTCGTCCCGCTCCGGCGCGACCCGGCGGCCGGCCTGGGCCAGCACGACAACGCCGGTGATGTGGTGCGCCACCAGGTCGTGCAGCTCGCGGGCCAGCAGCAGCCGTTCGCCCGCCCGGACCTCGGACAACGCGCTGCCGCGCCGGAAATCCGCGTCCCGCAGCAGCAGCCCGACCGCGAGCGCGCCGCCCCACACCACCGCCGTCGGCACGGCCACCAGGCCGCCGAAGCCGTAGCGGAGCAAGGCCTGCGCGATCATCGCCACCGCGCCGGCCGTGACCACGACGACCGCCGGCACCGGGGCCAACCGCCGGGCGGCCGAGCCGACCAGCAGCGCCAGGGCCAACAGCTCGGTCAGGCCCAGCTCCATCGGCAGCGGCTGCCCCAGCGCCGCCGACGCGACGAAGGCCCCCGTGCCGACCAGCGACAGCGCCGCCACCACACTGGCCAGCACCAGCACCCGGTTCGGGAACCGCCGGCGCAGCACCGCCAGCAGCGCCACCGCCGTCGACTGCCCCGGCACCAGTTCGAAGGCAGCCTGGCTGATCAGCCCCGTCGGCACGCCGGCGTGGATCGCCCAGCCGATGTCCACGGCCAACAGCAGGCCGAGCACCACGCACTCGGCCACCATCGGACCCCTTCGGCCCGTCCAGCCGTGATTCATGATCCCGATCCTGCCCCGGGGACCGGTGCGCCGCCTCAACCGAAAGTGCGATTCCGGGCCCGATGGGCTCGGACATTGGCGGCATTGCCGCAGGTCGAGACGTCATGCCAGACCCGACTGCCGTTGCGCGAGCAGTCGTAGAAGGCGACCGGGCAGCGCTCGTTGCGGCACAGTTTCAGCCGCGGCCAGGTGCCCAGGGCGCGGGCCAGCAGGCATTCGGCGAGGATCGCCGACCGCAGCCCGGCCTCGGGCACGGCCACGGCCTCCTCGGCGTCGACCCGGATGTCGACGGATCCGACCAGCTCCGCCGGCTCGCCCCTTACCAGGCGCTGCAACGTGGTTCGCAGCTCGCGGAGCTCCGTCAGGTCCGCCGCGTCCAGCCTCGGCCCGTCCGGCCGGATCTCACTCAGCCACTTCCGTGCCGTGTCGAGATCGGCGAGCAGGTCCTCCTGCCGGCGCGTGCCGGCGGTGTTGAGGAGTTCCTGCGTGAGCCGCAGCTCCGGCGGCGCCGGGTCGAGGCCGTGACCGGCGGTCGCGGTCACTTGGCCTTGTTCTCGTACACACGCATGCTGACCGCCGCCACCCCCAGCAGCAGGGCCGGCACATCGAGCTGGCGGGCCCGGTCGACCAGGTCGCCGAGGATGTGTTCGCTCTCGGTGGGATAGCCGTTGCTCAGATCGCGGTACATGGAGGTCGCGGCCGGCGAGCCCGGCGCCGTCGACCGTGCGCGAAGGGCGTCGTGAACCGCTTGGGGCAACGGATATCCGGCCGCGGCGGCAACCGCCGCGCACTCGTCGACCAGGCCCGCCGCGATGCGCGCGCCGCCGGCGGCGACGATCTCCCCGACGGTGCCGCGCAGCAGGCAGTTCGCGCCGCCGAGGGAGGCGATGAAGACCCATTTGGCCCACATGTCGGCGTCGATGTGCTCGGACAGCTCCGCCGGGAAACCCGCGCCGCTCAACGTCTTGTGCACCTCGTCCAGCCGCGCCGGCGAGGTGCCCGCGCGAGCCCCGTAGGCCATGTCCTCCAGCTCGCCGACTCGCAGGATGTCGCCGTTCTCGTCCACCGTCGTCTGCACGCGGACCACGCCGCCCAGCACGCGGTCCGCCCCGAACTGCTTGTCCAGGGCCTCCATGTGCCGCATTCCGTTGAGGAACGGCATGATCAGCGTGTCCGGCCCCACCGCCGGCGCGAAGTCCTCGACCGCCCGGTCCAGGGCCGCCGCCTTCACCGACACCAGGATCACGTCGTACGTCTCGGTGACCTCGCCCGTGACCAGCAGCTTCGGTTCGACCGTGAGGTCCTGGCCGCTCCCGTGCACCCGCAGCCCGCGCTGCCTGAGCAGCTCCGCCCGCTTCGGCCGGACCAGGAACGTCACGTCCCGACCCGCCTCCGCCAGCCGCACCCCGAACAGCCCGCCCGTCGCCCCCGCCCCGACCACCAGAACCCGCACGCCGCGCCCCTCTCGTAAGACCCATCGTCGCTTGGCATCTTACACGTCGCTGACCAGCAGATACCTCTCGTCGTCGATCGGCCCACCCCACAACACCGGGTCGGTCAGTTCCTGCACGACCGCCTGCCGACGATGCCTGAGCACCAGCCCCCGGCATTCCTCCGCCGTGAGCCCCGCCCCCGTGTCCCACCGGCCCTCGACCAGCACCAGCTTTCCGCCCGGCCGCAGCAACTCCACCCACCGGCCGACCGCCTCCGCCGGCAGGGTCCACAACACGTGCCGGGCAAAGACGACGTCGTACTCGTTCCGCTCCAACGGCGGATCCGCCGCGTCCCCCAGGAGGAACGCCGCGTCTGCCTTGCCCCTCGCGATCTCCAACATCCGCGGCGACTGGTCCACCCCGTGCACCTCGTGCCCAGCTTCCGCGAACAGCGCCGAGACACTCCCCGTCCCGCACCCCAGATCCGCGATCCGGCACCGCTCCGAAGGCAGCCTTGGCAGCAACACCGCACCCCAGGCGGCCCTCACCGCGGGATCGCGCAACCCGTGATCGGGCTCTTCATCGAACGTCGCCGCCGCCTCATCCCATGACATGCGCCCATCCTGGCGTGGAGGACCGACGGCCGCGTCGGATCGGCCGAAAGTCTGAGGCGGAACCACTCGCCGGATCGAGGTGGCGGCGGCCGGGCCGGACGAAACTCGTTGCCATGACCAAGGAACTTCGCCTCGGGTGGATGAACATCGGCGTCGCCGCGATCCTGATCGCCTCGTCGATCATCGTGTTCGTGACCGGATCGGCCAGCACGGAACAGCTGGTGCTACAGGTGTTCCTGCTGGCGTGCGCCGTCGGCATGCTGGCGCAGGGGATCTCCAGGGTGGTCAACGCCCGGCGGCGCTGAGCGGACCACGAGGGTCCGGGCCACCAGGTCGCCGAGGCGCTGGTGGCGCGGGCTGAGGGCCATGACGAGCAGCCCGGTCAGGCCGAAGGCGAAGCCGTCGACGGCCGTCAGCAGGTAGCGAAACGCGTACGCGCCGAGCTTGGGGGCGCCGCCCCACTCGGTGACGATCCGCAGGCCCAGCAGCCGCATGCCGGGGGTGCGGCCGCCGGTGCGGTGCGGAATCCACACCTCGGTGGTCAGGCCGCCCAGCACCAGGCCGACGATGAAAACGGGCCCTGGCAGCCACCACAGCGACCGGTGAGGCAGCAAGGCCAAGACCATCACGATCAGCAGCACGAACATCGGCACGGAGACGATCAGCCGGTCGATCAGGCCCTGCGCGCAGCGCCGGCCCACCACCGCGGTCTCAGCAGACGGCATGACACGCACCGAACCCCTCGGATCGTCGCACGATGCGGCCGTTCCGCACCCGGACCGCCACCTCGGTCCCGTCCACGGCGGACGCTACGCCGGCAGCGGCGGCGAACGCACCCGAGTCGGCGATGATCTGCACGCGCGGCCAGGCCGGGCGGGGAAACGCCTGGAACAGTCCGGCGCGAAACTCGGCGATCACCAGCCGGCCCAGCGCCGACAGCTCGGCCGGCTCGGCGGTGACGAACGCGATGGCCACCTCGTCCGTGGGTGAGGCGGCGCGGATCATCTCCTCGGCCGCGGACAGCCGGTGCAGGCCGAGGATCGCGACCACGCCCTTGCCGGTCCGGATCGGCTGGCGGCTGAGCAGGTCCAGGGCCGGCGGCGGGTTCCACGGCTCGTCGACGGCCCGGACCGGGGAGACGATCGGCGGCTGGCCCGGCCAGACGTCGGGAAGAGGGAGGTCGGCGAAGCTCTCGCACGCGGTCACCACGTTGAACGGCTCGCCGAAGCCGGGCGCGGCAGCGGCGAGCTGGCTGGCGCCGTGCAGCATGGTCAGCGCCGCCTCGGCCACCCGGACCAGCCGGCCCGCGGTGGGATCGAGGTGCTCCAGGGCCAGGCCGAGCAGGCTGGCGGTGAGCCGGGTGAGCTGCGCGAACGGCCGGCTGGTCTGCTCGGACGCGAGCACCTCCGGCATCAGGTCCAGGCCCAGCCGGGCCGCCTCCCGGTCGTTGACCAGCGGCAGGCGGGCGACCCAGGCCCGCGCGAACGCGCCCAGCGCCTCACGGGGCGTCAGCCCGTATTCGGGATCTGGGGGCAGCGGCGCGTTCTCGGCGTCCTCGGCGAGCACCGCGAAGTAGAGGGCCCGCTTGCCCGGCCAGTTCGAGTACACCGCACCCCGGGTCAGCTCGGCCCGCTCGGCGATGACGTCGATCTTGGCTTCCCGGAATCCCCGCTCGGCGAACTCGGCCCGGGCCGCCGCCAGCACCCTCGCCCGGTTGCGCTCCTGCGCCTCCGCCCTGGTCAGCCGAGCCATGCCCCTCCTCGCTTGCGCTGTCGACGGGGCCGAAGATACCGTCACCACTCAGATGGTAGAAACATATGATCTCATCATCTGAATGGAGCGACCATGCAACTCGACCCGACCGACGCCGGCGCGCTGCTCGACCCGGTCGCCACCTACGCCGCCGCCCGCGCCGACTCCCCGGTGGCCCAGATGCCCGTGCCCGGGCTCGGCACGTTATGGATCGTCACCAGGCACGAGCACGCCCGCGCGGTGCTCACCGATCCCCGCTTCCGGCTCAGCCGAGCCAGCTACACCATGCGGCCCGCCGGCCTGCCCGACACTCCCAATCTCGGCGAGCTCGACGGCCCCGACCACGCCCGCCTGCGGCGCCTGGTCTCCCCGGCGTTCACCGCCCGCCGCGCGGGCGAGTTCCGGCCCCGGATCGAGCAGATCGCCAAGGCGCTCGGCGAGCGTCTGCCCGCCGAGTTCGACCTGCTCCGGGACTTCGCCTGGCCGCTGCCGATCGAGGTCATCTGCGAGCTCGTCGGGATCGCCGAGCCCGACCGTCCGCTGTGGCGGCGGGTCGGGACGGCGGTGGCCAGCGGGCAGGGGCAGGCCTTCCAGGAGGCCGTCCCCGAGGTGATCGCCGGGGCCAAGGCGGCGGTCGCCCGCCGGCGCGCGGAGCCGGGGGACGACGTGCTCGGCGACCTGGTGCAGACCGAGGCGTCCGACGAGGACCTGGTGGTACTCGTCTGGCATCTCGTGCTCGCCGGCCAGGTGCCGGGGAACCTGATCGCCAACGCCGTCGAGGCGCTCCTGCGGCACCCGGAGCAGCTCCAGCTACTGCGGGACGACCCGTCATTGATGCCGCGCGCGGTGGAGGAACTGCTGCGCTGGTGCACGCCGCAGCTGCTCACGACGCCCCGGTTCACCGCCGAGGACGTGGAGATCGGCGGCGTGACCATTCCGCAGGGCCAGCCGGTCAGCATCTCGATGCTGTCGGCCAACCGCGATCCGGACGCGTTCCCCGACCCGGACCGCCTGGACCTGACCCGCGCCCCGGGTTCCTTGGGCCACTTGGCCTTCGCCCACGGCCCGCACTTCTGCCTCGGCGCGGCCCTGGCCCGCGTGGAGACGGAGGTGGCGCTGACGGCCCTGATCGACCGCTTCCCACGGATGCGCCTGGCCGGCGACCCCGTGCGTAGCCCGGATCCGGGCACCTGGCGGCTGGCGACTCTGCCGATTCGGGTCGACGGCGGGGAATAGCCGGCCGGGTCGGCCGACTTGTAAGTCGACGTGACCACACCACAAGGCGCCGTCGCGCCCGGGTACGAGGCCGTGCGGGACGAGTTCGCGGCGATCGCCGCTGCCGAGGGGCAGGACTACTCGGCGCAGCTGGTGGCCAACGTCCGCGGGGAACGGGTCGTGGACCTGTGGACCGGCCCGGACGTCACCGCCGACTCGCTGTTCGGCGTGTACTCGGCCACCAAGGGCGCCGCGCACCTGGTGGTGGCGCTGCTGGTCCAGGACGGCGTGCTCGACCTGGACCGGCAGGTCGCCGACTACTGGCCGGAATTCGCGGCCGAGGGCAAGGGTGAGCTGACGCTGCGGGAGCTGATCTCGCACCGGGCCGGCGCGGTCGGCGCGGACGGCGGGTTCCGGATCGAGGAGATCGCCGACGACCGGATCATCGCGGAACGCCTGGCCGGCCAGCGCCCCTACTGGCGGCCCGGCACCGCGTTCGGCTATCACGCCCTGGTCATCGGGGCGCTCACCGGCGAGGTCGTCCGCCGGGCGACCGGCCGGAGCATCCAGGAGATCCACGAGGAGCGGGTGCGCGGGCCGCTGGGCATCGACTTCTACCTGGGCCTGCCGGCCGAGCTGGAGCCGCGTTTCCTTGCCACGCAGCCGATGCGGCCGACGCCCGAGCAGCTGGCGCAGCTCCAGGCCAACGCCACCGGGCCGAACAGCCTCACCGGGATCGCCTTCAACCGCAACCATCCCGAGGCCGTCGACCTCCAGGAGCTGCCCAACCACCGGGTGGTCCGGGAACTCGGGCCGGCGTCGGTCGGCGGTATCGGCACCGCTCGCGGCCTGGCCGACTTCTACGCCGCGGCCATCGACGGCCGGCTGCTCAAGCCGGACTCGATCGCCGCGGTCGGCCAGATCCACTCCGCCGGCACCGACCTCGTCACGCGCCAGCCCGCGGCGTTCGGCCTGGGCTTCAGCAGCTCCGCGACCGCCTATCCGGTGCTCGGCCAGGGCGCGTTCGGCCACCCCGGCGCGACCGGCACCGAGGCGTTCGCCGATCCCCGCAACGCGATCGCGTACGGCTACGTGCGGCGGCGCTTCGGCTTCCCCGGCGGACCGGGCCCCGAGAACCAGGGATTGATCAAGGCCCTGCACGCGGCGGCGACCGCGATCTGAAGTTGCCGTTGACGGACGGCGTCGGCGGGTCTTGACTCCCGGGCATGTTCGGACAAATCGTACTGGTGCTCGCGACCGTGGCGACCGGACTGGGCGCAGGGCTGTTCTACGCCTTCTCCTGCGCCGTGATGCCGGCGCTGCGGCGCAGCGACGACGCCACCCGCGTGCAGGCCATGCAGCGGATCAACGCGTCGATCCAGAACCCCGTGTTCGCGCTCAGCTTCGCCGGCGCCCCGCTGCTCACGGCGGTGGCGCTGGTCGCCGACGCCGTCGCCGGCAATTGGCCCCGGGTCGTCGGCGAGGCGCTGGGCCTGATCCTGTTCGGCTCGGCGCTGGTGATCACCTTCCGGATCAACATCCCGCTCAACCTCGGGATCGACCGCGCCGATCCGGCCGACCCCGCGCCGGCGTGGCGGGCGTTCGAGGAACCGTGGGTGCGCTGGAACAACGTGCGCACCCTCGGCACCACCGCCAGCCTGGCCGCACTGGTCGTCACCCTCTCGCTCACCTGACAGGCACTGGGTAAATCGAAGCTACCCAGGCATTGCCGAATACAATTTCGACTCAACCACTCCTTCCGATGCAGGACCATGTCCAGCACCAAAAGGCCCATTGCCCGTGACCGTTGGACCAAACGTCGTCACTCGCCTAATTAGAGTCTTGAACTAAGTATGGGATTTATGCTCTCTTGACTGCACGTCGCTCCGCAGACCGCCAGCTCGGACGGCCCCTACCCGTCGCCCTGAACGGAAGAGGGTCCAGTCACGTGAAATCGAGGATCAAGCGCGCCGTCGTCGCCGCGCTGTCGATGCTGATGGTGTTGTCCACGGCGGCCAACGCCCCCGCCGCGCCGCAGGCGCCGCAGTTCAAGGTGTTGGCCTTCTACAGCGGCACATACGACGACGCGCACATCGCATTCGAGAAGGAGGCGGCGATCTGGTTCCCCCAGGTCGCGGCCCAGTACAACTTCTCGTACACGCAGACGAACAACTGGTCGATGCTGAACACCCTGACCACGGCGACCGCGAACGTGGTCATGTTCCTCGACGACGTCCCGACGGATTCCGGCCAGCGGGCCGGCTTCCAGAACTACATGACGCACGGCGGCGCCTACTTCGGCTGGCACGTGTCCGCGTACAACGACTCCGGCACCAACTGGCCGTGGTTCAACCAGACGTTCATGGGCACCGGGACGTTCAACAACAACACCTGGTTCCCGACGACGGCCATTCTGCACACGGATTCGGCGCACGCGGCGACCCGCCGACTGCCGACGACCTGGACGGCCGGCATCAGCGAATGGTACAGCTGGCAGAACGACCTGCGACAGAATCCGAGCATCCAGGTTCTGGCGTCGGTCGACGCTTCCAGCTTTCCGGTCGGCACCGACCCCAACCAGTCCTGGTACAGCGGCTATTACCCCATTCTGTGGACCAACAAGAACTTCAAGATGCTGTACGCCAACTTCGGCCACGACGCGATGAACTACACGACGAAGACGCCGCTCTCGTCGACGTTCGCGGATCCGATCCAGGACAAGTTCATCATTGACGGCCTGCTGTGGCTCGGCGGCGGCGCCACCACCGACGCGCCCACCGACCAGATCAATCCGGGCGCCTATTTCACCGTGATCAACAAGGGCAACAGCAAGTGCGTCGACTCCCGCGGTTCCGGCACCGCGAACGGCACCGTGATCCAGCAGTACGCCTGCAACAACAGCAATGCCCAGCAGTTCCAGTTCCAGTGGACCAACGGCCCGTTCCTGCGGGTGAACAACCGGGCCAACACCGCGGAGTCGTGGGACGTGAGCAACCGGTCCACCGCGGACAACGCCGGCATCCAGCTGTGGGCCTACGGCGGCGGCACCAACCAGCAGTGGCAGGCCGTCCAGGAGGGCGGCGGCTACTGGCACTTCGTCAACATGAGCAGCCAGAAGTGCCTGACCGCGTCCGGCTCGGGTGACGGCACGCAGCTGACCCAGGTCACCTGCACCGGTGTCGCCTCCCAGTCCTTCCGCCTCCAGCAACAGCCCTAAACCCTCCTAATGCAGGTTGGGGGGCTTTACCTGCGTTCAACGCAGGTAAAGCCCCCCAACCCTGCGTTCGCCCAGCGCCAGGAAGGGCCCCTTCACCGCGTCTTGCGAGAGGAAGGGCCCCTTCCTGGCGTCTAGCGAGAGGAAAGGGCCCTTCCTGGCGTCTAGTGTTAGGAAGGGGTCTTTCCTGGCGTTCAACGCGAGGAAATGAGCCTTGATCTTGGACAGCGGGGGCCGGTGACTAGCCGGCGGCCAGGTCCACACCGGCGGTGGCCAGCAGGCGGGGGGCGTTCGACAGGACGATGCCGGCGGCGCCCCGGACCTCGGCCCGGTCCCCCAGCTCCCCGGCCACCACCGACACCTGCCGAGCGCCCAGGGACAGGGCGTGCTTGCGGATGTTCCAGCGGACAGGAGCCAGGATCAGCTCCCCGGCCGACGCCAGATCCCCGCCCACCACAACGAGTTCCGGGTCGACCAGGGTGACCACGGAGGCCAGCACGCGGCCGACGGCCTCGCCGGCGTCCTCGACGGCCCGGCACGCGCCGGCGTTGCCCTCGGCGACGAGCCGGGGCAGGTCCAGCGGCGTCACGGGCTCCCCCCAGCTGCGGGCCAGCAGCTCGGCGACGGCGACGGGGCTGGCGACGGTCTCCAGGCAGCCCCGGTTGCCGCAGCGGCAGATCCGCCCGCCGGGCTCGGCCAGCAGGTGCCCGACCTCCCCGGCCAGGCCACGGGCGCCGAGCATCAGTTGTCCGTCAACGACAATGCCCGCGCCGATGCCGGCCGACAGCCGCACGTAGACCATGTCGCCGGTGTCGCGGGCCACGCCGTAGAGCCGCTCGGCCAGGGCGCCGGCGTTGGCGTCGTTGGTGACCAGCCCGGTCAGCCCGGTCCGCCGCTCCAGCTCCCACGCCGGCCGCAGCCCGGCCCACGCGGACATGATCATCGAATGGCCGAGCTCGCCGCTCTTGTCCACCGGCGAGGCGATGCCGGTGCCGATACCGAGCACCCGCTCGGCCGGCACGTTGTTGTCGGCCAACGCCTGTGCGACCAGGTCGGCGACCAGGTCCAGGGTCTGCGCCGGCTCCCGGTCCACCTCCTTGACCACGAACCGGTCCCACAGCGGCGCGCCGAGCAGGTCGCACAGCACGACCCGCACGTGCTGGTGGCCGATGTCGGCCCCGATGGCGTACGCCGCGGTCGGCACCAGCGACAGGGCCTGCGCCGGCCGGCCGGTCCGACGCGCCGAGTCCGGCGGCTCGTCGTCCTCGCGCACGAGACCGGCGGTCATCAGGTCGGCGACCAGCGTGGACACTGTCGCCTTGGACAGCCCGGTCCGGCGGACCAGCTCCACCCGGCTGCTGTGTCCGGTGCGGTGCAGGGCCTGCAACACCCGCAGCCGGCCCTCTTCCCTCAGGTTGAGCGGAGCCTGCGCCATGCGGTCACGGTAACACCTTGACTTAGGGCCACTGCCAGACAATCCTGGGCACCGTAGTCCCGTCGGGGCGCCATTTTTGGGCTAAAACCAGCCATAATGGCCTAGCCGCCAGCCCCGCACACCGGAGCTTCTCCAACGACGGAGGCAGCCAAGTCATGCGGATATCGGCGACTGTGGCCTCGGCGTGCGCGGTGATCTGCGCCCTCGGCCTGACCAGTGGCAGCGCGGCTGCCACCGATCCCTTACCGATCTACAAGGACACGCACTACTCGTTCGCCGAGCGCGCGGCCGACCTGGTGTCCCGGATGACGCTGGAGGAGAAGGTCCGCCAGCTGTCCACGAACAGCGGGCCGGCGATCCCCAGACTCGGGGTGCAGCAGTACACGTACTGGAACGAAGGCCAGCACGGCATCAACCGGCTCGGCGCGTCCACCAATCCCAACACCCCGCCGGAGCAGGTGCACGCCACCAGCTTCCCGACCAACTTCGCGTCCAGCATGGCCTGGGACCCGGACCTGGTGTACCAGGAGACGACCGCGGTCTCCGACGAGGTCCGCGGCTTCCTGGACAAGTCGCTGTGGGGCGTCAGCGCCAACAACATCGGGCCGGACGTCAACAACTACGGCTCGCTGACGTACTGGGCGCCGACGGTCAACATGGACCGCGACCCGCGCTGGGGTCGCACCGACGAGGCCTTCGGCGAGGACCCGTACCTGGTCGGGCAGATCGCCGGCGCGTTCGTCGACGGCTACCAGGGCAACGACCAGAACGGCAAGTCCGCCAACGGTTATCTCAAGGTCGCGGCCACGGCCAAGCACTACGCGCTCAACGACGTCGAGCTCAACCGCACCGGCATCAGCTCGGACGCCAGCGACGCCGACATCCGGGACTACTACACGGCGCAGTTCCGCGACCTGATCGAGAACGCGCACGTGTCCGGCCTGATGACCTCGTACAACGCGATCAACGGCACGCCCTCGGTGGCGAACACCTACACCACCAACGAGTTGGCCCAGCGGACCTACGGCTTCGGCGGCTACATCACCTCCGACTGCGGGGCGGTGGGCACGACCTACAAGCAGCCGAACGACGGCCACAACTGGGCGCCGCCGGGCTGGACCACCGACGGCAAGGGGTCGGGCGCCACCTGGACCAACACCGCGACCGGGCAGAAGGTGTCCGGGCCGGCCGGCGGCCAGGCCTACGCGCTGCGCGCCGGCACCGCGCTGAACTGCCCGGGCGAGGAGAACACCCTGCCCAACATCCAGGAGGCGATCAACGCCGGCGTGCTCAGCGAGGGCGTGCTGGACTCCGCCCTGGTGCGGGTGTTCACGATCCGGATGCAGACCGGCGAGTTCGACCCGGCCGGCAGCGTGCCGTACACGAAGATCACCAAGGCCGCCATCCAGAGCCCGGCCCACCAGGACCTGGCCCAGAAGGTCGCCGACAACTCCTTGGTGCTGCTGAAGAACGACCACAGCGTGCTGCCGGTGACGCCGGCCAAGGTGAAGAAGGTGGTGATCCTGGGCGACATGGCCAACAAGGTCACCCTGGGCGACTACTCCGGCCAGCCCAACGTGCAGGTCGGCGCGGTCGGCGGCATCAAGGCCGCGCTGCCCGACGCTCAGGTGATCTTCGACGCCGCCGGCACGTCCACCGGCTCGACCGGGCCGGCCACGCTGTCGGCGCAGACCCAGGCCGACATCAAGAGCGCCGACCTGGTGGTGGAATTCGTCGGCACGGACGGCACCGTGGCCAACGAGGGGCATGACCGCAGCACCCTGGCGCTGCCGGGCAACTACCACTCGCTGATCACGCAGGTCGCCGCGCTGGGCAACCCGAACACCGCGCTGGTCGTGCAGTCCGACGGCCCGGTCGTGCTGGACGACGTGCAGGCCAGCGTGCCGGCGATCGTGTTCTCCGGCTACAACGGGCAGGCCCAGGGCGCGGCGCTGGCCGATGTGCTGACCGGCAGGCAGAATCCGAGCGGCCACCTCAACTTCACGTGGTACAAGGACGATTCGCAGCTGCCGCCGATGAACGACTACGGACTGGCCCCCAACGAGACCAACGGTCTCGGGCGGACTTACCAGTACTTCACCGGCACGCCCAGCTATCCGTTCGGCTACGGTCTGAGCTACTCGACGTTCGGCTACTCGCCGGCCACCATCGACAAGTCCACGGTCAACGCCGACGGTACCGTGAACGTCTCGTTCACTGTCACCAACAATGGCAAGACCGCCGGCGCCACGGTGGCGCAGCTCTACGCGGCGCAGCAGTTCACCGTGCCGAACGTGGAGCTGCCGATCAAGCGGCTGGCCGGCTTCAAGAAGACCAACGTGCTCAAGCCGGGGCAGTCGCAGCGGATCACCATTCCGGTGAAGATCTCCGATCTGTCCATGTGGGACGGCGCCAAGCAGGCCGTGTACGACGGCGCCTACCAGTTCCAGGTCGCGTCCAACTCCCACGACGTGGCCAGCACGGTGACGACCACGGTCACCGGCGCGATCACGCCGAAGATCTCCTCCGTCACCGTGCAGCCGGAGGCAGTCGTGTACCGGGCCGGCGACACGATCGACCTGACCGGCAAGAACAAGTGGATCGCCGACGACACCGGCCAGCAGCACGCCAGCGCCGACGACATCGTGACGGCCGTGAACAACGACCAGTCCTTTGTGGACCTGTCCAAGGCCAAGGTCACCTACGCCAGCAGCAATCCGGCGGTGGCCACGGTCGACGCGAAGGGCCTGGTGCGGGCGGCCGGCGACGGCGTGGCCACGATCAAGGTCACGGTCAACGGGGTCACCGGCGCCGCGGTGGTCGTCGTCGGGCACTCGCTGACGCTGTCCATCCCGCCGATCGTCAAGGCGGGCGACAGCATCACCGCGACCACGACGTTCGCCAACGGCGGCACCGCGGCGATCAGCAACGTGACGATGTCGGTCACCGCGCCGGCCGGCTGGACGGCGACGGCGACCTCGGCGGCGACCTTCCCGTCGGTGGCGGGAGGCCAGACCGTGAAGACGACCTGGCAGATCACCGCGCCCGCCTCGGCCACGCCGGCCACGTATCCGTTCAGTGCCTCGGCGACCACAAGTGCCGGCACCAGAACGGATGTCGGGCAGGTGTCGGTGCCGTACGCGTCGTTCGCCGCGGCGTACAACAACGTCGGCATCAGCGACGACCACAACACCGGAGCGGGCAACCTGGACGGCGGCGGCCTGAGCTACTCGGCCCAGGCGCTGGCGGCGGCCGGTCTCGCGTCGGGCGGCACCGTGCAGCACGACGGCCTGACCTTCGCGTGGCCGACCTCCGGCAACGGCCAGCCGGACAACGTGCTCACCGGCGGGCAGTCGGTGCTGCTGTCCGGTTCCGGCAGCAAGCTGGGCTTCATCGGCACCGGCGACTCCGGCACGCCGTCGGGCGGCGGCACGATCGTCTACACCGACGGCACCACGCAGCAGTTCGCGCTGGGCTTCAACGACTGGTGGCAGTCGCCGTCGCTCCCGGGTGAAGAGGTGCTGGCCGCGCTGCCGTACCTCAACAACGGCGGCGGGCAGCAGACACAGAAGGTCAACATGTACTACTCGTCGGTGCCGCTGCAGGCCGGCAAGACGATCTCCGTGGTGACCCTGCCCAACGTCACCTCGGTGGCCACGCAGGGGCAGCCCAAGCTGCACGTGTTCGCGGTCGCCGTCGGCTGATCGCGATCACGGCGCCCCGCCCGGTCAGCGTCGACCGGGCGGGGTTTCCGCACGTCCAGGGGCAATAGTGTCAAGTTCTTGCGCTGAGTAGTCGAACTATTGCAGCTTTCCGTTCAGAAGCCTATGGTCGGTTCACTTCCCTGTTACATCGGCTTCCGAATGGACCCTGCCATGCGAAGCTTGAGAAGCCTGCTGGCGATAGCGGCCCTGCTCCTGGGCACGCTCGTGGCCGGGCAAGCCCCGGCGGCACTGGCCCGCAACGCGGCCGGGCTGTCCGACAAGGTGCAGCTGTTCTACTACCCCTGGTACGGCAGCCCGACCGTGAACGGCAGCTACCGGCACTGGGACCAGGGCGGGCACACCCCGCCGGACGACATCGGCGCCAACTACTACCCCTCGCTCGGGGCGTACGACTCCGGCGACGTCAACGGCGCGGTCGACCAGCAGATGACCTGGATCGCCCGGTCCGGCGCGGGCGTGATCATCTACAGCTGGTGGGGCCAGGGGTCCTATGAGGACGGTCTGGCCGCCGGCGTGCTGGCCGCGGCCGCGCGGCACGGCATCCGGGTGGCCTGGCACATCGAGCCGTACGGCAACCGCACCGGTTCCTCGGTGGTGTCCGACATCAACTACATCGACTCCCGCTACGGCGGCAGCCCGGCCTTCTACCGGGATCCCTCGCACGGCGACAAGCCGGCGTTCTACGTCTTCGACAGCCTCAACATCACCGACTGGTCCTCCTTGGACTCGGTGACCGGCGGCAACATCGTGCTCGCGCAGACCACCGACACCTCCAAGGTCGCGCACTTCAACGGCATGTACACCTACGACGGCATCGCCGCCGCGACCGCGCCGGGCTGGGCCAACGCCGGCGCGTACTGCCACCAGCACGGCATGGTGTGGGCCCCGTCGGTGGCCCCCGGCTACATCGACGACCGCGCGGTGCCGGGCAACACCACCCCGACCGTCAACCGGGACAACGGCGCCGAGTACGACAAGACGTGGAACAACGCGCTCAGCCCGACCATCGGCGGCAACCCGGACTGGGTGTCGGTGACCTCGTTCAACGAGTGGCACGAGGGCTCCCAGATCGAGCCGGCGAGCTCGAATCCGCCCGCAGGACACGGATATCTCACCTATGACGGCGCTTACGGCCAGACCGGCACAGCATCGTCGACGGCCTACCTCGACCGCACCAAGTACTGGGTGGACAAGTTCGACCCGGGTTCGATGGCCCCGGCCGACGTGAATCTGGCGCTGGGCAAGACGATGACCGCCAGCGGCTCGCAGGGCGGCTTCCCGCCGGGCAACGCCAACGACAACAACACCAGCAGCTATTGGGAAAGCGCCAACAACGCGTTCCCGCAGTGGCTCCAGGTCGACCTCGGCGCGTCCACCGCCGTCAACTCGATCACACTGACGCTGCCGCCGTCGACGGCGTGGGGCGCGCGGACCCAGACCCTGACCGTCGGCGGCAGCAATGACGGCGCCACCTTCACCAACTTGGTGGCCAGCAACGGATACCGCTTCGATCCGGCCACCGGCAACACGGTCACGATCTCGCTGCCCGGCAGCGCACAGCGGTACGTGCGGCTGACGTTCACCGCCAACACCGGCTGGCCGGCCGGGCAGGTGTCGGAGTTCCAGGTCTACGGCACCCCGTCCGCGCCGCCGCCGCCCGGTTCGCCGGAGCAGCGGGCCGACGCGCTGCTGGCCCAGATGACCACCGACGAGAAGCTGACCATGATGCACGGCGGGGCGTCCTGCGGCTACGGCGCCTGCGTGGACCCGATTGCCCGCCTCGGGATTCCCGGCCTGCACCTGCAGGACGGGCCGGCGGGTGTCGCCGACGGCGCTGTCGGCGTCACCCAGCTGCCGGCGCCCGTCGCCGGCGCGGCGACCTGGGACAGCGCGCTGATGCAGCAGTACGGCGGCGTGATCGGCGCCGAGGAGTGGGGCAAGGGCGCGAACCTCGTGCTTGGCCCGACGATCAACATCGTGCGGGATCCGCGCTGGGGCCGGGCCTTCGAGTCGCTGGGCGAGGACCCCTACCTGGCCGGCCAGCTCGGCGCGTCCGACCTCCAGGGCATCCGCGCGCAGGGGCCGATGACCCAGGTCAAGCACTACGCCGTCTACAACCAGGAGACCTACCGGAACACCACGCAGGACAACGCCGTCGTCTCCGACCGGACCGAGCAGGAGATCTACCTGCCGGCGTTCCAGGCGGCCGTGCAGCAGGGCCAGACCGACTCCGTGATGTGCTCGTACGCGGAGATCAACGGCACCTTCGCCTGCGAGAACGGGCAGCTGCTGAACACGATTCTCCGTCAGCAGATGGGTTTCTCCGGCTTCGTCACTTCCGACTGGGGCGGCACCCACTCCACCATTCCGTCCGTCACCAACGGCATGGACCAGGAGATGGACGGCAGCCAGTACTACGGCGCGCCACTGACCCAGGCCGTGGCCAGTGGGCAGGTGTCCGTCGCGACCATCGACAGCCATGTGCGGGCCATCCTGGTGGCGATGTTCCGGGCCGGGCTGTTCGACCACTCCCCGACCGGCACGATCAACTCCGTGGTCACCTCCGACGCGCACGCCGCGGTGGCTTCGCAGGTCGCCACCGAGGGCAGCGTGCTGTTGAAGAACAGCAACTCCGCGCTGCCGCTGGGTTCCGGCTCCGTCGCCGTGATCGGTGACGACGCCGGGCAGAACGCCCTGACCGCCGGCGGCGGCTCCGCGCACGTCAACGCGCCGCACGTGGTCACGCCGTACCAGGGCATCAAATCCCGCGCCGGCAGCGCGACCGTGACGTACTCGCAGGGCGTGGCCGCGCCGAACGGGGAGATCGTCGACCCGTCGTTCTTCGGCAACGGCCTCACCGGCACTTTCTACAACGGCACCAGCATGTCCGGCGCCCCGCTGTTGACCAGGACCGACCCCGACATCAACTTCATCTGGGGCGCCCAGTCCCCGACCGCCGGCGTGCCGGCGACCAACTGGTCGGCCAAGTGGACCGGCACGCTCACGCCGCCCACCACCGGCAGCTACACCTTCTCGCTGACCAGCGACGACGGCAGCCGGCTGTTCGTCAACGGGCAGCAGGTGATCAGCAACTGGGCCGACCAGCCGCCGACCACCAAGACCGGCTCGATCACCCTCACCGCCGGGCAGCCGGTCAGCATCGAGGTCGACTACTTCCAGGACGGCGGCGGCAGCCAGCTCAACCTGGGCTGGCAGATCCCCAACCAGGACCTGCTGGGGCAGGCCGTGACCGCGGCTCGTAACGCCTCTACGGCCGTCGTGTTCGTCAGCAACGCCGGCTCCGAGGGCGGGGACCTGCAGAGCATCGACCTCTCGGCCGACCAGAACACCTTGGTCAGCCAGGTCGCCGCCGCCAATCCCAACACCATCGTCGTCGTCAACTCCGGTTCGGCCGTCACCATGCCGTGGGCCAATTCGGTGCGGGGCATCGTGGAGAACTGGTTCCCCGGTCAGGAAGACGGGGCCGCCATCGCGTCACTTCTCTACGGTGACAGCAACTTCTCCGGCAAGCTGCCCGTGACGTTCCCGAATTCTCTGAACGACGTGCCCGCCCACACCACCGCCCAGTGGCCCGGCCAGAACGGCAGCGTCCAGTACTCGGAGGGCCTCGACGTCGGCTACCGCTGGTACGACAGCCAGGGCGTGGCCCCGATGTTCCCGTTCGGCTTCGGGCTTTCCTACACCACCTACGGTTATTCGAACCTGACGGTGTCCACTCCGGACAGTTCCGGCGCCGTGCAGGTCGGCTTCGACGTCACCAACACCGGTTCGCGGGCCGGCACCGAGGTCGCCCAGGTCTACGTCGGCCAGCCCGCCTCCACCGGCGAGCCGCCCAACAGCCTGCGCGGCTTCACCCGCGTCATCCTCACCCCCGGCCAGTCCCAGCACGTGTCCGTGACCCTGGACGCCCGCAGCTTCCAGTACTGGAACAACGGCTGGACCAAGGCCACCGGCGCCAACACCATCCGAGTGGGCGGCTCGTCCCGCTCACTGCCCCTCTCCGGATCCGTCACCATCTCGTGACGCCCCCGGGTGGTCGGCCGGTTTCCCTGTCCTGGCCGACCACCCCCGGTGGGGTTGGCGGCTAGTCGTTGTCCCGCAACTGCTTCAGGGTCAATGCCAGCCGGAGTCGGAACCGGCCGTCCGCGGTGTCGAGGCGGAAGCCCAGCACCTGCTCGGCGTGCTCGAGCCGCGGGGCGATGGTGCTGTGGTGGCGGTGCACCAGCGCGGCGGCCTGGCGGAGCGAGTTGGTCACGGTCACGGCCTGCAGGAGCTCCAG
>Ga0307511_10001628_pt1 | contig 23724 bp, 20 predicted proteins | sample 13_EM_MG_FD_200266 | JGI IMG/M metagenome (GOLD analysis project Ga0307511, IMG submission 200266) | Populus trichocarpa ectomycorrhiza microbial communities from riparian zone in the Pacific Northwest, United States - 13_EM | ecosystem: Host-associated > Plants > Roots > Unclassified | place... | reverse complement strand
GGTTTGACGTATCGTTATATGGCCATCTAAACGAATGTCTCCTGTATTGGAATGGGGTGTCGGGAGGTTGTAAGGAGGGGGGCATGCCAGCATGCCATGATAGCGGGCGAGGGCGACGATGGGCGTTATAAGCGGCGTAAGGAGCGTCATAGGGTGTAGACGATCTAATGCGAGATGGAGTGGGAAGTGCAGGAGAAGACGGAAGAGATACAGGAGGAATGAATGGAGTACCTGGTGGGTTGGGGTTATAATTGAGGTACCATGTAGGCTGAGACGCTACAGGTGTATAAGCGTACGGGGACGACATCTTATCTGGACATTATGGTGGGGGGACATCGAGTTGGAGGATCGTTTTATCTCGAGCCGGGGTCGACATGGCGGTAGTTTCACAGGAAGCAAATGTCTGTGGTAACTGCTGCGTCGATGTCGGTTAGTACAGCCCAGGGCCGACGCCTTCCAGACTTCCACAGCCGCAGCGTGCAGTTCTGAATCGAAGTCCTTCACAAGACATTGCCTTGTGCTTGGCATGGGCCTCACTCCAGACGAGCATTGTCTAATGGCATCTGTGCGAGTTGGCCACCTGGCACTGCCTTCGTTTGGTGGACCTCTTCTGCGGTCCTGAGAGACGCGACAGTCCGTGACGGAAAGGGCCTTTTGAAACACAGCACATGACGTAATGGATGAACGGACAGCCTACTTGAAGTCGTTCAAGGCTTTGGCAACAGTACTATGCTGAGCGCTGAAGCGCCGAACACCGACTTCGTGCTATGATCAACTCCAACAGGTCGCCTAGTACTCCGTGATCACGTAGGCATTATGTAAAGCCAGCCACTGCTTCCCATCTCAGGACGAGCAAGGTACATTGTTGACATGCAGGGTACGTTGTCTCAAGGCCCCCTTCGCTGATAGCCTCTGAGCTGCGGGGTTGGGTATTGACTGATACAGTTGGATGCAGTTCAAATAACGACAAGATCCTAGATGGCTCTCCATTATTTTTGTCAGGTTGATCCTTTCAGTCAAGAAAGTCTTGGAGAAGCCATGGAAGCATCCAGAACATAGCATGTCATTTGCTTCCGCTCCAGTGCGTTGGCCAGCCCTCGTCCCCCAGAGGGGTTTTACACGAGTCTCATGAGTTCTCGAGCCCGAATTAAATTTCCCGGGGTTATGGACATAGTCACTGCTCCGTGGTTTCTGCCTAGTCTTGATAACTATTAACCATTAATTTAAGTAGATGCTACAGTGTACAAATTCCTTGACGCTGTAATTTATTGATGCAAGGTGGAAGAGAAGCGTGGTTGCGGTATCCAGGAATGAAATCAATGCAAAATATATCAGGTTTTTCATCTTGACGGTTCTGAGCGCGTTCTGCGGAAACAATGCGCAAGTTGGTGATGTTTTTGCACCACAAACTGATGTATAGTTCCAAACATCTTCCATCTGACGCAGTTGAGCACTGTCATCCTCATCACTATGTGAGAGCTTACCGTAGTCGCGGCGTATGGGGGACCCCGTTGATCCATAACCGCATGGAGAAAGCGTCTTCACCATCAGCATCTGTGTCATTCCCAGCGGTAGGTTGCAGTCAGAACATCAGCATATGCAAAAATGTATACGTCCTGTGTATGACAAAGTTAAGACATGAAGACTTACAGTATCTGTGGTCTACTCTGTACACGGTATACCCTAGCGCGTCACGGTATAAAGATAATGCGGCTCTATTCGACGTCCGGACCTGGAGTTGGATATATTGGAGGGGATATGTGTCCATCATTGACTCTTCTATACGATAAAGAACCCCCCCAAGCAGTCAATACAAAAAAAGAATCATAATGCGTGAAGAGTACACACTGGATAGGGTCATAAGCCGCTTCGCAAGTCCAAGCCGTCGATAGGGTCGGAGTACGCCTAGGGAATTAATATTTCCAACCGAGACATGGTCGTTATCTTCAGCTTGTTCCCTATTCAGCGACATGGAAATATGTGAACGCGAGAAAGAGAGCACGCTATCAGCTGTAGAATGCGGAATAACATCCTGTGTTATAGCTAGAGGGCATAACATTGACCCGTACAGCCCTGAACACATTCCACATGGATAAAGAAAGACTGGAATTGGACTCACACAGATGCTAGTACGTATCCAACAATTTTGCCCCTTGAGTCTTCTGCAAGGAACGATGCTTCGGGCCATGTTACTACGGAGTAGGTCCCTGGAGTAGCAGAATGGTGCGGGAAGGATGGTCCAAACGAAGCAGGCGTAGCAGCATATCAGGACGTCACATGGTCAGTATTCTTGTATCACATGAGCAAGCAAGTAAAGATGGACTCGAAAGAAAAACTGTAACGATCCACCGGGGGCATTCCAGATATGGGACAAAACGGGAACTCACAAAATGCCATGGGATAGTTCTCGGGTAGATTATACTGGTTGCATTTCTGTATATCGATCAGGTCTTTTGGCTGGCGCGCGCGTAGGGGCCATAGCATTCCACACGGGGTGAGGATAATCCAGTGACGATCAACATCATGTGGCGTAAGTCTCCAGCTGAAACGACATACCTCCATACGCCTTATGTTAAACATTGAATCCGAGGTCGTGTGCTTCGGTCGAGCCTGGTATGTAGTCCGCAGGAGTACTTGTTAGACTCTCAGCAGCTCTCGACTCAGAGGACTAGTCACTGGTGGGTATTTTGTACGTTTCCCTGTCACGCCGTACGTCCAGCCGCAAGCGCGGTTTCCCCTGGGCAGCGCCGAGTATCAAAGGAAGAGAGGTCGTTCCTTCTGGAATGTGTTGCTGTGATGTGAGGTGTCCGTGCCACCTTCGATTATGTAAGTATTTTACGTCTCGTTTCAGGCGTTTTACCACTTACGGTGAGCCATCCTTGTTTCATACTGGACTGAAGGACAGTGCAAAACGGTGCCAAATGCGGCGCAAACTATTCCAAAAGACGGAACAGGGACGACTTACCCTTTTGCCTGATACTCGACACATATGTATGAGTGCACTTGACGAGAAAGGAAAACACACCAATATTCCGCCGTTCGTATCAACCATACGAGGGGCTGGAAAACACCGATTTCGTCGGGCGAAAGTGGGACAGTGCACTCCTCCGAATGGGAGAAGAGTATAAAGTCGAACCTCACCACACCGAGCAATATTTGATGTTGGCTGCCAGAAATGCCAATGAAGAATGGAGCGAGGTATTTCCTCTTTCGAAGCTCTGCTCTCAGCATTCCGCCAGCTAAAATCAAGAACACAGCACGCTTCTGTCTATCCCTTAGCATCGACGGAGCTGCACGCCTTGTTGGGCTTTAAGCATATATGACAGGGGAAGTACACATTCGCAATTAGGCCGGAACTCGGTCGAACGTCTAGTAATTTCGGCGATCTTTTATATTACGAACCTCAACCCATTTTGATCGCATTCTTCACGCCACCGACGGTCGCGTTTGCGATCTATTCCAAAAGACAAAGGAAATACAGAAACAGGTCATCGGGCCCCTACCCGACAGCGAGACGAGATTCTGGCGCTGCTTCTCCATGGAGAGAGGCACGAAGGACTCGATCCCGACTACGTGACGAACGCTGTGAAGGATGTTTATGGGAATCATCTCAGTGCACATGGCCACACTCTTGTAAAGGTTCGAACTACGATCTCAGATCCACACTTCTGGGCTGGACATACTACTCTACTGTTCCGGTTCCATCCGTTGCCGCCACACCGTCAACCACCATGTCGAGAACATCCGCAAATTATACGCGCTTCGTGCTTGCCTCGTGCATCCGTAATACCACAGTTCGGCAAGTCAGCATCATCCATATGCTTCACAACACCAACATCCTCGAAATTTGAATCTGGGAGTTGGGATCGACATGCCTGCACATCTCTGTTCGAATGAATTCGTGAATGCTTACACCTGGTGGAAATATACAGACCCTATGGCGGCTGACCATCGCCCACAATGATGGCCACCGCCATCACTCCCTATACGATATCACAGGGGCTAGAGCGAACCCCCTGGAACACTGAATGCGGCTGAAACACCGAGCACTGCATGATAGACTTCAAACATAAATGTACACAACGTTTCCTTAAATCGTATCAAAGGATCGGTCTGGTTACCTGTTATTCACACTCCTTCGGAAGATCAAGGTCTTGAGGGGCGCTTCTACGCCTTTCCCAACTCAAATACTCCTTCACTTGGTTTCCGTGCTTCCCGGATTCCCAGTATCTATGTTAAGCACAACAACCTTGAGCTGTGACTAGCGACTCATCATTGGGCCTCACCAAGTTGCCCATCCGTCTTTCCTTCAGATGACGTTTGAGTCTGCGCATTCCCGCCATCCGCTCCCTCCGCGCCAGTAACACCACTGCTCTCCTGTGAACCCATAAAGATCTGTGCCCTCTCCTTACGTTCAGGCTTCTCATCTGCGATTTCCCACTTCTCAGGGGACTCCTGTTCTGCATGCTTACCCTCCTGATCCATGAAAATCCGTCCACGGGGACGTTCTGGAAGCGGTTTATCTTCCGTGTATAATTGGGCCTGCGTAGCGCTTGAGGTGTCTCCCTGCTCCGCCCTCGGTCCAGGGCTTTCAGCGGCAGGCTGAGGTTGGGGACCTTTTTCTGGGAAGGACTGGGTTCCACCCGGTGACGAGGGCTGGTATGCGCCAGGAACAGAAGTTTCTTCCTCTCTGGTCCTCTCCTTGGGTCCTGCTTGGTGCCCTCCGGTCGTGGAGGCTGCTGCGGCACCGACATCAGCAGTAGTGGCAGGCCGTGCGAGCTGAGGTTCGCCAGAACGAACACTGGGATCAGGCACGATACCCTTGTCACCCGTACGTACCGTGCTTGTTCCTACTCCTTCGGTGCCCTGGGTCCATGCATCTTCCGATGCAGAATGTGCTCTCCTAGTAGTACTTGGATCACCACCACTAGCGTGCCCACGTATATTCGCGACGCCCTTCTCGAACTCAGCTTTGCCCTTGGTCACTGTCGTTTCGTATTTTGCTTCGCTAGATGGGGTATGGGCGATGGTGTCCGCTGCGCCCAGAACAGTGCCGCGAATGGATTCGCCTATACCTAACAGAAGAAAGGATGAGGGGTTATATTTGGGCTGGGGAGAAAGTGGTGTACCGTGTACAACCTGTGCCGCGCCTCTGTTCAGAACAAATAAATTAGTTAGATATGAACATTATCATATAGCAGGAGAAACGAGAGATGGAACAAAGGGAGCAGAAAGAACACGTACTTCAACTTACTGGTCAACTTTCCTCCAGAACCACCACCACTCCGGGTACTAGTATTAGATGTCATCCTTCGCTTGTTATAATTTGTGATTATCCGTCAATTTTCCGACAGTATTCGAATGAAGATGTCCACAGCGAGGACGTGGTACTAAGAAGTGTGGGAAGATTGACAAGGTAATATAGTCCTGACACAACTTGGTATGCATGACGTATGTATGTTGTCATAGCTGGATCCTCGTGGAACTTTGGTCACATCAACCAACCGTTGGGTTTGTGTTATCAGTTACTAGGCAAGAATGGGGTGGTACAAGCTAACTGCACTTATGTACATGCAAAACCAAGGTTCCACTCCACCAATCCACGACTTGCCTCTCCTTTGTGCCATAATATCGTTTCTACTGTTTGCATAATATTCTATCACCCCGCTCTGGAATCACGAGTCGCTCGTTTAGCCTTCTTTACCTTACTGTAAGCTGCCTCGGCCTGTAAGTCCCAAGGTCTCGAAACAGTAGTTTGGTTGAGCCCCTGTGACGTCACCCTTTGCGTCATCACTAAAGGATTGCGTCATTAGCGGCCACCACTCACTCGAGACCCTCTTAGCCAGCGCGTCCATGACTGTGCGTCCCTCTAGACTCTATTCGTCGAAAGCGGCCACTCGATGCACAACGGCGGTGATAGAAATGGTGAGAAAAAGTGTGGTCGTGGTTCTGAATTTACTTTTCCAGGATTCCTCAATTCCATCGATATCATTGTTTATGGAGCAGGCCCGATGGACAGTGCATCATAGAAGTGAACAGGTGATGTATTGGTACCTCAGGATCATCGATGCTAATCTCTAGGTTGCACTACCGAAGTCAATCACACCAGATGCAAACCACAAATTACCAACAATGTGCTACAGAGTTATGTACGGTGATCAGTAAGCGCTGAAGTAGTGCTAGTGACCGATCAGTCCATGTCAACCTCCGGTGTGTTCAAGATTGGCACACCCTCTAGATCGCCTGTTCTTCATGCACATAGTCACCGCACTTGTTCCACTGCGTTTGGCCTCGAATCAGCATCAAATTATAGATCCTACGGATTCAACTCCTGGAAAGGTAAGCACAAGATGTTGTTGGTCTTGGACACAGCCCGTATCTTCGGCTTTTGCCGCTCGGGCAAGTGTCTTTGGCAAGCTTATCCTTGGTAACCCAAATTTAGCAAATGTCTACCCAACTTTCGAACCATTCAACCTTCCAATTGCAGGATGTAAGAGGCAATGAGCTTCGCGTAGATATCATGTAGGCCTTGCAAATATTCCCTTTGGCCCGTTATTCGATTGTTGGACACTATAATATGCTTTTCATAAGTAGTGGGTCCAAGTTATATTAGGTGGTGTTGAAACGGAAGGCAACCGCAATTGTCCCAAGGATATCCAATTACAAAACCTAGATAGAAACGTGAAGTACATGTTAGAGAGGCATTGCAGGTTCACCAAGCAGATGACAAGAATGGGAAGTCCGGATGTTTTGAAAGGGTGTTCGGAGATATAAGAGCCCTGAATTGGAGCTAAATGGCGAAGGTAAATCTAAGCGGGAGCAGATATTGAATGCCGGGGTATGACTCCAACCTTCCGTTACCATGGAGTTCGCTGATATGGTATCGCAGTCGGTTGCCTAACTTCGAACGACCCAAGGCATACAATTCGCTGGCGAAATGTACGTAGTGACATGGTATATGAAAGCGGAAGATATCAGTGATGGTAATATACACGCGTACTGCTCCACGCTCACAGATCATTCAGGTGGCCAAGGGATAACTCGTTCTGGAGTTACGTGGGCCTAGATAACAAAGGCCGCGGAGCATTTCGGATCCACCAGGTTTGCCAATTTGAAGGACTAGCAATATCGTGCATTGGTCCATGGCCATGGGTGGCAGCGTGCTCAAGGCTTTCAAAACCTTATCCATTCAGATGGTCGTCGGGAGTTTCACGATCAGGAAGTCGATTTTATCCAAGAAAACCATGTGGGGAGCGAAGTGAAAAACGAGTGCGCCATGGCTGGATCACCGATCGGCCGAGTATATTCCGTAGCAGCGCATGGCTACCAGTAAAGAGGGTCGACAATGAAACTGATAATAGGGCGGATTTCAGGGCCCAAAGAGAAGGAAGAACCGGTCCAAAACGAAGGGTCAGCAGCAATTTCACTCACCAGGCTTCGAAATGATAGCGTTATTAATAGCAGCTGCCAGCATCAAATCACAGTGGAGTTCTGCAGATCTTGTGTTAACCTTCAATGCAAAGGTGGTAAAGAGATTTTCGCACCAAAGATGGGGCAAAGCGACGTCCAGCAGGTGGAAGCAATCGATCGGTCTGGATACATACCGACGCATCACCCAAAGCCTCGGCAGTTGCAGAGTTGCGTCATTTCCCAGATCCTGGCGTTCGTTTGATGCGCCATCAAGTTGTTTTACCAAGAAGAACCCGGGTAGAGTTCGATGAAGAGGAAGTTGAACGAGTTCGTTGCTCAAACACCGTCTCAGGCAAGTCTCGGCGTCAATGGCACTTGATTTTTTCCTTGGCGCGCATACCTATGAAGTTGAACACCGAACTTCTGGAACCGCATCGTGACACGATTGAGCCTCGGGGCCGTCCATTGGCGAGCTTAGGTGGCACGGCAGATACCACATCGAGAGCTCGGAGGCCCTCCAGTTGGACCGTTCGTTTCCTTATCGCTCCATCGACAAAACCACCGGTCGGATGCATCTGACTCGCCCTCCTGCGAGGACTGTGATGGAATGCAACCTCCACCGTTTCAACACGTGGCTTGGCTGCCCCTCCGAATTCCCATACCGCTAGTCCGAGGTTGTAGGCTCAACTGCTTGCCACATAGCAACTGGCAGAATCAAGGCTATCTACTAGCCCGACTTCGACCTATTCAAACGCCACCTTGTCTCTCGCCTGCTCTACGTGGGGCCTGAACAGTCGCGGTCCTTTAACTTTTGCTTAGACCTAGAGGGTCACTATGTGGCGCAGCCCAAGGAGGGTTCATTTTTGCCCCTCCCGCTTGCAAGTTGCCATTCCGATGGCCTCTGGCAGCAGTTAACGTATTTACTATGACAGTATCAACGCTCCCAGCGTGGCCCGCACCTCCATGCCCTCCCGTAGTTGGCTTTCCTTTGCCAATGGGAGTCCCTCCCTTCCAAGATATTCAGGCTGCTCGCGACATTCATGTTGGCAGTCTGTCACAGGTTTAAAATCCCAGTCGAATATTCGATAGAAATGTATCGCCCCATCCTCTGAGGTCGCCTGTGACTATGGCTCACTACCAAGGTCCCCAAAACCCGTGGGTTATAGTTCTTGCGTGCGCTGCTTTGTTCAATACTCACAACATAGTGCAGTGATTCCTTCGCGCTTGCTGGCGCTGTGGGGACCACTTACACACACCCAGAGGTATATGTCCAATCTTTCTTTCTGTTCCGCAGAGTTCTGAGATCTACTATACCCATAGACACACACTTGCGACTTTTACCGCCCGTGCCAATTCCCCGGCCTCCATGGAGGATATTGCAATCTGATTGTCAGCTGTAACAGTGCATCTACTCACCTGCGTGATATGCACGGTATCGTGGATTTGACACGCTCGGTTCGTGTTAGCTGCCTGTGGGAAGGCTGCGGGGGGTCATATACGAGGCACAACTTTCTTCGCCATTTTCGCGAGAGGCACCTCTTTCACTCCCGTTAGGATCACTCGTGAGTCCAAAAGCCCCGGACCCCCCGGACCAAAATCTTATTCCGTCCGCGCCTCATTTGTTGTATTATGGGGCCCCTATTTACTTACTACTCGATCGATGTGCTCTGTTGCATGCTGTTGTGTTCCATACTCGCTTTTCCCTGTTTCTTTCCACTCTGTATCCCCCATATATCATACGGCCGTTCTGTATGTGTAACATATGTAATATGCATCACCCATTGTCCTCTGTTTTTCGTCGAGACCCATCTATCCCTACTCATTGGAGTGCCTTTCCCGAATCCCGATGATGCTTCTCCCATGCCATAAGTTTCGATTTCGTGTCTCGCAACTGTAATACATTCAAGCACCATGTTTTCCCTCGTGAATTAACCATCTTTCCCTAATACACCGCACGGGCAGACAAGCTCAAGTTGATGGGCCATCACATAATCCATGGCCCAGAGTACGATCAAATTACAATCTACGTGGCTCGAATCATTTGACTCACAAGACAGTCTCCAGCTATACTTTTCCTTGCAAGTGGGGCATATGTTCTCATGGACCTGGTAGTTCTTGGGCGGTTCACAACCTCTAGCTTGCGAAGAGTCCATTGTAAGTGTTATTACATGTCTTGCCTAAATCATCTCATCACTTCCGTCTAGGGCCGTGTGCCTATTCAAGAAGCTTGGGTAAATGCATCGAGGTTGAATGGCTACTGGAAAGGGAAGGACATACCGTGGGTACCCATGCTGCGAGCGATGTTTGGGAGCTGGATCGCAGTAGCTCGAGTGACGGTCGCCAAGCTACTAGGGCGAAGACTGCCAACACAATGAAAACTACAGATATCATGAGGGGAAGGCATTGGACTGATGTATGCCTCCGATGACATCTCTGGATTGCAGTGGTTGACGCACTGTTTGGGGAAAAACGACCTGCTTCTACAACAGTGTGACATGCCCAACTGGTCGTACGTATTTCCGTACACATTCCACGCTGTCGATCCCGTGCAACGTATGCGCGCGTCCTTTCCGCTTCGCGTTAGTGCGGGTCCTAAATTTTTGCAGATCACGCGTTTTTGGTCCTATGAGAATCCCGCCAGCAGACTTGTGTGGCCATGTACAATTTTAGACATGCCGCATCATGTGCTAGATGCTTCAAGGGTGTGTCCGTGGTGTCGTTCCTCCCACTCAGCGCTCCTCGTGATGTAGCCGCAGGATGAAGATGATAGGAAGACTACTATGTCTGCTTTCCACATCTATAGGGGTAGGAGGATTGAGCCTTGTTATCGACGTTGGTAGCTGCTTTGAGCGGTTTACCACGCACATCCTGAGTGCCTCCATGTCGTAGTCGGATGAGAAAGGCGCGAGCCTTGGACAAGAGAGACTGAAGCTAGCAAAGCACGACAAAGAGAACTTGAGGGAAGTTAGACGATTAAAATAAATAGATAGGGTCCAAACAGATGAAAAGAGAGGTCTGGAAGTGTGAGAGGAAAACGGGGAGATAAAGGTCTGATAAAATAGGTGAGGCATGGCGAACTGCTCCATTGTGAGCATATATTGAGTATGTAGAAGCTAAAAAAACTGAGGGTGTAGCGGAAAACGCGTGACAGCAGCTTCCGGTAGGCCTTGGAAGCGATGAATCGGAGGTCCTAGGAGGTTATCAACCAGACCAAATGCGCCATGAAAGTGAGAGAACGGTGGGTGTGGTCGTCGTCATATTTTAGCCCATGTAATGCAGTGTAGCTGCGCGGAGGTTGCTCATGTGAGGGACGCGCGTGGGGTTATTAGTAATTACCACTTGCCGGTGACGCCTTGTCATGGCACCTCTATTCCAGGCCCTCGAAGTTGCCTTCCACTCAAAAGTTCAGGATGGATTGTCCATATATCGCTGCGAGCTGGATCAGCACTGGACAGTAGGCGTGTGAGGTTCAGACTTGCTGCATATTTATGCATTCACAATTGACTTGTCCATGTCCAAAGCTACGCACCGCTGGTGCAATAAAGGGCATAAGCGCACGATAATTCACCGGTGGATTCCAATTGCATGTCCAATTGTTCAATACATGGAACTTACTGTCTTCACAGTATCGCTCAGGGAGGCAAGTAATGCTACGCTGGATATATGTCAAATTCAACAATCCGGGTCATAGGATATGCCCTTGAAACGCTCGTCGAAGCTTCCATCCAGCACCAAATAGCTAGCGAATTCTCTCATACAGACCCCATCCACGTCACAGCGCACTTCCTTCGTGCTACAAACACTGGGACGAGCGAAGTGCAGATCAAGTTAGTTAAGACAGGGAAGACCTTTACAAACTTGCACGCTCAGCTTGTACAGAATGTGCGTGCTTTCCCTCTTCTATCTGCCACGTATCATCAATGATACATTCAGGGAACTACAAAGATCACAGCGCATCTTGTTTGGGATCTCTCACCACACCTTCAGTCCTATCCAAAGAACGCGGGCCCCACCGTCATCTTACGCACGGCGCCTACCTTACACTTTCATCCCAGTCAAGCTTTCCCGACCGAAGACCAGAATCCATTCACATATGGCAAATCTCAAATGCAATGGTCAGTGGACCAAACGATCGCTGCACATAATCAGCCAGACAGCTCGACGAGGACGAACAGTGAGTGGGCAGGATGCCATATTCGCTTACGTCTCACAGGTGTGACATAGACTGTGTCCGTGGGCGTTGGGAGCCCTGCAACCACATATAACCTCCTCATCGACACTGGTACGTACAAAGGAAGTTTGTGACGATCCTGGTTGGGTCTTTATTCGCGTCAATGAACACAAGTAGTTCCAATACCTGGGTCGGTGCCCACAAAGCATACCACCCTTCTCGCACAAGCCACTTCACTGGAAACACAATGGTGCGTCTGGCGCCAATGTTCAGTTTTGATCCACGTTTGACTGTTTGAGATCAGGATGTCAGCTATGGGTCCGGAATTATGTCAGGCGAAGAATGTATGCGTTCCTTTTGGAGTCACGTCAATTCTGTCTGACCGGGAGACGGTTCCAGACACCGACACTGTTACCCTTGGCCTGCCTCTCGTGATTCAAGACCAGTCTATTGGTGTTGCCACAAGCACACAGGGGTTTGAAGGCATCGATGGCATCCTTGGGAAAGCCTAATTACACCGAATATCACTTCGACGATGCACTGACTAGATGTCACCTCTAGAATTGATCATGTTGATCTCACTCAGAACACCGTTTCAAATACCGATGAAGCACCTACAGTCACGGACAATCTCTATAATCAAGGAACTGTTCATACGGATTCGTTGGGTATCTCCTATGAGCCCTCGTCGACTGAGGGCGTGATGAATGGCGAGATTACTTTTGGTGGCGTTGACGAGTCAAAGTATGCCTATTTGTTCCTGCGATGGTCCAGCAGCTCAGAAGTTGACATATTGCCAACAGGTTCACCGGTGAAATTAACTATGTACCCATTATGGCCACCACTCCTTCGGCATACACGAGTGCAATTACAAGCTGTGATCTGAAGTTTTGAAGTAGTCGCCCACCTTTCATTTTTAGTACTGGGGAATCGACCAGACTATCACTTATGGTCAGAATAGTAACCCACTCCTGCGTGACTCTACTGAGATTGTCAATACTGGTACTACCCTTCTTCCTATGTGTTCTCAACGTTCCCTTATTTCATACGCTTATCATTCTTGGAAGATACATTCGATGCATACCAGGAGGCAACTGGCGCAGCTTTGGACGAGTAAGTATACAACATGGGACACCATGAGGTTGGCGAATTCCCGTTTGCTTGTCAGGACCACCGGCCTACTGATCATCATACAAGAGCAGTACGACGCTCTGCGGAGCCTGTTCTTTAACATAGGCAGAATTCGCCCCTTCTTTCTTCGCAAAGTGTCACCATCACTGAATGATGCGAATGCAAATATAGGTCACATATGAATTCATGCCGAATGCACAAATCTGGCCTCGGGCTTTGAACACCATTCTAGGAGGTGATCCCACCCAAATCTACCTTATCACCTGTGATCTTCAGTCTCCAACCAGGAGTGGTTGAGAATTCATCAGTAGGCCCCAGGTTTAAATCTCTGCCTACCTTCATGATTAAATACTGTGCTTCCAGATGGTTTTGGGTGGTTACTGTTTCTATACCATTTATGACACAACTAATGAATGCTCATGTTGGGATTGCCATGACTCCATTTACCAATGCTGAAACTAACTAATAGTAAGTGATACCCAAGAGTTTGATTTGCCTTTGAGGTTATGTATCTGAATAAACGTTATGGGCTGTCATTGACATGCTGAATAGGTTGCTTGTATCAAGTAATTTAATCTGCAAAGCTAAGTGTTGCTGTGGCCAGCCATGGTGATGCTTAACTGAATTACTGTGTTGTACATACCTTTAGCCAATTTGTCGCACCCAATCAGAGAGGTCACCAAAGTATTCAAAAATGTAGTGTAACTGGGGGGCTCTTTTGGATGTTGTTTGGAAACACTTGGACATTAGCTTTTGATCAACTTGTTAGCTCCCCCAAAGCTCTGAACAATGTGGGCTAGCTTTCCTGAAGGACAATTATGGCTTTACAGGTAACAAAGACAAGTGCTCCAGACACAAGGGTACATGCAAAAGGAGAAAAACAACAATGGACTACTATTGCATAACATTGTCAAGACTCAAAACATTTTTGCCACTTGGTCCCATGTGCCATTTGACTGAGGTCCAACTTCACACATCCTTGTGGGATAACCAGTCTAGTGCACATACTGTAGAATGGCCTTGTCATAATACTTGGAACCCATAGAAGCAACTGGCCATGTTGACCTCTAATCCATCCATTTGAATGAAGTCTAACACACTGGTGGAAGTCCTGTTCATCATGGGAACAAAGCTGTTTTTCTCTATCATGCAAAGCATGGAATGAAACAGAGGAGAACCTGATGGAAGGATACAAAATGTGAGGTTCAACACCACTGATTGGCATCATGGAAGTGGAGGAACAATAGTCTTCAAATGGGATTGAATACAACAATGTCATTCAAATGATTAATAGGCTTACCATTGATTAAAGAGCACATGGACTCTTCATTGGATTGAGAAACATTCCTTTCAATATTATTGTTGATTCTCATGTCTCTCCCAGCATTCCACACTCTCATAGTCTGGTCATCTGAGCCTGACACAATCCTTGTGCCATCAGGAGAGAATGAAACTGATCTGACATAGTCAGTGTGGCCTTGAAGTGGACTGCCAATCTGCACACCCCTCTCAGCATCCCAGACCCTCACAGTCTTGTCAAGTGAGCCTGACACAATTCTTGTGCCATCAGGGGAGAATGCAACTGATCTGACATAGTGAGTGTGTCCTTGAAGTGGACTGCCAATCTGCACACCCCTCTCAGCATCCCAGACCCTTATGGTCTTGTCAAGTGAGCCTGACACAATCCTTGTGCCATCAGGAGAGAATGCAACTGATCTGACATAGTGAGTGTGTCCTTGAAGTGGGCTGCCAATCTGCACACCCATCTCAGCATCCCAAACTCTCACAGTGTTGTCATCTGAGCCTGACACAATCCTTGTACCATCAGGGGAGAATGCAACTGATCTGACATAGTAGGTATGGCCTTGAAGTGGACTTCCAATCTGCACTCCCTTCTCAGCATCCCAGACTCTCACAGTGTTGTCATCTGAGCCTGACACAATCCTTGTGCCATCAGGGGAGAATGCAACTGATCTGACACAGTCAGTGTGGCCTTGAAGGGGACTACTACCAATTTGCACACCCCTCTTGGCATCCCACACTCTGATAGTCTTGTCATCTGAGCCTGACAGAATCCTTGTGCCATCAGGGGAGAATGCAACTGATGTAACACAGTCAGTGTGGCCTTGAAGTGGATTGTCAATCTGCACACCCTTCTCAGCATCCCAAACTCTCACAGTCTTGTCATCTGAGCCTGACACAATCCTTGTGCCATCAGGGGAGAATGCAACTGATGCAACACAGTCAGTGTGCCAGCCTTGAAGTGGATTTTCAATCTGCACACCCCTGTCAGCATCCCAAACTCTCACAGTGTTGTCATCTGAGCCTGATACAATCCTTGTGCCATCAAGGGAGAATGCAACTGATTTGACATAGTCAGTGTGGCCCTGAAGTGGACTACCAATTAGCACACCCCTGTCAGCATCCCAGACTCTCACAGTCTTGTCAAATGAGCCTGACAAAATCCTTGTGCCATCAGGGGAGAATGTGACTGATCTGACATAGTGAGTGTGTCCATGAAGTGGACTTCCAATCTGCACACCCCTCTCAGCATCCCAGACTCTCACAGTGTTGTCATCTGAGCCTGACACAATCCTTGTTCCATCAGGAGAGAATGCAACTGATCGAACATAGCCAGTGTGGCCTTGAAGTGGATTGCCAATCTGCACTCCCTTCTCAGCATCCCAGATTCTCACAGTCTTGTCAAGTGAGCCTGACACAATCCTTGTGCTATCAGGGGAGAATGCAACTGATCTGACATGGAATGTGTGGCCTTGAAGTGGACTGCCAATCTGTACACCCCTCTCAGCATCCCAGACTCTCACAGTCTTGTCTTCTGAGCCTGACACAATCCTTGTGCCATTATGGGAGAACACAACTGATCTGACATAGTCAGTGTGGCCTTGAAGTGGACTGCCAATCTGCACACCTCTCTCAGTATCCCAGACTCTCACAGTCTTGTCATTTGAGCCTGACACAATCCTTGTGCCACCAGGGGAGAATGCAACTGATGTGACATAGTCAGTGTGACCATGAAGTGGATTGCTGATCTGTACACCCCTCTCAGCATCCCAGACTCTCACAGTGTTATCCCATGAACCTGATACAATCCTTGTGCCATCAGAAGAGAATGCAACTGATGTGACATAGTGAGTGTGCCCTTGAAGCAGAATCTGAGTAGATGGCCACTCTTTGTGGTGCCCAGCAGCCACTTTGGCAATGCATGGAAATCTTGCCTTGAGAGTCTTAAGTAGCAATGAGTCTTCAGGGGCAAATGGCAGTGCAGAGAGATATAGGTGGGGAGTGCTTGCAGAGGGTCCATTAGAAAGGTTGTGAATGAACTTTACACCATCCTTTGCCAGTGCTGCAACATCCTCATATCCCTTCTTCCCCTGGAATGATTTTGTTACAAAGAACCTCATTTTCTAACAGACTTACTCACCTGCAACCACCTCCCAGCACTCAGAAGAGTTGCTGCTGCATTGCCAAGTACACCTAGCAAACTCAGTGCTTCAAACCAGAACAGGATCCTTTCATTTCCCACAATATCCTTGACATGCTCTGCAAGGACAGGATCAAACTTGGTGGCCTGCAGATGCTTGGCCCAGAATTGACATGAATATGAGAGGTGGGGTGGAATTTTGGTTTCAACTCTTTCAGCAAGATCAGGTACCTCCGAATTGAGCAAGTAGGAGCTCTGTAGACCACAGATATTGAAGCATAGACCCCCATGAAGGACACGAAGCGATGCAACAGCAATGTCCATTTGAATGTCAGACTTCCCAACAAAGTAGTCTCCACTCCGAGATTGATCAGTCAAGAAGTCATAAAACGACGCATGGAGAGGACGGACAGGCATGGTGCAGTCGGTGACACCACTTAACAATGACCCCAAAAAGTCGAGAATGATGGCGATATGAAAATGATCATCTTTACGTGGGAAGCACTTGCGCATCACATGCAGTCCATCCATCGGTAGTGGTTTCAATGTGTGAAGGATCTGTCGCATCAAGGATTGAAACCTTGCGAGTCCAGTTTCCCCAGCCTTCTCCATGAGATTGTCAAGGATTGACCTATACATACTGTCCAGAAGTGTGGCCCCCTCTCCAGATGCACGCGTTATCAATTTGTTGAACTGCTCTTCGGTTGTTCGACCAAGAGTACTTGGTTTGACAAACTCGCACGCGAGACGAGCCCATTCGAACAACCCATCAGCTCTGCGAGTGATCTCGTCGATCTCCCTGTTCCCGATGTCTTCAAAGGCACCGAGCTCGTTGGATACATACAGACGAATATCACGTTCAGTAAAAGCAGCTGGGACATCATCCAGAGAAACCACTTTCACATGCTGAGCATTGCCCAGAGCACGAGTGATGTCGGATAATGGTCGTGATGTGAGGAGGATCCGGAAGTTGGAAGGGAGAAAAGCAGCCTCCGTCGATGTAAGCACCGACAGGATGTGCTTTCGCGATGAGTCCGCACCACTCTCGTCCAACGCGTCGATCACCAAGACAACCTTTCTGACTATCCCACCCGAAACATTTGACAAAGGTTCCAGAAGAAGCTTCTCCCACTGTTGCATCACGTCAGGTGTAGTCTTGAGGGTGTTATCCTCCTCGATAACCTTAGCTAACACCCGTCGAAATGCAAAGTCACGGTTTGCGAGGTCACGAGCGATGGTCGACAGCATCTTTTCGTGCCGACGTTCTGTCTGTCTATCGCGGGCAAAGCAGAAGCAGGACCCGAGTCCCCCCACGTTCTTGAACCACAACGCAATCGTGTGGGCGATGGCGGATTTTCCTCTCCCCGCCTGGCCGTGAAGCCAGAAGATCCGCGGTGCACTGATGTCCGGATCGTGAATCCAGTTGACAATCTCCTGCAGAATTTCACCTCTCGTGCCATCCAGGCATTTCTTTGTGGTATCAAGTCCAGCTCCGCTTGCATACGCCATACCATCTAAGTTCAAGTCCTCAAGGACGCGGTAGACATTAATGACGTTGATGTGCGTGTTGCGAACCGTACGATCGTGGTATCGTTGCATCAGCGCATCCAGGGCCTTGTTATAATCGTCGACAGCGGTCTTCGTTTCGGACACGATGTGCTTTCCCACTCGTTTCCCTGTAGTGGTGTCTGATTAGAGCGTTGTCAAGGAAGGGGTTTGGCGTACAGAAGCTTTTTGTTTCGGAATAGTTCTTGATGAACTGAGCACAATTGCTGATCACTTGGGCGATACGTGCGAGTGTATCTTTCATCGTATCAAGGTTGGATAGGGTATCTTCTTCAAGAAGGAACTCGTAGACGTTTTGTACCTTTAGAAGCAAATCGGAGATTGATTGGTCTAGGTTCGCTTGCATAATGATCAACTGGCGACAATGATGTAAGTTTGCGTGCCGTTGATGACCAGAAGACATACCTGGGCTGCACTGGTTAGTATCCCCAAGGCCATCTGAGCGTAAGGGTGGATCTGCATACAAACGTCAGCCCGACCATTGCGACGAGAAAAGTGAGAAATCATACATTGGCAATAGTACTGACTACGGTGTTGAAAGTCTTGAGTGGTTGGAGGTATGTGGAACTGATGGCGTCTACCTGATAGACGGCAGTGTTAATCCCACCGACAAACTCAACAGCGTGTTGTGCAACAGGGGGCACAAGTCTTGCTGAGTCAAGCTCTTTTTGGGCAGCATCAATCTTGTCGATCGCTCAACAAATAGCACAAGACATGGACGAAATCCGTTCATCATACCTCGTGGTCTGGTCCAACTCGGGTTGAACTCTGTTGCAAATCATGCGGCTGTAAAGAATTCATGAAAGCTGCTTCTTATACCCCATGGCAAGCTTGGGATAGTTCCGTTTTGAACAGATGCACTCACGCCTATGGAAGAACTTGCGATACTTTGACTGGACCAGTTAGGTAGTAATTTCTTCAGCCTTGACATTTTCCCCTTTCTGATGCCGTCAGATCCTGGCGATGTTGAGACGGTCGCAGGAGTAAGAGCTCGAGATGACTGGTTTCTGTTAGGGTATCAAGACGATCTCTGGGGATCATGTTGCGTACCAGGTCCAACTGAGGGTCCATTGTGACTTGAGTGGGTGGAGTTTTCCGAGGTTTCAGCCAGGGGCGACGAATCTTGGACTGGCTGTTGGCCATTTGTGTGACAGGAATATAGGAAATTGAGATTTTTCGCTCTTAGAAACGAAAGCGAGCAAACGATATGTAGGCGCCCGTCTCGACAGCACTGGGCGTCGCTGCGTGAGATAAATGTGGATATAATAGAGTAGGCCCCCAGGGTGCAAGGTGGTCATTCGGATGATTCAACAAATATCTCCACTCCGCTTATAATCTCCCTAGAACCAGTCATTCAGGGAACGACTAACGTAGAGTCTGGCTTTGGGAAACTAGTGCTTCAGCGACCCTTATCAGCAGGCAATCTCCATCTCGAACATCGCATAAAAACCAGCGCAAGGCAGATATCCCGTCCAGCAATACCCCGCACTTGCTCAGCGTCGCTTCTCGTGAAAGCTATGGATCACGACAACTACCCTTCGTGAGTTATACTTCTCCCGTGCGCTGTTTCATTCAAGGCTCACGCTACAATACAGCCTCTCCACCTCGCTTTATGGCGCTATAGGGTCCACATATACCCACCCAGAAGTATGTGTTCAGTCTTCCTTTTTGCACTGTAGGGTATTGATGTCTGTACATTATGCCCATAGAACCACACTTGTAACTTCTACCGACCGTGTCAGCTCCCCAACAACCATGAAGGAAATTGTGGGGAGCCCATTTCTTGCGACACATTATCTGCCCACCTCCGTGACTTTCATGGAATTGTCAATTTGCGACACTTGGGTCAGGCCGTCTGCCAGTGGACAGGCTGCGAGAGGACATTGGCAAGCCACAGTGTTGTTCGCCATATTCGCGAAAGGCACCTATTTCACTCCCGTCAGTGATCACACTACGCAAGGAAAGATCCAATCACAGAAGATTCTCATGGCTCCATTCCACGATCCTGCCTCTTGTTTGTCATGTTTCGCGTTTCCCCTATCACTGATCTGTTACTCGTGCTATGTGCATCTATGCATTTTCTACTTTGGCTATATTCGTTTTTGCTGTCGTATTCCACACTTGCTTCTCTTTGCTACACTGTCCGACTCTTCCCATTTGTACATATCCACATGTATACTTACCCCTCCCTGACCTTCCAAACCTAGCACCAAACCAACTTGTATGTAAATCCAGAATGTAACTTGCAGAGTACATTGCCCATTGTTTTCTGTTCACCCATTCTCGGTCCCAGACGTTTTGGGTATCCGACTCGAACAAGACACAAGCATTACCCAGAACAAGCACTACGTGCCCGGATGAATCCTGTTTCCTAGAATGGCTGGTGTCGCGACATGAAATGTACGGATGTGCCATCTAAGTCACATGAAAGTATGGATGGATGACAAGGCCATGCAATCCGCCTTGAATGCACATCAGTAGTTGGCACGAACATCATGCAGTGCACTTACCTCGACCATCCGCTTCACGCCCTCCTGGAGCCCAACCTCAGGCTCATATCCCAGTACGCATCGTGCCTTCTCGATATTATGGTACCGCTGCGAGCAGGTATACGATACCCTGTACCGTGTGAACAGAGCAGGATGTCCTTGCCAATAATCGCAGACCAGCATTCGCTCAAAAGGCCAAGAGCCATCCCCAGCGAGCGGGACATCACCCACGGCTCACGCACTGCCCGCTTCCTTGCCTCCTCCGTGGGCGGGTCGAGCGCTCGCCACACGAGACGCATGAAGTCCCAGAAATACACAGGCTCGCCATTGGTAATGAAGAATGCCTCGCCGGCGACGCGTAAAGGGCTCGTTGGAGCGAGGGAGAGTGCATCCTCGGAGAACTGGCAAGAATATATAGGCCTTATTGAGGTCTTCAGTATTGAACAGCTGCCATTGCCTAAATCTTAGAATAAGGTGATTGTTGGTGTAGTTTGTTACTGTGGTACATACGTATATGTGTTAGACAAGGCGTTTGCCGTCCACGGGCCTTTTTTTTTAATAAAGCTGCCTTGGCTTGTAAGTCCGACCAGGGCCTCGAAGCAAGGAGTTTGATTGAGCCCCTGTGACGTCACCCTTTGCGTCATCACTAAAGGATTGCGTCATTGGAGGCCACCCATCTCGAGACCCTCTTAGCCAGCGCGTCCATCACTGTGTCCCTCTAGGCAAAACGGTCGCTCGATGCCACAGTGGCGGTGATAGAAACGGTGAGAAAAAGTGTGGACATGATTCTGAATCTACTTTTCTAGGATTCCTCCATTCCATCTGATACCAGGTAGATCAAATGGATGATGTCCCACTGACATTTTGGAAGTGAACAAGTGATGTATTAGTAGAACCTGGATTATCAGTGCTAATCTTTAGGTCGCACGAAGTCAATCACACCGTATGTATCTGCAAACCACAAATTATCAACAACGTTTTACAGAAGTTATGTACGCTAACCGGTAAGCGCCGCAGTGGTGCTAGTGACCGATCACTGGTCCATGTCAGCCTCCAACTATTCCAGCTTACCGGCATGTTGATTGGCACACTTTCTTCGCTTGATCTTCATGCACATAGTAACCGCACTTGTTCCTTCACGTTTGGCCTCAAATGCACAGCTGTAGAAAGGTAAGCACAGACGCATAGTGTAGACATTGCAAATATAGTCCAGAGCTCTTGGGCACAGCCAGTATCTTTGGCTTGAACTTGCTGAACTTGGTCTAATCCAAATCCAGCAAATGTGTCTACTCAAAATTTCGAAACATTCAACCTTTGAATTGCAGGATGTAAAAGGCAACGAACTTCCCGTACATATCATTACGGTAGGCCTTACGAATATTCCCTTTTGCCCTTTATTCGTTTGTTGGACGCACACTATAATCTGTTTATATGTAGTGGGTCCAAGTTGTACCAGGTGCTTGTGTTGAAACGGAAGGCAACCGCAATTGTCTCAATATACAAGTTACAGAACCTAGACAGAAACGTGAAGCACATGTTAGGGAAGCATTGCCTGATGACGCAGAGATTCACCAAGCATATGACGAGAATGGAAAGCCCGGATGTTTTAAAGGGTGTTCGGAGATATAAGAGTCCTAAATTGGAGCTAAATGGCGAAGGTAAATCTACCTGGGAGCGGATATTGAATGCCGGGGTATGACTCCACCTTCCGTTACCATGGAGTTCGCTGATATGGTGGCGCAGTCCGGTGGTTGCTTGACTTTGATTGCCAACTGGACGGTCCAAGACATACAATTCGCTGGCGAAATGTGGCGACATGGTAGGTGAAAGCGAAAGATATTAGTGATGGAAATATACACGTGCAGCTCCACGCTCACAGATCATTCAGGTGGTCAGGGGTGGGATAACTCGATCTGAAGCTGCGTGGGCCTAGATAACAAAGGTCGCGGAGCATTTTCATCAGGTTCGCCAATTTAAAGGACTAGCATACAAACCAATAACGTGTATTGGTCCACGGCCATGGGCGGCAGCGTGCTCGGGGCCGTAAAAACACCATCCATTAGGATATTCGTCGGAAGATTCATGATCGGGATGTCGGTTTTATTCAAGAGGAAAACTATGTGGAGAGCACTTGGAAAACGAGTCCGCCCTGGCATCACTGGATCACTGATCGACTGAGTATATTTCATAGAAACGCACGGCTACCAGTAAGGGGGGTCGACGATGAAACTGATAATAGGGTGGATTTCAAGGCCGGAAGAGTATGGTTAGGAAGGAAGAACCGGCCAAAAACGAAGCGTCAGCAGCGATTCCATTCATATGGCTTCGAAAAGATAGGCTGATAGCGTTACTGATAGCAGCTGCCAGCGTCAGATTGCAGTAGAATTCTGCAGATCTTGTGATAAACCTTCATTTCAGAGGTGGTAAAGAGATTTTCGCACCAAAGCGACGCCCAACAGTTGGAAGCAATCGATCGATCTGGATACCGACCGTATCACCCAAAGGCTCAGCAATTGCAGAGTTGCGTCGTTTCCCGGATCCTGCCATTCGTTTGATACACCATAAGTTGCTTTAGCAAGAAGAACCTGGGTAGTAGAGTGTCGATGAAGAGGAAGTTGAACGAATTAGAGGCTTCGACGAACGCCGTCTCAGGCAACTTGGCCTCTGAGCGGCGCCAAAGTTCACACCCTTGGCGCACAAACTCTTACTTATGAATTTGAACACCGAATTTTCGGAACCGCATGGCGACGCGATCGAGCCTCGAGGCCGTCCGTTGGCGAGCTTAGATGGCACGGTAGATACCAGTCATCAGGAGCTCGGAGGCCCTCCAGTTGCACCGTTCGTTTCCTTATCGCTCCGTCGACAAAACCACCGGTCGGATCCGTCTGACTCGCCCTCCTGCGAGGACCGTGACAGAATGCAACGAGCTCCACCGTTTCATGTGGCTTGGCTTGCCCCCCCGAATTCCCACTACTGCTAGTCTGAGGTTATAGGCTCAACTGGCAGACTCAAGGCTATCTACTAGTAGCCCGACTTTGACCTATTCGAACGCCACCTTGTCTCTCGCCTGCTCTACGTGGGGGCTGAACAGTCGCGGTCCTTCAACTTTTGCTCAGACCTAGAGGGTTACTTATGTGGCGCCGCCCAAGGAGGGTCCATCTTTGCCCTCCCGCTTGCGGGTTGCCATTCCGATGGCCTCTGGCAGCAGTTAACATATTTACTATGACGGTATAAACCCTCCCAGCGTGGCCCACACTTCCATGCCCTCCCGTAGTTGGCTTTCCTTTGCCAATGGAGTCCCTCCCCTCGATATATCTGGGCTGCTCGCGACATTCCCGTTGGCAGTCTGTCACAGGTTAAATATCGAATGTTCGATAGAGAGAAAAAAAAAACACCTCTTGACGTCGATTGTGAAGCTATGGACTACAGCCAGTATCCTGTAAACCCGTGGGCTACCCTTTTCCTGCGCTGCTTCCTTCAATACTCACAACGTAACGCAGGGCCTCTTCCTCGCT
>Ga0307511_10001627_pt1 | contig 23738 bp, 20 predicted proteins | sample 13_EM_MG_FD_200266 | JGI IMG/M metagenome (GOLD analysis project Ga0307511, IMG submission 200266) | Populus trichocarpa ectomycorrhiza microbial communities from riparian zone in the Pacific Northwest, United States - 13_EM | ecosystem: Host-associated > Plants > Roots > Unclassified | place... | reverse complement strand
AGAGACCGGAAGTATAAACCCAATGTGTGAATGCTATCGACGGATATTTCTGGTGGCATTCCAATGCTCGATCACGTGTCTCCGGTCGCCAAACCCAAAACATTGACTGCAAGATCTCACTGACAGTGACATCATCTACAGTTTTCAGATTCCACCTGCGGTCCTGATTATTTCGCTTCCAGATCCATACGACTTTGGCCAATGAGGACGCGTACGTCGACGCCGAAGTCGAAACAAGGATGATTACGGGCCCCTGCAAACATCCGTCACAATTATCTAGGTACCAGAGCAACGACTACATATATACAGAAGCTCGTACCGGTTCATTGGCGATGTATCCATCCTGGATGCACCACAAGAACGCTGTTGCATTAGATCAAATGGAAAGCAGCCCTATCGCTACTTACTTGTCGCTCTAGACAGGGACAGCACGCTGGCATGCCAACAGATGGCTGTGATCACGCCCACCCAGTATATATCTGCTCAGTGGTGAGGGCGACTTTGGTATGTTTCACCTACATATCCGGCCTGTATTTCCTTGTTGCTGGTGTCCAGCTCTTTTGGAGATTTCATAAGTACTGAGCAGGTACATACACAGGGCCAGTGCGAGACTGGGTACACAGTGTCTACATTTGCGAAACGGAGTAGCCGCCGCTTCAAAGAACAGGGGTCACAAAAGCAGCGCATCGAGTTCAACTCGAGTACCTGTGTAGATATAACATGGCTCATGTGCAACCTGACTACCTAGCTCAAGTGGTCTTTGCGTCCGTTGTCGCGCGATTGGGCCGAAAAAATCCAGGGCTACGGTGAATATTTACTTCTTTCGCGTAGCTGCAGGGAGCCATAATGCAGACCTAAATATGTAACTCTGACCTCGAACGCAGTTGCTCCAGATGTTGGTCATTCAGGTACAATACGACACTATCCCATTGGGGGTGAGTTGGGGCCTATATGCATCTTTACTTGGGTACCCTCCGGATATGAGAACCTACAGCACATAGACCGCATCTCAGTGTGCCCTAATCAACACTTTGAATTGGGTTTCAGATTGCTGGGCAGCCCCAACACTGTCGAACGTGTCCAATGCACGCGAGCTGAAAATTGGTGGAGCACGAGGTGTGAGAACCCCGCTTGTTGTAGAAGGTGCTTGCTTGTTGGGGTTTGGCTGAGAAAATTGCCTGTGGGGGTTAAGTGGCACTGCGGTGTAGGGATTCCATCATATCATAATTTGCGATAATGATCCTGTCCCAAGTACGCTTTCTTCCTCGACTTCGGTCACTTCAATCTGGCTTCGTTGCTTCCTCTCGTATCACCCTCGTTTGGCAGGCTGGAGCTTACGAAGTCGACATCGGCAACGGTCGCGGGTTGTGCACTTTGAGGAGACTGACGCCGTCTGGACAAGGCAACTGACGTCGACTGTAGATACCGTCAGACATTTTTCTGGCTTTTCTGAGTGTCCGAAAAAAACTGGCCAACATTTTTTTACGAGTGTCCCAAGCGAATCAGATACCGTACGGGCAATTTATGCTGTGGTTTACCAGACAATGAGAATCACCAGTGTTACCACCGCTGGTAGCAGTGGTTTTCCCTACAATGTTGTCACAATGCTGGGAGCTCTGCTCCTCCTATGGAGCCCCACCATAGTCGCGGCAGCCGCCGAGATGCTCACTTTCCCTCTCACCCGGACAAATGCAACCTCAGTGGTGAATCAGTACGCAATTGAAATGCAGCTCGGTACAATTGGATATGCGCGCAGCGTTTACTTCCTACCTATATTATACTCCTCAGCATACTACAGCGAAAAAAATGGAGGCCCCAAACCACTTTATGTCCCTTCTGCAGAGCTTTGTCTGGCACAAGGGGTGTGGAATGAATTCTTGAGCCCGGAGCACGGGGAATTTGTCAACACAATTTCTCCGTACGTGGTGGAGTGGGATGCGAGTGTAAAAACGAAGGAGGTGAATTTGAGTTTGATGAAAGGAGGTGGAGCTGAAGGAAAGAATATAACGGTCATAGGGAGTACGAGCCCTTTTCGTTTTATAATCTAAACATATTGTTTCTGACACGTGGGGTTGATAGGCGGAATCACCAATAATGGCGCCTTTGAATGGCAAGCAGCCAAAACAAAAAGAGAGCAGAACATTGGGGATGATGTCGAGGTATCTTTGATGTTATGGACTGATAACCCACCACAGCGGTCATATTCCCCGACCTTCACGATGAAGGAGTTCAATGATACTAAAGGCGCCAAACGATTAGCAAGCAGGAAAGAGTATTCTCCTCCAGGCTCCAAGGCCTATGCTCAGTGCATGACTTACCTTTTGGACAATGGGGGAGTCTACAATTATACTGAGGACAAGGCGATCGATGTGGAGAAAAATAGTGACGATGTAGGAATTTTTTTTGACCAAGTATCTGGGTGGGAAGTGAAAGTTACCAACGCTGGTACAACAAATGTCGCATACCAAGCCCAGGAAATTGGCGGGGGTGGGTTGAAGAATATAACTGTTGCCAAGATGGGAGTGAATCTCATGACAGCTAACACTCAGGGAATGGGGATTGTTGCTCTGAGCGAGATACAAAGAATGAGAAATAAGGAAGCAGGAGTAAGAGGAGACAGAAAAACGAACGTCGTCGCAATATATTTGGGCTCGGGTGGTGTTGCTGGACATGTAGTGATGGGGGGGCATGACAGGGCACTCATTGACCAAACCCAAGGCTCTGCTGTATTTGAAAAACCGAAAGGTGAGGATGGCCAATTCGAGGTGCAGCTTGTGGGCATCACATATATCCCAGATGGGCTTGAAGGGAGGTCATTAGAGGCGAGAGGTACGGCAGAAGAACTTGCGATTTCAATGAACAAGACTCAACTTCGCCTATCCTTCAATTCACCGACAATCTGCCTCCCCGACGTAATACTGAAGGATTTGCTTCCACATATTGGTGCGCCAGTATACAGCAAGGAGTTGAATGGCTATCTCTACGAGGCTTCCGCCAAAACTGACTACTCGTTGAGGTTCACCCTAGCCAACAGCACGTCGGGGAATTTTGTCAATATCACTATTCCTGCTTCATCACTCCTCTACCGCCAAACAACCAATGATAACCCCCTTACAAGCAACCTCATCGAATCTGGAAGAGAGTTTCTCCTCCTAGCGCCACCTCATGCCTCGAGTGGAAGAATCTCGAGTGAAGGAATTGGTTTTCTAGGAAGTGCTTTCCTGCAACATCTATACATGGTTGACGATAGCCACCTTAACAAGTTCTTTATTAGTGCGATAAATACTACCGCAATAAAGGAAGGCTCGTCGAACTTGATGACCGGCTCAATTGGATTGATAGACCCTGTGGTCAATCGACTGCCCCAAGCAAGTCCTATACCAGGCAGTGACATGGGACATAGCTCAACATCATCAGTAGTAGGGGTAGTTTTAGGGAGTGTCATTGGTGGCATTGCCATACTATGGCTCATATTCCTTTTCTTTTACCTCCGTAACAGACGGGCTAGGAGTCAACTCAGTAGTCAAGCTGGTGACGACAACGCTGGCGATGGTGAAAAGACTTTAGAGCAGGGCATGGCAGCAATGTTAGGGCCCGGAGGGGAAATGGGAGTGCGAGGCGTCCGTTTCCATCCGCAAGAAGGTCGTCAGTTTGATGGAACTGCAAAGGAAGTCGATACCCCACCAGTCGCAACCCTACGTGGAGGCAGACAACCCATGTCACCAATCAGCCCCGAACCGAACTCTGCGGGTAGAATCATGCAATCTCCGTTGATCTTATCTGGAAATTCAACTCCGCCCAGCCCATCTAGCGATAAGCCACCTCCACCCCCGGTTAAGGATGAACATTATTTTCGCACTATCGCCCTCGCTCACAAGCGTTTCTCACAGCCATTTATGAAGGGACCCCATTCCCCACTGAGTCCATCGAACAGAAAACGTCAATCTGCCCCGGTAGTAGTGTTGGAAGCTGGGCCATATACTCGGTACCTTCGTGATAATGACACCACAGAGGAAATACAGTCACCAATCCCTATCCCGACATATCAGCAGTTACTGGCGCATCATCAAGCAAGGCGACAGCGTGCTTCTTATATTGACTCTGAATCGTCGAATGGAAATGAAAACGATGCCAACACTAGTCATACGTCGAGTACCGAGACAGCCACTCTTGGAAAGGTGATTTCGAAGGGGCAAGTTGCTAAAATCCGCCAGTTGTCTTCAACACCTCCGCACGTGGCTCTCGCGAATATGCTCGAGCGGCGGGCGAGTGTGGGGCGTGTAGTATTCCCCGGAGAAGTCGTTATCGTACCACCTAGTCGGAGGACTAGTCGGAGCAGCAAAGAATTACTACAGACTCCGAGGAAGAGTATCAGCCCTGCAGCGAGCAGCCTTAGTGCTGAAGGTACTACGGAGAGTGCGGCTGCCGGCCATCGGGAAGTCTGCACCGAGCGATCTGGGGTTTTCTCTGAGCGCTCCCGTGTTACCGCCTCCAAGGGCAAAGGACGATATTTTCGTCGGCGGGGTGAGAATAGTGGGGGAACGTCCGGGGGGCATAGTGCGGAGAGTCCCGGTCCCGAGCCCCCCTCCGAGGCTAATTGAAGATGAACACCCTACTAGCTTTTTGGAAGATGCAACTGAGGATGGGATGAGCTCAGACAGTTCCACAGTATTACCAAAGTGTGTGCAGTTGGTGAAGCGGAGCGACTCGGAGTCGAGTGGGGAGAAGGGGCCTAGTCCGGTCTCCCCACTGAGCGAGAGAGGGGATGGGGTGGGTTATTTCAGTGGAGAACGGGTACGGGACTCTATAATGAGCCCAGTTAGTCCACTGACGCCACCTCCGTTTGAGAGAGGGTTTCCATGAGATTTTGGAGCTCGGGTTCCGGTTCCCCACAGGGTAGATATCAGAGAACACCAGGTTTAATATGGGACAGTAGGCTGGCTGGCTGGCTTTCTGGTCTAATCGAAGGCTTGCCTTCGAGAAAGACGAATATTACTACTATATAACGGTAATTATGATTGATAATGACTAAAAAGAGACATATGTGGCGTTGGAAATCAAGAGTATTGTTGAAAGTGGCCATTGTAGGGGTGTGGAAGTGATGGACTGTCTTTTTGCGCAGAGACTTTCAATTTCGAAGTACTATACCCAAGCAGATAAGGCGTTTGCTTTCTTATATCATGGCGTTTTCTCCACTTAGTTATATATGAATTCGATGTGTTATTTCCTTGTTTGGATGTTTGGATGTTTGGATAGGTAACTAGTAGAACTTAGTTGGAATGTTTTTGGATTGGGATTGGAGGGCTGTTGCCTTGATACGTTACATACCCATGTTATATTCAACGTATATACATATGTACCACGTGCGAAGTGGAGCAGGGGTGACGGGGCTGCGGGAGCACTTCGTATCCGACAGGGCCCTGCAGACGTGCTTGCCTGACCAGTGCCTACCTAGGTATTGGTAGGAGGATGGACTGTCACCCAGCCTTGCTACTGTCACCTGGATAGCCTCAAATTCGACCCGCTGTCGGCCCAATGATGATTCGACGCTTCGATTGACGTGCCTAGGGGATACATTACAAGGGGAAGATGTTTCGCGAGTGTCATAGTCTGTCACGTGCAGTTACTGGATGGAATACCGGTACAATTTGGGTTTGGGGTCTCGCTTTATAGGATTCCTTATGCACACTGAAGCAAATCATGTCAATGAAGATACCTCAAAACTCGGTACCACACTAGCTCCACTAATTGCCGCCCTGTGAAATGATATGTAACCAAGCTGTTGCTGTCCAACCGTTAACCCTCGTATCCATCTAAATTTGTCAGTACCTAGTATCTACGTGGAGCCTCCTCCGCGCCTGACATAGGCTCTTCTGTGTAGGCTCTAAACACCCTTACTTTGTCAAAATGTTAAAAAAATAACCAACGCTAGCAATCAATTCACACCAGGCACCTATCTATATACCTACCAATTATATTCATCAAAGTCATAAAACATACATATGTACTTGGAATTATGTTAGTTTGCAAGCGCCAGGTACCATTCCCATAGATAGAGATCTGTATGGGGTAGCGCCTTGTACTTTACTTTCTCCAACCTCCAACTCTCCAGTACAGAACAGATGTGTCGGTTTCAGTTACCTATGTGGAGTTCTTGATAGCCCCTCCTCCAAAACAGCTCAAGGTAGTTTATTTTTATTGCTAAATTTGCTTTATAAATGTAACGGAGACATAGTTAACTTTTATCCACAGCTGAATTGACAAATACCTGTAAGTAAGTAAGCGTCAGCCTATGCCTCTCAACTTTTGGGTCATGGTTCCTAGGCTGAGAAGGGATATTATCATTTACCGCATTAAAGACCCTAACTAGGATATATAACTTCTCTATCTCCCCAGCCCCTCCAGAACTACTGAAGTGAGAAAGGGACATCTAGTGAAAGGTCCCATGATCATCCCAGCCCCTCTGTAGCGCAAGCCAGCTCCTCCAACAGAGGAAGTTTTCAACACATGCGCGATTTATGCTCAAGTACTCTGGTGAGGCAATGCTGTTGGTAGGCGCATCTCAGAGTACATACTCTAGTGGATATAACTTTATTATTATTTATATTTGGCTACTAGCGGGGATGCTAGATACAGGGGAAATTTAACGGGGAAGGCAGACAGCCTAATGCATGTACATGTAACGTAGCGCATGTAGGTCAATTCCCGAATTCGCGATGTCATAACATCTCATGAAGCCTGACCATCAGACAAAACGTGTGATATATTAAGGATTGAGTATACCGTGCGATCGAAATCCCTTATCCCCAGCAGCTCCACCCGTATGAAAGCAAACGCCCGAAATAGCCAGAAGCCTAAACCAGTGAACCCTAGATAAAGGAAACAAGAAAATTGAGGGCGGTGGGAAATGAAATTGTATAAAAAAGAAAACAGTCGATGAATAGAGGTAAAATAGGAAAATTGGGGTGGGTGAAAGAAGGACTAAGAAAATTATCCATTCCGGGACCCTCGCCTATGCTTTGGCCCCTATCTTTCCCATGTCATGCCTCGCCAGGCCTCCATCCACCTGAACCATCCGCGCATGTCCCGATCTCTTAAAATATACAATCCAAACAACAACAACATGCCATTGCCGCACAACACGCTGCTAGGAAACCCGTTCCTGCACCGGCAGCCGCTGCCCCGGCATTATTACTAGACTTGTTTACTGGAGGCTGAGGCATCATATGCATTCCACCCTGAGGCTGGCCATAGTATCCCTGAGGTGGAGGTCCACCTTGTCCTTGGGGTGGGTAATACTGCTGCTGCTGTTGTTGTGGAGGGTAGTATGCGCCTGGGGGTGGTTGGGGCGGGTATTGTTGTTGTTGGGGGTATGGCTGAGGGGGACCGTATGAGCTCGCGGCTGGACCGGCGTCATATGTTCCCTGAGGAGGATAGGATGGGGGTGGGCCCTAAGAGGGGTGTTAATCAGAATTTAGAAGAGAGGAAAAGGCGCGGAAACTCACGTCTTTGGGCTTGTCATATGGTGCGACCTGGCCATGGCTGCCTGGATAGTCCGACATTGTAAATGGAGGCTGAGAAGTGGATCGGTTTGGAGAATAAAAGGCTGTAGTGCGTAGCTTTCACCAAAGGAATGGCCTTTTTGCCACAAAAAGTTCAAGGCTCGGTGTAAATGATAAGATCAATGCAGATCTCCTGAAAGAAAGGATGAATAAAAGTAATGAAGGCGATGGTAGGTTAATAAAGCACGAGAGTGAGGATCAATTAGGATGTGCTAGCAATAGTCTGGTTAGCGATGTGCTGCGCCCCGATAGACTACCGGCCAACTGCGTACGTAAGCTACGGGTAAGTCAACGGCGCCAGGACGCGCCAAGGGGTTTCCTTAGTCTGATGGCACCCTTACTTGACGCGTCGGCACCAACACAACACTTGGGGCAATGGCAGCTTACCCTGAACTGGATGAGTTGATGTACTCACATCAGGCATAAAATATCTGGAATAGCAAAGTATTTTGTTGGGGACGGTACACACCTAGTAACTCTCGCCTTTGGCCTTTACTTGTTTACTTAAGTGTCTCTTATGTTCACTCTCAGATCTACGGATGTGCATACGTGTGCCCTCCACGCTCGATAGTAGAATTTAACTATGGTTTGATTATTTCCCGACTAGCAGAGGGCTACAGCTAGCACTTACTCGCGCGAGGCATAAGATATTCGGGATGATAGAGCGGAGAAGGTTTAGTACGGTTTGCTCGATTTTAGGGCACTTTTTGGAACATAACAGGTCCAGAGCACAAATCCTGTCACTATATGCTCTATGCCGGTGCAATGAAAGTCGGGGTGTGCCAATACTGACTGCCAGATGTAGGTAGTCTGGGCGTGCGAGCATACCAGTGAACTACTCTAGCCTGATTAGCACCGAATTATTTTCTGGGCCTGGATCCAACATGAAGTACATATGTATCGTATATACGAAGCCCAGTCGGCGTGGCACAGTCCTCATCACCTACTTTAAAGGAAAATAAGAAACAGAAAATGGAGCACGATATCCTTGACCAGACCGAAAACCCCTCACTTCAATTACACCCCATTCTAGTACTAATTTACCTTTGAATTCACAGCGAGTTGTGAGGGCGGTTACCCTGAACTGACTCTATGTCCTGCATCTTACATATATGTTGAGATCATTTCTAGCTAAAATGAGAACCCATGACCTATGATGGCAACCAAATTATTGAAAAATTCAGATCAAGCATGAAGTCCTCCTAGGCACCTATGCTACCCACTAATCATGAATCACCACCATACGTAGCAGGTGGTGCATCACCAGACTAGCAGCTGCACGTGCGGTGGGGGCTAAGTAGCGGCGGTTAAGCAAGTACTCTACATTCACTTAGGAGTATGCAGTGTGATACTTGGCTCGCAGCTCACTGGCCTATGTACATTGGAAGCAACATGTACTAGTTAGTCCATATCCTTCAAAGGAGGATAGAGCCTCGCAACGCTGCTTTAGATACTGATCAATTTTTTTGTTTTGTCAATGCGATACTCTAAATCTGCTCTGCTAACCGAGCCCTTGTAGATCCTTATATTTTTAGTATGTCATGAGGGCACCGTCTTGTGCTGTTTAGCTAGATCTACACCTATAAAATCGCGGGGTTGGATGGATTGGAGCAAAGTTCAGTGCTTCACGGCTCTGTATCATCTTGCAGATGCAGAGTACATACTCGAGTACAGCCATCCTAGTCAATTGCCTTGTTAGCCAGTCAATACATGTAGTCGAGAGAAGGCAATGGGATAGGTAGCTATAAGTACTTGAGACATTCGCGCCCGTTGACTGACATGTTCGCTACCGTACTGGTACTTGTAATTATAAGTTCCATCTCTGCATCTGCACATATTCAGCTATTTACCCTAAGGTGTATATAGTCTGGCGCCTAAGGTATACGCCCAAGGTATCGGGTGGAGAAGAATTAATTCCGGGACTAGCGGCCTGGGACGAGGTCATTTTGTATTAGACTGGAGGAGCCCGCCAAATTAAGAAGAAGGAGGGCAATTATAAATGCTAAACAAGTGTTGCCGTGGACCCTACCGGTATGTGATGCCATAAATATAGCGCAATTGCAACTTCAACTGCAGCCACCGGAGTATGGAGCCTATTGGGGCACGTATACAAATTCTCACGATGATACAATATCTCGGCTATTTGTTCAATAGTCATCTTGCAGATTGAGAAACTTCAATTGAGGCTATGTAGGTACCTACTCCAAACTGTGGGAAGTTCTCTCCCTGATCTGCCCAGTCGACCCAAAGCAGATAAAAGTGGACAAAGTAGGGCATCCAATGCAAAGGAGATAAAACCATTTAGTCTGGTTGCAATGCAATATTCTGCCTAGAAGTGCAATTTTTTGCAAAGGCTCGTGGTATTCTCACGAATTTGAGCACTCGTGACCTCATACCCATAGACGAACTGTGTCTCTATAAGCTGAGGTCTCATACAGCAACGTAGTCCGGTTGGCACATGCCTTTCGGTACTTATTGGCCATGTGACCAGTATTATGAATTTCAGAACGTTCAAACGGACGACAGCTTACTATCTCGGGGAAAATAGTGTACTGAAAAGAGTGCAACTTGAACAATCAAGGATCTAGAGATTGGCTGATGAGTTAGTTAATGGTCTGTCATGACTTGATGTTCCTCGCTGTTACTTGGGATATATCTGAGCTTAACAAGACTAGGTAACTAGGTCAAGATCTCCGCCAAGCACCGCGGTTTATTAGCCGCGTACCAAACAAGACTCGAGTCTCTACGGTATACAAACAAGGCTCGAGTCTCTACGGTATACAAACAAGGCTCGAGTCTCTACGGTATACAAACATCTCCAACACGACCCGCTGCTATGAGATGGAGCCAGCAGCCAACTCTGGAGCCCAGCATTGGCTAGCTGTTGCTTTGGAGAGCATTTGCTCTTCCATACCTACCGTTCTTGAGGCTCTGAGTTCCCACTGGCACAAATTCACGTCAAGATACCCTGGGCTGCTCGAACGATGCATAATAGCAATTGGGTTAGCTTGTATTATTTCCATAGGATGGTCTTTGGTAAGAATAGCTACAAAGGTCGGATTCGCATCAGTGAAGTGGAGTATTTCTCGAAACAGCCGAACGCTCGGGTTGACACTAGAGCCGATTTTTGAGGATTCGGATAGTGGGGAATATCTGCTTGACAAGGAGCTGTACGGATTGGAGCATATGGCCTTGAACTGGACCTGGGAAGGGGGGTTGAAGACAATGTGGATGAATATGGGTTATTGGAAGGTTGATACAGCCCTGGGGCATGCCGCAAATCATGTCATGTAGCTAACCACGATTTGTAGGATACCGACTCATTCCCTCAAGCGTCCGAGAACCTCCTCAAATACCTCCTCAAGAAAGCAGGTATCATTGATCCACCAGGAAACGTAACAAGAGACCGCTCAATCAGCATCCTCGACCTTGGCTTTGGCTGTGGGGACCAAACCCTTTACCTCACTAGTCAACTCCCGCAAAACGTAGATGTCACTTCATACGTAGGGATCACACTCTCCAACGTGCAGTATAATTTTGCAAAGAAGCGGGTTTTTGGTAGACTGGAAGTTATGGATATCCTCCTAGACCGTTCGCAGGGAACCTTCAGCCAGCCAAACCTCGAGGGAGGGCTCAATATAGAGAACTCTAAGCCAACTCTCTTCTCACTGACAAGCAGCGACCAAAGAAGGAAAGGGAATATATTTCTGTATACCGCCGATGCATCAAACCCTGCTTCATGGCCTTCGTCATTGCATCTCTCTTTGCTCCCCGCACTATCACCGCCAACATCACCCCTCTCCCATCCACCCTCCCAGAAACCATCGCCAGCTGTGCCTCATTTTGGAAAATCCCTCCACTTAGATACTTCAGATGACCCCCACGAGCATTGGACTCTTGGCCTTGATTCCCTATACCACTTCCGCCCCTCCCGAGTGCCAATTCTGAAATATACTCATGACAAGCTTCAGTCCAATCTCCTCGCATTTGATCTATTGCGTCCATCTAGCGGGGTATCTGTCACACAGTCTTTATTTCTTCGAGCATTTTGCATTGCTGCATCAATACCCTACCACAACCTCCTTACAAAAGAGGAATATATCCACATGCTAGTTACCAAGGTGGGCTATCACGAGGAAGAAATAATCATTGAGGATATCTCTGATTTTGTATTCCCTGGGTTGGCGGGCTTTGTATCAGGCCGAACGAAGGAAATGGAGAAAATCGGGATGAAGTGGAAGAGGTGGGCGGGGTTCAAAGTTGTGGCGTGGGTCGTCCAGAAGGGGTTGCTCCGTGGTGGAGTGGTTTTAGCAAGGTGGAGGGAAACGGAAACCGGCAGAGGTGTATAGTCCGAGGTAGAGAGACTGGTATTACTGAAGTGCCATAGGATGGGCCGTGCAGCCAGACTACTGAAGCCCGTGGGGTTAGTTGGGGGGTTGGTGAGATGACACCGGAGGCTCTGAGCCGGATGTAAGAAGACAGGTGCTTCTCGGGACTGCTGCCAAGCATATTTCTCCAAATACTTCCCATGATTGCGGGATGCCCACCGCTTCTAGTCCCCCATGCAGTTGACTCTTAGTGATACGAGGCCATATGTGTGTGGTATCTCACGCAAAAGGAACACTCCCCGTGCTGGGCGCGGAGAAGAGAAAGCAAAGTGATGAGAATTCTGCAGGAGCTTTCTTGTCTTATTACCGCTTCTCTATTTAGATACTGTATGTATCTCTCGCTGTGACAGCGGAATTTCCCTTCTGACCCAGTTACATTCAAAATGTAACCGATCATGATCAACAAGGACTACAATTTACTCCCCCTCATGCCAGCTCTGGAGTGAGCCCTGCATCCTCAAGTTAAGCTCTAAATTCCTCAGGAATTTCAGTTTGTCCTGAGAACATTGCAGGCATTTGCGTCCCACCTTGCCCCATGTCCTCAACCGTCTTTGTCCGCAGTTGGGCGCTACGCTATCACCCTACTCTCCAAACATTATTACTTCACAATCGCAAGGAATCACACGCTCAGATCTCTCTACTTGCCGAAGCCATCTGAACCAATGCATCACCTGCCCCACCTCGTGCAACCATCCAATGTAGCCCCACCATTAGCCTTTCACTGAGGTGCATTTTGGAAAATGACATGCATGTATCAAAGTTGCATGCGTTGGGCATGCCCTGAATCTAGAGTATGAGCCAGCTAAACCGCATTGAGAGAAACTCACCCGGCTGATATCATCTGTGGTTTTTTTTTTTTGTGATCCTCCGTTTCGATGCCGAGAGCTCATTTCTGCTTTGATGATGAAGTTGGCATTTTGGTACCCCTTACGGCAATTTGCAATCAATTAACCCTGCAATGGGACCGCCATGTAAGCGGGGATGGGTGCGGATTCCAAAGATCCCAACCAGCACATGTAACAGCCCAAAAAAGTTTCATCAATTTATACAAGTATGCATATATGTATTGTTCATGTAGAAGATATAAATTCAAGTGGGTGCGATATCAATACATAAGTTAGTCATATCTCTAGACATCTACCAACGCGGCTGAGAGCAAAACTACAGTACTGAGGTTGCCAGGTAAGCTTATTGTAATGCTGTGCCCATGCAAGAAGCAAATATTTCCTAGGCTGATAACGAATTGCACGGTAGGACCGAGTTCGATGAACATTAGCAAGGCATCTAATTGAAATTCCCTCATCTGATGAAATGGCTTGATGTTTTTGAGTTTCCTGTTGCCAGCGAGATGGTGTCTAGAAGTGTAAAGGACTGAACACTTGTTTGCTAAGATCGCAGAGTCGAATTTGAAACATTTCCTGGACCTGTGTGCCGGGTCATACGCCTATCATGCTCAAGACTGCCCCTTGTACTACTCCTAAATCCATTGGACTGTGTCGCATGAGCTCTGCCAGCCTGCGTACTCATGATCAGTACTAACCACCAAAGAACAGAATAACAGGGTCTCGTGATCGTGTTGTTGTCAGTTTTCGCCTCAAGTTTCATAGTTTCCTCATCTCTCATATTATTTTTCGGACAAGCGGGAAACCGAGGATTGGTTCGATCCCAACAAATTGTGGTAAAAAAAACGACATGCAGCCGTAAGACAGTGCCGCGCCACGCTGAACTCCATCCGCGCGACCAGTTAGATTGCCCATGGTGTGGCGGCGGTTGACGTTGCACCCCACAAAATGGATCCCAGTGAAGTCCACACCTACCGATACAGAGACCTGTCGGAGCTGACCAGCCCTGTACCGTAACGGCTTACGCTTCACCACGCCTTGCTCGGAGCAACCCAAAGAGGAGGGCTCGAGGTAGCGAGAGGGGTACTCCGCACCTAGTCGTTTGAATGCAGTCTGCGAATAGAATTAAACGTACCTATTCTTACTCTTATGGAGATGCTAGTGGTAAGAGATCTGATTTGGTTCATAGCTTACTGGCATATTCCCAGTAACTCGCAGGTGCTTCATTTGCTGGTACCTGCTTTTGACATATTGACCTGAAGCACAGGAGATCCGTTGCTGCAATTAGCTAACTGGCCACTGGCATTCATAGGTGGGTATCGAGTTTTTGAGAATCTCCTGGCACATTCTAGAACTCTTGAATGTATCAAATTATTAAGTCATATTCTCCCAGGTTTTGGTCAGGGACTTCGGGTTTGATAGTGAATTGTAAATTGTAAATCCTGACTGATACATACTGACTGGATACACCGGCTCCGGGGATGAGTAAGTACTGTACAGTGTATATTTGTATGTCGGTGGCAGTATAGGTATCACCAGCCTCAATTTGATTTGAATTTCTACCGAGTCATCCAGGTTACGAATAGTAGGGTGCCAGCAAGCCAGTAGGCTTCTCTCTCCACAAATTTTCCAGAATAGTCTGTGGTGCGCAAGTGCTCCGCCTACTCCTACGACTGCTCTGAATTGGTGGAATTGAGTTCTGCGTCGAATTTTTTTGGGTGCAGTGCTATTTCTCTCTCGCAAAACCTAAATATATTTGAAAAGCGATTACTTATGTCCCTTCCTATATTCTATGCTTCTTGATCTCCCCACTCTGCCTTTAGCATTCGATCCAACGGGGTTGCTCTGGCGACGCTCGAAACGTAACTGCCAACCTGACGAAGATTAGCGTTTCAAATATCACATTAACATCCTGGTCACTCGTTGCAGAGCTGCTGTTCGCCGAGTTTTCAACCTTGTGCTGCGTCTGCTTCTGAGCCTTATCTTTTTTCGAATTCGGTTCAGGTTTTGCAAATAGGTAAGTTGTGTGGGCCTGGTGGTGCCAATATTGCAGACTGTAGAACACCGGAAGAAGAGCACAGTGTATACAGAAAAACAGAATTTCTCCAGCCTTGCACAAACCTAACGGGGCTGGATATAGAAACAATCCATGCTTATCCCAACACTAAAGGCATCAACCACACTCACCGCTACGTAAATTAATATCACCAGGTTCTTTCGACAGGGGGCTTTCATTAAGGTGGGATACCCGTTCGTGCATGGACCATCGAGATTCCTGACTAAAGCATGTCACTTGATTCTTAGATTCATCTCCAACTACTTCTCCACCTCTCCACCTCTTTTTCCCTCTCGTCTTCATCGTCAAGACAAACCTCCAAATGCGTGCCACCCCGTACCCATCCCACCAGAGTTACTACTCTTCACCTTATCAGTTCTATTACACCACAGCAGGTCGATATTGTGCATATGATGCGAAAAGTGGAACTCATCTCATTCATAGTTTGACGGACAATCGCTGGTATCCATATCTTCCTGGAATTATTCCGTCTTCACAGCAATATCCATATCAACAGCCCCACCCATATAGCAGGGTCAATGATTTTCAATATCAGCATTATCAGCACCAATCTCATACCCCCCCTAGAACTGGTGGAGCCCGCAACGCATATCCCGATGGTGACCAACCTAAGGGTCAGGAAAGAAATCGGGGCCCTGTGAGCAGAAGCCATAGGGAGGAGTTGCTATATTCCGCCGCAGATGTGGAGGCTGCTGAAAGGAGCTTGATAGAGGAAAGTAACATCGACAAGGATGTTTATTTCGAGGACGAAGGAGTGGATGTCCGTATGGGAGAAAGAACCGGCGGGCACAGGCGACATTCGAATGAACGACAAAGGCAACGATCGAGATCGGGTCCAGAGCGCAGGAATGAAGAAGACACGCATAGAAGTTCACCATATAGCCAAGAGGCCAGCCGTGCCCGAACCACCCCTGGACCACAGAACAACCACACAGTCAATCACACCAGCCAGCGTCAGCAAACTCCGGGCCGTGTTCACTCGAAGCATCCCCAAGGTCAACATTTTGGGAGTAACCAGGCCGGAGTTGGTTATGAAGGCTCTGAGCATGACTCTGGATATATGGACGACTTCGATCAGGTTCCTCTGCCTCGACGAAATATGCCTGGCGTAGCTCGTTGGTTGGACAGCACCCCCAGTGAGTTTTCTGTGGACGGTGGTCACCACCCTTTTGATATTGAAAACGATGGGACGCGCCATGCCACCGAGCTAAATTCCCGCTCTGTTCATACTCATAAAGCAGGAAGGGGGGTTATCAGTGATACGCTACCGAAAAAGTCTCACCATGACACCTACCGGGCTGCCACCCCCCCTTACCATACGGAGGCCAGGTCAACACAGAAGCAACAGAACGCCCAGAGTCGAAGGACCTCTCGAAAAGATGATCGCCGCAGGAGCTCAGGAACCAAGATGTTGCATCGTCAAGATTCAGGGATCGATATGTCGGATGCCATGATTGACGAGGTCGACATTGAAATTGACATCCACATGGAAGACGCAAGTGGGGCCGAGGGTGGAGATACTTATCCTGGTCCAGGCTGCTTCCCCCGGGGTAGCCCCCACCCGGCATATGTCAGCCCACGCCGATCAACACATCCGAATAACTCTAGAAAGACCGAAGAAGAGTTTGACTGCTACTACAAGATCCCTCCATGCCCCAATCTACCCCCACTAGAAGAACCCACGGTAGGGAGTGTAGAGATGGTATATCTTTCTGGAGGACAGGAGCTTACAGCGCCCCACTATCTTCGAAATTCACCAGTATCCCCAACCACCTTCCGTCAACCAGACTCGGTTTATACTGCCTCTGTAGCGGCAACCCCTCGACATAAATATCATGTTACATCTCCAGCGATGCTACCAAGAGCACCTTCCCCCCCGCTGTCCCCGTCACGAGATTATACACCAGATTATACACAGCGGACGAGGAGGAGCGGGCTGGGTGTTCCTGTCGTTGAGAGGAGATACACCGGGCCTCGTTGGTAGTCTATTCCAATTTTTTTTCGATTGGCACCCAACTTCGATCTTTCCCTCTAATCGTTTCCTCTAATCGAAGTCATGATAGATGTTTCCACCTGATTTTTTTTCGTTTCTTTCCTTTGTCAGCTGAGGCTGAGGTTGTCAGGAGTTATCTGGGGTACTTGGTAGTTGGTTCGCTTGGTCAGTGGCATATCAGGATGTTGGCATGTATTCATTCGTCTGCTAGGAGGTTGGTTATTGGGGACTTGGGGGCTAATTGCTCAGGAGCTTTTGGGGCCCCGGGGGTGCATAACTTTGATTGGTGCATTTTGATGTTGGCTCTGATTTGCTTTTGTCTGTGGTTTGGGCGTTTTGGTTTGACTGCTGGGTAATTGTGGCTTTGCTTTTCGTTGCTTTTCTTCGTTCGTTTATCTCTCAGGCTGTTTTTCATCACCTCTCGCTCATTTTCAGGTTTCCAAGGGGCTATTTGCGGATGTCTTTGTAATAGACGGCGGGTGTACGATGGGTGTACGAGAAGAGTAGGATGTTGAGATCTTAGCACGTCTTATATGTGCATGTATTTTGTATTTGAGGGTCATGGCAGCTAGTTATGCAGTTCCTTATATAGCGTCACCCAATAGTATGCTCAAGTATAGCTTGGATCACATTGTTGGATTGATGCGTCCAGATTGAAGCGAGCCTCTTGACCTTTCCTCTTGATTAGCCGCTCCGAGCATCTGGTTGCGCCGTATTGTATGGTAATGTAAATGCTGGAGCTCGAGAATCAAGTAGCATTCAGCTCGGCTGAAGTTGTTTTGTTCTCGTGCCAAGTGGTTTGATCGTGCGGCAAGCTGAAACAATAAGTAGTGTGCCAACCAGACTGACTGGCACAACTAGAATAGATCGATATGTTATACTTCTGAACACCAGCTTAAAAAATTAAAGGCAATACTCAGATGTAAAGCTTCTTATGTAAGGCCTTACCCAACCTGAACTGCTTTCAGGGTAACAGCCAAACTATCAGGGTAATGGCAAATTACTCCAGCTCGTTGTGGCAAGACTGAAACCTCACCTCAAATGGCAAGCTTAAGTCTCGATATGGCTACCTCACCACCATCGCAGACTATCCCATATCAATATTTCGGGCAACCAAATAATTCAAAGCTGACATACATACACAGGCCCCTTGGAAGCTTCAAACTGGGAGGTACACTAGCGTTTAGAAAGTACCATACGCTGGTTAACTACTCTAACTTCTCAGCAATGTACATCGAGATCCAGACACAACTTATGATAAACTAACTATAGCTTGGATGATACAACTCGACTGCTTTGATCGATAATCATCCGGTGCATAACTCTCACAAGCAGCATATCCTATCTGGTAGGCTCATAGGCACTGAAGTCTCAGAGCTAGTGCACAGATAAGGCCTGCAATGAAAAGGAATATATCTGGATACTTGTAACCTGAATCAATTCCGACTCTCCGTACAAGGCCTCTAGGCCTACCTCCTCTGTCAGTGGCGTCAAATCTCGCCACAGGTTAGATAACTTAGATATGAGTAGGTCTTAGTTTACCCAAAAAATAAATTAAATCAGTCAAAACACAACTCTAGTTCAGGCGGATATGATAGGGAGAAGTTGTTGACAAAGTCAAGCCGGCGACCTGCAGGGAATTTTCACGTGCGCCTCAGCCGGCACCGGCCGTTGCGCGATGGAAGGACCCGACCCAACAGCAGGGGGGCATACTATCATGATACGCCAGGTATCTCGAGGTTTGATCTCATAATCTATCACACCCTCACTATGTCGGCATTCCTGTTTAGAAATCGGGTTCTGAGCTCGACGGCAGTAATGTCAACTGGCCTTGCAATTGAGAAGCTTCAGGAACTTATGTTTCCATGGAGCACGATGTGGGCATTCATCCTTCGGTATAAGTATGTACCATTGTCCAAGGGATAGGGTATAATCTCGATTGCTGCGGCTGTGTTAGGTTCCCCCGGCTCCTTTGCGACTTGCTACTGGGGATGGCCCCAAAAAGCAAAAAACTCATTTTTGGAACCTCTCTAGATGCTACCATTAGATCTAGACGGATGAGGGCGAAGAGGTCAAGAAACAGTTCACAAGAACCTGGAAAAGGGCCGCAGCAATGCAGATACAAAGTAGGCCCAATCAACGTAAATCTGCCTCGATGGATAACAAATTGGAGAGATAAAACAGTGGATGCTTTACTGTACATACTGTACATCGATATCGGACCGGCTAGGGAGCCTGTGCCTGGAACCAGACTATGGGCCAGGCTGCAGCATGGCGACACAAGTCAGGGAAGGCGCTGCATCAGTGGGTTGAATAAGGCAGTTGGAGCTCTTTGGTTATCAATATGGATACATAATTATTCTTCGCCCCAGCTATCTATCGCAAGGCTGCGATTTACAGTTGTAAAACGTTACGGAGCTCTCAACAGCCCAATATATCGTGGCCGGGCGGTTTTTCGAGCTTTCTTCTGAGCACCCCACACAATTGCGCGCAAGTTGCAGCAACACTAATCCTCCCCCATGGGCTGAGTTTTCGTGGGATAGCATATAGGATAAGGGATCTGATTCTTCGCGATGACGGTGCCAAATTCTCCCCCGGATTTTAGCATTAGCTCAAGCCTCTCTACAGCCTCTGCCTCGAGCTCCCAGAAACGCCGCCGCCGCCGTTCGTCGTCACCCCCCGCACCCGGCGCAACGGAACCAAAACCCAGCGTAGAGTCAAATACGCCAGCCCCATCGACGGCAGTAGCTGCGACAGGAGCATCAACCTTTCGAAACGTATCAGCATGTAATAGATGTCGACTAAGAAAGAATAGATGCGATCAGCGTTTACCGGCCTGTTTGAGTTGCGAAAAGGCTGGAGTAAAATGTGTCGGATATGATCCCATTACCAAGCGGGAGATCCCACGGAGGTATCTTCTTCATTTTCAGTTGACTCCTCTACATACTGGGTAGTCATTGGGCTAATTATGAAGTCGTGGTTAATGTAGCTACGTTCATTACCTCGAAAGACGAAATGAATACCTCGAGTGCCTGCTGACTAGCAACCAAATACCATTTCATCCTCCAGACTACTTCGATCTCCCGACACCTACAGCTGTCAGCACTACCGCTGTTGCTACAACCCCGAGCAGTTCCACGAAATCCCCGAGTACACGATCTACCACGGTAGACGATCGATCCCCTTCTGTTCCAAAGCGGCAGCGGACCTCGGAGGAACGTGCGGAGCCAGATGAATCATCCTCTGACAGCCAAGGTCGTCTCAATCAACTTGTTTCTGACATTGGCCTGATCAGTGTACAAGGTGCCAGCGATCCAAGGTATCTGGGGTCTGTATCTGGCATCAGCTTCGCGAGGGTAGTATTTGCAGCTGTAAAGTCAACTACCTCTGTGGGAGCTGCTGGCGGTGGGAATAGTAACGGCAAGAGCAATGGAAGGGCAGAGGATGATGTGGATGGTGCTGGACGCAGGAATGAAAAATTTGGGAAGGATGAAATGAGGGACAGTTTCTTTGGCCTGGCTACAAACAAAAAACGTGTCCGCCCAGCAAAATGGCCAAGCAGGCAATTGGCAAATCGCCTGGTAGACCTATATTTTGGTCATGCAAATCCACAGCTTCCAATTCTTCATAAAGTGGAATTCGAAGCTATGGTCGAAGAGGTTTATTCAACAATGAAGGCTGAAAGGTTAGGTCGGGAGCGAGACAAACTAGGAACGACGCCTCGGAGGAAAGTCGGTGCAAGAGAGTTATATATGATGAATATTGTTTTTGCTATAGGTGCAGGGATATTTCTGGAGAAGGATACTGGAAATAGCTCGTCGAGTGGCAGCAGTGATGACGAATTACGGCGGAGGAGAACGAAGAGGGCTCGAACCAGCAAGGCAAGGTCTAGTGATGGAGAAGCGGAAGCCTCAAAGGATAGTACCTCAAATCCTGGCGGTTCATCTGCATTCCCTCGAGCTGCCAAGAAGGTCAGAATAAATAGCGACAGTGAGGATAATGTGAAACAGGAGTCACCTTACGAGTCGGGAAAAGATGATGATATTATGGATCACTTGGTAGATGGAGAAAGGGAGGAAAGGCAATATGCACCTGAGGCTTATCACGCAGCAGCTCTTCCTCACCTCGAAGCGTTCTTATCATCTGAATCTAAAGGAGGTTTGCAGGAACTACAGGCGATTCTCCTATTAGCTGGTTACGCTTTACTTAGGCCCGTCGCACCAGGATTGTGGTATATAGTTGGGGTTGCAGTGAGGCTGGCAGTTGACCTCGGGCTTCACTTCGAAGATAGCAATGCTAGTATGGCGGATGGGGTATCTGGGCCCTGTGTGGACAAGGACATAGAGCGGTTGCGGGGCCATAGGGAGTGGGTCCGGGATTTGCGGAGGAAGCTATGGTGGTGTACCTACAGTCTCGATAGACTGGTAAGCACATGTGTGGGAAGGCCGTTTGGGATACAGGACGAAGTCGTTAGCACCCGGGTGAGTTGATTTCTTGTGGTGTTCGATCACACATGCTGTGGAAATTTGGACAAGAGCTAACGTTTTGTAGTTTCCATCACTCCTCCCAGATGAGAATATCACACTGAATGGATTTTCGGTGTCTGAGCAGCATGCCTCGAACAGCTCTATAGCCCCAGTACTCCCAACCTACAAGCTAATTACTCACCACTACTTCCGATTGCGCTTACTTCAATCGGAAATTCTCCAAGTTTTACAGCAACAGCAATCCATGTCTACATCTCCTCCTCAAGAACCATATCCGGCACATCATCCTTTCCACCTCCGAACCCCTTACCTTCGAAATTTTGCTAATCTTCAAGAATGGCACTCGGACGTCACGGGAAGAGTGGAGGAGTGGATGAAGACCGCCCCCAAATCGAAGGCTGATACCGGTGTGGATTTCGCATTCGAGTTCTTTGAATTAAATTATTGGCAAACAATTTTGATGCTCTACAGACCATGCCTCAAAGTTCCGGCATTATTATCAGGGGAACTGGGCGGAGGACGGGGGATGATTGATCCGGGCGGGAAAGGAGTAGGGATTGGGCAACTCAGAGGCAGTAATAATACAGGGCGGGCAGATATGGGTGGCTTAACATCAGGCACACAACATGAGGAAGACAGAATCTACTGCATCGTGGCAGAGGCGGGAAGTGAGGTGTTGAAGCTATACAGGAGGCTACATCGAGTTCATCAAGTCAACTATACCTTTCTGGCAACCCACCATCTCTTTATGTCAGGTATGGGATCTTATTCTCCATTTGTAACCGATTACTGAACTAGGAACTAGGTATCGCTTTCCTCTATGCTATATGGCACTCACCGGTCGTCAGAGCCAAACTCTCTATGGATGATATAGATTTTACTATACTTGCTGCGACGTCTGTGCTAGGGGATCTAGTTGAAAAGTGTCCTCCCGCGCAAGCTTGCAAGGAAGCTTTTGAGCGAATGAGCGAAGCAACGGTCAGCATGTGTTTAGCAGGTAGTTCAAGCTCCGCTGGTATCCCGCGGAGTCTCGGAGGTATGGGCATCGGCAATGCCCTGGGACTGGATTGTGAGATGAGGAGGCGTCATGGAGGACGAAGCGAGTATTTATCTGGTGGTAGCAGAATTCAGCTGTCACAGCGAAATAGAGTCCTGAAAGACCTCAGTGGCGGGTTTCAATTCAACAACAATCAAATGCTCCTACAGCAACAACATGAACAGATGCGCCGTCATCAGCGGATGCAGCAACAGTCTTACACTCAGCAGGATCAGCGCTGGCAGCGTCAGTTGCAAAATCAGCAACATCAACCGTTACAGCAGCAGCAACAACAGCAGCTACAGCAACAGTCCCGCCGCATGAATCCGCCACGAGCAACGGCAGTGTTTGACGTTGGTTTTGAAACCCTCCTCCAATTCCCCCAAGGGGTGCAAATGAGCGAGTCAAGTTACAGATCTACCCAGCAGCCGTCGGTATCTCGGCGAACACAGCAACCAATGGGCCATGGGCCTCCAATAGAAGGGAATAAGAGTGCTGAAAGCAGCAGACAACTTAATAGCATCATTGCCGAAGCTGGACAGCAATCCAGTTCTCCTCCACCTCTAACATCACCACTTCATCCTCCATTGGCCTTGGGGCAACAGCCTCAACAAATTCACCTACAACACAAACCTCAGAGGCAGCAGAGGGAACAAAACGATGCCGCAGGAAATCCAATGTCCCCCACACATATTTATCTCCCATCTCATGTAGATAATGAAACCATGATTGATCCCGAACTCCAAAGCGATGAAATGGGTTCGCTTTCCATCAGGCCATCCCCTGGTTCGGAAGAGGTTATGCATCCCTCGCCATCATTGATGAGTGATACAAGTGGTGGGTATAATAATCATAACTCGGGGACACTTGATATTTCCGATTTGGAAGATTGGAACGGTTGGGGAGAACTTGGAGGGAGCAGTGGCGGTGGAATGGGCATGGGAGTGGGAATGGGGATGGGAATGGGGATGGGGCAGGTAGATATCTTTGATGGTTTCTTTTTCGGCTCAGGCGGAGCTGGTGGCAATTAGTAGATATTTTTACATTTTGGTATTTTGTTAGGTTTTGGGGCTTTGGGGGTTCTTTTGGATGGCAAAATTCTTTTGGGGTGAGCAAGAGCCCATTAAAGGCGCGGTTTGGACGGATCGTTGGGATTTTTATCAGATCATCATTTATTTGCGTTGTATTATAACCTTTTACATCCTATGTCAATGAAACTGTCGTTCACAATTTTTCAGATCCGTGTGGCTGATTGCCTGAAATGGTAATCTGGTTTAGGTGTGGTTTTTTCGGGCTCAATAAACCCAACGACGCCCACGATACGGAAGAGTCCTCCCGGTACCGTGAGTACTG
>Ga0307511_10001626_pt1 | contig 23742 bp, 27 predicted proteins | sample 13_EM_MG_FD_200266 | JGI IMG/M metagenome (GOLD analysis project Ga0307511, IMG submission 200266) | Populus trichocarpa ectomycorrhiza microbial communities from riparian zone in the Pacific Northwest, United States - 13_EM | ecosystem: Host-associated > Plants > Roots > Unclassified | place... | reverse complement strand
AAAACGTAATCTCCGCATTACGAGAATAACCTATGGTGTTACTGGATATATGTGATTGACCCAAATGTAGTCATGCCAATACGACTTTGCAGCTAGATATTGACTCGATGTGGTCCAGGTATGCAAGAAATACTGGCTGCCGGCATCATGGTAGAACACATGCAGGAGATTGTGTCAGGATGTATCGGAATTGGCCTAAAATCTCCTGATGGCACGACGCACCTGAGGAATAGGTAAAGTCACGATGCCGGCTGTGGCATCAGGAGGCAAAGAACTTTTTGCTGATGTTACCTTATTTGGCAATATCAGTCCCTAGAGAATATGGAAGCAGACTGGGAAGAGCGCTAGAAAGTAAGGATAAAAATTGATTATAATGGTGATGAAAGGGATGTCGAGCATCCTACATAGTTGCTTGACGGTATCTTTGTTCTCCAGATTCTGAAACTAGACCCTCATTGCATAAGGTGTATTTCGTAATCAATATCCATATAGTTGTATTCATAATTCCTCTACACTTAAATAGTACAAATTCTAACAAAGAACTTTTGTTGGACTATGTCAGGCTTGTCAAGCTTACTGTGCGCCCTAAGCCGAATCGGTTCGAGTTAACCCCACCGATCCCTCACTCGCCCCAACACTCGACTCGCCAGCCTGTAGCCGCAACTTGCCTTGGAACCTGCTCGCGATTCCTGGGTAATCTACCAAGCCCTCGCCAAGTATCCCCGCTAACCTCTTTAATCTGCCTGGCTCCCTACCCTAACCAGATCTGGCCGCCGCCAGTTATTTCTCTTCCCCAACCCATTCATACTTGTCCCTACCACCACGTCCTCTCATGGATGTTCTCTTATGACCTTCTTTAGTCACTCTGGTATCCGGAGCTCTGACGGAATCTGTACTATCACGCATTCTGTACTATCACAGATTCTGTACTGTCACGGGTTCTATAATGTCATGAATCCTGAACTTTTATGGGTCACATAATACCACCACTATTGTCATCTCACCTACGTTGCGTTTTTAACTTTTCATGGATGTCACAGGTTCCTGTCATGGATCACTTCCCGCCAGTGCCGCATAAATGCCACGGATTCATGACACCTCAGGGTATTATCATTGGTTGCTCTCTCTACGGATCCTGCCTAATTATTCCCTGCCATATCCGAACTCAGTCTGCCAGCACCCTCTGTCATATCCCCTTGACCTCCTACCTGATGCAGCACATACAACATCCCGCACTTCTCTGAACAATTACACTTTGTAATTTCTCCACCTTATTGGCCGTAGCTTCTTCTGGAACCTACTGGCCATTGTTGGTATCAGACTTACAGACTGGGATGCACGACGTTTCCTGCCCTGTCGAGGTGTTGATGGCGATGGTGTTACTGCAATGCAGTGTACTAACGTTCATCCACTTGGGCTCAAGGTTCCACTCATCAATCCACCATGGAAGCTGTTTGACGGGCTATAGAACAATTGTATGCCACTGTCAAGTTCGTCCTCGTTATCTCCATATAGCTCATCTTCCTCTGTGCTACTCCCACAATCCGACTGCCCATCGCTATGCCACTCCTCAGTGTTATAGCTCGTTGCCACCATTTGGCGAAGGAAGTCTGCATCATATTGGAGATTCCGTTTCTCAGCGCCAATATCACTAGGATCTACCTCAGGGCCAGCTTCTTCCACATGTGCTAGTGTTCTGCTTTGGTCTGAGATCTCGTACTCCACCCCCACCCTGTCCCACGATTTTGCCACCATAAGTACCGTAATCATCTCATGGCTTATTCTGTTGCGCCGGTATGGCAGAATATCTCTTGCGGAGCTGAACAGTCTCTCCACTGGCACAGGTGTGACTGGAATACTTAAGATATCCCTTACCATTCGTACCACTGTAGAGTATTCCAATGCATGGACTTTCCACCACGCAATCGGAGATTGATCCTGTATTACTGCTACGGGAGCAGTCAGGTATCGCGGAACTTCTGGCATATCTTTGGCCTGGTTTGTCGCTCGCTGTTGCAGCTGTTGCTGGATATATGATTACTCCCAATTGTCACCATGTTGTTCCTGAACCTGCGGTTCTGGAGAATATCTCGCGTAGTTGTATACAAAATAGTCTTCAAACTGCAGCATAGAATTGAAACCCGTTAGCAACCTATCTTCCACCATGTCACATCTGTACCTATTGTATCACAGATGTACGCATTGTGTCATGGATGCACACTGCATGGTTACAGGAATCCAAACGAGCAGGTGCACTTATAGATCTCGTACATACTTGTAATATTCTGAATACGGGATTGTATCAGTGGTCTTGTTGCCCCGTTCGGTCATTGTAGGATCCTCTACTGTCAAATTTCCCCAATCAGCGTATAAGGACAACTTCTTGGACGGATCGTGAATGGTGGCCAGGTTATAAATGAGGGACTTCTTTTCCATCTTTGAATAACACTTCTGAAGGACTAGTCGACATACCCTGGTCCCGGAAAGAAAACCTGCTACACAAGTGTTATTAGGAGGTAGTTTGCAGATTCGTTTCCACTGTTTCTCTATAAAATCAAAAATGTCATTGTAGATAAAAAATGCATTGTGTATAGTCGCATCCTGGCCAGTTGAGACCGCATACGTGTAGTCCGACAAAGGTTTCAAGAAAATAGTTGACTCTTGAATGTGGGTCCATTCCTCCTGACTCATTAACAACTCGGAGTAGTTATTCTCAGTTGTAGATAGTGCTACCCATGGCTTAATGTAGGACTGCAACCTCAATACGCTGCCGAGCATCTCGTAGGTTGAGTTCCATCGCATTTTCACATCCTAGATTAGGCCAATGGGGGCCGCAGTGTCCTTTTGGAGGTCCTTAAATTGCGCAAGTCGTTGTGGACTGGCTACAATGGCTTTACAAATCTCCCAAATCTGATAAAATAAGTTAGCAAATGCCATTTCTTGATGCGACTCCTGCGAAATGACGTACCTTACATACCAACCGGGCAAAAGTACCGGTAGGATAGTTTTGAAGGGCTTTGATGGAACACTGAATCCTAGGAGCTGACGATGATGTCTCATCGTTATCCGGGTTTGACTTTAGCTCCCGCATGACCTAGTTGCTAACTAGCACTATTACATGCGATAGGCAGGGGAGTCTATACTGCAACGAGTTCTATTTAGGGCCCCACACATTGCCCTGCAAATGCTTAGCCAAGGCAACGTTAACACTAGCATTGTCTGAGGCAAATGCTAGCACTCACTTAGTGATCCCAAACTCTCGAATTAAATGCCTGAGTTTATTTCCCAAATAACTTGCACTATGCACTTCCCCACCCAGATACTGGAATCCGACTGTAAACTGACACAGCTTCCAGTTTTGGTCTATGTAGTGCAGCATTGTGCTCATGAATGCTAGTTTGTTGGGGGAGGTCCAACAGTCTATCACGAGGTGGAGGAATGTATCCTCTGGTAAGGCTTTCTTGAGTTTCTGGTGTACTTCCTTTCTATACTCATGTATGCTCCATCGGATTGTAGATGGTAAAGGAATATGGATGTTAGGCCTTAGCAGGTTCAACAGGTGATGGAAGTAGGGATGTTCCAGGGTCCGGAAGGGCAAATTGGCGGCAATTACTGTCTTCATAAGCTCATGCTTAAAGTCTTCCTCGCTAAATTGTTGCGTTTTCAGCTTGATACTCTTGGCCTATCTGACTTAGTCCCCCTCATTACTCGCGGCCTAGGATACATAACTACATACTTTATCTAAGATTGCAATAATATCCTGCTTCTGGTGTTTGCTTGCTGACTGGCACTTCTCCGAGAGTATATTAGATCTCATATGGGTAGTCCCTATATTAAATGTACTGGGATGCATCAAGGTTGTATTACAACTCAAGCAGAATAAAAAGGGTTCCCCGTTATATACCTTTGCCACTTGCCCAAAGTGCACCCAGTGGCTAGCGGTTCTAAGCTTTGAATCCCAACGAGGTGGGTTAATGCTATTGCTTCGAGTCTCTTGGGAAAGGTTTTTATCGAGTTTGATTGCCCACTCCGTAGGTTCCCACTATTTGTTGAACTCATCAGCTTTCTCAGCCTCCTACCGGAAAGCGGTTCCACCTAGTATTCTGATAAGGGTGGAAGTCATTGGGGCAGGGTTGTTGATGAGGATACTGGCAGGTGCAGACATGGATCAATAATAATTAGAGGAATGCTGTAAGAAGATTTATTCGTCGGTGCTGTCAGTTGGGTGCTGTCAGTATCAGTGGGTAAAGTAGCTTATATATTTATATTTATGAGATGCTACAGTTCACAGAAGACTGCTACTGTCATGGAAGATATTTCCCATCACGGACTCGTATACATAATTCTAGGTAGGTACAAACCTGCACCAGTGCTCTCCTGTATTATCATGCCCCAGAACTTCCATCACATATAACTCCCCCGATCACCCATAACTACTACTATCACAGAAGTGTCATGGAAGTGTCACAAGTTAGTATACACAATTCTAAGAAGGTACATGAGATGGAATGACTACACGAGGCCCATATAGTAAACTTTCCCCTATATTAGGTATACGATGCCGCCGCCTAGACATTACTCTAAACCTAACCCCAATCCAAAGTAGCCATTTTGCAGAGACTCTATTCTGAGCCGTAGGAGGAACCCAGAGGCAAGCCAGCACAGGTCAAACCATCCCTCAGAGTCTCTGTAAGTGTTCTTATCACTCAGCGGGTGAGGGAATAAACCTCCTCTTATCCAAAGGGGAATGGTTGCGTATTTCCATAATTGTTCTCTTTTCTGCTGTTTTGTCACCGGCAATGTTGCCAAATCCGCAGGTGACAATTCAAGGGTAGACTCGGTAGGTATTCTTCATCCTTTTCCTACTCCTACGCACATCGGAAAGCCACTATCGTGTGGGCATCATAACAATGTTTTGCAATATTGTGAAAGGACGGTAGGCAGTATCAAATTCGTAGTGCTCTTTCACCTGACTTTGCAGCCTCCAGATTACCAGAAGGAGCAATTGTCTGGCCTTGGCTAGAAAGGTGACAATCCGGTTTGTTGAGACCAGGGATAGGCCGTGCCCCTTTAGTGTATCTGGCCGACCATCCCAACCATCATTGGTCGGTCGAGATCTCATTGCGGCAGGTGGTGGGTCGATGGGATGCACGGGTCTATCGGATAACCTAGCCCAAGTTGGTTGTAATCAACCAAATTGCATTGGCACGCCCTGCCATGCCATCGAAACCAGACTATCGACTGGAGGGAATATTCTCAAATTAAAAACTTAATATATTAGCTTATGAAGCCCATTATCACGGTGGATTCAGCATCCGTCACCTATCTAATGACACGGTAGTTCTATACACATCCCTGATAAGAGCAACTAGCCACTGATATCGCATGCAGGGGAATTTGCCTAATTCGGGGACTAATTTACGTACCTGAGATATGAGTATATTCGTTATCTGGCTACTTTGCATGCCGATCCACTGCGAAGGATCATCCTGCATCGCTGTAGCACCAATGCAAATTAATACTAAAAGGCACTACTCTCTCAAGTGGAACGTAGAAGCCTTTGGGTGTCGCTATTGTATATTCTTTCACCTCGAATAGAGATCGTGAAATTTGCGCGTTTCTGAGAGGAACAAACTAGAGGTTGTAGTGACGCAAAGGCCATAGCATTATCAAATATAGATAGCATGTGTGCCCACTCTCTTTACACTCGCATACACTCCCATCATCTTCTCTACTAATATCTCATTGTCAGTCACAACAGTACAATGCAGCGGACCCAGCACAACACAATGATAGAACGGGGGCCAATTTATCCTCCAGGTTGCCGACTTATATCACTAAGGTATGATTCTTTCATACTTAGTTACCTTGTGATATGTGAGGGTATGTGGAATATCCCGCGTCATCTTGAGGAGCTGCACTTTTGAGTTCGTAGGATGTCGATATATGTGATTTTCAACGGTCCGGAATTTATCTATTTGAAGCCTCAGACCACGACTCATACCAAAAGGTTCTGTGGCACAGGGGTGAAAAATGGTGAAGTGTTACGTAGCAACAAAAAAAACCTTGAATATACTAAACTCTATTGCCAGATTGTGCCCAACATGTGTAGAGTATTCAGTGATATTAGTCTCCGATATCCACTGCGTAACCAAAACTGAATTTAGAGACTACATAGTCCAACTCCCAGTAGGGAATTAAGCATCGAGATTAATGACTTGAAGCTAGTCTTGGAGGGCAAGGAAGTGGAAGTGGAGATGTTGGAAGAGTGTGTAGCAAAGAATAAGGAGAATGAAGATCTGTTCGCCTCGGTTCAAGCCCCATACACACAATTTGTTGCTTCGGATTCTCTAGTTTATACCCCTTTCTCGCAATCTGAACCTCTTGTGTCACCATTTGAGCAACCTCCTCGTATCAACCTCCCTACTCCTAGCTCTCATCCTCAAGGTATTTCCTAGGTATGGCGTAGCCCAGCCCCATTGCATACCGTTAAGGAGATAATTCCAAGATGGAGAGCATATCAGAAGGAGCAGACACGACTACGGAGAAAGCTTCACCATAAAAAACGGCAGGAACAGCGTAGGGTGGAGCAGGAGGCCGATGGGAAGGTTACGTAGCAGGGTTTAACAATCAATTTCAGAACAGGCAATTCCATTGTTCCTATTGTCCAACTGACGTCCAGTCTTGTGATACACCAGAGATAATAAAATAAATAAAACTTCTGGTGCTGCATAAGGAGCCTATGTAGTATGTTGCCAAATATTGTATCTAGTTGGTTAGCGACATTAGTAGAAAATAAAGAATCGATTCTTTTGTTTGTGTCGTTAAATATATTTCTGCCCTATCTGATAGTTCGGTTAGTTCAACCTTGTGAAGAACCTACCTGCATTCCATACAAGTCAGAGGTATTTGCTCTAGATTCGGGTTACAGACCTTGTCACGGACACTGTCATGGACACTGTCATGGACACTGTTACAGACACTGTCATAGATATGGTTGGTAGAGACATTTAGCTGACCGACTAGAGAAGATCTTACTTTTAAGTACATTCGGTTAATTTTCCAAAATGCCACATCGTGGTTCTAGGGGTCAGAAAATAGCTGCGACTAGCTTCAAAAGGAAAGCAGCTGGGGACAACGCAGTTTCAGCGGATATGCCAGCAACAGGGGACGAACCTACAGAAGGCGTAAACCAAAAGTGTGCAAAGTCAACTCCATAAGAACGAGCAAAGACCCCGAGCAATTCCTATTCTGATTATGCAGACTTCTCTTGTGGGCCTAAGGGGTTTGATGCAGATGCAGAATTCAGTGGTGGGAGGAATTTATGGGGGACTTCGGCAAATCCTTATACCAGGAAGATACGCGAGACCCAGAAGAGGTTGCTAGGTCCTCTACTTGCTTTTGAGTGAGCAAAGGATTGGAAATGCCAAAAAATAGCAAGGGCACTTAAATTAGGCCTTAAAGAGCAGGAACATGTGAGAGCAACGAGCCAAATGCATTATATTATCAATGTAGCTACATATGAACCAGATAGTGGGGAGAGGGAGTCTGGTGGTAAATGGAATAGAGCAATATAGGCTTAGTAACTCGGCGAGTAATTGGGGGTGAGGCAAGTATAGGGGTGGGAGGAAAGAACCAATTCGGCGAGGTAAGTTATGGAGAAAACCCGATGGCCGAGGCGGTTCTTGGCGAGGCAGTTAGTGGAAAACTCGACTTGTAGCGCATGCTGGTAATGTTCATAGTCTCCGTCGTTCTCGTCGTCAAGATAGCAACAAGAGGGGTAGTGATCGAGGCTTTTGTCTTAGCCTACACACTTGTTGTAGTCACAGTCCATGTGCTTGAAGTTGATACAGCTACAGGAAACCATTCTGATTTCTTCTGGAACGGGAGATATTCATAGGTTGCTAGTGATTATAGAACTGTCCTGAGGTTCAGTTTTGTCTTCTGTAGGATCGATGCTCTGAGGAATGAAGTCTTGTTCCTCAGTAGGGTCGAGGGAATATTTCTGCTTCCTTGATAGAGCATCTGCCAACAGGTTTTCTTTTCCTGCCATATGTTCGATAACCAAGTCGAATTCTCGCATGTAAGCTTGCTAGCAAGCTAGCTCCTAAGATGTTCGTCATGGCATGAGGAATGAAAGTAGAGGTTGGTGATCCGTGAGAACTGTAAACTTGTGGTCTCGAAGTTGAGCCGCAAAAAACTTCAGGGACTCAACAATAGCGAGTAACTCCTTTTGGTTAGTAAGGTACTTTAGCTGGGCGGGGCTGAATTTCCGAAAGTGAAATCCACAGGGTCGAATGGATCCAAGCTCTTCTTGTCCTATATATGATCCTAGCCCAATATCACTTGCATCACATACTAGGTATTTTGGTTCCTTTGAGAAGTAGTCCTAGAGTTTGAGAATCTGTAGAGAATTCACAAGTTCCTTGATTTTATCGAGTGCCCTGGTATGGGTGTCCGTCCATCTCCAGAGTACATTTTCGTCTTGCAGTTCTGACAGGGTGCTTGACCAGGATGCCAACTCTGAACAGAACTTCCTTAGAAATATGATAATGCTGAGTATACCTCTTAATTCCCAGCAGTTGCTGGGAACCTTGAAGTCCAATACTTTCTTGCGCTTCTTAGGGTCCATATGTAACTTATCTGGAGTTAATTAGTGTCCTTAGATATCTAGACCTTTGGTGAAGAACTGACATTTGCTAGCTTTCAACCAAAACTTCTCATCAAGGAGTCATTGTCGGACCTTTCGTAAAGTAGCTTCATGTTCGGCGTAGGTATCTGAAAAGATAATAATATTATTGACATAAATGACAAGGTCCTTGAAGGCCATGTCCTAAAATATTTCATATATGCCTCATACTATGGTGGCAGGAGCATTGAGGTCACCTTGTTGTATGATGCGACTGTGTTAATATCCCATATGTATGAGGAAGGTGGAGTGTTGTTTAGAGTCTTCTTCGATTCTATTGTTATGGTACCCATCTACTAGTTCAATCTTGCTCCAATATTTCCAAAGAGCGACTAGCTCCATAAGTTCCTCAATGCTTGGTAAGGTTGTGTGGTTGGGGTCAACTGCATCATTCCGATCCCTAGCATCCTGGATGCACCGTGGTTTGGTGAGATCATCCCGTTTGGGTTGTACGAACAGAACTACAGCATTAGTATCATGTTCTGCACGATAAATCTAGCCTAAGGCTTCCCCTTCGGTAAGCTGTCTTGTGAGCTCTGCATAAAATTTGGAGGCTGAGGGTCGCCATTTTGGTACCCATGTAGAGCTGGGTTTCAGTCAGATTCGGTGGCTGATAGTTCCGAGAGATGGCAACTCTTTGGGTTTGGTTACTAGAAATAACTTGGCGAAATCAACCAAGGGGTTGAATTCCTTACCTTCTTCGAGACTTATAGCTAAGACCATAAATTCGAAGAGTGCTAGAAGATAGTCTGGTACTTCGTCTTCTACGAAGAGTGCAGCAGAAGTGACTTGCCCCATGGCAAGCGCTGCTTTCTTTATTCCTTTAGAAGAAAGAGTGCCATTCCTTCAGGTTGGACAGTAACAGGCTTTGGTCCTGCTGGGATTAAAGCATTCAGAGCTGGAAGTACTAGCTTGCCTAGGATCATATCCCAGCCTGCGAGATGCGCTACATAGAGCATTCTTGTTTCCGTATATGCTTCGTAATCCATTTGGACATCACATACTGTTTCTATTACACCCTTCGATCCCTTAATCGTGGTGTTATGTGACTTGTTATCGATGCTATAGGTGGGTAGGCCATATATATGCACGAATTGTGCGTTGATGAGATCTCTGTCAGTGGTCTGTAAATCCACAAGGGCTAATGCATGGTGGCCATTAACCTTGATCCGAACCCTGCTGTAGTCTAATTCTTCGATAGACTGCGGTTTTGCCTTGGTTTTGCCCTTGTAGTTATTCTTGGCGATAACTGGTTTGTTGGTGCATTGCAGAGATAGGACTTGTGCAGCGGTGCACATAGGTTGTTTGGATACTCACTTCTTGCATTCCTTGCAGGTGTGACCAGGTGTACGGCACTATAGGCACTTCCGATCCCTAATCAATTTCATCTTATCTTGTGATATTAATGTCTTGTTAACCACTTCCCAGTCAGGATCCTTAGTGCTTATGGTTTTCATAGCAGGGGTGCTTCCAGGATTAGAACTTGTTTTCTTGCTGTCTGTCGTATGATCCCTATGATAATTGCGACTGGAGTTCGGAGCTGGTTGGGTACTTGGCTAGCATGCAAGTTTAGTTGTAGCTAAGATACGCCCAACTTTTCGTGCAGCTTTGTATGATTCTGCCTTCTTGACCAGGTAGTTGAACGTCCAAGAATCAAGTATTTGGGGCACTAGGATGGTTTCCTGGTACATCAGGAAATATTTGAGTTTGCCTAATTGGCGTCAGATGCCCTGAGAGACACTAGAGCCATTGTGTCAATCCTGGACGCCCTCCTTCCGATCAGGTGTATCTTGGAGGCATTAGAGACCATTGGGAGGCACTGGGAGGGCTTCGGAAGGCACATAGAGGCACTTAAAAGACAAAAGAGATGCATATACATTAGCCGGAGGATGTTATCGGGGAGACACTAGCATGGCATCGGGACGCCACTATTTTCTTTTCTGATGTAGTCAGGTAGGTGGTTCAGGAAGTTCCTGTGTTTGACTTCTTTCGAGATGCATTGGATTCCATCCTTGTCGATAAGCTTAATTTGATGCTCCTGTAACTAATTGGCAAAGGTTTTGATAGCCATGTGTCGTCTATCCTTGTTGGGTGAGGCGGCTTCCCATTCCTTCCATAGAAGGTCCTTGCTAGTGGAGGGAATAAGGAATTCCCATAGTATAAGCATGAAGCTGAAAAAGGATGACTTGTCCTTTTCCTTGATGAGCTGGTGGTTATAAGTAGTGAGTGCACTGCCTTGTAGTTTGAATCCAATGAAGTCCAACGCTTCCTTTGATTCCAATCTTATACCTTTCATACTTAACCATCTCTGTATCACGTTAACCCAAATGTCAAAATACTGTAAGTCTTGCCATTTCTTATCTCTGCTGTTGAGATTTTCTGGAGTATCAATCTTGATACACTTCATTCGTTTGAACATTTTTGATGATGTTTCAGGTGTCACAATTCCTGTCATCATTTCCTATTGTTGTTGTTCCGGTGTCTTATCACGATCTGTCCTTTTCTTGATCTTCTGGACGTTCTTTAGTTTGCATATGCTTCTTGGACTATAGACTGACGATCTGCTGCTAGAGCTATCACTTCTAGAGCTACTATCATACCTATCATTATCTCCTCCACCTGCCGTTGTGCCCCGTCCCAAGGGAGGGGTTAACTCCTCATCATCTTCTCCATTGTTTGGGTTACTAGTATCTGAGGTAAGTTCCATGACATCATCTTCATCAGGAACGATTTTTGAGGGCCCCAACGCCAGCACCAAAGGTTCGGACACCAGTGATTGCTCAAGAACGCCAGGTGCGCCCAGGGCGCTGCCAGTGTTCCGGCGCCATTCCGCCAGTGTCCGGCCGCACGCCGAGGGCATCCTAGGGCGCCGGGCGACGTCCGGTGACCGCTACCCTAGAGTGCGTGTCTGCAACTATCAGTTTACCTTTGCTGGCGTTCCTGGCATCCGATGCCCCATAGGTAAACTAACATGGTTCCTGATAAGTTCCTGGCATGATGCCAGTTTGAGATCCTGTACTGACTTCTGGTGTGGAACGTTGTCTGGTTGGCGTCTCAGCAGGGTTCCTTCTGTATTGTCCTTTAGCTCGATTAGCTATAGGTGGATCCTCAAATTGCCCTGGTACAATAGGTAGAAGGAGGTGCTGACTATATAGCTTAAAGGACATAATATCATCCCATTCCTTCAGAACCCACTGAGGTTCTATGAGTTGTAGATTCTTGGGGCATTTGAGGGCCTCCATAAGCACCGTCGTAAGCTCCAAGTCCTTACTTTCAAGTGCAATAGTTGTATTCCAAAAATAGTGTTTGGTTGTTGGTTTGAGGAGTAGTTGGATGTTCTTAGAATGAAAGTAGTAAATGTATCTAGGCGTTTATATAAAGGCGAGAATGTCATATATTTGTGGTTATACTTTCTTCCAGTTTGCTTCTGTCACAGAAGGTGATTCAAATACCCATATTGTGAAGGAAGAGTCTTCTTCTGGTTTCAGAACATCAGCAGTTTAGATGGTGAGTGGAGGTGGTTTGACTGATTCCTCGAACGATTCTGGTTCAGCAGTGTCTCTTTTTTTTCATTGTATGTCGGAGATTAACTTCTTGATATCTTCAGGAATCACAGCTAATATTTGTGACTTGTTGTAGGTGTACAGCCTTTCCGTCTTAAAGGCCATAATATCGGTTACTCGTTCGGATATTACAAGTTAATTTTCCCCCTTGTCGGTATATTGTAGGGACAAGTACTTCGCTTTGGAGGTGAGTAATTTCCAATCGACTTCGGATGACGGTGGTTCAGCTACCTGTTCGATATATAGGCAGGATAGTAAGAATGAGGAGAGCATGGATGCTGGTTCATCGTTTTCTTCTGCTCCTACGATGGTAGGTACTCCTGAGGCATGGGTTATACCGACGAAGCCAAAGATGCCCTTCGCGATGAAAGGTTTTGGAGATAGTGAGGGTGGCGTCAAGAAGACCATGAGGTGGTCTCCTTATATGAAAGAATTGGATAGCTCAAACTCCTCGAGTTTGGAACTGATGCCAACTGAGAGTATTTCAGTTGGGAAGGAGGGTAGATGTGCCTCGCCTGTAAGGAATCTGGTATTGGATAGAACAGGAAGTAGCTATGTAGTACCTGCTGTACTTTCGTATGTCTCTTCTAATAGTGTGAAGAATTAGGGTTAGCCTTGGGATGGTGATGTGTATTTGTATGCTGCAATTATTCTTGGGATGTATGGTACCACGATGTCTTATGCTCTTTAGTATAAGAAGATGAATAGGGATTGTAGTTGCTAGGAATACAAGAGGTGGTATCGATATTGGTGGGTTAAGGTGATGGAATGAGAGTGGAATTGTTTAATTGTATATACCACTGCCCGTTAGAGCTCTGCCTTGTCTTACACAAGGTCTTCTATTGACTGTAGGTTGAGAATATCTTTGTCTCGGTGGTGGATTCTTGTTGCTAGCTTTCCTTGCATGCAGAGTGTTTTTGTTGCATGTGTTGATGTCTGATAAAGGTAATACCGGAAAAGGTATTATAAAGATACCAATAGGTGATCAGTCCATGGTAGTAGTTTTAACATTTAGATTATTTTGTGTATTAAATAAAATGTGATGGGGGATGCCAATAGTCGCACCGCGGGCTGTTTAACAGAGTCTATACTATCAACAGAGTGATAGTATATGGCTGTTATTGGTTCCGCTAAGTCGAGGACTCAGAAGGTCTTTGAGATTATACAGATGTCCCAAGTGGAAAGAGAATTAATAGGTGTAATCTCTCTGTATTGAAGCTATCTAAGGCTTTTCTGAACTCTGTCTGAAGTAATCTAATCTGAGAATCCTCCTTCAGAAGGGCGGAACGGCTCCATACTCATACTAGCCACCAAGCCTTCTGAAGTCTGAAAAACCTGCTTTCTGGCTGTTCCAGAAAGCACTCCTCCTTGACTATAAATACAGGTGTGTGAGGTCAGGCCTCCAGTACTCAGAAATATAGGTGTAGATATGTAATGCATTATGATAAAGGAAAATTACATTAGGACTGGATACGCTCAATGCAATAGTACATAAGTTTCTATGCCTAAGCTATTTGGTATACATAATAGGTGCTAGGAAATGCGTACTAACACAATTATAAGAAACAGTCTTCCATTACATACGAATAGCTTCTTAGACAATATATATTTTCATATATATATATGTATGCTCCCTACTAGCATGCGAGATAGATTTGTGGGTGAGTATGGTAGAGGATGGGCATAAGTCCAGCAGTGAGAACAAATAATATATTCTTGTTATAACTTCACCTTACTATAGTACCTAACTCGTAAGACAGCCAAAAGGTACAGTGGAAAGAATAAAGTTTGTATATCTTAAGGGAACTAACAATAGCGAATCTACGATTCTTGGGCAAAACTGGTCTGTTTTCAACCATAGTTACTTATACAGAAGGAAAGATGTTGGCCTGGAACTTTGGCAGTTAATTTATTGTATCAAAAACTATTACATAATAGAAAATTTAAATATCCTAAGAGGAATAGCAAAGTAGGAAATATTTTGTGGTCTTGGCAAAGATTGTAGCGACATTACAACTACTACCCTAACTCTTGGGGAAATATGGGAGGTAATTGGGACATCCTACATTGTTGGTACTGGAAAACTATTTGCCTCATTATTATGGATACATAGGTATGCCTCCGGACTGATAATGGAAGTGATCGGCCTGTGGATTTTGTAGCTCCCCTACTCTAGGGTTCACCTCACTACACCTGATGAATTGATCCTGGGTACAAGAGCTCCTGGTACACAACCGAGGCTTATTCGCTTTTAAATTCACAACGGCATCCTGTTGTACTCAGTGAAAAAGGAGTTGAAGGTTTAGGAACTGAAAATGGTCTCGGGGGAAAATATCCCCCACTGAAAGGACTCTACAATATCTCTGTGATTTTTATCCCATACTCACCAAAGTCCAAGTGATATCATATTGTCAACTCAGCGTACTCAAATCCCCTCTTAGTAGGCAGTCGGTAAATGAGAGTATATAAAAAAAGAAAGGCTACCTCGCTTCCAGCCACTAATACACACATGTATCCTGCGAATCTCCACCTCAATATGATTTTCTGATGGATACCAACAAATCTCCCAGTGTAAACCCACCAACCCTATGCCTATCGACATTAAGGATACGATACTAGTCTCCACCATCACGTAGTCCTGTCTCTTCGTCCTCATCATTCTCTTCATCGTTCGCCCCTCCATCCAGCAATGGCTGCACAACAGGGCTATTACCCACCCAGTTAGCATGCTCAGCGTGTTCAAATTTAAGAGGAGCTACGACGGAGGAGCCTTACTTAAGAATATTTTCTATCTGTTTTGCAAATTGTTGCCCATCTTGGTCACGGTCCAGTTGCTCGGCGTTGAGGTGTGACCATACTTTTAAATATTTTGAGTCTCTGCCCTCACACATATTTTTGAAGATTTTCGCCATCACCGGGTAAGAACGCATTAGCTTCCTCGACTTCTTCGCGGTCCGGCCCTTATGGTATCCAGATATGTCGGCGCAGTGAAGGAGTAACGCTGCCAGACCTGCCGCCAGGGCATTGGCAAAGGAGCTTCCTTTATAAGCGTCACCCCCATCACCTCCTGGGAAAGTGAACTGGGCTGCCTTCTCAACATGTGGGTTCAGGTTACCGCTGTTATCTGCTGCACCAATATAAAAGACGTCTGGGTGCATCCCGGGAAGCACATGCATATTTTCTCCTAGGTTATTTCCCTCGTCAGATGCTGCGCCAAATAGTAACATCTTCTCAGAGGCTTCTTTCAGCCTCTGCTGAAGGACTTGAATATCCTGATTGGATGCGACAGTTGCTTGGGACTGTGTAATTGCCCAGCTCATGCAAACGACGTCCACGCCATTTTCAATAGCCCACTCGAGGCCCTATCCGAAGTAGTTAGCGGTCTGGTGGGCAGGCTTGAGGCGTTAGCATGTGCAGATATGCATATACCTGAATTGCCGCACGTGTCTTGGGGCCCTTCGCCGAACCTCCAACGTCTTCAAGTTTAGCAATGTAAAATTCGGCCTTTGGGAAGATTTTCCGAATCAGTTGAGTCATCAAATTTCCATGACCTCTTCGGGAATAGAATTCCGCCTGCGGAAATTTTGCGTCCCCGCCGGCTGCGCCATCCGACCCCTGGAGAGACATTGTTGCTGTGCCTTCGTCCATCTCACCGTCGAAAATGGCACCGTACACCTTGTTCTGTTTGAATGAGTCAAGATTGTCGATCAGGGTAAATCCATCATCGAGTACCGCCACCTTTATTGTTCGGTTTGTCCTCGAAGTATTCCTATCCCGAAAGTTATCAACAAAATCCGCAAACAATTCCATCTGCCTTAACCACTTGTTCCTATTTGAGAATTTGAACATATCAGAGCTGCTTCTAAGTACAGAGGTTTGGCGAGGCTCGGAGAGTTTGGGGATACACACGATGGTAGGATGGTGATTCCTGAAGGATCACCTTTCAATGACTTTTGGGGCTGAGTTCCATTGGCGCTACTCATAGCTGCTGTGTTCCAACTATCACCGCAATTATGGGTTATAGACACCTCCGGCATCAGACCCTTGATCTCTTCCGCAAATCTTCCTATATTATCCTTGATTTCGCTCGGTGATTCAAGAATCTATCAAGTCCTTGTCAGGCCATTGGCTAGAATGGGTAGGGAGTGAGCATAATAACTATCTTACATGTGAGACTAGGACCTCCAAATTAACGTGTGTTAACTATACCGGGCGGAGTGAGCTTAAGTCCAAGGTCAGGTATATATTAAAGGACATACTTCCTTAAACTTGGCAAGGCCATCGTTGGGGTGAGCCCAGCCTCTCAAGACCATATTATTCCCACTCGAATAGAGGTATATCCTCCTCAACTTCGGGGCGACCTTAAAGACAGTGTCTAGGCATATATCCGGTTTCTTCCACGCCCACCGCTCAATAGTACCAGCAAATGGTTTTAAACATGCTTCTATGGCCGCATTCGTATGTGGGGCATAGTGCTTGTCTTGTGATCCGCATGTATCGTCCACAATAATGTGTAGGATTGAATGGACTTTGCTCTTGCTCTCCATGTCCTTGCCCACCTCCTGTAACAAATCGAATATTGTTTCGCAGTTGCTTGGAGGGCCCCTGTTGGCTGCAATGACAGCCTGTTTCTGAACCATGTTGCCGTTGGTGGTCGGAGTAGTTTTCGGGGGCTTTTTCTCGTCATCTTCGACTTCAAAGTGTGGGAGCTGGACGTATTTCAGTACGTCTGCTAGATTAAGCCGAGTTAGGTAGCTCTTCAGGACACTCTTTTTGATTGGGTTTTTACGGTCCTTGAGATATGCTAAATCAAGGCGAATACTGGGACCTAGAGCTTGATGAGCATAATCCGGTTGCAAAAAAAGGTATGATGACTAACAATTTTTTGTATTCTTAATATGAGTACCAAAAAGCAATAGTTGAGCTGTGCGGTGTGGGTCACATCTAATTGATAAGAGCTTCAAGTGGGAGGTGATTCCGCCACCCTTCACTGAGGCAGAGGATTTCAGTGACGCAGCGGTATTGACACGGTGGAGGTATGGCGACTCCTGGAATTTGTTCCGCGCTTCCAACGCTTTTGGCCATCTTCCCACGAGCTTATCAATGAGTGTTTTGTAGCTGGATACCAGATTCACTGGAACATTTGCTCGTGAAATCAGATGCAAAATGGTATTTCCCTTCTCATCCCGGATCTTATATATTGAATTCTTGCCACCTGCAAATTTCTCATGGAGAAGGAGTTTTTCCAGAGCAGTAAGCCCGGCCTTGGCACTTTTGTCGCGGCTTTGTTGATTATCGATGTCTCGATTAGAGGGAAACGCTGCATCACAAATACTTGACACTAGAGCATGGATCCAGTCACCTTTGGCCGGTCCTTGATATTGATTATCCTCGGCAATCCAGCTCTCTAGTTGGGCGACTGTTTCATCCACGGCTTCCTCCACAAATAGTTGTAACAGGGGCCCTAGTGCCAGCGGAGCCAGGGCGAGTTCCAAAGGGGAATCTGCTCGCTTTCCTGTGTATCCACTTTGATAAGACTGCTTATTGCCTAGGCCTCGAACCCACTTCGTGTCATTCAAAGCTAGGTTCGCGAACTCATCCGAGGAATCATTCTCAGCATCACGGTCTTCTGTTTTATCGGCCCCCTTACTCTTGGCTTTCGACTGTGCTGAGACATTGAGTTCCTGTTGTTGTGGTTGTTGTTGCTGTTGTGAGGACGAGTAAAGCGTCTTTTGGCGGTTGTCCCTCAACATGTACCTTAGTAGATTTTCGCGATTCTTGACGTATTTCCTGGCAGCTGCCAGCTCCATTATAGTGAGACAGGGCTCGTTAGTGTGAGATTTTGAATTCCCCCTGCAGCGTCGAGCCTGTAGTATCCTGTCACTAAGGCCTAGAGTCAGTGCATGAAGCACCGTAGGGACACTCTGGGAATGTTCCACAGCTTGCAGATACTTCTCCAGCGTATCACCGAGGCCTTGCCACAATTCATTATATTCCTCCTTCCATGCTCCTGTCCCATCCTTGTCCTTCCCTCCATCTTTATCCTCCTCCTCCTTATCCTCTCCTCCATCCTTATTCCTCCCACCATCCTTATCCTCTCCCCCATCCTTATCCTTCCCCATTTTCTGGCTGATGTCCTTCGCCCGCTCTACTAACAAAGCCACCCATACATCGAACTTCGGATCCGACCTCTCCTTGGCAGTAATTACGCCTTGCCATACCTGCATCACTTTTTCAGCTTGCATATCTGGTTTCTTGTCCGGGGTCTTGGATCCCGCTGGAGGTATCCCCTCTGCGCGCAGTGGACTCCCCGAATTAGCTAAAACCATTACAGGAGCTCACTGGTAGAAGAACTAACGTGTAGCAGGATCCTGCGCGGGTAGCCATCGAAATAGCGGCTTCGTTAATCCCATCGATCTACAGCCGTAGCACTACTGAATAGATTTCAGTCCTCATTATCTCAGCCCAGGGCCTTCCAGGGAGTTTCAACACGTCGGTGACTTACCAGCTGATTTCCAGAGTCCTTATAATTATCTTCTATCTTCTCTTGTGCTTTATAAACTGAGCCCGTGCGATATCCCCTCCAGTAATTTCAGTAATTTCAGACTCATACGGGAGCTTGACTCAGGACACGTCTGACAATATCAAACTTATATACAGCAAAAATTGAGAAGTAAGACCCTGTCTGCCCATACAAAAATCCGTTGCTACGGTGGAACGACAGGGGTCTTACTTCTCAATTTTTGCGGTAGTCTGGATTTGGAATGACATGAGCCAAGCTATGAGACCTCTGCAATAGACGTCGACCTATAAGTTACCTTCTCCTTTATCGGGCGAAATTGAGCCAATAATCACTGAGTCTGGTACCTAGTATAAAGAGCTCACTGCGCAAGATGCTGAGCTTGTGAGCCTGTAGATTCTGTAGCTACTTGCGTCACGGCAACGTAGATATCAATTATTGGCGCCGATGCAGCTCGTACTACTATATGAGCAATCAGCTGCTAGTGCGAAGGTGAACAGAATGCATTGTTCATGAGTAAGACATCCCAGTGCAGCAAATTGTGTCCACCACTATTTACGTACCGTATTATATGCATGAGCTGGCACCCACGTCAAGGTACAGTCTATCGACTATTGCTCCGCGAGCACTGAGAAGAACTTCAACAGTATTGTGGAAGAAACTCGAGTGCGGGGGTGCCAATTACCTGCGCAGCGAATGATTCACCTCTGGCACGTGGGAACTCCAAGCATCGGGTGGCCCGAGCCGACGAATAGCCTTGGGTCCAGCCTCATAATTGGATTCAGAAGGATAAAAAAGGATGCACATCGCTATTGCGAATGCGGTGTTGACAAGTATGCCACTGCCGTCGAAGCATTTGGTTTGAACTGCGAGATCTTCAGAATGAAGAACTCTCGCCAAGCCATGCGCCCAAAAGCTTAGGCACCACACTTAACAGGATTAGTATTAGCCTTTTAAGTATGTACAGAGTCCACACAGTTCATTTGATCGGTTTGTTTGTGATATGTTTCAGGGTTGGTGTTGCATGGCTATTTACCAATGCCTAGATGATAAGAAAGTAAACTCGAATCAGACGCTCAGCCACGCGAGATGGGCATACCATAATCATAAGACTGTACATACAGGAGTGTGATACATATGTACACGAACTCCATCGGGCAATTCGGATCTGTTGACCGCAATGCGCGGCACTTGCTACCATTATGATGAAGGGTACACTGATAGGTAGTCACTTTGTGCAGCGATGCACAGATGGTAGTGGTAATAAGTTTTCTACAGCGTTTTTAGCGCAAACCACACATTAGCCAAAATAAGTGAAACATATTGATGAATTCCCTGTAAGTTACATCATAACCACCACAACCATGCCCCGAACCGCCGCATAGCCTAAGGCTGATCAGGCGTATAGACTCAAAAAAAAAAAAAAAAAAACCATGCCCCGAAAGCCCAAGCCCTGCAGGATATTGACAGAATATCACAGATGCATATGCATTAGCCAGAAAAGGAGGAAGAAGACCTCGAGGACTTTCTTTTTCTTTTTTTTTCCAGTCTATATTTGCAGTCACAGCTGTCTACTTACATATGCTCCAAAGAAAGTTAAGCTAAGTAAACCAGACTAAGCTAAGTAGTCTACACGAGACTTAGGCACTTGATGCTAGGTACATTTATCCCTCATCCCCGCACCTCCCTTCCTCGACAGCCTGCGGGAGAGACCGCCCAGCTGCGCACTGTAGGCATACGAGAGTTCATTCCCTCGGATCGGTATCTACTATCCTGCGATATTAGTGCAGGACAGCATGACTTGGATTTTCTTGAAACTTATATTCGTGATCCTGATACTGCATTCCTTGCTTTATTCCACATGCATTTGCTAAATCGCTTGCTGAATCGCTATTCTGTTAGGGTTTTTCCTACGGCACAAAAACCTGCTGTCACCAGTACAGATTGTATGAGCGTCCTCGCCAAGATGCCAAGGTGTGACAGAAACGTATTGACCATCGCTAGTGCGTCCTCCTGTACTGGGTTGTGCAACCAGCTAGCAACAAACATGTTCAGACTTAAGCCACGAATTACTCGGATAAACATACACACATATTCAACTCGTTATCCACCTGCCTCAATGAGAATATATAAACACACTCCGAGCCATATCAATATTCGCGCGATAGCAGTCTTGAACATAGCATTACGTTTAGCATTTGCCACCACCAGTGGAACTAGACTAATCCTCTCAGTAACTTCATTGACTTTCCAGCGTAAACTGTTATGTATCGATTCAAGAACATTAGTTCCTCACTCATTCTTGCTTACACTAGGAGTAGAATAGGTTAATATAGCGTACCTTCAAGTTATTGAAGTTATTCTGAAATTTGGATTCCTCAGGGTCGTTCAGGCTAACAAGAGCAGTGCGCAATTCCTCCGTCACCAACTCGTTCGTAACATAGTCGAGGACATTAATGACGGTACATCCTGGGCCCTCATTCGGACTAACAAATCTCCTAGTTGCATTCTTCCCATTATGAATGACTTCAAGTTGAGTATCGAATTGGATCTTCGCCTCAATAACACGGAGCGCCGAATATCCACTATGGTTGAGGAGAATGGCAACCGGAAGGTGGGTAGGAAAACGGTGGCCCTTGCCAGCGTTGAGGGTCCATCGAGCAACATTCTTAGTGCCCTTTACTTTCAGTGGGGTACCGAAAAGCGTGATACTTTTGGCTTCCGCTGGCTCCGGAATACCTGGTGTCCACCCTTGGCCTACTACTGCGATATTGCCCGCGCCAGTCGCTATTTCTTCCCTAGGATTCTCACTGGCACTCGCTTGGGTGGGGTTCGAATCGACAGTTGGAGCTTTCTGGAAAAAATTCCCATCTGGGGCGACACAAACCACCTCCGGGTGGTCCTCAATTTCGGGAGTCGAAAACGTAAGTTTGAGCAGGGTATCACGGAATCGCACGTTCGAGTCGAAAGTGAAGTCAAAAAATAGTACCGTAGCCAGTTGTTCATCTGCTGTATACGTGCCGTGGATAACCAACGGTAGACTTATACCAACGGGCGAGCGACTAGAGGATGCCTGTTCTGCCGATACAGCCTCCGCAGAGTCTTTAGTTTTGAAGCCAGAATCTTGCCCAATCCCGGTGGTCTCATGGAACTCCGAAAAGATTTGTTTCGGCCCCATTTAGTTGTGGAGGCCAGATATGCTGCTCAGTCCTTGGTGACAATATGGAAATATTTGGCCTACGGACGGACTATCTACCGTAATTATTGTGGAGTAGGAGGGGTATCTAATACAGGAAAGTAACAAGGGCCCAGGGCCACAGTTGTATCTTAAATACACGGCTTACAAGAATACATTTCCACGGTCCACCTTCATTATGCTTAATACCGAGAAGGTCAATATAAATGATCACATTAGCTTATTTTTGGCATGCTCTTAATCAAAAGTCTCACAATCAATCAAGAGTTCGCAATCAAGAGCTCACAGTCAGGAGGAGGGCTCACAATTGCAGTGAAGTATAAACAATCACAGTCACGTTTCTTTGAGGTCATAAACAGGAGGATCGATGGGAGCTTAGCCAGTGCGGGGTAGAGTTGATTTGTTTACAGGTTAGAGACTCCATGGCTGCAATACGTCATGGTGCGTGCATGCGCGCATAACGTGTGCGTCCTGACCTGCAGAACAGGGTTGTTGCGTAATCATTTGTGGCCACTTACTCTCTATGTCCATAGGTACAGTACTTTTACCGTGGTAAATAGGTATATAGAACAGTGTACCGGTAGGTAGCTGAAAATTATTGGTCTGCATGCACGCGATAAATTGAAAACAAGAGCCCCCTCAGAATAGGTTTGTTTATGCCCGTGCCTGAGAGTTGGCTGTGGTTGAAAGACATAATCCAAGGGGTTATATACAGAGGAGCATGCAGACCTTGCTATAGGCACTCTGGGAAAATAAGAACGGTTCTTGTTTTGGGTATTCCGGCATACCTCAAATGAAGTGGGTATGAGGCTCTTGTGTAGAAAATTGACTCATAGATTGTGAATCTGGCTGCATGTGAGCGGGGTTACCTAGGGCGGCGTGAAACATCCCACGAAATGGCCTACCGTGGACCGGTGTTCGAGCAAAACTAATGTACATATGTCTCAGTATGGAGGTAGTTATATGCGTGAGTGAAGATGAGCATCACCAGTAGAATTATTGAGTAAGCAAATGGCTAGATTACGCCGTCCATTGCCCAAGCCTATAGTAATGGTACAGACAAACCTGTCTTACCGCCGTCAGGAGACGTTTGATGCAGAAGGGCGTGAATCTTGACCATAACCAAAAGATGCTTTCCATACACTTTCGCAGGATATGCGCTTATATGGGATGCAGTAAGAGATTCGACTGTACAGTATCTCAGGAATCAGCTTCCTTCATTAGAAATCAGGAACTGGATTGCAATCTCAATTGGCAAGGTTAAGCTGGAAGCGGACAGATTGATTTTCCGTTATAAGTCTGAAGATTCTTCAGATATATATGGGCGATGCTCAGTTTAGCCACTGGTACACGAGTACAAGGGAAAGAGATTGCTAGCGCTGAGAAATGGCAGGGATATTGACATGGGCACCAACATGGTCACCGACATGGGAACCTCATCAGCTACACTCAATCTGGGTATGTGACAAGCACATCATCTCGTGATACTATAGAGGCTCATCTGATAAACTATGAGATATGGAATGGATAATTCAGAAAATAATAGATGCCACGGTAGAATACAAGACATCATTGCAGAAGACCATATGTCAGAGTCTAGACCCTAGAGTATTAGATATGAGAGTCGCGGTCTTGAACATCAGACAACAATATCACGGAGCCCAGGGAGAGAATTGAAACCCCTGTGTGTGAGTCAATTAGGAAATCCTAAAGATACAGCATGGTCTAATAGGTATCACATATTGGCTCACTCTCTCCTTTTATACCCTATATT
>Ga0307511_10001625_pt1 | contig 23757 bp, 21 predicted proteins | sample 13_EM_MG_FD_200266 | JGI IMG/M metagenome (GOLD analysis project Ga0307511, IMG submission 200266) | Populus trichocarpa ectomycorrhiza microbial communities from riparian zone in the Pacific Northwest, United States - 13_EM | ecosystem: Host-associated > Plants > Roots > Unclassified | place... | reverse complement strand
AGGAGAAGGAGAAGGAGAAGGAGAGGGAGAAGGAGAGGGAGAAGGAGAGGGAGAAGGAGAGGGAGAAGGAGAGGGAGAAGGAGAGGGAGAAGGAGAGGGAGTGGTGCGTTGAGGAGGTTTGTCGGTGGCCAAGAACAACCCAGCAGGATATATGGACTTGGAGGATGAGGTAAAGTTACAAGAGGGTTATGAAGATGCGGTGAAGAAAAGGCTGAGAGAAGTGAGTGCGAGGGAGTGGAAGGAGATTGCACTATTCTGCATGGGAAGCATTGCACAACTTGCTGAGGGGTACGATGATTACAGAATAGTGGGGAGTTATCTTAAGACAGGCGGCGGCGACATCACTTAAAAATTGATGGCTTTACTCTAGGAAAGGGAAGACCTTCAAAGATTAGTCAGCGAGTTATAAGAGAAGTTGGAAAGGAAGGAGGAGGAGGGGGAGGTAAAAGAGCTGAGGAGCGGGGATGGGAAGCTGAGAGCAGAATTGCAAAACAGAAAGGAGTGAACAAAACGCTGGCCAACATGAACCAGGCGATGATGGAGGGGGAGGAGGGGAAGGAGGGGAACCTGCATGGGAAGAAGCGGGAAAAGGAGGCGGAGAGGTATAATAGTTTCTTGGCGCAATTTACAGGGTGCTCACCAGGCAGGCCGATAGACACAATTTTAGCAGCGGCAGGTGGAGCAGCTGCTAAGTTGAAAGCCAAAGGGACCGCGGACCACCCTAGGATTGCCAAGTTGTTAGGAGATGTAAAGAGGGTGCAGAAGGAGAAGGAGATAAGGAGAGTGTTGGAATATACTCTCAGGTGCATAGGACCGGGGAGATAGATCACGGGATATGTAGGCTGACCGATGGAGGCAATTGGGATATGAGACAGAATGTCCGAATAGAGGCAATTGGGATATGAGACAGAATGTCCGAATGGAGGCAATTGGAAATTCAGCGTTTGAGAATAAAAGAGACGGAATTTCCTATCGAGTAAAAAGAATAAGGCAGTAGAACCATAGCATTCATACTATAGCGATCTCTACATAGTCTTAACGAATACATCTCTACTTCTCTCTCTCTCAAGATTCCTCCGCTCAATAACCTCGTAATCTTACAGAGAGAGTGCTCAGAGAGGCAGCAGAGCACTGGGGGGGTCACGGAGATGACCCACCTGAGGGAGATATTGAGTTGAGAAAGGAGTTGTAACTGGTAAAGCAAGAAGCTCCAACAGCGGAAGTGGTGGAAGTCAGTATACAGGCATCCCCAACTATGGTATGCGCTGCGACAGAAACTGAGATGGAGGGACCAGTGGAGGGGGGATCGGCGGAGGTGGAAAGGAAGAAGAGGAGGGGGAAGGAGACGAAGGGGAAGGAACGGCCGAATGAACTACGCCCACCGAAACAGAAAAAGGAAGTCACAGGGGCGGAGGAAGCGGAGGATGTTGGTATGAAGGAAGCTGACAGGTTCTCCCCTTATGAGGATCTGTCGGAGTATGAGAAGGAGGGGAGGACGAATGGATAGCTCCCCCAGCTTTCCAAAAACCGACAAAGAAATCGGCTGGCAAACCCCGACCAGCCAAATACAGCAAGAGCAACCAGCTCGGAAGTTGGTACGAAAGTTCTTGTGGTACATGCTATACCCTGAAACCGACCCATTGCAAAAACACTACAGGATATGAGGAAGATAGGAATGGGGGGGATTGGGAACATAGAAGAGTAGGTAAGGCCACAAGTTCGGTTGTCATCTTCTTAGACAGAGAGGTCTCCTTTCAGACACAGGATGGCCAGTTCAAGATGAAGGTTTGAGGGAATTGGCACCCGGTAGAAGTGTATGATTTCGACAGAGGCCGAGTTTAGGTTAGTAGGGGTCATTTCACAGTACTTTACGTTGGAGGTTAACAGATGTACGTAGTTTTGCTTTTCCCGTTGTCCTGTGGGGCTGGACCTTTAAAGGGGAGGTGACGGGGCCGTTGCATGGCTGTAAGCCGAATCGACGTACAGACTCCAAAAAAAAAAGCCAGAACTATGTGTGGATGAAGTTGCCATAGGGGTTGCATCCTATGAGGACCTGAATCACCCATGAAAGGAAAGGATGCTGTCTATACAGCCATAGGACTAGTCATGATATTGAGGTAGAATTAATAGTCAGGAGGAAACATTGTCACTCTTCACAAGATAGGCTTCTATGAATAGCTTGCCATTGGTTCCTCTGCAAGCATGCATCATCTCACAGAAAACATCTCTCCCCTTTGATTCATTCTGTCTATTTGTAAAATAACCAGAAGGACTTAGTTAAGCCCGATATTGACAATTGAATTAAATATCTATAAAACAGGAAAAATAAGAATAAAGATATCTCGGAAAAAAGCAATGACCTCTCTAAATACCACCTATCTTAGCAAAGGGCCAATTCTAGAGAAACCCCAAGTCTTGCAGAAATCCTGTCCATTATGCCTCTGATTGGAGTAACTGCTGTCCAAATTGGTGTGCTGGATTTGCCCACGAGCAAACCAACCGCTTCGACACTATTGGTAGCTGTAAAACGGAAGACAAGTGCGCCTGAGTCCCCTTTGTTTCCAAAAAACTCATTGCTATTTGGATATGCAACAACCGCGATCTCACTTGTTGAAACACCATCTTCCCAAATTATTACGCTCACTTGACTGACCATTCCCCTGGTCGTGCCAGTTGTTCGTCCAGATTTCAGAATGATGTCACCGGCCATGAGGTCGCCGACGCCAATCACATTAACATCCTCTGCCTCAACATAGTTCTGCCCTATACTGTAAGTCATTAGACAGCTGATGTTATTCAATAGTGGGGGTTCTTACCGAGCATTGACTGGTTCGAAAATAGCCCAATCTAGTCTAGACGCTAACGGAATTCCCGATTCAAGTGCGAACTGCTTGTCCTCTGACAACCTGCGATTGTGGGTTTGGAGAATTGGTACATATGTCATTTCAGCGACTTTGAAAGTGCCCAACGGATCTCCAGCTAGCGCCTTGCGTTTCCCGTCCTTCATTTCGGCTCCATCGTAATGCTCAGACTGCTCATAACGTGAAATTAAATGATGACAGACATCGTTTTTCTTGCTGGATATTCCATGGGATTGAAGGCCAAGGCTAGAGTAAGGGAGATAAACTTGCAGCCTGGCGGTGAGCTCCAGGGAGCTTGGGGACACTATAACTGACCCTGGAGTTCCATTTGGCATTGTATGGGCACAGGTCAGGCCGTACATCTGCCCCAATCCCGTCCGCCACCACCCCCCGAAGGAGCCTCCCTCATCCAAGTTATTTTTCAATCCAAGAGAAGCGTCCGTAATATTAACTTGGCTCATCTCTCTTGTTTCATTTATCCAAGTTGAACTCGGAATCAATATACCAGCTGACGTTGCCTCATCTGTAACAACTAAGGTGGGAAGAGGGAATCTGGAAGATTGTACAGTTCGTATGCGTGATGCGTCCCGGAATCCGAACATAATGGTTGGCCTCATCTCCTCCTGTTTGGTACCGTAGAGCAGGATGGTTCCCCAGCTTCTCATTTGAGCTTCAACTTCAAGAGTGTCCCTGATCAAGGTAAGACAATTCTGTATGGTCGAAAACTCAACCATCCCAGGTTCTACAGCAGCAAACATCATTGTGCTCTGTGCAGGCATAATGTTGGATTCTGGAAAGTAGTTAGTTGCAGTTTCATCAACCTTGGGATTGCCGCGGCCTTATCCTCGGTTCCTTACCCTCAATTTCCTTACTTTCAGTTTCCTTAGTCTCAGTTTCCTTATCTTCAGTTTCTTTACCTTTCGGTTTCTTTTTGTTTTCCTTGCACTTGTCAACCCCTAGCGCCAATGACAGCTCTTTAAGTAGAGATAAGCTTTCATGACTAACACTTCTAGTTTCTATCATCCTTGTCTCATTGGAGTGTTTGAATTTGGTCACTTTTTTTTGTGTGCTGAGGACATACTCTTCACCATCTGCCGCTGATCAACCATGTGATTAAAGACCCTTTAAGAATAGTGGTTACCTTGAAAATCCTTAACTTGGTGATCTAAGGCTAGCCAATCTGGATGTGTACGGTCTAATGCATGGCAGTCAGTGACCATGTACTTATGAAGGAGATGGTATTTCGATCAAAAAGGGCATATATCGATCACCTGTTATATTATGTATATGCGTGCCATCCAGGAGCTGCCTCGAGCCATTGTTTTGGATCTCACTGGCATCACACGTGACTTGGACAAGTTAGGTGTTAGCCTAATTCTTGCTTGAGCTCAAGCTACAATACCTGTACTACTTGTGATATTGTGTAAATGCTCTTTACGGGCTCGATCGCGGCCTTCTCGGCGACTCTTCCTTCTGCGGCGTGCAAGTAGTCGCTCCCTAGCTCTCTTGGTTTTTGCCATTTTATTTTAGGTGTCGCAATCGATCGGCCAGCCAAAAAGCTAGACAAAATCTAGAGAATGCAGGTGACCAGATCTGGGCAGACAAATAGAGAGCTGGGTGTTAAGCTTGGGTTGATGAACTGAGAGTAAAGTGTGATCTCCTTGTCTGTAAGGATGATGATGGAGTTCGGAGGAAGGGAGACCTCTCCTCTCAAGTAATATATAGATATAACACACGGAATTCCCAAGCCCCAAACAGGCAATCTATCTACCCAAGCCTCCAACAGGAAGTACGGCCAAGCATTCTCACAAGCATCACGAATATTGCAGCTGTCCCCCACTCATCAGTCATCCTCTAGTATCAGTCATCCTCTAGTATCGCTTCCTTATATAAGGTATCTTTCTCCTGAAGACCTTCTTTGTCTTTATCCTTCATAACCTCTTTGATCTCCTCTTCGTTGAATTCCGCCGATCAACAAGCAGCCCCTACCTCGATCTAGATTAGGAATGTAAACTCCCTCTAACTAAGTGGAAGAAGTGTTTAGGCACTTACCCAACGTATGTTCTGCAACCGCTACTTATCAATGGGGTTACTGTGCATTACAGTTGCATGCACTCGCCGCATAGCCTTAGGCTGATTAGGCCTGTAGACTCCAAGAGAAAAAAAAACAAAAAAAACAGTTACATGCACCGCTAATTTTTGCCACCAGACTGTATACTATAACAGGTAGGGGCCAAATCTGGACTCATGTGACTTCCCCAAAAAGGCAGCCATCCGACTAGTGATAGAGTAGAATGTCTTGGTTGCGGATTGCCTGTTTGTAGATATTTTAAATTTAAGGATCCTTAATTATATGCCCCTCAGGTAACTGCAGCTATCTTGCTGGTTATATCTAGTTTTTTGATTCACAACCGTCTGATTTTTGTGATTTTCCCCTCATATTGAATAATGATAACAGGTTCCATCCTAGAGCTATACAATAAGCTTCTATAACCTGACTAAGCTTCTATATGATAAGCAATTCCATATGAGCTAAATTTGACCCGACAGTTTTTCTGATGGCCATCACACCATTGATTGACAATCAATCATGTATCAATTTCACCCATGTTCTTGCTACTATGTAGCTACATAATGTACGCTGGTACTATTTTCTTAATTCTTTTTTTTTTTTCCAATTTATTACTTGGATGCACATCCTATAAGAGAGCCAGCGGAAACCTGGCTGTCCACTACCACCTTCACAGTCGCAATGTGGAAAGCCCTCCACCTCCTGCGCCCCGACATACTCACTAGTCTCAGTATGAACTTCACTGACCTAGCACCTATGAACGCAATTGCATTCACCAAGATGGCTCCCAACTATGTATGCCGGTACTCCATATAGCGGTATGGAACAAAAACCTTTTTCTCCTTCCTATTTGGAAAATGGGCTTGGCAGACATAAGCTTGGCATGTGTATGGTGCAGCCTAGCATTCTTTGTTGGAATGCACATCCACAACGGGTTACCCTGAACTCACACATCCTGGTATCTAGGTCACTTCCTTACTCCATTTAGCTGTTCAGCTCGCAACCGCTACCACCCATCACATAGGTACTGGTATATGCATTGCTTTCAAAATTCCTACATTTGGTACAGTATACTCTCGATAAAAGAATATCATCCGGCGGTGGGGTAATATTCTTATAGCAAATATATTATGTTAAATGTCAGGGTAACTACTAAATGAATTCATAAAATAAGGGAATTAACGTGAGGGAGAGGAAGAACTAGGTACAGGAGGACCAGAAACAGTCCCGACAGAAGTGAAGAAGGCAGTAATGGCTGTTCGCTTGCCTTTCCTTTTGTCCACCAGGTGTGCAAGCCTCAATGCGCCGACGTTCGCGACAATAGAACTGTTCCGTAGTTCTCACCAAGCGGGTTACTGGGATATTTGTCTCCAAACCAACGTTTGATGCCTCGCCATTTGAGATCTGGATGTGTATTTGCAAAGTCATATATCTCCTTGCGTTCTTTTTCTATCCACCCTTGGTGTTTAGATGAACCACTAGCTGGCATATTGAATCAGCTCGGCAGTTGGGAGGTGGTGCAGTATTGTGTGCCGCGGTGTTTTTGGTATAGCTTGTTCGTGCGAGTATTTCTTATCGATAAGCCATCTTATTTGGGCTAGATTGTTCATAAATTGCCCAACCAGGTACTCTTGTTATAAGAATATTCTTATATCGAGAGTATACTGTAATCACATACCCGGGGAGGCCGGTGTCAATGCGGCCTGCTGAAGAATATTAATCATGCATTCCCGGGGAGGCCGCTATTCCTCTGCAGTCCAGCCTCCCCAAGAATTATATGGCTTCCCGGGTAGGTCAGCCTATTCGCGAATCAGCCAGATCCCCAGGCAGGTCAGAACGGATCCCAAATGAGATTAGAGTAAAAGAGGGTCGTCTGCGGTCCCTATTGCTCCTTCTCAAGTCCTCTTCCCGCTTCCTGGTCGCCCCTATGCTGAAGCTAGCATATTGCCGGTAGTCTCGTGCCCTGGTACATACCATAGTAGACGCTTAAGTACTTAGGTATATCAATGAAGCGTCGAGTTGTCGGAGATAAACAAGTAAAGTACCGTACATGTAAGTTCCGTTTAAAGACTAGTCTCTCGAAGGGCGGAACCAGACTAGCGGGTCGAGGGATTTTCGTTGTCTGATAAGTCAACATCAACATTGGTGGAATGCACATTGGACTCCGTATTCATAGCTATATTGAATGGCGCTTGAAATGGGGCATCTGAGGGGCACATTACGGCAGCCAGTTACCAAACTCCCTCTTTCGCAGCCTCACTCCCACAATACGACATTTCACCCAATTCCGACTTCACTGCATCAGATCCAGTATTGCCTTCAGTACACAACAAAGCAGGCAAACACCACAAACATGCCTCAACTTGGTGCCCTGTCCTTCCGCAATGAGGTACGCAACAGTAGCGACTGGTTTGCCACAATCACCCCGTTCCCCAAAGCCCATTTGGCTGGGCGGCGGCAGGAACTTGTCACAAGGGTTCTTACTCTGATTGACAACGATGGCGATGGGATTCTGGATTTTGTTACGGAGACTGGGCTTGAGCCACCGCGGACTGGTACGGGCGTGGTGGTCATTACTACGGGTGAGTCATTGCGTTCCCCACTTAAACACAACATACTTCTCCCAAACATGCATAGGGCTGAGCAACGGTGGCATACTCCAGGGCATTCAAAGTACACGCGGCCTTCGCTGACATCGAGTGTTCCGCCGATATCTTCAGAGCCTATAAAACCACTGCCTCCTGCGACTACTTCCCACGATGAATCGAGTCCGTTCCCGACAGCTACAAGCGTTATACTCACCTTCATTCCCTTTCCCCCTCCCTCTCCCCCTGTCCCTACTCTGTCTCCTACAGATGAACCTGGCTCAACCCCAACAACCTTCGTGACTATCACAATCACCTCCAGCCCCACGAGCGCACTGCCTAATCCAACACCGACCGCAGCCCCTGGGCCACTCTCTCCGGCGGGTAGCAAGACCTCCATGGGCATCGGCATCGGCGTAGCGGTCGGTGCCGCTATCATAGCTTTTAGTGCGGTGTATTGCTGCTGTGGAAAGGAGAAGTTATTGGCAAAATTTGGGAAGAAGAAGAAGAGGAAAGACAAAGGGAAGGGAAGGGCAATTCCCCCGGGACAATCTGAGGAGGACGGGCTTCGTGGTGGTGGCGGTGGGAGAACCGTTAATGCTTCGACTGTCCAGGAGCATGAGGGCTTGGGCATGGAGAGATACCGCACTCCCGAGGGACAGCAAGGGCTAGGAATATGCTTCTCAGGCGTGGATTCGCCAATGCTTTCGCAGCAGCAGACGGTGGGTGCAGGGCTTGGATACTCACCTGCGATGTCTGCTGGACAAATTTCAAAGTCAGGCACGTACTCAGAAGCATATATATCTACACCAACCGTCGGTTTTCAACAGCGTGTATCAATGCCGACATCCAACGCGCCCCTTCTTGGCCATCATAACTCTCCCTACTCTCGTACATCACTAGAAACCACGCGCATGAGCAATAACCACAGTCCATACCCTCGTGCCATGAGCCCCCAAACGCAAGTTATCCGTGCCACAACATCCCGGCAACCGCGTTGGACGTCGTTCAATGGTACGGGAGAGGGGGATGGGACTGGGCTTGGGCGTCCTCCTGTCGCAACCGGCGAGGAACCTGAAAGTGTAGTTATGAGCAGTGTTTGTGAAAATGAAAGGGGCATAGCTAGCTCCCAGGCAAGAGTACCTCACGGCATGATTGAAAAGGAAAGGGGGGAGTGGGAAAGCGAACGGTTTTCGGATAGAGATAGAGATGCAGCAGCGAGCGGTGCTAGCCGAGGGAGTAGCAAAATGTTGGACCCCGTCAGGTATTATAACGGGGTACCCAGTGCATTCACTACCAGTACTCCTAGTGGGGATGGTGGGTCGCACTATCCATCAGATATTACGGAACTTGCCCCCATTTATACCCTTGCAGGGTTTGTCCCAATGCCAGCTTCTTCTCCGAGTATTGCCCGGCAGGGATCTTCCCGCTCGAATACACCTCTCAGTCAGCCCCAGGCAGCTTCTCGGAAACAGTCAGCTACATTCCGCCCATTCTCATATCGAGCGGATAGCCCGGTTCACTTCCACGCCCCTTCTGAACCAGCACTCATCCCTGGCGCAGAACGCAGGCCAAGCTCGGTTACCTTGACACTTGTGCCACCTTTCACCAAGTCCTACCCGAATATCCCCGCTTCTAATACCACCACGACAGCCGGCACGAATGGTATGGGGATGGGACCAGGACAAGGGCGGATCTCAGTTGATAGCGCAAGCTGGTCTAGCTCACCTCACCCCTCCAATTCCCGCGGCGGCTCCGCCGCTCCATCCATCGAGCCGGGACCCTCAGCCCGTACTCTTCGCGGGCAAGGGGGCCACTTGGCTACGGAACAAGTAACAGCTGGTGTCCCTTCTCCATTGGATGGTTTAATTCGTGCGCACATACCAAGGGGAAGTACCTATGATGAGGGCTATGATGCTGAGTCTTTGTCACTGCCACAATCGCCAAAGAGGAGGGCGGTACAGGAGTGGATTCAGAGCTCGCCGAGTGCCTGGGGGGATCCAGAAATTGGAAGTGTGGCTTGTGGGGGGACGGAGATGGAGTTTGGGGGGGCGGAGGAGGAGGAAGGGGGGGAGCAGGAGGGGAAGCTGGGGGTAAGGAGTTGGAGAGCGGCAGAGACGTTGGTGGAGGGCGATAGTGTCAGTAGGGTGGGGGCTAAAGGTAATTTTTAGGGATGTGAGTGGGGAAGGTGTAGATGGCGGTGAAGTAGGAGAAGGTATCTACGTAGGTTGTGGGTGACAGATTTAGACTTTATTTTGAGCTATCTCCTGCTTTAATTTAGTCTCTTGATGGGTGTAGGTGTGCATGGAGCGTTACATTAACTTGAGATTTGTTTGCATAGTGGAAGGCTTCTCGAGAGGATTTTTAGCGGAAATAATAATAACCTAGTGTGATGAATTAGGTCTGTTGATCCGACTTAAGGGATCAGAGTTACAAGAATGAAATTCGTGCAATTAGCTGAGAATCACATGGTTTTCCTCCTGATGAGGTGGCTTTTGGTACATACATACTTGCTCTACCAAGCACGGAACCGAACCCATTGTCGTCCAACAGGACAGCTTCGTATATTCATTACGTTATACTCCGTGTATAACCATAATACTCTCACATGGCGGTACAACCAGTGTAGATAGATACTCATTTCAGCCCATACCCAGCGCCCTCGGGGTTCTAGGACATACTCGACAATATTTCCGTCGCATGATCTTGGGTCGAAATCGACGTATAGACTTAAAAGGAAAAAAATTTAAAAAAAAATAAAAACTCGACAAGATTTTGTCAGGGACAGAATATGTCCAAAAAGAAATACATACATACATACCCTGTCAGGTTTGTTTTTTGGTTTTCCCGTAATTTTTAACTAACGTACCGTACCCGTATGTTGTTCCGGGATCAAGGATTTTTCAAATACAGATGGATTGCCTAGATGATAAACTACTAATGAATATTAATACTCCTCCTCATCCTTCTCCTCATCCTCACCGTCATCATCATCGTTATCATTATCCCCCCAGAAAAGGGGGAATATGTGTGGTGTGTGGTTGGTAGGTTATTTAGTTGGGTAGGTAGGGTATTTGCTCCTTTGGAGGATATTTGAGGGTGGGTGGGTTGGTGGGCTGTTTGGTTATAATGCATGTATGTATGTATGTATGTATGTACCTGGTTGGTTATGGGGATGTGATGTAGTCGGTCAGTTCCAGATCTCGTAGTAACTAATGAAAGCATAGCCGTGGGAGGGGGTAGACTAAAAAGTAATTGAAGTTTGAGATGGTAGTTATATTACTTCAATAAGATATACTGTACACCTACCAACTTAAGTAACCGACTAGGAACTAGTACTAGACTAATAGTAAGTAGGAAGTGGACCACTACCAAACCGGAATATAATCAGGGTAATGTAGTAGTTATCTATCACATTTCTGTACCCACAGTGTATAGACTTTGCACCCAAGAATAAAAGAGTACACAATACTTGCGGTAGATAAAAATCTATAAATACCCCTTTTTGTGAGTCGAACGAGATCTTTAATTAGTCTGGAGTAGGTAGGTATTTGTGTGCGTATTTCAGCGCTGTTTTAGTGACCCCCCCCCATCTAACTTAGTTTGCATTTGCCATGGGTACATATAATTCCCATGTTATATATGGTGTAGCTCAACAAATAATCATTAGCTCTACCAGTAATATATGGCGCGGGCGGGGGGCAGCTAATATCTAGTTTGGCAATGACTCTGACTACGACATTGGGAATGTCAGGGCAACATCACACATATGTAGAGTCTACACTAGATAAGCCATGAGTAGAACACTCAATTGCACTTCTGTAATCTGGTTGGGAATTGATTGCGTACATATGTACCATATATATATAAGCTCCGTCTTTAGGAACAGAGGTGTGAGAAGGAGATGGAGAAGGAGAAGGAGGTTTTAAACAACTAGGTATGGGATATCCATGGCTTTGTGTGAGCAACCTTAATGGGCAGCAACTTAGGTACTAAAGGTATTTGGGGAGTCGCACGATATAGCCTAGCTAGCTAGCTGGTCATGAGAGTAAGTGTACACGTAAGTATATTCATTTACTTTATACCAGCTAGTAATAGATTAACTGGTACAGTTAGTGGACATAAGTCTGGTAAAACAGGGAAACCACAGCCAAAATAGCTAAAAGCGCCCTTCGTTAGACACCTGCATAATTGAACTCATCTTGAGAATTTGCGGTCGGCTTTTTGGATAGAGTTTTGTAACGCCCCTCCAGCTGCTCTGGTGATTTTTTGAAAGTCCTGGGAGACCGAAACGTTCGGAAAAAGCGCTATTCCCCATACAAGTTTAGTGCTATTCTATTTCTGCGATTTTGGAAATGGCTTCAGTTCTACATACAGAGCACTGTGCCTCACCAGGACATTTTAGCTGGCTGCAAAAATCAGAGAAGTTTACAATTTAGTTAATGCTTACATCTACAATTTTTTCATATGATTTCCTGCCAAACCTGGTTTTTAATATTTTTCGCACAATGGCCACTTTTGGTGTGATTTCTGCATTTTATCAAGACTTATGTCCACTCTCTGTAGGTAAATTAACTAGTCAGAATACCCTCTGAAGATATATTAGTAATTTATCCTACTAGGTATCCCAAAACAATATCATTTGCATATACTCAATCGCATCAGATAATATAATCAATTATTTGTATTATGACTATCTACTCGACCGCAAAACATCCATATCAGGCTAGTACTCCCGAGGAAATGCTCAGATTGGGAATATCAGGGTAATGGGCAAGATTGTATGGGAGAGGTCGTATATCAGGGTAATAAACCCAAGTAGGTATAATACCACAATGCCATTTGAATTAATAGTAACATACAAAAAGCTCACGTAGGCACTTAATACACGGGGGGGTAGGGTAAGGTATAAAGATACCTTTTTTATTAGGAGTTATTACTACTGGGGTACATTTCACCACTATACCGAAATAAGAGACAAAATTTTTTTAATTTCACATAACTCCTACTCCCTTGATTCTCCGTAATTAACAAAAGACCGTCATCCCTCCGCTTTCCCTGTAATCGCCCTCCTTACAATTCTTCCTCACGCCTCCCCTCGTCCGCAACCTTCTCAACATATGGCTCCAAGATCCTCTTCAAATCTTCCACATCCACCTCCGTACCATCCTCCTGTGCCTTCCACACCTTCTCTTGCGATTGCAACAACCCCTCCTCTACCCCGCTACTGCCATGATGCCTACAGGGCGGAATGAGCACATGATTTGGTACCTGCACTACCCCGTCCTTCGCAATTCCATCTGAAATAATAATACTATTATACCCATTGACTCTGAAACTCAAGAACCGCTCATATCGAGTGATGTCAACAGACAACTCCTCATCCTTGAGCAGGGTTGGAAGTTGCAAATGAGTATAACCTGGACGTAGACCTGCTGGATCATCCATTTCATTCTCTTCGCCAACCTCCTTGTGGTCTTGATCGTGCTTGCAATCAAGTGCGTCAGAGTAAAGAGATTTACCAGAGACGATGTGGTATTTCAGAATTGCCTTCAAGTAGTCTTTCCCATGATCGGAGAAGAGGAAAGCACTAGCCCTCCACCCCAATTTTTCCCAGTCCATATTGGAGGGAGCGAAAACAGTAAGGCCATGACCAAAGAGGCTGGGCAAATCGTGCATAAGGCCTGTGCGGTAGAGCGCGCCGGTGGTGGTAGAGAACTCAGTGGGGAGGAGTTTCAATATATCGGCTATGGATGGTGGAGGGAGAAGGACGGCTGAGATGCCATGTATGACTCCATTTTTCGCAAGCTTGAAGCATTATTAGCAAAATTAAGCAATATTTGTTTGGCAATGTGGGGAACGAACCACATCGGTCAGTAATATATCCGCAAAGAAATTGACACTAGGGCCATGCACTTGATCCAAGCCAAGTCTCAACCTTTGGTGCATTCCCTTACCCAAATGGTCTTCTTGGAGCCTACTGATAATTGTATTGTGATGGATCAAATCCTCACGCACATGGGTCCCGACGACCGAGTGGTAATTGAGAATTTTGCTCAGCAAATCCTTGTCGATGCCATGTTCCGGAATAATACCATACTTAAACAATGACTTGAAAGCGTTGTTTGAAGGTACAAAAATTGTGACATTTTGGTGGGAGTCTCTGAGTAGATTGTAGAACATTGTATCTTTTTTGGCAAGGGAGGCAAATATAGATGTTTGAGGACAAGAATTTACCAAGTCCCAGAGGGTAGAATTGGAATGGTAATGGCCATCATGATGCGGCATAGGGATAGAGTGATACGAGTGGTGACCGGAAAGACCGTCGTGGCCGTGGTCACCGTGCGGTTGAGAATGGGGATATTTGTCATGGTCATTGTAAAAGCCATGATGGCGGAGGGTGTCGTGGAGTGATTGGCGGTGGTGAGACGATTCATGATGCCCATGATGGTGCCTGTGGTGATGGTCTCCATCATGGTGGTGATGGTCTCCATCATGGTCTCCATCGTAGTCGTGATAGTCAATATCGACAATATCATCCCAATAACCATGTTTTGGGTGTTTTCCATGGCCCCCATCATGATGGTGATGGTGATGATGATGGTCGCCATGATGATCATGACCCCCACGATGATCCTTATTTCCTCTCCCCTTCTCCATATCCCCAAACCATTCACCATCGTTATCCCTGACACTACTCCCCGCCCACTCCCCCGTAGCAAAAGTTTCCCACGGTGACTGGGCCTCCTCCTTATTTTTCCCTATACCGACCTTAGCATCTTCGAAGGCTTTGGTGAGTGGATTCACCTCCCCAGTCGACTCTTTGCCATTGTCTCCAATTTGTGTATCCTTGGCCTGATCTAGGACAATCTGGTACGCAACCTTCGGGTCGGGAATAATGAATCCCGCGACTACCGGGACGAGGACAGTGAGTAAGGACAAGCGCATAGTTGTAAATCGATGGGGAAATCAATGGAAAGAAGTTGTGCGCTGTTGAAATGAGGAGGAGTAGATTATGTAGTTTCCTGAGTGTGGGTATGGTCGGCTCAACGTGGGTTTAGAGTTCAGACTTGATGAGTTCATAGCATTACAGATGGTGGTGGCGTTGGGATGTTCAGCTTTTGGATGATGATGAGTCTGCCAGCCAAAGTAGAGTCCACCGCATCATTTTGTGTCATAGGACAGTCCGAGCCGTTTAGAACGCCAGCCACAGGCCCGGAAAACCCGCTCAGCCGCGGCTCGGGTATCGATTTTTCTAGCTTAGACCTAAAGACGGCGTCATGAGGCCCAGCGAACCAGCCTCGAGTTGCCCAAATATTGTAAAGCTGTCGAATGCGTAGATTCTTTGCTGTCACTCGGTAAGCTGAGGTCATTATGATGGAAGGGAAGCCAATCAGTAAGTCTTCTCATCCATCTCTATAGATGTAAAGGTCATTACATACCTGACTAGTGAGCTCCTAAGGAACCTGGTGAACGCCAGATACCTGGAATTAAGACGAAATTGGCCAAGGTTGGGTATACGGCATGAAACTTATTAATTCTCATAGCTTCGAATTATTTGGGCTACCTACATAGGTTAAGCCAAACTTCGGATAAGTATCGACTGTCCCTTAATGCACTATTAGGTTCTTGGAAAATCTAGAAGTACTTCAGGATTATACAGCCACTTATTCGTGTAGGAAGTACTCTCGGGCAAATGCAAGGCCGAACGGAAGGTCGATTCATGGGCAAGAAAGGCAACTTTGAATTATGCGAGTAGGAACTGGGGTGCCCGGAAGGGCAAGTTTGAATTTTGGATCGAAGGATACAAGGAGCGAGATCCAGCGTGGAATAAGAGAAGGATAGGACAGTAGAACCATAGCATTAAGACTATAGCGATCTCTACATAGCCCTGACGAATACATTTATCTCTTTCTCTCTCTCAAGATTCCTCCGCTCGTAACCTCGTAATCTTACAATTCGAGCCTCGTAGAATTTAATATTTGTGGAGATATACTCTACTTTAAGGTGTAATAGTTAATGGCTATTACCTACCTACTTTCTATAGGAGCATCTAATACTTTCCTTCAAACCAAAGATTCCTTTGTGTCAGGCAAAATGCGGAAATATCAATGCTGACATAGTATCTCCTTCGAGCAATTGCGTAGTTCTGGGGTTCAACCCCAAATCACGGTGATGAATCCAGCCTACATAATCCTCAGTGATGCATTGCAGTTCTTTGTAAGGGAAGGAAGGTTGCAAACCCAACCCTATTTTCTATTTAAGTATGTAATTGACTACATAATTACCAAATTTCAAAATAAAAAAAATAGAGGAGGAAAATCAAATCCGCTCATTGTGGGTTATTCAAACCAATGGCTGATTAACAATCTCAAATATAAAATGTCCTACCATACGTCTAATTGACCTAACTGTCTCATGGATAGATCAGGGCTTACTAGTACTTGTATACTGGAAATATAATATTGCAAACGTGTATGATTCATGATTATTAACTACTATATATATATCTAGAAACGAAAGCTAAGCAAAATCGGCTCTGCAGTTGTGGTAGTATTAAATCAAGGCAGAGGTGAACCCAAAATTGATAACTAATGACAAGAAAAGACTAGATCTAAGTATACATGAGTTTCAGTGGCATCTCCCTGCAAGGCAATCACCAAATATCCTACAAAATCTTAGCGTGTCTGACTGAACCGTACTCTTCCGTGTATATGTTCCAGGACAGGCTATACCGGTATGAACCAGGCTATACCGGTATGGGCTGGATTCCGCAAATGCCCAGGCCGCTGCGAGATTAAGGGTTTCCGCACTTGCCAATAATCTTGATTGCAATATTAATAATCCCGTAGTTCTATCAGTATAATACTCAACGTGTCTTCCCTCTTTTAACCCAAGTCTTGGTGATGGCGCAGTTGGTGGTCGACTCATGGAGTTGACTACACCTTCTTGTGTTCGAATAGACGCGGGTTCGAATCCCGGAGTGATCCAAAGGGCCGTTCCACGATAAGCTGGTGGCAGCACACAAAAGGTGCTGAGGGAAATATGCTCACTATTAGCCATTACCTCTACTCGCAGGGCAGGTAGCAGGGAATGGCTAATTTGTTGCTGCTTTTTTGGACTGGATTTATTTTTATTCTTATTTTCTATTTCCTTAGAGAGGTGCTTGCTGTATAGACAACGACGCATACTCTAACTAATTATAAGAAATAGGCCAAGATGATACCGTACTCCATCCACACAGCATATCTCTATGATTAATACCATGGTCTTGGGCTCCATAGATTCAACTGCTGCTTATCTCATAGTTCTCATAGTTTATACAGCCGGGATATGAACTTTGGAATGAACGCCTTGTTCTTTTGAGTCGACACGAGCTCGGGGCTCATAATAATGGGAAACGAGTGATTTTGGGGGCTTGATGTATTCGATGTTATCGCGCATGTTCATGATGCTTTACTACATGTAAGAAAGAATAAGCCTATGCTACCATTAATGAAAAGTATCATAGAATAATCGCATTGAGCAAGCGGAGGATGGAGGATTGAGTATTTCTTATGTATATCTTATGTATGTAGGAACTACTCTCACGTGTGGCGATATCACGGGGAATGCAGGAACCCAGAATAGGATAATTGGGACATGCGGGTGGAAACCGGGATCCCTAATCAGGGCAATTGGAATAAGGTCGGAAGGGATAAAAGAGCTGGAATTCGCACGGTAATTAGAAAAACAGGACAGTAGAACCATAGCATTCAGACTATAGCGATCTCTACATAGCCCTGACGAATATATCTATCTCTCTCAAGATTCCTGCACTCGTAACCTTGTATTCTTACAATGTATAAAACAATAGACTCGATTCTGCCTTCATACGTACACATATGCCATACCAGAACTGCCCTGCAATCCTGCAACTGCCCCAGGCCATACTGGTATGGCCTGAATCCCGGAATGGCCCTGAACATATATATCGCAATATAGGCGGGACTAGACTCAAAAAATAGGATGCACCTGTAACGTAGTCAGTAAGTTCAAGCCGTCCGCCGCTATTCTCAGTAGTCTTATTCCGCAACCAGGTAAGCGTTCCCCCCCCCTATTAGTATCAGGCTATTCGTCAATGGGACCGGGGTGTGACTACCCCATGGAGTAATTTTCAACGTCAGGAGAGGTACTAAGTATATATCATTCAAACTCTCAGCTGAGCCCCAGTACCAGGCCCCCCACAACTCCAAATTTACTTGAATCCATGAACATGCTTAATTCGCCGTAACATTGTCTCTGCCAGAGTATCCCTTACTATCCCTAAATCGGCCTAAATCTCTAATTGGAACTTCCATATTACAATGAACTTAAGCCGGAAAGAAACCTAACGCAGAGTAATTATCAAGCAAATTTCTAGATATTTACTACACAAGAGATGTTCTGGACCGTTCGTGGACGTCGCCCGCGGGCGGCCTACTTCCCATGTCCCTCACGGGCACATAAGAACACCAACCGCCCCCAAAATTTTATCTGTATGGTATTTGTACTTGGAGATCTCTCCAGTTTAGGAATGCTCGAGCTAAGACAGACAGCAAATGCCTATATTGCAATTGCAAAGCCACAGCCAGAACCCCCACCAACATCTTGCTAGTAGGACTACTCCTTAAGAGTCTGTCATCTTCTGTAATTGAACTCTATCGCACTCACAGTGATAGTATTTTGCCCGCCTTATCAATATCCTACAAATGACCGACAGTGAACTTCAGAATCGAGACAAACATCCCAGATACCCCGGAATCGAGCAACTACAGTTGCCTTGGCAAGGCTTCAACCCCCACGCAGGTAGCAATCTCTGTACTTGTCGCTGTTAAAGCTCGCTATAATTCTCTATTTATTAATACTGCTATAAGAAGGTCGATGAAATGGGCTATGGGAATCTCATAGAATTTATCACTCACCCAAATTGGGCTTGCAGATGTACTCGTTGGCCATAGATTGCAATACTTACGGATATAATTACTGGTATTAATATATTTAATATTGATAACACCGACTTAGCTATCTACTTATGTACCCGCGAGAAGCATAGCAAGTAGGCCCCGCAAACAGATACATCAATGTTTCAGGAACCTTATGGCAAAGCTTGTATATGGAAGGGAGTTTGTATTTATTGGTTTCTTAATCTGAGTTTAAATCTTGCAGTGTCAGTATGTATGGCAGTTTATTTATGTTGGGAACCGCTAGGACAAAACGTTAGACTAGCCATGTATAATTAGTCTGATATACATGTCTGCCTAATACCTCATTAGGAACTCTCCTCATGCAACTGGCATCCCAGATAAGTTTATGGCATATATCGCTAGTGTAGCAAGCTGAGGAGCCGCCCGAGGGCTTCTGAACCGAGCATCTAGGGATCCACACCAAGGTGTACGGAGTACTCTAATGAGAGGTTTTTATGTCACAAACAAAAAAAATAAGGGTAGCCTTTCAAACAATGTGGGTCTAGGTTAAAATTGACTATTTCTGGTAGTTTCCGAGCAAAAGCAAATTGGTAGATTGGGTAGGTCGAAGTTACGAACACTCTGAGCCTATGACAAGTCAGCCACCCTCCATGCTAAGTCTAGATGCGAGGCTCAATCCATACAACCGTATACGTAGCACCAATACTTGAAACGACCATTTTTAGCGAGATCTTATCCGAGGCTTAGTATGTTGTCCCCAACTTCCTACTTATAAGCTTAAGTACTAATTTCAGCGGTAAGTAGATGGTAAGTTACCTACATTGCGTGCGTGCTCTATGAGCCTTGCCCCTTAGTGGTCATCATCATAAACTATGTACATATATACGGTATATGTATATGGAATATCAACTCCGGAGCTCACAAGCAATAATGCTGGTTTTATAAACAGAGCTACGAATTATAGACTAGCAAATCGCAGTTAAATTACCTTGATCCATTCTTATGGCCAATCGACAAGGTGGAGGCGGCTGGAATCACACGGCAAGTCTTGACGTCAGTTTGCCTGAGTCCTAAATCATATGCTTCGTTGAAGTCAGGAAAGGACGAACACAACCAGCAGTGCGCAATGCATGGAGGTGATTGAGGTATGCTCGCAATGATTGGCTCCTGAATAATATGGATGAACCCCTGTGAGGCTCCGCAGATCGTGACTTCCCCCTCCCAATCTATCTACAAATATCTCTGCACATGTCAAGAAATCAGAGATCAATTTTGTGAATAATTGAATTTATACTACTGTCGACTCCAGCGGCTGGAGTTTTCCATAATTCAACTTAAACTACACTTGTTTGTATCCCTGGCTTCCATCTTCTAGCCGCAAACTATACAATCATCGATCAAAAAATACAACTAACACCGTGCCAATTCCCTCTATCTACCTTCCAAATCCAACGCCCAGCTATGGCGGATATGGTCGGTCTCTCGCTGTCTATTGTCCAAGTGTGTGGGACAATAGCGGGATATGCCAAAGGCGTTTACGATGCCCCAGAAAGCTGTCAGAAGATCTAAGCTGAAATGGATATTGTCACGGCGCTCATGCAATCACTCCATTCAAAAGGGGCAGAGCGGGAGGCAGAGGCATGGGCTGAATGCACAAAGCTACTGATGGCACCAGAAGGTCCGTTGACTTGTCTTCATAAATTGTTGCAGGAAGTGGACTTGAAGGTCAAGCCAGCCGGACTTCCTAACCCCTGCCCAGCACCGGGATCCGATTCCGGGTCTTCAACTGCCAGTTGGGTTGCTCATGGTAGTTGGTTAAACCGCATGAAGGGAAAGTGGAAAACGCCAAAACCCGCAGTTGCTATGTCGCAAAATATCCCCCACAGGGCACTGTGGCCACTCACGGAGGTGGAGGTGAATGAGTTACTTGTAAAAGTGGAGCGATACAAATCTTGGATCCAACTAGCACTCTCTAACGATAACATGTAAGTGTATACTTCTTCCCAAAACATATATTCTTAATGTATTGGCATCCTACTTGCGAGCAACCCTCTTTGGTAGGTTTGCTAACGTATTTGCTAATATGTGATACATAGGGAACTTTCTCGGGTAATTTACGGCAAAGTGAACACCGTCGAAAGCGAGGTAAAGAAGAACAACGTGCTGGCCCAGGCAATGAATGAGAAAGTTGAAGTCGTGGGTGCGGATCTGAAAGCCGTGAAAAAGGCTCAGTATTCGTAAAAAGTCGAAAAATTGCTTGGATGGGTGACACCTTTGACATTCGGAAAGACACAGCAGGATATTTTCGCTCGAATGCAAAATGGAACTGGTCAGTGGTTCACAGAGCACGATTCCTACAAGGACTGGCGTGCCGGAAAAAGGGACACTTTGTTCTGCCCTGGAGATCGTAAGTCAACTCTGAAGGAAAAAAAAAATACAACTCAGAAACTGATTGGGATATTTTCTGGTTACAGCTGGTGTCGGAAAGAGTGTCATAGCGTATGCAACCTTTCCCCATACCTCCGAGGTAAATTAGGAGAATAGATTTTCTGATTTCCCCTGTAATCTATAGTTCTATGGTCATCAATTCACTTGAGGCATCATCAGAGACAGAAGACGTGGGAGTGGGATATTTGTACTGCAACTACAAGGAACAAGCAGCGCTAACTTTACCGAACCTCCTTGGTAGCCTGCTTTCTCAGTTGGCATTACACCCAAGAATCGGTACAGCTGTGGTGGCAAACATTGAGGAGCTGTACGAAAAACATGCCCTCCAGCAGACGAGGCCGACGGTTCAGGAAATCACAACTCTTCTACAGGGCCACGTTGCCTCATTGTCACACTTCTATATTGTGGTCGATGCACTTGATGAATGCAGCAGCGTTGGCAGCCAGTTAATAATCGAATTCAAAGGTCTTTGTGCCCATGGGAAAGTCAATATACTTGCCACATCACGAGACATCGGGTATATACGAGACTGGTTCCGACAAGATGGCGAACCCCTTGAGATCCGGGCTCAAGAACCTGATGTGGAGAGGTATCTGACGGAGCAGTTATCTATTTTGGAAAAGTCACGTCCAGATTTGGTGCTTTCCACTTCTGTTAAGGAGATTATCAAACTGATCTCACAGAAGACAGATGAGATGTAAATAAGACCTCCAGGGGTTCTGATTTTCCACTAGGGCGATGGATTGTGATGATTATGTTGCTGTCCACTCGAGTGCTTGAACGGACTGTTTTACTTTCGTGGACTGAAGAGTCTGAGCATTTTTTTGTTGAGTTTTACCAGACTATAGCGTCCATTTCGCTTTCTTTGCGCAGTGTGCAGATAAACTTGGGGATTCCGGGTGCCTCATCATGGTCCCCCGAGTGGGACCGCATAGGAGTAGGGTTTTTTTTTTAAAAAAAAGGGGGGGGGTTCATTTTAGATCTACACTAACACCGGTACCCCGAATATAGGTTTTTGCTCGCAAAACTCCACATGGATTCAGTGTCGGCGAAGCATTCCATACGATAAATGAAAGATACGGTAGAAAGCTTACCAACGGGGCTTGAGCAGACATACGAAGCTGCTATGGCTAGGCTTTCAGAACAACAGGCAGACAGCTCACAATTAGGGAATCTTGTGCTCACCTGGATAACCACTGCCTTTCGACCACTATCTGTTGCTGAGCTTCGACATGCACTTGCGACTAGCAGCAATCCTGAACTCACTTCACCTGCACTGGATGGAATCATCGATTCGAAGAGGTTGGCTTTGGCGTGTTGCAGCCTGGTTAGGCATTCGCTTACTACATTATTCAGCACAAGAGTACTTTGATAAAAATCACACGAGATACTTCCCTGAGATTTTTTTTTTTAAATACTCAGTAGGATACTTCCCTGAAGCCCACAGGACACTTGTGGCCACATCGCTATCATATCTATCTTTTGACATCTTAGTGACACATCCACGAACACAACCCGGAAGTTCCTCTGAGGGCACTCTAGAACCTCCTGATCGACTACTGGATTTTGCCGTCCAGTGTCGCAGTCCACCAGCGCTAGCGGCAGTGAAGTTACTAGACCTCTACCCAGATGTTGGTCAAAATTGACTTAAGGCTAATGCACAGACACCATTGTCAGGGCTTTTGAACACAGCCGGGGTATAAATTCCTACTCAATGTTAATGCCCCGAATAACGATGCCATTGACAGCAAAGGTCGAACAATAACGCATCTAGCAGTGGAAACTGGGAACTATGCTCTCCTTGAGGGGCTGGTCGAGACAGTTGATGGATTTGCCCCTAATGCCGGAGAAGGAAGTGAATCTGGCACGCTCCTCCATATCGTGGTGTGCATACATCATTTTTCTTTTGTTAATCGGTATTATGCAAATTGCTCTATTTTCCTGAGACTGCCCGAGTTTGATGGCATCAATCTCGGATTAAAAGACCTCAGTGGCAGGACGCCTTTATCCTATGCGGCTGGCAAGGGGCATGATGACATAGTTAAGCTCTTCTTGGAAAGAAAGGATATAGACCCAGTCTCGAAGGACAATACGGGGCGGACCCCGCTAGATTGGGCCCGCATTGAGGGACATACAGAGGTGACACAATTGCTGGCTAAATACCAAATCTATGGCCCGGATTCATGGATGTTGGAGGATTAGAATGATACTAGATGTGAGTGAGCTGAGAACGTAATTAGAATTATTTCTTCCTGTTTGATGTGCAATTTTGAGCTTGAGCGTTGGGATTTGGAAAGATCGACAGGGAAATGGGGAAATGGGGTTAATCTTTTTTTTTTAAATACTAAGGCCCTCGTTTATCTCATTACCCTCTAAGTACCTAGGAAACAACGAATTCCGGATTTATTTATATTTATCAGTACATTCGTCATTTCTCGCTATTCAAATCCCCCCGGTTGGGGTTGGACATCACACCGGCGCCAAGACCCGAGAGTTACCCTCAAGCCACATGGACAATTCCGTGTGAACGTGCTATCCCTATATCATCAAGCAAAATACTTTCAGCGATTATATGACATGTAAGTGATCTACCTGTATAGTTATATGCCATAAGCCCTTCACAATCATAGGATCATTTAGTTCACCTTTACTGCCAAAACTTGGTCTCTTTATCAAAATATAATTAAAACTCACTACACACCCCTAGAATCACCTGTAATTCCTCTGAGCTACTAAAGATTAATAAAAAATCCTTCAAACCTTATATACTAATATTTCATTCAGGTTTACCAGGGTAGTTTCAAGTATCGATATCAATCCTCCTCCTTTCTTGGTATATCAGAAAC
>Ga0307511_10001624_pt1 | contig 23770 bp, 33 predicted proteins | sample 13_EM_MG_FD_200266 | JGI IMG/M metagenome (GOLD analysis project Ga0307511, IMG submission 200266) | Populus trichocarpa ectomycorrhiza microbial communities from riparian zone in the Pacific Northwest, United States - 13_EM | ecosystem: Host-associated > Plants > Roots > Unclassified | place... | reverse complement strand
CCCTCATGAATAAGACTCTTGCGGCCCGGACGGAGGATCTGTGATCTTACTCACGGGTTTTTACGGTATATCTAATCGTCTGTCCATCAAAAGCACAAAGTCATGCGCTCCATCCAACAATCCACCCCTTTTGAAACTAGGCCAATTCTGCCTTCCTCCCGTGTGGGTCTGCCAAGTACATAGCTTCCCATGATATTTTCTTCTGTTGTCTGCGGTCGCGGTACAGCTCTGCCCCGCTTTTCGTAAACCCCGCTGGCTGTATGTCTTACACAAGGTGTCTTACGCACGGTCTTGAACTCATATTATGTAAGTAGGGGGGGTAACTTTCGCGGGGTATGTTGTTTAATTTGTACTGCATAGGAAATAAGGATATTAATTTTTTTATATAGGTCCCAGACTAGGTACCCCGTAAAATGCTCTAGAACGTTGTTCAACATTTCACCCTCCCTCGGTCGCCTCCAACATATTCGTTGTATTTGCTAGGTATACAATCCACCAATTCAGAACAATTCTTAATCCAGTACTCTTTGTCCGTATCCATCCCCTGAAACACTCCAGTTGCCTCACTTCTCTGCTTAAATGCCCCATCAATTGCCACTACTGGGCTGTCGTGAGGACACCCTCACGATTGTTATCTTGCTTCGGTCAGGACAACTTTATCCTTCCCTACTGCAATCTGGTCCACCACAAAGAAATCCTGTACTCTGCCCGTATCCTTTGAAATAATCTCTTTCTCCCTACCCAAACGTATCTAGCGTCCTATCTTCTGCATAGCATCGATTATTGGGCTAATGGTACAAAGAACCAAGCCATTGTCATTGACCCCTTGAAATCCAGATTTCCCTCTGTAGGGTAGGGCCATAAACACTCTCCTTTATGGCATCGTCCCTTCAGCACTACTATTTCAGTCTGCGAAGACCTCTTCGGCAGAAACGGCCTGGAATTGAGCGATTCTTCTCCGCCTCTTGAATAGCAATAAGAAGTTTTCCATTCCATCCTCCGGTTTACTGCAGTTGTAGTAAAAGCAGGGCTTGTTAGGTTCTTAAAACTTGCATGATAAAACCCCGGAAGAACACTTTGTCTAGCTTGAGCCAACAGCTTTCAAGCCATTGTACCATGAGAGAGGAGAATCAATAGAAAAGCTTGCTCGGAGTGAGAGGGTTGCCTTAAGCTCCTCCTTTACAATAGCAAGCAAAATCTCGCCCTTCAACGTTGACAATGGCAATTGTAGCGTTTGCTTGAACGCTTGCTCTGTATTATTCTTCGAATCCTTGACCTTGTCCTCGAGCTCGTTCTTTGAATCTTTGATAGTACAGCCCCTCCTCTAGCTTGCTAATCTTCTCCATTTAGTTGGCAAGAGAGTTACCACCTGTGACTTTGCCTCCTGATAGTACGACGACTGACATTCAAAAACGACATCTCTAAATCAGAGCCTTGCTAACCAATCAATAATTAAAATAACTGGTATCCATATATCCAAGGAATCACAAGAACTCACCAACAGAAATAGTTTGCTCGTTAACCGGCACCGGGAACTGACCTGCCGGGCTGTGCAGATCTTGAGGGTTGCTTGTGTATGGAGTCTCTCTCTCTAACTACTAGCTATTTCGTAGTTCTTTCGAGAGTATTCCATAAACACGATACATGAGTAAACGTTGGTTGCAAAGGGGGTAGAGTCTTTCTCCCTTGGTTATTCCGACGTTTTGAAAACCTGGGTGGTCAAACCATTGGTTGATGCCTGGAGGGGATGTTTGGCAATTGGGAACCAGTCACATGCTTCTCTCCTGCCTGTCACAAGGTGGAGTCTAAAGCATACCTTATGCACTGCGCAGACTAATGCACTGCCACTGGTTCCCAGTCCCAGTCCAGATCGGGCCTGTAGAACGTTCTCCTGTCTACGTCAAAATTTTGCGGGGCGGTACAGAAATTACTATTATGTTCCACGTTTCATAGAATACCCAGTCCCCCGCCTGCATACACCGGCTTCTTTTTTTTTTCTTTTCTCGTTTTCCCCAACCTCCGTTCGTACCGTTAATATTGCCCCCCCCAAGCTGCGGGCCCTCTCTGTCTGTCCAGAAAGTCCTCGTAGTTTGGTTAGAGTCGGCCACCACCCATAGAACCCCACCCGATCCCTTGGAATCCGAAAAAATCTTCTCTGCAGCTGCCACTCCCTCCCGCAAATCAGCAGCAAACGCTAAGGCAGCTCTAGAAAATCTCATTCGTAAGGGACCCTGCCCACTCTGCCCATTTATATAAATCCATCCCCACTTGCCCACCCCCTCCCCATCTTCGTCTCGTCTCTTCTCTACACACTCCCAAACTCTCTGAGCAAGCCAACTCAACAAACCCCCTTCGCGAGCAGATATCCAAATCAGCAACATAGTCCAATAGTGAACTTTAATTGAGTTTATGTTGCTGTCCTTGAATTCCCCGCGTTCTCGTATACTAGTCAAGATACGGTCCATAAGAAGGAATTCTCAGCCCAATAAGTTATCGGCCATCAGTTGAACGCCAGTAACAACAGCCTCCAGCTCTACAACTAGATACTGCTGTGTCACAGTTCATGCTGTTATTATACAGGCATCACTAGTATTTCACTTCTCAGCTATCTGCTTCCCTCGATCCCCTTTCGACTTTTAAGTTCACGAGAATTTTTCAACCGCAATTATGGCAACCATCAACATTAGGCGAGACATTACGGATCCCTTTTACCGTTACAAGATGGAGAGGCTTCAATCGAAGATTGAAGGAAAGGGCAATGGTATCAAGAGTGTCATTGTTAACCTCTCCAGTGTGGCGCAGTCTCTCAGCCGTTCCCCACAATGTGAGATGCCTCGGCGTACATCCAGTTGGTCTTCAAAGCTGACGTGATATAATATAGATGTTGTCAAATTCTTCGGTTTTGAGTTGGGTGCACAAGTTACTGCTAATCCATCGGACGACCGCTACATTATTAATGGCGCCCACGAGGCTTCCAAGCTTCAGGACTATTTGGATACATTCATTGTCAAATTTGTTCTTTGCGAGGAATGCAAAAATCCAGAGACCGACCTGAAGATTACCAAGGACGGCCACATTATCCGTGATTGCAAGGCTTGTGGGCAACGCACAAATGTCGATCTTCGCCACAAACTTTCCGGGTATATCCTCAAGAACCCACCTGGAAAGGAGTCTGGTGATTCCAAGAAGGGAAGCAAAAAGAGTAAGAGCAAGAGCAAGAAGAGCGAAGACAAGGCTGAGAAGGATGCCGAGAACGGTTCCGGGGGAAACTCTGACGAGGACAAGAACGGCGTCACTCCAGATGCCGAGATTGACGGCGATGCATCTGACGATGAACTCACCCGCCGTATCCAGCAAGAGGCTAAGGAGCTTCCCAAAGCATCACAGGACGGTGCTAAGGACGACGGCTGGGCTATTGACATGAGCCAGGACGCTATCGACCGCCGTGCTCAGGCTTTGGCCGACAGTCTCAGTCGTGTTGTCGTTGCTGGTGATGATGAGGAAGAGGAAGAGGAGGCTGGTGACAATCCATATGAAAAGCTCGGTGCCTGGATTGAAGAGGAGAAGAAGTCCAAGGGCAGCGTCGATGATGTTGAGATTTATAAGAAATGTGTTGAGTTGGGTATTGAGAAGAAGCATAAAACCCTTCAGGTCTTGGCTCAAACTCTCTTTGATGAGATGATCGTCAAGCAAATCCCAACCAGAGCGGCACTCCTGAAGAAGGTATGTGTGATGTGTTTACCATATTGTGGCTGATAGGGCTGAAGCTAATTTATCATGCAGCTCATCACTTCCGAGCGACACCAGAGGGCTTTCCTTGGTGGCACTGAGCGCTTCATTGGCAAGGACCACCCCGAGCTGATTAAATCAGTGCCAACTGTTCTCATGACTTACTACAATGAGGATATTATCACTGAGGACGTAGTCACAAAGTGGGGATCTAAGGCTTCGAAGAAGTACGTTGACACCGCAACTAGCAAGAAGGTTCGGAAGGCCGCGGAGCCATTCTTGACCTGGCTTGCGGAGGCGGAGTCTGAGGAGGAGGAGGAGGAGGATGACGAGTAGATTTGGTCTGATCGTCTTTTTGTCCTAGGGGTGAGGCATTTGATGGGGCTTTCTTTCTTTTGCAGATTGGAACGTGTGTTTGCAGAGTTGCTTGCTTCCATTAGATTGAAGCGGTAGGGGTTAGGGAATGACTGACTTTATGATCTTGTCGATAGGTCCACGGTCTTTTAAGTAATGTGTTCAATCATGCTCGTAATGTTACATCTCACAAGCCACGTATTGTGCACCCTTCTTTAGTCCTTCGAAGCCTCTTCATATAAATATACAAAATCTGTCAATCTCTGTATTATACATTTCAAGTTGAGGAGCGTTAAAAGACCCACGCCCACGCCCAACGCCCACGCCTAATGAATGCCACACGGGGGAATGTAGTTGATATAAAGAGGAATGGGAAAAGAAAAGAGAAGAGAGAGGATTATTTTAAGAATCTAGGACCTTTCCTCCAACATTAATAGTAAGTAAGTAGAAGATTATTTCAATACCAACATATCCCCAATTTACCAATTCACCAAATCAGCCCTTTACCAAAGTGTTTCTGAAACTGCTCCGCCACATCAGAAGTCTGATGGGAATCACCATCAACAATCTGATGGCAATCGCTCTGTGCCTGTTTATCTAGTGCTTCGGGCATCCTATATTGACCCCAACCAACCTCAATTAGCTTTTTGGGGTTTTTTTTTCTCCTCCAACCACTCTTAGAGGATATCTAATGGGGGCAGCGTAGGTAGAGGGGGGCTCACCACTTCTCAAAAGACTCAACCCTCTTCTCATGGGCCGGATGCGTACTCAAAAACTGTGGTGGGCTACTCGTCTCTGCGGCGCTCATCCTCTGCCAGAGCCTCGGTGCCTCCTTGGGGTTATAGCATGCCTGGGCAAGCATCATCAACCCGATATAGTCCGCCTCTGCCTCCTGCTTGCGGCTCTGCGGCCGGAGGTAGACTAGGTCCATGAGGATCCGGCCGAAACCCCCGCCGCCGTCACCACCGCCAACCCCTAGAATCAGGGAGGCGGCCCACAGTGCAGCGATGACTAAGAACATTTGTGACATGCGCTCAGCGGCATGGTGCGCAATTGTGTGCGAGATTTCGTGGGAGAGGACAGTGGCTAGGCCGTCGTCGTTGGCGGCGATGGGGAGAATGCCGCTGTTGGTGTGGGGACGAAACGAGGTTAGCTAGTGTAGATGAATGGGTGGGGTAGAGATGTGGAGGTAATGGGGGTAAGGATGGGGGAGGGTACCTAAACACGAAAACCTTCCCCCCCGGAATCACAAATGCATTCTTCTGTCTATCATCCTTAATCACATAAACCTCCCAATTCAAATCCTCCATCCCTATATCCCCCTCCCACCCCACACCACCAATTAGCCCTTTCACTCACCCCGGATACGTACAAGGGGGGGGGGGGGGTGCAAAACTTACCAGAAACCCTAATCAGCCTATCCATGACCCTCTTCACTGTCCTCGTATACGGATGATTCGCCGGTAATATCCTCCCCCTAAACTCCTCCATCGTGCTCGCGTATAGAGCCTTCGCGGTCTGCGCCTCGTATGCGGGGCTAAAGACATTAAACCTCCTTCTTCCCGAGACAGGTACGGTCTCGATGTTGCTGATGTAAAACACCCCTAGTCCGCCAGTGGAGAGGAACACGATTATTCGGAACCGCAGGGAGTGCTGCCAGAGGTGTAGGAGCGTCCGGGAGCGTGACTGGAACCGGTGGTAGGTGTATTGCGGGCCCCGGCCGCCAGCAGGGCACCGCGGGGGTGGGGTGGTGGTGATGGTGCGGGTTTGTTGGGGGATGGGTGGGGGGAGAGTGGGGTGGTGGAGGTGGGGGAGGATGGGGCGGTGGAGGATAGATGAAAGGGGGGTTGCAATGGGGCGGTGGAGGATAGGGAGCCGGGGAAGGGCCATGGTGGTGGTGCGCAGGGTGCCTGCCGTGCCCATGAATGGGCGGAGGGTGCGGGCAAACATGCTGCCGGTGGGATAGTGGGGTACTTTTGCGGGGAATGTTCTGGAGCAGATGATGGCTATGTTATGCTATGCTACGGAGGGTGGGAAAGTAGATACCACCTGCTCCGGTGCTGCGGATGTTGATATTGATATTGCACGATATTGACGTTGCGGCTGCTTGTGCACTGGCATGAACGGAACCCCACGCACAACTAAAATCATCGGTCGGCGTAACTGAGTTGCCGGTGGATCGCTTGCGCTTCTCCGCGGTTGTGCATAGCCGCTAATCTATTCTGAATAGCCGCAAGTTCGATATTTACAATGCTTTTCTATTCTCCAACATCGTAATAAACTTGAATAACATGGGATATCGAACATCTAGAGGTCTGGCTTCTCGAGCTCCTCCTTGACAGCCTTAATAACCTCCGCATGGACCCTTGCGGGTGTAGCAATTATGCCTTTATTCGCCTTCAGTGTCTTTCCGGTGCCGAAATCTAATGGCTTCCCGTACCCATCGGTAACCACTCCACCGGCTTCCTCTACGATGATTGATCCGGCAACGTGATCCTATAGAATAGTTAAAATCCCACCTATCAACGCTGTGTGCAAGGGGCACTACTTACCCAAATCTTCTCTTCATAAGTACTACTAGACGGCAACCTCAAGTAAAGATCCCCATCGCCCCTGGCAATACTCGCATACTTTGCTTGAGAATCCATTCTGACACTGGGCTTTTTAATGCCAAGCTTGGCAGCAATATTCGCCTGCTTGTCATGCCTGCTATGGCTTGACTCAACACTCTCACAGAACGATCCTTCAGATGAACTGGAAATAAGGTTCATATGGATTGGCTTTGCTGGGGTTGTAGATGTAGGGTCGGAGGGCCGCTCAGTGGCACCTTGCCCGCGCTCAGCGGAGAGCAGGATACCCTTGGCACCATCTGGCTTGGAGAGGTCAACGGGGAGGTTGGGGCAGGCCATTGCCCCCACTTGGACTTGTGCATCGACCGTGAGGCCTAGAGCCACGGCGTATTGGCCGCCACGGAGGAATCCGAGAGTTCCATCAACAGGGTCAAGAGCCCAGACCCCTGTGTAGGATTCCAACGTTAGTAATTAGTGATTTTCGATCATAAAATATAAAACCACAGCTTCAGGCGTCGATGGCGGGGGGTGGGGGGGGGGTCAGGTTGCAGGTAAGCACATTTTGTCTCGGAAGCCCGAAATGTGTAACAGGGGGGGTGTCACATACTCCCTGTCCTCCCACCACCGTGGTTCCCCCTATCAATCAAATCCATCATGTCCACCTCATCCCTAATCGTCCCGACCTCCGCGTCTGGCACCAGCCCCTCATCCAAAACTTCCTTGATATGACCCCACAACAAATTCCTCTTGTCGTCTTCCTTCCTTAAAATCTCCGAGTCCTCCTCACCCACAATGAGGTCATCAGGGAATGCATGTCTCAGTGTAGCGATCACTAACGCTTGTCCGCCCAAGTCCGCCACTACACGTATTGTAAACCCCACAAATTAGAAAATGTGCTGTTAGGCTGGTGAACAGGTAGGAAAATCGTGGCAATTGCCTGTAAAATGAGAACGACTTCTCGGAGAGGAGCTAGATAGATGGTGGGGGCAGAAGTGAGGAAAGGGGAACGAGATGGGGATGGACGTGCAAGTTACAGGAGACTTGTCCTCCTTGATTGTGGTGCCCTTGACTTGCAAATTGTAGATTTTATCCGTCAGCAGAGAGGCCCTCTGGACGGCCAATTCGGCAATCCGCCGCTCGCGTGCGTAGGGAGCAGTCGACATTGCTGCTCTGTTGATGCCGAGGAAGGTTGCAGCGGGTGAGAGGTATCGTAAGGCGAATATCGACGACGACGGGGAGGAGGAGGAGGAGGAGGAGGCTAGGTAGGGAATATTCCGAACCGGAAATGAAGCACGAATGATCAAGAGAGACAGAATGGCAATTGCTCCGGAAAGGACTAAGAACAATCTGGGGAAGGTAAGCCCGCTGGCTTTTGGTGGAGAATCCCGGCGGTTCGCGCTATGCTCGCGAGGGGTAGTGGCAGGATAGATATATACTTAGTGGCGGGTTAGTGGGATATGGATGTTATGGGAGTGTGTCTGATATTTTTTACAAAGCAGCCCCAGAGCATGGGAGTGAAGCACATGGTTGCTAAGTTCTTTCGGGTGATGTTTGAGTGAAGCAGCCGTTGAGTAGAGTATATGATATACGGTATGGCAGCAGATCTTTCTGCTTTCCCCTCCCCCGCGCTGGGGGTAAAATGGGCTGATGATCTTTTTCCTGGAGTACATAGTTTAACCTGCACCAGCGCCTGACACGTAAGAGCCTCATTGTGGCGGGCCGCTGCATCCAGTCTTCCGCGCTTCTATTGGACTCAGTGAATATGGATTATTAGCACAGAACATGCAAAATATTCCGGCTTGCTGATGCTAGTCCTTTACAGCAGGAACTAAGGGGTATGCGTCGGGATATGGTGGTCATGGGGTAAGTATTAATGAATGAACATGAGAGAATAGTAGCAGAAGTGATCAGATTTCTCCGGGCAAATGACCTGCCAACCATAGGGAATATTAGTGCAACTATAAAAAGGTTAGTATTCCAGATATTGGAAATAGTTGAACCTATTGTTAGTCGCCACACAACCCACTATGAAATTATGAAAACATGACTACAATGGATACGGAACGAGATGATATGTCTTGTTCCGTTAGTTAGACATAATTCAATTCCTTTTATGCCGGTATCAATGGAACCCTTCTAAGACGGCTTGCGGCACGTTACCCTGAACTCCTCTGTAGTAGTATCATCTTTAGTTTTAATGGAGATCGACTTGTATTATCCCCGTACGAGGTGGAAAATGAAGAACCCTCATTCGTTATCCCAATAAATCTTCGTTTCTCATTTCCCAGTGTATACATGCGGTATAAAAGAGTACTTGTCCCATGCCTTATAGAAAGCACCCAACACTTTGCCTATAGTGCCAAAGTTTCAGGTTTCATGTGACCCAGCAAATCCGTTTTTTGTTCGTCTTCATCCTTCCCTCATACACTGATCTACATACATATACAAGTGACTACCTACAATGGCGGTAATAGTCCGAAAAGCATGAATTCAGAAGAAAAAATGGTTGTCCCATCCCTAAGCCATCCCTAAGCCGTCCCAAAATTAAGTATCCATGAGCAAGGGACCATGTGCGCACATCTTCATTGCACAGCACGCAGTCAAATAGAATCGTGAAAATAAACAAATAAAATATGTACAATAATAATCTGCAACAATGACGGTGTTGCTGTATATCAAAACAACCCCCTCAAGGTATGGACCTAAACATCCCGTGAAACACCTCGCCAAAAAGATAACGAAACAAAATAAAACAGCTTGAATAAGCCCCACCGCTCCCTCTCCGAATAGTTGAAAAGGTTGCCAACACGAACAAAGCAGATAGTATACCGACAGGGTTATTAAGAATGCAGTTTGCAAAGTAGGTTAAAATTTTGAATAAAAGGAAGAAAAAAACAATACGATTGTGAAGCAAACCTTTTAATCCTCTTCCATCAAAGACTCTTCTGTATCACGCCATTCGCGAGCCTGGATAGAAAGACGCTTCACGCCAGCAACCCTGCCAGCCCAAAGGGACTCGCAAGCCGTCCTGCAAAAACATTATCAGTGTGTGTGCAAGACAATGCAGAGGTTGAGCCTTACCTAAAAGTGACTGCACGTTGACACGAAATAACCCCAATAGTTTGGAGAATAGCTTTCCGAGAATCCCTCGCGAAAACCGCAGGGTGGTTGATCCATTCCAGAGCTGCCTCAAGTTCTGCATCAAGAGCAGCAACAGTAGCCGGGTCTATCCCAGTTGCAGGAGTAAAATTCGGTTCCAATGGTGGTGTTGGGGTTACGACCCGACTTCCGGAGCCCTCAAGTGCAGTACCTGGCTGAGCTGAGGGCGGTATAGGGGGGAGCCCACCTTTCCCAAGCCCACGCAGAATTGTCCGAGTTTCCATTAGTAAGGTCTGCGCGCTTTCATGCTGTCCTCTCGATACTAGAGTCAAAGCACGAGTGAGCATATCTGAAGTCAAGAGTTCCATTCGGCGTTGTACGACTGATGGGTGTGAAGGAATCGGTGGTGATGGGGGTCGCCCTTGGGTTTTCTTAGCAGGGGTGGCAGGTAGCATCGTTATTGCCAAAAGGTGCGGTCTTGATAGCTGTGACAGCGACCCCTCCGTTTGGATATCCCCCCATGTAAGGTCAGCTTGAATCAGCGGAACTTCTTCCACACTAACTACTCGCTGTTCATCCTGCTCCATCACTCCTCCTAATGCTTCTAAACCCGAAACTATCGAATCCCATGCATCTTGAGGTGTAGCATCTGAGGAATTATCAGGAGTAACCACAAGCTGAACCAGTATATCTAAATTTTCATCAGCATGTTTTGCTCATACCATGATACTCGTTTACAAACCTTTCTTATCTCCAAATCGAAGATCTCCTAATGATGCTTCAGCCTCCCTCCCCGATGCCCGTTTGGAGATATGCAACGCTCCGCTGATCTTCACAAATCCAGCGGGGGAACCCTCAGGTAGTTTAAGTTTCAGTTTAGCATTTTGGTGAGACAAAGACTGAAGTGAGCCGACACATCCTGCCATACACTCCCGAAGCATCATCCAATCTTTCACATATGTATATGTTGCCTTCGTGCGTGTTGAGAGCTCTATCATAGTGTCGGGTTTATGTGTGAGCCCCAGCCCAAATGAGTGAATTGTAATCCTGTCAAACGTTAGAAATTACCCGCGCACCTTTACACAAAGAAGATTGCTTACTTTGCAGCCTCAGCTCTTGAGACTACGAAGTCCACTACCTCGGTATCCGAGGTTGACGAATCGCTAATCAACAGGATAGAGGCAATGGGGTTCGTAGATTTGCGTTGCATGAGCAGGTCCATCGCCACATTGGCACCCTCGACTACATCAGCACGCAAACTTTTCATCCCCACAGGCCGAATTGACTGTATAATCTTTGACCACCCACTCCATGTCTTCCCCGTCATACTTACAAGTGGAACCCCGCCTCCACTGGAACCAAAAGTGACTAATCCCATCCTGTCTCTTTCACCAAGGCAATGGATCATGAATTTGAGCGTATCGCGCAGTAAATTGATCTTCAGGCCTTGCATGGATGAGGACACTGGGATAACCACCACGATGTCCAAGGGGATATGATGATTGGATGGGATAGGGGGCTTAGGGAAGCTCCTAGCGGAAGTCGAGTACTCAGTCGGGGCTGTTACAGCAGACCTGGAACCACCGTAAGATGATGTTACCGAAGATACCCGCCTCGTGGTTTTGGTGGCTCGGTAGTCATCGTCTTCGGCATCTGAATTAGGATATTGCAATCGAACCGGTGTAGTCTCAACTGAGTGAAGATCTAACAATGCCCGATGCCACTGTCCTAACTGGGTATGGTTGGGAAATGATAAGTGAAATTGAGGAAGCTCGGCCACCGACAAACTCAGGGTAAGGATGTGGTCATCTATAACATTAGCATCAAGCAGGGCTCCAACGCCTGAACTGTGGAGAGATGCCTACCAGTACTGCTTGAGTCATGTACCTTCTTCAGATGCTTTTTAATAAGAATCGACCCCTTCAATGTGCACTTGACAGCCTTTTGCCGCTGTTGACCATTGCTCCACTGGGGATTTTGAAGTGAGGCTTTCTTCTCTTTGACACAAATGAGCATCTCCGAGAAAAGATAACACTCCAGCTCTTGCCATGATTGACAGTCCTTTCCAACTTTGATTGTGCCATGTAGTCGAAGTTTTCCAAATCTAGAAGTGGAATATAAGTTTGAAGTGTCGTTGCAAGGTCCATTCGGGGGCTTACTTGTTAAAATCAAGTCCGTGCCAATTGTCAACCCGTACAGAAAGATCTTCCATAATCTGATCCAAAACCTCATGATTCTCACCCTCCTGTTTCTCAAAAGGATTGAATTGATTCCGGCCGGATGGACTTGGTGGTGTCTCATATGGAGAGGGTATTGGAGGTATAGGATGCATTGGGGGAGGTGGTGGCGGCGCCATAGGAGGTGGTGGAAGTTCGTCAGTAAAGGCCTGCCACTTCCGCTCGGCAACTTCCACAGTCACAAGGCAGGTGAGACTCTGTTGCCCTTTGGATCTTGTTAACGTTGGAAATTCACTCTTAACAACCACGATCGGTGGGGGGATAGGGTTGGCGGGTAGTGAGCGTGGGCCCAAGTCTGTCTCCATACTATGCACATCGTAATCGTGCCGTCGAACTGGTCCTTGGCCGCCTTGTGGCTCAGAGAAATCACCAGCAGATGCTCCGCTCAGACTACGCCAATGTCCTGGGGGCTCCCGTGTTTCACTGCGAACTTCGCTCCGCACTTCACTGCGTACATCGCTGCGGCTGTCACGGTTATCCCGAATTTCACGGGCTGCCTCACGATCACGCTCGCGGTCCCGGTGAAGGCTCGAGGTGCGACTACCTTGACGGCTCCGAGCCGTAGGCGCTGTCTGACTATCCCATCTCGAGTTAATTGTTGCATCCCGTTCCCGCTCCCGCTCCCTCTCCCTCTCCTTCTCCCTCTCCCTCTCCCTCTCTCGCGCCCGTTCTCTTTCACGTTCTCTCTCCCTCTCTCTCTCTCTCTCCCTCTCCCTTTCCCTTTCCCTCTCTCTCTCTCTTTCTCGGTCTCTCGTATCTCGGCCTTCAGCCACAGAAACCGACCGCACAATGCTGCTCAGTTTCTCTAATCACGGCTCTATTAGACTCCCCAACTCCAGATGAAGCTGCCAAGGTCCAAACTTACCAATGTCTAATACATTCCCCCCACGACTACTATCAAGTCCTAATGGGGCATTACACTCGGGGCATGTCTGCGAATCGACTTCCTTGATATACTCGTAAAAACAGGCTTCGTGGGAGACATGGCCACAAGAGAATTGCAGAACGCGTTCACCCCTCAGTGTATGCTCCAGAGGCTCCTCGCACACTGCACATTGATTGCCAATAAAAGTGCGGTCACGGCGGTTCAGGGCTCGGTCCATATCCAGCATTCCAGCCATGCTATTTATATTCGGCTTCCGATCTGCGGCAGAATATGGGCGCAGTGTGGACACTGATGATGCTGTCCCCGATGATGGGGCAACTGATGGCGTACGATTGTAGTTATTATGAAGATGGCTATCGCTGGCAAGATGATGAAGGCTAGGCCTTTGGGGTTGATATGGAGCTTGTTCGTCTATGATTGAACTAGATGATGTGCTAGGGGGTGCGAATGAATCCCCAGTGCGATTCTTGCTACGCTTCCCAAATAAACCGATGCGACGCCAGTTGGAACTCTCTTCCTTGGGGTTGTTTTTTGCTGAACGATAGGTCGTCATGGACAGTGATCGAGGTACAACTTTCGCTGCTGTGGGAAAAGGGTTGTAGTTTTGAGGGTAGGTGAAAGGATATGAAACGACGTAAACAGAGGGGAGAGTGGGTGAAAGGATGAGGGATAAATTCAAATTGAGGAATTGAAGAATGCAAGGCTCCGGGTGGGTTTTGGTTTTCGTTCATCAACAAGTGACAAGGCCAGTATAAGCGGTATAAGGAGGGTGCCCAGCAATGAGGATATTGGAGCGATCTGACCGCTGACGGACCAGGTAAATAGACGGGGATTGAGCAAAACGCTAGATGCCAGTGAGGTGGGGAGGAAGTGCGCCACTAGGCAGCGAGCGAGTCCGTAAATCGAAGCCTAGGCATTGACGGAGGAGATGACCAGATGAGATCGGTCTGGGAGTCGATAATGCTGGTGAATAGTTGAAAAAGATCACGGAAAGATGCATTATACAGTGTTGTACAGTAGGCACCATGTACTGTACCTAGGTACCTAACATGTGTGAAGTACATAGCACTTTGAGCACTGCAGCTTGAAACGCCGCGCGCTCTACATACAGCCTCTGGCCTGGGGCTTCCCGTCAGATGTCAAGAATTGAAGCGTACCGGTACTAGGTACCTAGTGCATCGCTCGTTTAATCCCTGGTTGACCGTGAGTAGAGCATGCTGATGTCGGTAACTACTCCATATGTGCCTAGAAGTCTTCTAAAGCAAGACGGTAACACAAAAGCTGAGAAACCAGCAGTCTTGTAGCGTGCAAGTAAAGCGAGATTAGGAAACCTATCGATGCATCAGTCTTGACTCCATATGACATGCCTCAATGCGGGCCGTTGGCTTACCTACAGGTATTTACTGTACATCAAGAGCCGAGTATGTTGCCAAGTGCAAAACAAGAGATGTCTCTGTTGGTTTGGACTCCATTGGCGGTTGATATGCATTGTGTCAAGCAGCATGACGGTACAGTACATGTAGGTACCGGTACATAGAGCGCCCTCTTTGAGTTTCAGGGCGGCGGTCACAGCTCCCTCGGACCCGCCTGAAAAGGTACGAAGTGTTCGTTTGAATTTTGACTTGTTTAAATTTCTTCGTTGTACTGTACATATCCGTATCGCTTCCACCTATTCTGTTTTGGGCTACTCCTGAAGGGCCCATAAGCAATATAGTGACGAAAGTGCCTAGAGGCGAAGGTTAGTCTGGTAGTAGTCCGGTTAGGCGAAGGCCAATTTCTTGCTAGGTATTTGGTCCTGTTCTTTGAGGCAAGGGGCTAGGTGAGCCAGCGTTATTCCCGCCCATTATTCAGAGTTCAGGGCAAGGACAAGGACACAGCTATGATTGTAATGGAATAGTTCAGTAAAGTTACACATTCAGCACAGTACTGGAAGGTACCGGTACGGTACTCTACAGCCGCCTGTACCTACTCAAACCCAATACTTTTCGCAGCCCCACCTTCGACGGCCAGATTGATTGTGTTAAATATTACAGGATGTGCCACTGAAGATCTGTGCCGGGTGTTAAACCAAGATGTTGCCTCACAGAGTATAGTTCGGTTCCACTCAGGAGTTGCCTGTAATTTGCAGGCGCTCGGGACAGCTAACCATATCAACCCAGAGCGATACTTACCGGACCCGGACCCCATGAAAATAGGCAGGTACGAGGGCCTTGATGGAGTCCCACGTTTTCATGCTGCCCACGTGCCTACTAGCCAAATTGTTCCTAGCCTCGAATCTGAATGCAAGCAGAGCGGAGCGGAGTGCACATGCAGCTTGCAGAGGTTTAGTGAACCAGACTACATACATATGTAAGTAGTGTTTCGTCCGCTTGAACCTTTCCGTTTTTGCATCATATTACTGTAGATCTAGACGAAACCAGAAAAAAATCCGTCTTATGGGGCTATAAGCAGGTAAATTAGCGAGATAGACCCTAAACCTGTGACAAGCTTTGTGATATTTCGGACGCAGTCTCGCACCACCCATTTGGTCCCGCTGGATTCAGCCATTGTGCGATTGCGCAAGGGTATCGACTGCCGACCATGGCAATTGCCCAATGAAGTGCCTATCGCGGCGGAGGTGGGGGGGTTAGGGCGGGAATGAAGTTAGTAGAGAATATAATGCCCGAGGCATAAAAAGTGGTCGGGCTGAGTCCTTAGCATGAATAGTGCAAGGTATAGGTACATTTGGTGCTCAAACCTCTATGCAGGGCTAAATAAGCGGAAGAGTTCGAGACGTGGGAGAAGAGAAGTAGAAAAGAAGAAGTCATAACGGCAGCCGTTTCCCTTTAGCGTGGCGCATGCAGTCATCGTTCGGCCCATGATCTGGGACTGCAATTGGAAGAACAGAATGTTTCTCCCAGGCCCATTAGCTTTGATGACCCAAGATCCAACCGGGGAGAGCGTACCAATAGCATATCTCAGATCCTCACATGTACCTACTAGGTTGAGTAAACATCCCCGATAGGTTCTTTGAGGGTTGCATGTGAGAATGGAGTGCCTACTTAGGCCGAGGCAATGCTTAGTGCTCAAGATATGCGAATCCATTTTTTGCAGAGGCTCATGACCATATTCAAATATCTTCCAATCTTGTATATTTGTGTTTCTATCAATCTTGGTAGAGCTCGCAGGGTGCCTAGTCGTTGAATCGGTCATTTAATCCAGTAGTTTGCTTGTATCCAGACTTACTAAGTAGGGTGATGTATAACCCAAATGTAGGATTAATATATAGTCTGCTTGCAGAATTGTAGAAGTTTTAAGTCCTACGTAGCCATATCAGGGTAACAGAGGGGTCAGTATTGCTTGGCGGAGGTGAAGTTTCTCCGAACAGGGAGGTACGAATTTCCAGATGAAGAGCCAAGATGCCGGTCATTACATAAGCTCCAAGACCCACTCAACAACTTGCCTTCAACATTTTTTGCCCTAATATAGCGTATCTAAAGTCCCCGCGACGCCCTCAACTCCCATAACTTGTCAATCCCATTCACAAAATGCTCTCTCGGACCTTTCGAGTCGCTCGTTTGGCAGCGCCGCTGAGGGCCTCGGCTCTTGCCAATGCTCGTCGCACAGTGACCTCAGATGCTGCTTCATCAGCTATCAAGGACAGCATTCCTCAGGTTCGTCCGTAGTTGACAGCCTATATGCATTGGATCATGATTTGACGTTTTTTGGCTTATAGGAGGATGACAAGCCATTCACTATTAGGCTTTCCGACGAAAGCTTCGAGACTTATAATCTTGATACCCCTCCTCTGGAGTACGAAGTCACGAAGGCGGGTCTCAAGAAGATATATCGGGACATGGTTTGTGTGAGGTATCTATAACCATGGTGACCCAATTCGGGATTTGTTCGAGAGCTAATTGATGTTTTTTCCGTAGGCGCATGGAGATGGCAGCTGATCAGCTGTATAAAGAAAAGAAAATCCGCGGTTTCTGTCATTTGTCCATCGGTCAAGAGGCTGTGGCTGTTGGAATTGAGCATGCCCTTACCCTGGAGGATCAAGTTATCACAGCATACCGATGCCATGGCTTTGCTTACATGCGAGGAGGTACTATCAGGAGTATCATTGCTGAACTGCTTGGAAGGAAGGACGGAATTGCGTACGGAAAGGGTGGCTCAATGCACATGTTCACCAAGGGATTCTTCGGTGGTAATGGTATTGTCGGTGCACAGGTTCCTGTCGGAGCTGGTATTGGGTTCGCCATGAAATACATGGAGCGTCCCAACACCACCATTGCGCTTTATGGAGATGGTGCTTCCAACCAGGGTCAGGTGTTTGAAGCTTATAACATGGCGAAACTCTGGGACCTTCCAGTAATTTTCGCTTGTGAGAGTAAGTTAAAGGCTTTGGGAAGCACTTGCGCCTGAGCTAACTAGGGTGCAGACAACCAGTATGGAATGGTGAAGAGCCTCCCCCCAGCCCGCTTGCATCCATATTGACACGGGCATCAGGGTACATCTGCAGCTAGGAGTAGTGCCATGACAGATTACTACAAGCGAGGTCATTACATTCCCGGATTGAGGGTCAACGGAATGGATGTCCTCGCAGTCAAGCAAGCTAGCGCCTTCGCGAAGGAGTACACAGTAAGCGGCAAGGGGCCTTTGGTGCTCGAATTTGTAACCTACCGTTATGGTGGCCACAGGTACGACTTTCTTTAAGGGCGCTTAAATCGAGTACTAATCGCAATTCAATTTCAGCATGAGTGATCCAGGGACCACTTACCGCGTAAGTTATTGCCCTTTGAGACAGTCTCTTTCGCTGTGCTTACATTACCGCAGACTAGGGAGGAGGTGCTCTTTATGAGGAGTACCAATGACCCTATTGAAGGGTTGAAGAAGAAGATCTTAAACGACTGGGGCATTGTTACAGAGGAGGAGATCAAGGGTATTGAGAAAGAATGCAGGGAGATGGTTGACGAGGAAGTAGCACATGCGGAAGCGAGCCCTGAGCCAGATAGCACTGCGCAAACTCTATTCAAGGACATTTTTGTATGGGATAATCACACCCTTTTCTTATCAGATAATACTTGTCTGACTTCGACTAGGTACCTGGATCGGAACCAGCTTGGATGAGAGGAAGAACACTCGAGGAGACGTAAGTTTTGGTTCTCCCTACTTACTCTGCTCGGGGTACTAAACTTTGAACAGACACTACTACTAGACAGCGAAGGGAAATTCGATGAAGCAATAATAGATTTTTTTTTGTACAGTTATTCGGGTGGGCTTTTCCCCAGATTGTGTGCGTTCGTCGGGGGCGCTTTAATATGGATGAGTATCGCGACACAATCAAATTTGCTAAATTGAGCTACTGAATTGAACGTATCCAAAAGGTGTTTCTTTTACAGATGCATTCATTTATTCCCCCAATCGCATACGCTACACAATTTATGAACTTTTGCAATTGTTCTTTTTTATTTATGTAGGGATGAGGCTCTGTATGAATATCTGAGGTTTACTAGTACGAAATTCTATGCCAAGTAAATTTATTTGTACTGAGAACCAGCTCTAACCTCCCACTCCACACTACCCCTCCTATATCAAACAATATTCGCGTGCAGCCATTATGTCACTTCAAATACCATCCGCGTCTTCAAGTAGTCTCTTTAAGCAGGGCTACTCAACGTAATGAACCTCAAGCAAGTTTCAAATTGCAGACATTGCTAACGGAACTCGTACAGGCACCAGAGTGAAGATGGAGCTGTCATCAGGAACATCGACGCATGTCGAACAATTGCCCAAACAGTCCAGACGTCCTTAGGTCCTTACGGCCGGAACAAGATTGTCATAAATCACCTTCAGAAGATGATTCTCACGAACGATGCAGCAACTATCCTCCGTGAGCTAGAAGTTGTACACCCAGCTGCAAAATTGGTGGTGATGGCAAGTCAACAGCAGGAAGCTGAGGTGGGCAGATACTACCATTTCAAGTCGGCAAAGGAGGCTAATGGCGAACGTAGATGGGAGATGGCACCAATATCGTCATCATATTGGCCGGAGAAATGCTCAAGATGGCTGAAGGACTACTTCGCCTTGGACTACACCCTTCAGAAATTGTGACTGGTTACGAAAAGGCACAAGACTTTGCCCTCAAGGCTTTGGAAGGTGAGGGAGGGACTATGTGCACAACCTTGGAAGGGTACTGACACTACGTCACAGAGCTCGCAATTGACAAGGTGCAAGACATCAACTCCAAGGCTGAACTCACAAAAGCGCTTCGAACAGTTATTGCCTCAAAACAATCCGGAAATGAAGATCTTCTAGCCCCACTTGTTGCTGAAGCGGTCCTGGCAGTCATGCCTAAGAATCCAGTCAACTTCAATGTCGACAACGTACGTGTTGTCAAAGTTATGGGGGGTGGGCTAAGTGACAGCCGAGTAGTTAGGGGGATGGTTTTCCCGAGGGAGCCAGAAGGTATGTAAAAATCCCCGGCAATGTAAGCAAAGGCACTGCTCACTCAAAATCTAGGTTCCGTTAAATCTGCGAAGAAGGCAAAGGTCGGTGTCTTTGCCTGCCCAATTGATATCAGTCAAACAGAGACAAAAGGGACAGTCTTACTCCATAACGCTAAGGAGATGCTTGATTTCACGAAAGGAGAGGAGACACAACTGGAGCAGGTAATCAAGGAGATTCATGACTCTGGAATAAGGGTGATTGTTGCAGGAGGTGTGGTTGGTGAGCTTGCTCTACACTATATCAGCAGATATGAGATGCTGGTTATAAAAATCATGAGCAAGTTTGAGTTGCGAAGACTCTGCCGGGTTGTGGGAGCGACTCCATTGGCTCGGCTCGGTGCCCCGATGCCTGAGGAAATGGGAACAGTCGATTTTGTTGAGACCGAAGAAATTGGAGGCGACCGTGTAACCGTCTTCCGTCAAGGTGAGTCTGGTTAAATTTTCATATGGTCGATTCAATCTAATGGCCGCGGCTATAGAAAACGAAACTACACGAACAGCAACCATAGTTCTTCGTGGGGCGACCCAGAACCATATGGATGACGTTGAGAGAGCGGTTGACGACGGCGTGAATGTGGTAAAGGCTATCACCAAGGATCCCCGCCTGGTCCCCGGCGCTGGTGCAACTGAAATGCAGTTAGTTGAGAGGATCATTGCCCATGGAGAAAAAACACCAGGGTTGATGCAGCATGCAATCAAAAAATACGGGGAGGCATTTGAAGTGATACCTAGGACTTTGGCTGAGAGTGCTGGGCTAGACGCTACGGAGGTCCTTAGCAGGCTTTACGCAGCCCACCATAAGAAAGATGACTGGAGTATGGGTGTAGACATTGAGGTAGAGTTTGACTCCTCTATCTCAAAGTATAGATAACTAATTTTGTTGAATAGGATGAGAAGGGTACCGGAATTCTGAATGCTCCAGAGAGGAGTATTTTGGATCTTCTAAATGTTAAGAGCTGGGCTATTAAGCTGGCAACCGATGCTGTCCGCACTGTACTCTCAGTGGATCAAATCATTGTTGCACGTCAAGCTGGAGGTGAGTGCTGCTGTAAACATAACGCATTGTGATGATCTCACTGACAGGTTTTACAGGCCCCAAACCACCAGCCCCCAACCCAAACTGGGACGAGGACTAGTTAGTTCGGCACTGAGAAAAGGGGAATGGTGGTGATGGGGCTGTGCGTCTCTGGTGGGGTGCATAGTAAAGTGGAGGAATTTTACAGAGATTTAATAGAACCCCCGCTCTGCATGTCCATAAACAGGCAATCCAGAGCTGATATCGAGATTTCTCAGCTGGGCCGGCTGGGCTGGACTAGTGTGTTTGTAGAATGCTTTACAGCTACTCAGCTACGAGACTACTCAGCCCTATTTCTGGTATTGACGTCCCTTTAGTCTGACTACGTCCTAGAGGCTTCTGGGTATAGGTTCTCCTAGAATTGTTGTATGCGTATGTGCCCTCATCCCATGGGCTCGTGGTGAGGCCAACGCCATTCACGCACAAGAAGGCGTTCTATTTTGATTTTGACAGTTGTAGAGTAAAAATCCGTCTCGTACCTACCCCCTAGTCTGGTTGCCTATCCCCCCGATGGCCTCGGAAACGGTGTACGCAAGTCAAGTATTAATGCAGGGACCTGTGGCTGCATCGTAGTCTTCTTGCTAGGCTGTATCGCGCATAGCTTCAGTGGCTCCAGTGGTGTTTTCCAAGCTCCCGCGAGCTTTGGGTACCGGCACCCGTACACGCCCCGTGCTGCCAGAGGATCCTGTGTGCTCTGGACGCATCAAGGCAGCACCTGTCGTTCATGCATCATCCTTCATGTTTCCCGCGTTTCCTCTGCTCTCGGTCGGCCATGGCCATGGCATCCCGGGTCGGGGGCCCCTGATCCGCCGAGGTAGCGACAAGGTCCTGCGGTTCAATAATGGGCGTCAGACTACTACCGGTGCTCACTGAGGTCCAGTGGCACTAGCGAGAGCCCAACCCACAGATCTGCCTTCTAGTCTCAGGGACCGGGACCGCAACCCCCCTCACGTTCCCGTTCATCCTCCTACACCAACCAGAACTGCTACATACAAAAGTAGCGGTACCTGCCGGTAGCCAAAGCAGGTGCATCCATCCCCTTGATCATTTAAAACTCTCCTCCGTGCTCTGCAATTGTCTGCTGCCTGTCTCATCCACGAGTGTCAACGCCTTCTACGCCTCCCCCCTTGGAAGGAAGTGAGAGGGTGAAGCAGCAGGAAGGGCAACAGAAGAAAGAGAAAAAAAAAAAGCACACAAAGCCGCAAGCCAAAAGGCTCTTGGTTTCTCGCCGACGCCTGTCTTGTTCGTCCCAACCCTTCTCATCCGGATACCAGCCCCGCCAGCGGTAGCAGCAGCAAAACGGTTCGGCTTTTCAGTACCTTGGTGTGTCGATTTCTGGTAGTTTATTGATACGGTGTAAGGGAAAAAGTCGTTGTAGCAGCTCGCTTTCGGAGATCCTTTGCTCACCCTGCCATATTCATATTATCCTCCAGCCAGCTTCTCCGGCGCCCTCCCGTTATCCGTTTCCAGTGCTCGTCCCACTCCCCACCGCTGTTACTAGTCTGGTTGGCACAAGCCCCTCGGAAGAGCGCTGTTACACCAGCATCACAACTCAACTCCCCCCGATAAGCCTAGGGGACCCTATCTTGAGACCCAGTGGCGCATGGCGGCCGGCACTTCCCACTAGACACGACTTCTCCTTGCATGCGCTCCCTTCAAAAGTAGAACTGGGACCCATCCTCTCATAATTGCCACCCATTGGAGCAAAAGTACCAATATTCAGTTTCCTTGTGTTCATCGTTAATTGCATGATCTGACCAGCTTTGATCCTGGTCAGGGTCTATATAATTATTCCACCATGGCTACACATGCTCCCTCCGATGCCCCTCGCAACCCTCCCAGGACACTAGCAACCAACTTTTTCTCTTCATCTAAATCGAAAAAAGCTGAAGGAAAGTTGGACGGAAAGGCGCCAATCGACCCCTTGATCTCGCCACGACTGCCAAAGATATTGACCAGAGCAGATGGAAGAGGACTGGCAGAAGAGGAGGCTTCGGCATCGCCAATCGTTGTACCCACTTCAGGAGGAACACCGGCTTCATCCCAGAAACAGAAGTCTAAACTCACCCCTTCAAATACGTTCAATACACATTACAGGAGCATTTCAAGATCAATGAATGACCTTGGGAACATATTCTCTAGGGGAAGATCCCCTCCCAACCGTGATACATCACCTCGACGGCCTCCGTTAAATACATTAACAGAGGGCAAAAGGAAGGGCCTGGGTGTGCCTGAATCACCCAGATTGCGAAGCGTGGACGCCAGTAATGTGCCCTTAATATCTGTGATGCAACACGGTGATGGAGGGAGTAAAGACGCAATCCTCAAGGAGGGTTGGGTGAATGTTGTCGACTCTCACTCTGGAAGGAAAGGGCCACTACGAGATGCGTGGAAGATGCAACATGCCATAATAAGTGGAAATAATCTTTTACTATTTAAAGCACCATCACATCTGGGCATCAAAGCATTTGACATTGCCGCTCCGTCAGAGGCTGCCCCAGTTCGACCACAGACAGCCCCAGCCGCCGCTTCTCCGGCTTTCAACACACCTAGCATACGGCATAGGGCCACCACCAGACATCCTGATTTGGTTGTGGACGAGAAGGGAGCTGTGAAAGGTGGTACAGTAGAAGCACTATGCCACGAAGTAATGTTCACAGAGGACAAGTTATTTGTCAAGGGTGCAATTGTCACGCTTCCTGCTTGGGCGACTCCAGAAACCGGATTGTCCATACTCATAGAGCTTTCATTGTTGAAAGACTCGGCAAACCGAATTGAACAGATTGTTTCTATCTTACTAGACTCAGCACCTGGACTACTACTTGAGCCTGGTTATTACAATTCTCTGCGTCTTTTGATCGAGAAAGGCGTTACCCCTCACGATCAACAATTTGCAAAGGGACTGAGAGAAAAGGTGGAGGGGCGGGTTACTCAACTGAAGCAATCCTTAGAGTCAATCACCGATATCAGTGATAGTATGTCCCCTTAGTTTATCTAAATATTGGAAATATCTGACTTTTACAGCTGCAGATTTGCCTCTCGCAGAGCTTACTGGGGCTCTGTCGCGGACTCTTACAGCAGATGAATTCCTGCAAATCAGCCCTGAAGTATTTGCAACCCAGCTTCATATGTTTCACCTAAAGTACTTAGCAGCTTGGAACCCTGCGGATGATCTCTCACTGTTGCTCATGTCACCAAATCTCCCCTCACCGACTCACCGGAATCCCTTGGTGTTTACTTCTACAAATCTCCATTTTCTTACAGATCGGGTATTTCAGCATGTCCTTACCGGTGAGGCGGTCACGTCACTGAACTTCAGGGTCAATATTTTA
>Ga0307511_10001622_pt1 | contig 23808 bp, 23 predicted proteins | sample 13_EM_MG_FD_200266 | JGI IMG/M metagenome (GOLD analysis project Ga0307511, IMG submission 200266) | Populus trichocarpa ectomycorrhiza microbial communities from riparian zone in the Pacific Northwest, United States - 13_EM | ecosystem: Host-associated > Plants > Roots > Unclassified | place... | reverse complement strand
CCCGCTGATCCCGCGGCGGTTTCCGACGAAGACGTGGACGACGCATTACGTCTGTTGTTGCGATGGCGAGGTTTACGATCCGATCGTGGGGCAACCCCTTGAGCTCGATGCTTTCTGTTCGCTGGTGTTTGGACGGGAGTTGTCGATCGAGACGCATTTCGACGCAAATGAGACCGCCAACCTAGCGAAGAGCGGAGAGATTCGCCTCAGGTTTCGTCCGAAATCGAACGTGGGTCGGACTCTCCAGTCCGACCGTTCGTGAAATACGCGGCCTAATGCCACAGGCGGCGCGAGAACCGGTCGGACTGAGAGTCCGACCTACGTTCTCATCGCGACCACGCCCGGCGGAAGTAGCCTGGATATTCGATCAGGAGCCCATCGTCGTCGACGGGCAGGTCGGATTCGAATCCGCTTTCCAGCGAGGCGTAGTGATAGCGGTTCGCGCGTCTCGTGTATCGCTGCCTGCTGCGATGGAACTGGCCGTTGCGAGGGTCGATGAAGACGACGTCGATCGTCGTGGATGCGCCGTCGTCGAGCCGGAGGCGGCGGATGGCCGGCGTGTTGGTGAAGGGGGAGGCGAGGATGTCGAGGTCGAAGCAGCCGTCGAGCGCGGGGAGCGGATGACCAGAAGCGTCCAGCCAGTGGCCTTCCCCGTCCGAGGTGAGGCTTAGACGTTCGTCGATGTCGATGCGACGAACGCTCCAGGTTGAATCGCACTCGATGAGGTAGTGCGCGCGGTAGGTGTTCCCGTCGTTGTCGACGCGGACGATGATGCCGTCGGCTTCGACGCCCGTTGCTGAGATCGACAGTTTTAGATGTTCGAATCCTCCATCGTCGAGCGCGGTCCAGAGGATGTCAGAGAGTTGCGGCATACCTTTCCCAATCCTCGATCACGTCGATATCCCACCTCTCCGGCAAAACGGCGACGCTGTTCTCCCACGCCGCGATCCTGTCGATGGTCGAGGTGAAGACCGAGGGCGTTCCCCACGCGACGTCCTGGAAGATCTCCGGATCGAACGCCGCCGCCCTGCATCCAATCAGGTAGTACCCGCCATCCTCGGCGGGGCCGGTAACCCATTCGCAGGAGTCGAGAAGGGCGAAGGCGTCGTCGATGATCTTCCGCGGAAGACGTGGATCGTCGACGCCGATGGCGACGATCTTCTGCGTGGCGTGAAAGAAAAAGCGCTCGGAGAACGCCATCGACAATCGATCGCCGAGGTTCGCGCCGGTCTGCATGGTGGTCGGAAGATCGCCAAACACGCGCGCCAGTGTCTCGCCGTTCGCGTTTTCAGTTGGCGCCCAGAGGATCTCGATCTCCACCTCGGGCGACGATTTCCCGATCGAGGCCAGCAGATCGCGAAGCATCGTTTCGTAGGCGGCAAGAGCGCCGTCTTCGCCGAGTGATGCAGCCAAACGCGTCTTCACCTTCCCGCGCTCAGGCAGGCGCGCGAAGACAAGGAGACGCTGTGCGGGCGGCGGGACGGTGGGGAACACGGGCGCGAGTATAGTTTTGTGAGCAGTCGCGGGGTTTCGCGGTCTCGCAGTCTCGCGGCCCTGTTGTTCTCAAGCCGCGAGACTGCGTAACCGCGCGACCCCGCAACCGCGACCATCATGCCCACGATCGCACTTCTCACCGACTTCGGTACGCGCGATCCATATGTTGCGGCGATGAAAGGCGTGATCGCCTCGCGATGCGAGGCGCGCATCGTCGATCTGACGCACGAGATCGCGCCGTTCGACGTCTGGGAAGCGGCGTTTTCTCTGCGCGATGTCGCGCCGTACTGGCCCGAGGAGACCATCTTCGTCTGTGTGGTCGATCCGGGCGTCGGCACTGCGCGGCGGATCATCGCCATCGAATCGGATAAGAGGATTTTTCTCGCGCCCGACAATGGATTGCTGACGTTTGTCGGCGGCAACGCCTGGGACATCGTCAACGAAAAACACTTCCTTCCGCACGGCTCGACGACGTTCCACGGGCGCGATCGCTTCGCGCCGCTTGCGGCAGCGCTGGCGAATGGAACGCCGTTGAGCGACCTGGGACATCCGATCGACGACTGGATGCGCATCGACTACGCGCCGGGCTGCATCATCCGCATCGATCGCTTCGGCAACTGCATCACCGACATCGTTCCGCCACCGAGGCCGTTTGTCGCGGAGGTTGGCGGCCATCGCATCGATGATCTCCGCGCGACGTACGAGGGCGAAGGCGTCTTCGCCATCATCGGCTCGACCGGTTGTATCGAGCTGTCAGTCGCCAACGGCAGTGCGGCGTCGCAACTTCAACTCAGCCGTGGAGATCGCGTCACGATCGTTTGATGATGCGCTTCGCGCGTTATCGGTTGTCGGTTTTCAAGTTGTCACGACGAGGCAACAACGCGCGAAGCGCAATCAACCGGCAACCGACAACGCCGCGCTGCGAAGCAGTGCATGGCAGAATAGGAACATGCCGTCCGGCCGAGACCGCCGTCGCTCCGAGCGTTTTCCGACGGCATCGATTCCCGTGCAGCTTTCCGACATCGACGGGGAGTTGATCGATCTGAGCCTCAGCGGTGCGGCGGTCGTGCATCGTTCGCCGATCAGCGCCGGCTCGCCGGCCACGCTGGTCTTTCCGAGCTACGGCGGCATCTACATCCCCTGTCAGGTGCTTCGCTCGCTCGTGCAGGTGCGCCGCGCCGGCGACGGTCCGGAGTACGTGTTCCGCTCGGCGATCTCGTTCGCGGAGATGGAGCCGGAGCAGCGCGATCCGCTGCGCGAGTTTCTGCAGATCCAGATCGCGAGGCTGAAGGAGAAGCAGGACGAGGCAGCGGCAGCGGAGGAAAACTGAGCACAGACGTAGGTCGGACTCTCCAGTCCGACCGCTCGTGAAAAACGCGGCCTGCGACGATCGACCGCGCGAGAACCGGTCGGACTGGAGAGTCCGACCTACGTTTTTCCCGTGTACTCGCTGAACATTCCCAGCTCCACGTGCCGCTTTACGTCGCTGAATCCGGCGCCGCGAAGCGCGTCGAGGATCACGTCCGGCCGCACGCAATCGCGCGTCGTGGCCCAGTAGTAGGCCAGCATCTGTCCCACTTTGCGGCTGCGCGTGAGCAGCGTTGCCATCGCCGGAACGACGCCGCCCATGTATGTGCCGAGGAATGTGCGCGCGGTGCGGGAGGCCGGGGCGGTGATCTCGAGGATGAGGATGCGGCCGCCCGGACGGAGCACGCGCCGGCAATCGCGGAAGACGGCATCGAGATCGGCGAAGTGCCGCATAGCGAAACCGATGGTGATCATGTCGAACGTTGCATCGCGAAAGGGAAGATGCTCGCTGCCGGCTTCGACGAGCGGAAAGTGCGCCTTCTCGCGGCCGGCCATCAGCATGCCGATAGAGGGATCGAGACCGATGATGTCGTTGATGTTGCCCACGATCGGCAGCGCCGCGCGCGCCACGACGCCGGTGCCGGTGGCGATGTCGAGCACGCGCTGGCCGCGCGTAAGGCCGGCGCGATCCAGCGCTTGGCGGCGATAGCGTCCACCCGAGCCGAAGCTGAGGAAGGCTACCGACCAGTCGTACCAGGGAGCGGTGTCATCGAAGAGATCGCGGACGAAACGCTCGCGCCGTTCGGGGGCGTCGTAATACTCGGCGATCGGCGGATGCGGGACGACGGCCATCAGCGATGCCTCCCCATTTCTTCAAAGATCACATCGACTTCCCGCTGATCCCCGCGGCTGTAGGCCTCGTCGATCAGTTTCACGTAGTCGTCCGCGGGTTTCGTGAAAACGCGGTCGTTGCCGCCTTTCGCTTCCTTCGTTTTCTCGTGGCCGAGGAGCGTACGGACGTAAAGAGTCTTCTCGTTGGGTGACATCGATTGCCATTGGGTACGGGAGATGTTCGTTCGATGGCAGGCGAGGAGGAGAAGAATGAGCAGCAAAAAACCTGTCATTCCAAGCGTAGCGCCGCCGAGCCGGCGGCGGTCCAGCCGGCGAGCCACCGGCGCTACGCGTGCTGGTCCGCTCATTCTCTCCGCCACCTCTGCGCGATCGGCATTTGCCGACCGCTGCCGAAGGCTTTGTTAGAGACGCGCAGCGTCGGTGCGGCCTGGCGGCGTTTGAATTCGTTCGTGTCGACGAGCTTGAGAATGCGCTTGACCAACTCGCGATCGAAGCCGGCGGCGACGATGGCGTCGACCTCCAGCCATTCTTCGATGTACAGCTTCAGGATGCCGTCGAGCACGTCGTACGGCGGCAGCGAATCCTGATCGGTCTGATTCGGACGCAGCTCCGCCGAGGGTGCCTTCGTGATCGACGACTCCGGGATCACCACGCGCTCGCGGTTCAGCCAGCGCGCCACGCGATAGACCATCGTCTTGTAGACATCGCCGAGAAGAGCCAGGCCGCCGGCCATGTCGCCGTACAGCGTGCAGTAGCCGACGGCCAGCTCCGACTTGTTGCCGGTGGAGAGGACCATCGCGCCGGTGCGATTCGACCAGGCCATCAGGATGTTGCCGCGGACACGGGCCTGCGCGTTCTCGTTGGTCAGGTCGAAGGTCGTGTTGCCGAACAGATCGTTGAATGCGGCTTCGTACGGTTGGTAAATCGGTCCGATCGGAACGGTGTGGAAGGCGATGCCGAGGTTCGTGGCCAGGGCCTGCGCATCATCGATCGAGCCTTCCGATGAGAATTGCGACGGCATGGCGACGCCAGTGACGTGCTCCGCGCCGAGCGCTTCGACGGCGATGGCGGCAGTGACTGCGGAGTCGATGCCGCCGGAGAGGCCGATGACGACGTCCCTGAAACCGCATTTGCGGATGTAGTCGCGCAGGCCGAGGATCAGGGCGCGTCCGATCTCCTCGGCGTGTTCGAGGACAAGAACCGACTCGCACGGCGAGCCATGAAGCTGCACGAGCGCGCTGTACTCCTCGAACGCCGGCGCGCAGAAGATCGTCTGGCCTTTCTCGTTGATGACGATCGACGACCCGTCGAAGAGCAACTCGTCGTTGCCGCCTGCCTGGTTCACATACACGATCGGCACGTCGTAGCGCGTGGCGATGCGGGAGAAGAGGTCGTAGCGCGCGCGCCGCTTGCCGCTGTTGAATGGCGAGGCCGAGATGTTGAGGATGACCTGCGCTTCCTGCCGCGCCAACTCGTCGATCGGATTGCGGCAGTAGATCTTCGTGCCGAGAACTTCGTCGTCGAACCAGAAGTCTTCGCAGATGGCGATGCCTGCGCGAACGCCGGCGATGTCGATTACGCCGACGCTGCGCCCCGGCTCGAAGTAGCGCAGCTCATCGAAGACGTCGTACGTCGGGAGCAGCGATTTGTGCTGTTCGAGAATGATCTTGCCATTGCGCGCCACGATGGCCGCGTTGTGGAGCGGCTTGCCGCACCACGAGGCGTTGCGGATGATGCAGCCAAAGATGAGGGTGGTCTCGCCGGTCATGGCCGCGAGGGCATCGCGCGTCTCCAGCGCGGCATTGACGAAGATCTCGCGATCGAGCAGATCGCGCGGCGGATATCCAGTCACCGCCAGCTCGGGCACCATCACGACGTCCGCCCCCGCCTCAACCCCCTCGGCATACGCACGCCGGATCAATTCCGCATTCGCCGCAAGCGCGCCGACAATAGGGTTGAGCTGGGCGATGTAGATGTTCATCCAAAGTGATTGTATCTGCGGCTTCGCCGCGTTGTCGGTTGTCGGTTTTCAAGTTGGCGCTGCCTGTGCGAGCCGCACCAACCGATAACCGACAACCGACAACGAGCGGCGAAGCACGCGCCCATTTGTCCCGTCGTCCGCTTTTTGCCAAGATGGGAGATCCGAGGTGAAGCGATGTCTGACGATTTTGGGACGGTGAGTGTCAAGCGAGGTGATCGGGCGCGGGAGATCGAGGCGCTCCGGCAGCAGTACGGGAGGCATCGCGAGGCGCTGACGCAGATGATTCCGGATGCGCCGACCGAGCAGTTGGCGGCGGAGTATCAGCGGCTGGTGGCGTCCATCGACGCGTCGCTTCGCAAGCTCGACGAGATGGAAGGACGAGGAGCAGGTGCGACGGCGGCCGGGTTCGCCGAGACGCAGCGGATGGGGACTGCACCAGGCAATCGTCCGCTCGTTTCTCCCGAGCCGGTGGCAGATCATCCGATCACCAGTTACGACGTTCCCACCGACCGCCCGTCGAACGGTCCACGCGTTCTCCTGATGCTCGTCATCGGCCTGGCAGTCCTCGGCGTCATCGGCTGGCTGATCTGGCGCGCCAGCTCGGATCACAAGCCGCCAGCGCAGGTCGTCGAGCAGCCGGCTTCGACGACGAATGCCGATACGTCGACGTCAGCGACTGCGGTGCCGGTTCCCGTGGCGGTGGCGTCGTCAATCAAGATCGCTCCAGCCGTGGCCGACTACGGCGTGATCCGCAAAGGGACTCGCGCCGTGCGCCAGTTCGAGATCACGAATACGACGTCGACGCCGCTGTCGATCACAGTGGCGCGCTCGGCGTGCAAGTGTCTCTACTACGAGTACGACACCAAACGGAAGCTGACGGCGAAAGGGAAGGAAGCTCTGACCGTGACCGTCGACGGCGCCCGCGCCAAAGCCGGCGCGCTGGAGGAGCAGATCGCGGTGACGTCGAAGGACGATCCGAACGCAACGGGGACGATCGGGGTGCGGGCGGTGATTAGGTAAGGGCGAGGATTGCAGAGTGCGAATCGTCGGTTTTGTCTGGCTCGAGGAAATTCTCGACAAGCTCATTCGGAAGCACCACATTCAGGAACATGAGGTTGTCGAGATCTTCGAAGGCAAGCCGAAGTTTCAATACGTCGAAAAAGGCCACCGCGAAAATGAAAACGTGTACTCCGCAATGGGGCAAACTGACGCAGGAAGGTATGTCATCGTATTCTTCGTTCACAAATCTGATGGTCGGGCCTTGCCGGTATCGGCTCGTGACATGACAACCGCCGAACGGAAACGATATGAGCGAAAGTAAGACATCGATCTCTGGCGCATCTTCCTACGTTGAGATTGGCGAGTACTGGGACAACCACGATCTCAACGACCATTGGGAGCAAACGAGCCCCGCAGAGTTTGATGTCGACCTCAGAAGCTCTTCGATCTACTTCCCAATCCAAAGAACGCTCGCCGAGCAGCTTCGCGTCGCGGCGGATGTCGAGGGTGTCTCGCCCGAAACGTTGTTGAATCTTTGGATTCAGGAACGAGTCGCCGGAGTATTGTCCTCAAAGAAACGCGCCGGTTAGGTTCCGACGCTGCGATCGCGACCATAACCGTTATCCTTCCCCCGCTTGTCTCGCGTCCGAACCCTCATCATCGCCGTGCTAGGCTTCCTGGCCTCGATGTGTGCGTCGGTCCCGCAGCATCACGTCACGAAGATTTCTGATCTCTCGCTCGATGAAAAAGTCGGGCAGATGTTTGCCGTGTTCGGGCGTGGCATCTTCATGCCCGAGTCGTCGCTGGCGTATCAGGAATTGCAGCGTCATGTTCGCGACAACCACGTCGGCGGTGTGATGTGGTCGATCTCCAACGTCTACGAGACGGCGCAACTCACTGCGCGGCTGCAGCACGAATCGCGCGTGCCGCTGCTCGTCAGCGCCGATCTCGAGTCGGGGATGGGAATGCGATTCCTCGACACCACCTACTGGCCGTGGGCCATGGCCGTGGCGGCCACTGGCGATCCGTCGCTGGCTGAGGCCGAGGGGCGCGTGGTGGCGCGGGAAGCGCGGCTGGTGGGGGTGAACCACATCTACGCGCCGATCGCGGACGTCAACGTCGACGCGGACAATCCGGGCATCAACACGCGCAGCTTCGGTGAGGATCCGGCCGAGGTCAGCAAGTTCGTGGCGGCCTTCGTTCGCGGCGTGCAGTCGGAGCATGTGCTGGCCACGGCCAAGCATTTTCCGGGGCATGGCGACACGCACGTCGATTCGCATCGCTCGCTGCCGATCCTGGCGGTCGATCGTGCGCGATTGGAGCAGGTCGAGCTGATGCCGTTCCGTGCCGCCATCGATGCCGGTGTGCGGTCGATCATGATCGGGCATCTCGCCGTTCCGTCGCTCGATGATGAGCTGGTGCCGGTGCGCCGCATTGGATCGGGCGAGAACCCGTACGGGACGACCGCCGGCGAGGTGCCGCAGAACGGGACCATGCCGGCCACCACGTCGAAGAAAATCGTCAGCGGCCTGCTGCGGCGCGACCTGAAATTCGACGGCCTCATCGTCAGCGATGCCATGGAGATGGGCGGAATCACCGAGCACTTCGATGCCGGCGAGGCAGCCATCCGGGCCATCGAGGCGGGGCAGGATCAGATTCTGATGTCGCCGAATGTCGATGCCGCCATCGCCGCGGTCAAGGCGGCGGTGAAAAGCGGACGGATCAGCGAAGCGCGCATTGACGAATCGGTGCGGCGCATTCTCGACGCCAAGGCGTTTGCCGGCGCGCCGGTGGGAACGGCTGACGAGATCTTTCGCGGCATCGATACGAAGGAACATCGCGAGCTGGCTGCGAACATCGCCCGTCGCGCGCTCACGCTCGTGCGCGAGCAGGCTGGATCGCTGCCGGTTCGAAAAAATGCTCGCGTCGTCATCATCACCGTCAGCGATTTTCCGGAAACGCTTTCGCCGCTGCCGGATTTCGAGCGCGAAATGAGGAAGAGACTCACTCCTCCGCCGCAGACGTTCCTCATCGACTCGCGCACGCTGGACGTCGGACCGATCGCCGCCGCCTCGCAGAACGCGGATGTCGTCATCTTCGCGCTGGCCGTGCGCGCACGATCGGGATCGGGTGTGCTGGCAGTCCCCGAGGTTGCACGCAAACTTTTCGCAGACCTAGGCACGCGCACTCCGGCGATTGCCATCTCGTTCGGCAATCCCTACCTGCTGCGCGAGATCCCATCCGCGGGCACCTACGTTTGCGCGTACGGCGTGCAGCCGGTCATGCAACTCGCGGCGGTGCGCGCGCTGTTCGGCGAAGCGCCGCTGTCGGGCAAACTGCCGGTCACGATTCCAGGAATGGCTCCGCGAGGAACGGGGATCACGAAACCATGAGCACCTTCGCACTGCGTCCGCTCGACTACGCCATCGTCGCCGGCTACTTCGCAATGATCGTCGGGATGGGGCTGTACTTCGGGCGCAAGGCCAAGCGCTCGATGCTCGACTACTTCCTGTCGCATCGATCGATGCCGTGGTGGCTGGCCGGGACGGCCATGGTGGCCACGACGTTCTCCGCCGACACGCCGCTGGCGGTGACGGAGATGGTGGTGAAGAACGGCGTGGCCGGGAACTGGCTGTGGTGGTCGATGCTCGGCTCGGGCATGCTCACCGTTTTCTTCTTCGCGCGCTTGTGGCGCCGCGCCGAGGTGGTGACGGATGTGGAGCTGACCGAACTGCGCTACTCCGGCAAGCCCGCCGCGTTCCTCCGCGGTTTCCGCGCCGCGTACCTCGGCTTGATCGCGAACATCATCGTCATGGGCTGGGTAAACCTTGGCATGGCCAAAGTGCTGGCGGGGACGCTCGGCATCTCCAATCGCAGCGCGCTCTTCGCCTGTCTGTTCATCGTCTTCGCCTACACCGTCTACTCCGGTTACTGGGGTGTGGCCACGACGCATGGCGTGCAGTACCTGTTCGAAATGGGCGGCGCGATCACGCTGGCCGTCGTTGCTCTTCGCGCGATCGGCGGCGTCGATGTGCTGAAGGCGAAGCTGGCCTTCGCACATCCCGCAGGCTCACCGATCGGCACGACATTCGGCACCTCGGCCGCGGCGATGTCGTTCTGGCCCTCGGGTGACGGCCTCTGGGTCATCCCGACGATCACGCTGGCGGCGCTGCTCTGCCTGAACTGGTGGGCGTCGTGGTATCCCGGCTCCGAGCCGGGCGGCGGCGGCTACGTCGTACAGAACATGCTGGCTTGCCGCACCGAAAAAGAGGCGCGCAGCGCGGCGCTCTTTTTCAACATCGCCCACTACGCGCTGCGAAGCTGGCCGTGGGTGATCACAGCGTTGTGCACGCTGGTGATGTATCGCGGAGCTGTGATCGAGGGCGATCCTGGAATCAACTACGTGCGAGCCATGGTCGATCTGCTCCCGACCGGCTTGCGCGGTCTGATGCTGGCATCGTTTGTAGCCGCCTTCAGCTCGACGCAGGCCACGCAGATGAACTGGGGATCGAGCTATCTGATCAACGATCTCTACCGCCGCTTCATCAAACGCGACGCCAGCGAGCGGCACTACGTCTTTGCCGCGCGCCTGGCCACGGCGCTCACGCTCGTCCTCTCGCTCATCGCCACGCAGTTCATGGATCAGATCAGCCACGCCTGGCAGTTCCTGCTGATGCTCGGCGCCGGCACCGGACTCGTCTACATCCTGCGCTGGTACTGGTGGCGCGTGAATGCATGGTCCGAAGTAAGCGCGATGGCGGCCGCGCTCGTCGTCTCGCTGACTCTGCGCAACTTCATGGACGCCGCATCGCCAAGAGGTTTCGCCATCAGCCTGATCATCACGACGCTTGCGACGACGGTGGTCTGGCTGGTCGTGACGATGCTGACGACTCCCGAGCCGCGCGCAACGCTCGATGCGTTCTACAAAAAGGTGCGCCCATCCGGCCCGGGTTGGGGTGTGATCGCGCGCGAAAGCGGGATCGAGCCGATTCGCGGAGAGCTGTCGCGCAATGCAGTTGCGTGGGTGGCGGGCGTCGTTCTTGTCTACTCGATCATGTTCGCGACCGGCGCGGCGATCTTTCGCAATACGCAGCAGCTCATGATCTTCGGAGCAGCGTTGGTTGCATCCGCGGTGTTGTTGGTTGTGATCATGCGAAGGGAACGAGTCGATCCACTCGAACGCCTTGCCGCCTTAAACGCGCCAACTGGTGACGTTGAGCAGATGCTCTCCGAAACCGACGCTGGACGCCGTTAATCAATCGAAGAGTTCCGCGAGCGCGAGGCGCCATCCCGGAATCACATCCTCGATCTCGATAACGTCGTCGACACTCGTGGCTCGCTCGGCGCGATGCACGCGAGCTGTCTTCGTCCGCGGGTCGACAATGACAACGACTCGGACGCCGGCGCGAAGCCATTCAAGTGTTTTCTCTTCGATCTCGGTGTAGGTGTCGCCCGGCGATACGACTTCGAAGGCAGCATCCGGCGGCCCTTCGAAGAATCCAGCCGTGTCGGTGACGCGCTCGGAACGAACGAACGCCGCATCGGGTGCGCGCACGGTGTCCGGCTGCCGTGAGATCCGAAATCCTGTCTCGGACGAATAGACGGCGCCCGTCCGCTGGTGCTTCATGTGAGCGATGAGACTTCCGACAATTTCCGCCGCGACGCGGCCGTGACGAGCGCCCGAAGGGGACATCTTCCGCAGCTCTCCTCGTACGAGCTCGTATCTCCACCCGTCGTTCGGGAGTTGGAGAAGCTCGTCCGCTGTCATCAGAGTGACAACCGTCATGCGTCAATCCTACGCCGCGCCACTGGGTCGTCAAGCCTGTACACGACACTTGTTCTTCATTCCACCTCGTTTCGGCCTCGATCCGCATGTGACGCAACGGCAAATTCGGAGGCTGGGTCCTTGCGTCTGACCCGAAATTCTGATGAACTGACCATTCGTTCAGCGTGGTGACCATGGTCAAATCGAAAGAAGATGTCGTCCAGGAATTCCGCGTCCAGTCCATCCAGGAGGCCGCCATCCGCGTCATCTCGCGCAAGGGGATGGCCTCGGCCACGATGCAGGAGATCGCCAAAGAGGCCGGTGTAGCCAAGGGGACGATCTACCTCTACTTCCGCGATCGCGAGGAGCTTGTCGAGAAGACGTTCGAGACTGCCATCGGCGAACTGCACAAGCGGCTCGATGCAGCGCTCGACAGCGACGGGCCGTTCGCGGACAGATTGCGCGCGGTGATCACGGCGAAGCTGGCGTTCTTCAATGAGAATCGCGAGTTCTTCCGGCTGTACCACACGCTGCGCATGCCCGAGGGAAGCGCCACGCAGCAGCGGCGGCAGAAGCGCACCTGCCAGCCGCAGTACCGGGCGCGCGTCGACCGGCTGGCGGGCCATCTGAAGCTGGCGATGGATGCCGGTGAGGTGCGGCCACTCGATCCTAAACGACTAGCGCTCTTCCTCATCGAGACGAGCACCGCCATCGTCCTGGAACGGCTCAGTGAAGACGCGCCGCCGCCGGAGAGTGAAGACGTCGAGCTGATCGTCTCCACGCTGCTGAGCGGCATTGCCACGCCGAAATGAAACGGAGACTCACATTGAAACGTGCTGTTCTTACTTTGACGCTGCTGCTGCCGGCTGCAATGGCCGGCGCGCAGACGAAACTGACGCTGCAGGAAGCGCTCGATCGCGCTCTCAAGGTCAACAACACCGTCGAGCGCTCGCGTGTCGAGGTCAATGTGGCCGAGGAGAATCGCAAGCAGTTGCTCTCCTCGATTCTGCCGCAGGTCAACCTCACCGGCTCGACCATCCGCAACTCGGAGGAAGTGTCGTTCGGCAACGGCGCCGACGCGCGCACCGTCCTTCCGATGAACGACTGGAACTACCGCGTCGTCCTCTCGCAGCCGGTCTATGCCGGGATGCGTGAGAGACGCGCGTATGACCAGGCCAAGATCGGGATCGTCAACGCGCGGCAGGGCGTGCGCGGAACCGAAGACGCCGTGCTCCTTCGCGTGGCGTCGAACTACCTCGGCGTTGCGAACGCCGAGGCGAACATCGCGATAGAGCAGAAAAACATCGAGATCGCCGAGAAGCGGCGCGCGCAATCGAACGCGTTTTATCAGGCCGGCGAAGTGACGAAGGTCGATGTCCTGCGCGCCGAGACGGCCATCAAAGCATCGCAGCGCCTGCTTGCCTCGGCGCAGCAACAACGCGAAGCGGCGGAGAGCGCGTTGCGCGCCGATCTCGATCTGACCGGCGACATCGCCGTGGCCACGCCGCAGCCGGCGCTCGAGCCGATGCCGGACGAACAGACGCTGGTGTCGAAAGCGGAAGCCTCGCGGCCGGACATCGCCGTCGCCCAGAACAACATCCGCATCGCCGAACTGGAGATCCAGAAACAGCGCGGCGCGTACCTGCCGACAGTCACCTTCGATGCAGGCTTCATCGATCAGAAGGCTGCCTTCCCGGCCGCGCGTTACGGCTACGGCGCGTTTCGTTTCTCCGTTCCGATCTGGCAATCGGGCCAGGTCTCGTCACGCATCGCCACTGCCAAGGAGCGCGAGCAGCAGGCGCGATCACTGCTCGAAGACGCGAAGGTCGCGGCGCGTGAAGACGTCCACAAAGCGATCAGCGATCTCCACGCTGCGGACACCACGCTGCAACTGGCGAAGGAACAGCTCACCGCGGCCGAAGCCGAATACGCGCAGGTCTTCGAGTTGTATCGGGCGCAGGAATCGACGTCGCTCGATCTGGCGTCGTCTGAAGTCGAGCTGGCCGATGCGCGGCGCGCCGTGGCGGCCGAAACGTTGAATCACAACCTTGCACAACTGCGCGTCTGGTATGCCGCCGGCGCCATCAAAGAGGCCGTTGGAGTAGGAGCAACACAGCAATGAAACGGTTCATCATCACGATTTCTATTTTGACTCTGGCGCTGCTGCCCCTCGGCTGCGCGAAGAAAAGCGACGCCGCATCGTCGACGACGACGCAGGCTGCACCGCCGCTGCCGAACGACGTGAAGGATGTGGCCGCGGCCACGACTGCGAGCACGCCTGCGACCGGTGAAGGACAGGGCGTTGCTTCCTCCGAATCGGGCGGGACGATCGTCGCCACCGGCGAGCTCATCTCGCCGGTCCGCTCCGAGCTTGCCGTCAAGTTTCCGGGACGCGTGGCGAAAATGTACGTCGATGAAGGCTCGCGCATCAGCCGCGGCCAGGCGTTGCTCGATCTGGAGACCGACTATCCACGTCTCAATCTGCAGAAGGCCCAGGCCGACATCGCCCGCGCCGAATCGGCCGAGCAGGATGCGCAGCGCGATCTCAATCGCAAGAAGGAGCTGATCGGCAAGGAGTCGATTCCGCAGGCCACCTTCGATCGCTCGCAGGCGGCTTTCGATCAGGCCCACGCCATGAAGCAGTCGATGCAGGCGCAGGCAGCCATCTTCAAGCAGCAGATCGCAGATTCGACTCTCCGTTCGCCGATCGATGGTGTCGTGGCCGAGAAGCGTACCGACGTCGGCCAGCGCCTCGGCGAAGCGACCGTCGCACTCGTCGTCGTCGAGACCTCGCCGCTCAAGCTCCGCTTCCGCGTGCCGGAAAAGGAGATCGCGCACGTTCGCAACGGCCAGAACGTGAAAGCGACCGTCGACGCCTATCCCGGCGATGTCTTCCAGGGCAAGGTCTCCACGATCGGTGGTGTGGTCGATCCGGCCACGCGCTCGTTCACGGTCGAGACCGCGTTCCCCAATCGCGACGGCAAACTGCGGCCGGGGATGTTCGCGAGAGTGGAGATGGCCAATGGCGGCCGCTGACGCGACCGCGTTGCCGGTTATCGGTTGTCGGTTCTCAGACCAGGATCGCCGCCGTCCGACAACTTGACAACCGACAACAGACAACGCTCCGAAGGAGCCTGAAACATGCACAAACTCGCCGCACTCTGCGTACGCCGTCCGATCTTCGCGACGGTCATCGTTCTCTCGCTCGTCGTCGTCGGCTGGTTTGCCTACCAGCAGCTCGGCGTCGACCGGTTCCCGAAGGTCGACATTCCGACCATCACCATCACCACCCGTCTCGTCGGCGCGGCGCCGGAAGAGATCGAGACCGATATCACCGACAAGATCGAAGAGGCCGTCAACACCATCAGCGGTATCGATCAGTTGCAGTCGATCTCCTCGGAGGGAACGTCGCAGGTCATTGTTAGTTTTGTCCTGGAGAAGGACCTCGACGTTGCGGCGCAGGAAGTGCGCGACAAGGTCAACACGATCCTGCGCGATCTGCCCAAGGACGCCGATCCTCCCATCATCCAGAAGATCGATCCCGATGCCGTTCCAGTTCTCGGCATCGCACTTTCCGGACCAGCGCCGATCCGCGACATCACCGAATTCGCCGACAAGAAACTGCGCCGCCGGCTGGAATCGATCAATGGTGTCGGACAGGTGCTCATCGTCGGCGGACGTCCGCGCCAGATCAACGTCGTCGTCGATTCCGCAAAACTCTCCGCAGTCGGGCTGACCACCGCCCAGCTCGTGGCGGCATTGCAGTCGCAGAACGTGCAGATCCCTGGCGGCAAAGTCGAACAAGGTCTTCGCGACCTCACCCTGCGCACCTACGGCCGCGTGCAGTCGCCCGCCGATTTCGCCAACATTCCGCTCTCGACATCGAACGGCTACGTCGTCAAAGTCGGCGACGTTGCCCACATCGAAGACAGCGTGGCCGAGCCGGAATCGATCGCCACTGTCGATGGCAAACCGGCCGTGGTCATGAACATCCGCAAGCAGTCCGGCACCAACACGGTCGAAGTCATCGAGCGCCTCAAGGAACAGCTCGGCCAGGTCAAGACCGACCTGCCGAAGGGTTGGACGATGCAGGTCGTCCGCGATCAGTCGAACTACATCGTGGCCGCCGTCGATGCCGTGAAGGAGCATCTGATCCTCGGTTCCCTCTTCGCCGCACTGATCGTCTGGTTCTTCCTCTCGTCGCCCAAATTGCGAGAGGCCGTGATCATGCTGGCGGCCACGCTGGCCACGTACACGTTGCTCTTCGGCCTTCACGACATCGCCGCGCGTGCGCCGATCATTCATGTCTCGATCATGGCCTTCATCGTCTTGTTCGCTCTGGCCAGTTGGGGGGTATCGAGGAAGCAGCTTCCCTTCGCATTTCGCGTCGGCGGCGCCGTGGCCGCCTTTGCGATCGCCGCGTTCGTTTCGAAGGGAGGCGTCGTTCCCATCAATCCGATCCGTCTGGCCGGAGCGCTGGTGGCGTTCGGGATGCTGCTCTACTTCTTCCGCCGCTCGCGTCCCACCATCATCGCCGCCGTGGCCATCCCCAGCTCGATCATCGCCACGTTTGCAGCCATGCGTTATGAGAACTTCACGCTCAACGTCATTACCCTCCTGGCCCTGACGCTGGCAGTCGGCATCGTCATCGACGACGCCGTCGTCGTCCTGGAGAACATCTTCCGATTCATGGAAGAGAAGAAGATGCCGCCGGAAGAGGCGGCAGTGGAAGGGACGAAGGAAGTGGGCCTGGCCGTTCTGGCCACCTCGCTGTCGCTCATCGCCGTCTTCCTGCCGGTGGCCTTCATGGCAGGCATCGTCGGCCGCTTCATGCACTCATTCGGCGTGACGATGGCCATCGCCATCGCCGTCTCGCTGCTCGTTTCCTTCACCCTCACGCCGATGATGTCGGCGCGCTGGCTGCGCCGCGAGGATCTCGCTCACGACACCGCCACGCGCGAGCACGGCGTGTACGCCGTCATCGAGAGCGTCTATCTGAAGATGCTGGACTGGTCGATGGCCCATCGCTGGGTGATCGTCCTGGCCATGATCGTTGCTCTCGTCTCCATCGTCCCGCTCGGCATGGCCGTGAACAAAAACTTCCTGCCGCAGGACGACGAATCGCAATTCCAGGTGCAGGCCCGCGCCCCCGAGGGAGCCAGTTTGCAGACGACGCAAACGATCATGGAATCGATCGCAACGCGTGTCCGCAAACTGCCGGAAGTCGAAACCACCGTGCTGACCATCGGTGACGATCCGCAGGTGACGCAAAACCTCGGCACGATCTACGTCAAGCTGGTACCGGTCGATAAGCGGAAGCGCGACCAGTTCACAGTCATGGCCTACATTCGAAACAACGTCATGCCGCAGTACCAGCGCTTGAACCTGCGCACGTCGGTCGGACCGGTCAACGTCTTCGGCGGCGGTGTGAACGCGGACATCATGTATTGGCTTGGCGGTCCCGATCTGAACCAGCTCTCGAAATACTCCGACACGCTGCTGGCCGATCTGCGCAACATGAAGGCCCTCGGCGTCATCGATCCCGATACGAATCTGATCACCGGCAAGCCGGAGCTCGGCGTGCGCATCGATCGCGACAAAGCCGCGGACATGGGCGTGCGCGTGCAGGACATCGCCTCGACGCTGAACGTTCTCGTCGGCGGTCTGAAGATCACCGACTACTACGAAGGCGGCGAGCAGTACGAGGTCCACGTCCGCGCCGAGCACGAGTACCGCAAGGATCCGCAGGGGATCGCGCAGGCCCAGGTGCCGTCGGGACTGCGCACCGTGCAACTCCGCGACGTCGTGACGATGGCGCCCGGCGCCGGGCCGTCGTCGGTCAATCGCATCCAGCGCCAGCGGCAGGTCCTGCTCACGGCCAACATCGCGCCGGGCCATTCGGCGCAGACGGTGATGGACAACCTGCTGGCGGAGACGAAAAAGCTGAACATGCCGGCCGGCTACGCGTCGGGATTCACCGGCCGCTCGCGCGAGCAGGGGCGCGCCTTCACCAACTTCATGTTCGCCTTCCTGCTCTCCATCATCTTCATGTACCTGATTCTGGCCGCGCAGTTCGAGAGTTGGATTCATCCGGTCACGATTCTGCTGGCGCTGCCGCTCACCGTTCCCTTCGCCCTCTTCTCGATTCTCGTTTTGAACCAGTCGCTCAACATCTTCTCGATGCTGGGAATCCTCGTTCTCTTCGGCATCGTGAAAAAGAACGGCATCCTGCAGGTCGATCACACGAACGGACTTCGCGCCCACGGCCTCCCGCGCGCGCAAGCCATCCGCGAAGCCAATCGCGACCGTCTCCGGCCGATCCTGATGACGACACTGGCATTCGTAGCCGGCATGCTGCCGCTCGTGGCATCGAGCGGAACGGGCGCAGCAACGAACCGCGCCATCGGCTCCGTCATCATCGGCGGCCAGAGCCTGGCCCTGCTGCTGACATTGCTCGCCACGCCGGTTGCCTATTCGCTGTTCGATGATCTGCAGGAAACGATGAAGTCGCGGAAAGCAGCGGAGTTGGTGGCGGGCGAGGAGCCGGTGCTGCTGCAGTAAGCGGATTGCCTGCCGGCTTACGTCTTCCGCGCCTGGACGAAGATGCCGCTCGTTGTGAGGTCTTCGTCGCTGAGGCCGCGGAAGGGTGATGCGAGGGACTGGCGTGCCACAGCCGAGTCGCTGCGCTCCGGAATCATCGTCACGATCTCGAAGCCGGCTTCGCGGATCAGACTAAGGTGTGTGGAACAGGGAGCACGGTTGATCAGATATGGGCGCCTGCCCCGTATGATCCGCCAGGTGAGATCGGAGTATGTCCACTGACCGTTCCACAGCGCGGCCGTACCGTGGCTGCGGAAGTCGATCTGGTGGGACATGTAGCCGCCTCGCTTCAGCCACCGATGAATCGACCGGTACGTCCCGGCCAGGTCATCGACGTGCTCGAGGACGGCTTGCGAGAAAACCATGTCGAGGCTCTCTGCCTGCAGCGCCCGGGAATCGTACGAGCCTGCGGCATAGTGCACTCTTGAGCCTTCCCCGCGGTCCTTGATCGACGCGCGAATCGAGGCCAGCCGCTGCGGATCGAGCGTGCGCGAGAGATGTTCGTCGGACAGAATCTGGTGCGGGAAGCTGTAGTCGTCGAGCCGCGGCCTTGCTTCGGGATATTCGTTCGAATCGGGAATCGCGGACCGCTGCGCGAAGAGCTTGCAAAGCAGGTCGAAGACCCGTTCGTTGCGCTCGTTGTGCGCGAACTCACGGATGTCGAGCGCGTAATACTGCTCGCAGCCCGATAACAAGGCCGTCAGTCCAATTCCGAGCGAGTCGCCTGGCCCAAGCTCGGCCACCACCGGAGGGTCTGTCGGCAGTCCCGCGCGATGTGCATGGATGAGATGCCGGAACCAGACGGAGTAGCAATAACGGGCGTCGTCGCTGCCACCCGTGCTGGTCTGGACGAGCTTCGTGATCGGGAGATAGGTGGCCAGACCGTAGGCCATCCTTTTGAAGCGCACAAACGAGGGAGAGGGCACGATCTCGCCCGATGCTAACACAGCAGAATTATGTAAGTCTTAACCTGGGCACCTGCACCTACAGCCTCTTCAACTCCACCCTCACTTCCTGCGCGCCGACGTTGCGCAGAACTCTGCGGGCCACGTCTGCCTGCAGCTCGCTGTAGGCGGTTCCTTCCACGAGGAGGACGCCGTTCTCGCAGCTCACGCGGAGATTGCAGCCGTCGAGGGCGCGCGTCGAGGCGAGCTGGCGTTCTGCCTGGCGGCGCATTCCTTCATCGTCGATCGGCGTGCGCGTCACGATCAGGTTGGCCACGCGTGCGAAGCCAAGCTGCTTGACCACCGTCGCGGCCTGGAGCGCCGAGGCTGAGTCTGCTGTGCCCTTCAGGACCACGATGCCGCCGACGTTCGTCGCGGACAGCCCGTCGATGCGCAGGTTCGCATCCTGGATCGCCTTCACGATGGCCGTGTCCGGGATCTGACCCTTCATTGCCTGAGCACGAGAGGTGCGCGGCGACGAGGTATTGCCCTGGTGCCGCACGAGGATCGATGTCACTCCGGCGACGGCCACGACCGCCGCGATTGCGATGACTACCTTCTGGTTCTTTCTCATACCGGAATGCAACTCAATCTGCGTGCCACTCTTGACAATCGGAGAATCGCGACTTAGTGTATTAGATACCTAATACACAGCTACGGACAGGAAATCATGAAGAAGACACTGTTTGCCCTGATGGTCATTGCCGTTGTCACCCCGCTTTTTGCGGCCAACCCGCCCTACACGCCCACCGAGGCCGAGCGCGCACGCTGGACGATGCATGACATGAACAGTTGGCGCATTTGCTTCGCCGCCTACAAGTACAGCCATGAAAAGTATCCCGAGGCGAAGTCGGCCAGTGAAGTAAAAGCGGCGCTCGAGCCGGCGTACATCGCTCACCTCCCCATGACCGATGCGTGGGGTCACCCGTACATCGTCGAATCGAACGCGAATAGCTTCACGGTCGTCAGCGCAGGCGCGGACGGCAAGCTCGACAAGCAGAGCTGGTCGACGGGTGGGACGCTGCAATCCTTCGATGACGACGCCGTCGCCACGAGCGACGGCAAATGGCTTTTCCGCCACTGGAACCTGAAGTAAGCCATGTTCGCCATCAACCCGGCAGACCCGGCTCCGATCTGGCGGCAGATCGAGGAAGGCGTCCGGCGCATGATCGCACTCGGCGCGCTGCAGCCCGGCACGCCCGTGCCTTCGGTACGCGACCTTGCCAAAGATCTCCGCGTGAATCCGAACACCGTCGCCCGTGCCTACCAGCGGCTCACCGAAGGGGGAGTGCTGTCGGTGAAGCGCGGGGAGGGGACGTACGTGGCCGACCAGCCCTCGCAGCCGAAGAAGGCTGAACGAAACGAAGCGCTGCGCGATGCCGCGACGCGCTACGCCTCGACCGCAATCGCTGTCGGATCGGGCCTCGACGATGCCGTCGATGAGCTCGGTGCGGCATTCGATCGCGTCGTGCGCGAGCACAGGAGGAAAGCGTGACTGACAACGCCATCCGGATCTCCGATCTCACCGTGCGCTACGGCCGCACGCTTGCCGTCGACCGCGCCGCGCTGAGCGTCGACCGGGGAGCGGTCTATGCGCTCGTCGGCCGCAACGGCGCCGGAAAGTCGTCGCTGGTCCGCTGTCTCCTCGGACAGCAAAAGCCGCAGACCGGCAGCGTGTCGCTCTTTGGCGAAGACTCCTGGTCGCGCCGCACCGCGCTCATGCAGCGCATCGGCGTCGTCACCGAGGAAGCCGATGCACCGCCGGAGATGAGCGTGGCTGCCATCGCCCGCTTCTGTTCGCGGCTCTACGACAAATGGGACCAGGACAGCGTCGAAGCGCGCCTGCGCACGTTCGGCGTGCCGCTGCCGAGCCGTTTCGGCAGCCTGTCGAAAGGGCAGAAGAAGCAGGTCTCGCTGGCGCTGGCGCTGGCGATCTCGCCTGAGCTGCTCGTGCTCGACGATCCCACTCTTGGTCTCGACGTCGTCGCCCGAAAGTCCCTGTTCGAAGAGGTTATTACCGATCTTGCCGATCGCGGGACGACGATCTTCATCACCACACACGACCTGGCGGGCGTCGAGACGTTTGCCGACCGCGTAGGGATGATGGAGAACGGCAAGCTGGTGCTCGACGAAGACGTTGACGCCCTCAAGTCGCGCTTCCGCCGCATCCGCTTCGCGCAGCCGGTGGCCATCGACACGGCTGTGCTGCGTCCGACGGTGATGCGGAGCTGGGGCGGCGGCGCGGAGGCCATCGTCAGCAACTACGACGATCTGGCTTTCGAGCGGATGCGCAGCGCCAGCAACATCGGCGCCGCGGAAGTGGAAGCCATGTCACTGGAAGAGATTTTCATCGCCATCGCCGGAGGCAAATCATGAAGAACGCGCTCGTCATCGCAGCAAGAGAATTCGAGGAGAAGCGCTTCATCGCGTACGCGGCAGTGGCGTTCGCGGTCCTGCCGTTCATCCTCGGCGCGATTCCGGGAGTCAACGGCAAATCGCCCAACGACACGATCGCGATGTCATCGCTGATCTTTGCTACAGGCTTTGCCGTAGCACTGGCGGTGATGTCCGGCGCGAGCTTCATCGGGCGCGATCTGTCCGACGGGCGGATGTCGTTTTACTTTTCGCGACCTGTGGCACCAGCCTCGATCTGGTTTGGCAAGTTGATGGCTGGGACGCTGATGGTTCTCGGTGTCTTCGTCCTCATCATCGGGCCGGCATGGCTGGTGACGGGGAAAGCCTGGAAGAGCTTTTGGGGCATCACGCTCGGTCAGGGGATTGCCATCGTTCTCGTAGTCGCGCTCTCGCTATTCCTGATCGCTCATGTGATCGGGACGTTTGCGCGATCCCGATCGGCGCTGATTGCAGCCGATTTTGCCGCTGCCGTCCTCTGCGGCGTGTCGGTCCGCTATCTGGTGCTTCCGCTGATTGCCGGGCAGGCGCTCATAATCATCAAATGGCTGCTGATCTCGCTCGGCGTTGCGCTCGTTCTTGCAATCCTGGGCGGCGGCGCCTGGCAACTCGAACGCGGACGCACCGATCGAAAGCGCCATCATCTGGCGCTTTCGCAGTTCCTGTGGGGAACCATGGCCCTGGCGCTGCTCATCGCCGCGGGCTACGTCGGCTGGGTAGTGTCGGCGAAACCGGCGGACATCACCGGAGAGATGGTCACGCTGCATTCGCCGGGTGGCCCGTTCCTCACGGTTGCGGGCAAGGCGCGATCGCGCGCCGACTACAACGCAGCGTGGTTGATGAATACCGAGGATGGTCGAAACATCCGCATCGATTCGCGCTCCGCGTGGGGCATGCAATACACGCGCGACGGCCGGTCGGCATTCTGGCCGGTTGTTGAAGGGAACCTCGCGGAACTGCGACGGTACACGGCTGGCGCAGCGGAACCGGTCGATACCGGGCTGAATGTCTGGGGTGGTTTCATCATGATCTCCGACGACGGAAGCCGTATCGCTGTGGTCGATCGAGGCATTCTATCGATCCATGACGTCAAGCAGAAGCGACTGCTGATGTCGGCGCGCGTGCCCCAGCTCCGCTCGGCGCGGGGCTGCTTCTTGTCGCCGGATCGGTTTCGCCTTTACGCGCAGACCGACGCCGGCCTGCAGATCTTCGAGTTCGATATGACGTCGCATTCGCTGGTTCCCACCGGCGAAATTACTGGTGCGCCGTTCCTCCATCTCTCGCTCGATCCCACGGCATCGCGCATGGTTGTACGCGCGGGCCGATCGAGCGTCGTCACCTTGAACGACGCCCGCACCGGAGCGGTGATCAGGACCCTGGCCAGCGGGCCGAATCTCGCAACGTCGCGCTACCTTCGCGACGGACGCATCATCGTCGTCGACACGCCGGAGAACGCCCCCGTCCTGCATCTTTTCGCAGCTGACGGATCGCCCATCCGTGACATCGCACTCGGCCGTGGCAACTACACCGGTTTCGCCGGCGACGACGGAACGAGGGTGATCCTGATGACATCGCGACCGGGAACACTCGTCGCAATCAATCTGGATCGCGGTGTCATCGAACGTCAGGAGAGCGGTGCAAACGAGTGGATCGGCAGCAACTGGTACGAGGTACGGCCACCGATCGGACCGTTACGCGAAGTCGTCTACAGGGACTCCGAAAAGCATGTCGTGGCCTGGAATCCAGCCACGGGAGCGAAGAGGAAGATTGCATAGCTTCGGCGTACCTGGGCACCTTCTCTACCGCTGAGGAGGTGCCCGTCGGAGTCAGCGTTTCGCCGCAGTCGAGGGCGCACCATGCTCGGACAAGAACTGCCGGAGCGCGAGGTTCACAGTTTCGGAATCGCGAAAGATCTTCGCCACATCGGCATCGAGGAGAACGATGTTTGTGCCTTCGCGATAGCGCTCGTAGTACTTACCCCGAACTCCGCCGCGAAGGTCGTACTCCGCTCTCATTTCGTCGTCGTGTGTTTCATCCTTCTTCATATGTTCGACGTTCTCCCGAAGTTACGGGTCTTGCATTGATGATACGGATTCGGTCGTCGCTCCATTCCACATGTGCAACGATCAGGAGCCGGCCCTCCTGCGACAAGCCGGTCGTGAGGTATCGATGCTCCTCGAACGAATGATCCGGATCTGAGATTGTCCACTGAAGAGGATCATCGAAAATCGTTGCCGCTTCTCTGAAGGAAACGCCGTGCTTGTTCTGGTTCCTGCGATCTTTCGCCGGGTCCCATTCGAACTGCACGATGGAGATTCTACGCTTTGGCGTCGTTGGCGTGCTCCCTAAAAACGGGACCATCTGATATGAGAGTCTGACTGCCCGAAATGGGTCGAAAGGATTCTCGTGAAACGAAAGAAGCATACGCCGGAGCAGATCGTGAAAAAGCTGCG
>Ga0307511_10001621_pt1 | contig 23815 bp, 29 predicted proteins | sample 13_EM_MG_FD_200266 | JGI IMG/M metagenome (GOLD analysis project Ga0307511, IMG submission 200266) | Populus trichocarpa ectomycorrhiza microbial communities from riparian zone in the Pacific Northwest, United States - 13_EM | ecosystem: Host-associated > Plants > Roots > Unclassified | place... | reverse complement strand
TTTTTGTCCCCCCCCCCCCCCCCACACCTCCATTCCGGCATTCCCTCCGTCTTTATTTATTCCATCGCTTCGTTTCCTGGCTTCTAGGAAGCATCGGTCCGGTCCCAGGACATAATGACAGACAATGGGAAGGGAGGAAGAGGGGAGAGGAACGATGACGAGAATATTGTTTTTATATATTATCATTCCCCAATCTGTCGGGTCGCCTACGTCCGGGTGGACTCCAGCCCTACTCTGGGTCCTCAAACTCGAAAGATTATCACACTTTCGCATAAGTAGAAGTGTGGTTTTGTAGCCGGATGATGATGGTGATGATGATGAGGCAAATGACCTAGAGGCGTAATTGCAAAGTCGGAGGGTGGTCCTTGGTGACCACGTGTCTATATGATTCGCTCCCAAAGCTGTGGAACTGCGCGCCTCAAATTCAAAATAAGCGAAGAGGGAGTCACCAGCTGTGCAACCCCGTTCTCGAGCTAAGCAAAAAACTGGCTGGACATGGTGAACCACGTGGGCAGTTCAATAGGACTTTGGGTGAAATTACCGGAACCGCACCGAGGCCTCTTTTTGGTTGCCATTGCGAACGACAAAAAGCTCCATCTCTCGGAAAGTTCTTGGATAGTTTGTTTCGTACACTGCAGGCGTTACAGGTTGGCGAATTGCAGGGACTGATGATCGTAACGATAGGCGGGCCACCCACATCCAGCCCACCAGCCTTGCAACTTGTAGCCGGTTTTCCATTTTTCGATACTCGGAACCCACGGTCCCGGTTTCCCCGACAGAGACGATCCCCGAAACGTCGTGCTCTCCCCTTCAAGGTAAAGCTCCGGACAACTGACAGCGGCAGCGAGAAGAAGAAAAAGGGAGAAAGAAAGAAAAAAAACGTCCGACGCCTTTCATCTTTTCATTTCATTCTTCATTTCAGAGAGGCGTTCATATACGCAGAGTCACCTAGATGCAAATTTCACAATGCGTAAGGCGCAAGCGACAGGCGACCGGGATACGTGATAGGGATAAAGTACGTATTGGTCGTCTCCGGTCTCGGTGGAATGCTAGGAACCTAAAAAACGAGTGGGGGGATGGAAAGTGCTGTGCCGAGAAATCAGATCGCGCTTCGCGGTGTACAATTCAGATAGTCATGAGTATGCGTAATGCGCATTTTTACGGGAGATCAGGTGAGACAGGGCATGCTCAGAAGGGAGAAGTGGGGGGATATAGACGTCGCCGAGCGGGTGCGTCATCTTAATCATTGGACCCTGTGGCAAGCGCGTAAACTGTATCTGACGAATGCGCGAAAAGCGGGGTTGGGGTGGTCCAGCATCTCTGAAATGGTTTGAGACTCTTTTTTTTTTTCCTTTTCTTTTTTCAAACCCCGGTCTGTGGATACCAAGTACCGTTTAGCGTGTGGGCCACTCTATCATTCTAAATCCCCCTCCCCTCCCCCTTGCGTTTCTTTTTGTCGGATCAGAAGGGCGCAGTGGATGATCTTGAGATGAACAGAGTCCGATTGTTCGGGGGTGGACCCTGGGCAGTCGACGAGCCATGTCTCCATTTGGCTGAACCGGTCCTGGATCATCCCCACCCATACAGTCTCTCTGCGTACGGGGGTATGTATGTGCACAGCACTGGAGCACACTCAGGGTTCCGTGGTTTCCAACAAAACTTTCTTCATCCCACAGCATAAAACGGCCCCGAGGCGCCACTTACGCAAACGACCTTTACGGTAACTGGATACGTACCGATACTCAGCGCACCTCGTTCTCCCTCCCTCGCCTACGCCATCTCCAATAGTTCCGGCTGGGCACCCGCCTGAAAAGCAACCCTAGAAATCGGGGGTGCGTGACACCCCCGCGGACTAGGTTTTTCTAGTTGCGGTTGCCCCGGGCGATTGTTACGGCAAAACCTTGTCATCGCCACCCCTTATTCAAAATGGGGATAAACCAGCTCCGCCGAAGAGAGATCGTTACGTGTAGTTTACAACCTCTTATCATTAATATTAAGCACTTACTTGGTTATGCGTATAGAACCACTCACCCCCCGCAGCCTTATCTGACAGGCGGGAGCGATAGACTCAAATTGATAAAAGTTGCCCGGCGGAACGGCCCTTCGGAACAGTCTGATAGAGTGTGTGCGAGCCCGGGCTCACACGGAGATGCCGGACCTAGCTGACGCCCCGCCGAATCGCTCGAAGCTCTCTCACCCTGTCGCCTCTCGGCTTTGGCCCGATACCAACAATAAGCGAGCCAAGTAAACGACCCGAAGCGAACGGTCGGAGCCATCTCACACGTAAAATCGACTGGATGTGATCTGCCGGCATCAAAATATGACGAACAGGGCGTGTGTGCACGTTCCCTCCTCCAGATTACCTTTGTCCCTAAATTAGAGTTAGAGCTCGCCCATCTACCCTCGTTGCTTTCCTCTTGCCGCGATCCTCCACTGATGCACCCCATTTTCCCTTGACGTGTCACCTGAGATATACTAAATAAAATAATCATCGCTTTTTGCGTATACCTATCGGTGTACAAGTGCACATATCCAACCCCAGCTCTCAGTACGTCTTCTTCTTCTCGTCCACGGACAATCCACCCGGTCCCATGTTCACAAGCAAAATCAGTCCTCCAACAATCGCTGTGGGTTTTCAAACAGTCAGTAAGTCATCCGAATCGCCAGACACGTTTGTGAATCTCACAGAGGGTCTGGAAGAAATCGTATCTGCATGACGGGGAAAATCACGTCAGCAATGTCATCCCACGTGACTGGAGGAACAGAACTCACTTTAAGAAATCACGTTGAGGATGGGCGGAATGAACGCTCCACCAGTTGTTGGCAAACACGTTGAACACGCTCAGGATGAGGACGAGGAAAGCGGCCGACCATTTAGCCTTGAACCCGACGGCAACCATACCGCATGCGCCTAGGCCGACGATCGACACAAACACTCGCCCGAAACTCCACTCTCCTTGAATGATGAACCCCAAAAAGAGGAAGATGAGCAACACGCGACCGGCAAGGAGGAAGCTGCAAATCAGAGAGATCATTAGATATGATGCGCCTCCAGTGATGCGTCGGTGATTTCGCCTCACTATTTCTTTCGGTCATTCTCGCTGATGGTCGGAAGTCCGGCAAACGGAGTCCGACGGGTGATCATAGAGTCACTGAAAACCATGAATAATCCACCGATGACGCTCAGGTTGCGCAAGAAGAAATTGAGGTCGAAAATCAGGCCATAACCGAATCCTTGAATGAGGACAACACTGAGAAGCCCGCCAATAGCGAATTCGGTGTGCTTCTTCGTGATGACAGCACCAGAACCGGTGAGCATAGTCTAAACATCCACAAGGTCATTCACACCATTCGGTGGCACACGCAAATCGGGTTAGGGATGACGCACGATGACGTTGAACAGCAGAAACACATGTGAAACTCCCCAAGGGAAGCTACGGTGTCTACAGGCAAGGGGTCGGGCTTCAGAACGCACACGAGAGCTTTGCAGACCAGAACTCACTTTTGAAGATACCACAGTTGGTCACTCCACTGCGTGAGGATACGGATAGAGTCCTCGATGAATGTCACGACGATTAGGAACCGTCCAATCGCAGGTAAATGAGGCCTCAAGGGCTGCGCGTGTATTTCGACGTTGTCCTCGATTTGCTTTGCGAACTCGCGAATTTTTTCGAGAGGGTCGTCTGGGTTTGCGGCACGGAAGCCCGCAGACGATGGTCGGTTGTTTGAAAGTCCGTGAGGGTCTGGTGTGAAGCCTCCTCTGCCAGCAGGGCGAGCTATGTTGATTCTGGACGTCATGTCACGAGAGGTAAAGGTGAGGGTTTGAAGAAAATTCCAACGTGGAAGGAGAAGTGTGAGTGAATCTGATTCTACCGAAACGAGATGTAGACGTGGCGATTGTCAACTCACGTGGCTGAGCGACATCCCGCTCAAGCGCCCGCCCGCCAGTGTCCTTCATCACGCGTGTATCATCGTTTCACCTCTGAAACGATTTTTAAAAAAGCGGTCGTGTATTAGAGGATCCAATAAAATGTAATGTAACGCTAAAACCGGGTATCTAAACAGGGAGGACGGTGTTGAAGATGACATCCCAGAGCTTGCCTGTGGTTAAAGTTTTAGCGGTGAACATGGGGGTCGAGATCGGAGACGTACTCGTGACACCGAAACCCAACTCATAATTTTTGTAGTGGTGCGCGAGGTGATACTTCTTCACCTCCCTCAGGTAGGCAGGAAGTTTCGTGTGATGTAAGGCGTAATGCGTGCAGTCGTAGAAGACGTCTGCGCCCTGGTAAGCAGACGGCACGATCGGGTCAAGAGGTCACTCACAATACGTGAAAGCCCCCGCAATGATACAGTTAGCCCACGAAGCCGGGAAGAGGAAATGACCCAATCGTGTGAATGGGTACGACAACACAGCGAAAAGGATTGGCGGCATCACCAACCGCAACCTATTCAAAGTCAGCACAATTTAACCCGCGACTGAATTATGTCTCAGCTCACGGATCCATGGGAAGATAGTGGTGAACGCCGTGCATCAGGAAATGTACCATAAGGAACATGGGCCTATCCGGGAGGTAGTAATCGACGTGGAAGAGGAACCTGTGCATCGTATACTCGAGGAAAGTGAAGAAAAAGTTTCCAAAGATGTACAGCGGGGCCGCCTTCGCAATTGTGGTGGCCGATACTGAGGAAATGAGCGACAGGGGAAGAAGTGGATTCTCAGTGAAGGAGGGTAAAGGCTGCTCGAGTTGGACCATCCCTCTGCAGAGAAGGTATCCTGCGATCGGCAACCAGAACAGGGGAACGATGTACCACTGGGTCTTGGTGAAAACCTGAGCGCAGGTCAATGAATATCTCGACAGCTTCGACCTCAAGTAGGCATACCTCCAAGTAGCTAGGTCCAAACAACCTAGCGGACTGCACGACATGACGAGGCTGATGGATTTGCTGGAGGTAGTACGACTTTGAGAAGTCGGCATAGAAGAACTGGAGCAGGAGGGGCTTCCTGAGATCCAAGAACTGGTTCTTCTCGTAATCCGTTGAGACGTCCGTCTCGTCGGGTTCGAAGTTCTCGGAAGGGGCCCAGTTCTCATCAACAATCCCAGCATCGGCCCCTAACCGCCCAATGATGAACTCGTCGAGCATGTTATACGCGGAGTCTGAGTGGTCGTGCTCAGTGGAATCCTTCATGATTTCTCCGACATCCTTCCCAGCGTACTTGAGGATGAGGTCGTCACCTCCGGGATGATCTGCAAGGAACTCCGTCACGTCATAGACCTTTCCATCACGGGTAACCCAGCAGCTTTTGAGGGACGCGTGTTCCTCGACGTCCTCAGAGGTGAAGATGCGAATTCGTTTCGTGGGCGGCATCGACGGTAGGGCTGCGGACGAGGGAAAAGAGCGGAGGGATGACGGGAGTCGAGAGCAATCGAGACGACTGGCCGCAAATGTCGTGGCGTGACTTGGGCTAAACTTATGTAAGCCACTTGACCAAGAGGGAAAGAAAAGATATCGGGTTCTCCTTCCAACCGCGTTGAACGCGTCCCGGCCGTCTACAGCACCGGGCGCGCTCTTACCGACGAGGGCGCCGCCCCCCAGTCGCTTACGCACTTCCGCATGCCTCGTGTAGCTCGCATAGAAATAAACAAATTTGCCAGACGCTAAAGATCAATCGAGAAATTCTCCTTCACTCTACCCACAACCTCTCACAGTCATGAAGTACATCCTTGTCTCTGGAGGTGTCATCAGCGGCATTGGGAAGGGCGTAATCGGTACGTGCACATGTGAACATCTACCGTTTGCCCTTTGCTTCAACCCAACTATGTTCCGCTTCAGCGTCCTCCACCGGCCTCCTGCTCAAGATGACCGGTCTGAAGGTCACCTCCATTAAAATCGACCCCTATATGAACATAGATGCCGGAACGATGCGACCTCAGGAACACGGTGCGATCAAGAAAGATCTTCTCCGTTCCTCGCGATCCTGACACCCCGGTTCCGCAGGTGAGGTTTATGTCCTAAACGACGGCGGAGAGGTCGACTTGGATCTTGGAAACTACGAGAGATACCTGGATATCACCCTCTCGCGTGACAACAACATCACGACGGGGAGGGTCTACCGAGAGGTCATTGAAAAAGAGGTTCGTGTCGCCCTCCGATATGAATGATTCGCCGGCGCCTCAGACCTTCCCTAGCGCCGGGGGGAATATCTCGGCAAGACCGTGCAGGTGTGACTGTCCTAATGTGAAGGGACGGGATCAGCTAAAACGCTCACAAGATCGTGCCTCATGTTACCAACGCGATCCAAGACTGGATCGAGGGCGTTTCGAAAATCCCCGTCGACGAGACGGACGAGGAACCCGACCTGTGCATCATTGAGGTACCTCCTACCCAATCGCTATCATACCCCTTCTGTTAATCGTTTGTTTAAGCTCGGTGGAACCGTTGGTGACATTGAATCCGCACCTTTCGTCGAGGCGATGAGACAGTTCCAGTTCCGTGTTAGACCGGAGAACTTTGCACTCATCCACGTTTCCCTCGTGCCCGACATGCATGGGGAACAGAAAACCAAACCGACGCAAACGACCGTCCACGCTCTCAGAGGGCTGGGCCTGCTTCCCGACCTCGTGAGTGTCCTCAATCCCGCCCACCCTTGAAGCGATTTCGCCAACTGCTTGCAAAGATCGCTTGTAGGTTACTGACTTCGGCGCCGCTAGAAGTCGCGACCAAGAACAAGATTTCCATGTTCTGTCACGTCCAGCCTGAGCAGGTTGTCGGAATCCATAACGTGTCCTCAGTGTACCACGTACCACTGATGTTACGGTCTCAAGGATTAGTCGAATTCCTCCACAAACGCCTAAACCTGCAGTCCATCAATATCCCCCCCAGTATGGTCACCAGGGGCGAAGGGATCACCGAGAGGTGGAAGGAGCTTACGAAACGGTCCGTATGTCTCCTCACTGCCCAGATCCCCAGCCCTCGAGCAATATCTGCAGGCAGGAGCGAGTGCTCGACGATGTTTCAATTGTACTTGTGGGCAAGTATACCGACATGAAAGACTCATACATGTCCGTGGTAAAGGCCCTCGAACATGCCGCCTTCCGTTGCAACAGGAAGCTCATCCTTCAGGTCACAGCGTTTCCGAGGCTCGGGGTGATACATTATTATTGATACATACAACAGTGGGTTGATGCATCGAACCTCGAACACGGGATGCAGGAGATCAGCCCTGCCAAGTACCATGAAGCATGGAAGACCGTCGTCGGAGCCGGGTGTGTTTTACCTCATATAAACGCCAACTGCGGGACCCTGCTGACTTCCATGACAGGGGTATTCTCGTTCCAGGAGGGTTTGGACAGCGGGGGACAGAGGGCATGATGCTTGCAATTAAGTGGGCGCGAGAGCAAAAGATTCCCTTCCTCGGGATCTGTCTTGGTTTCCAACTTGCTGTGATCGAATGGGCTAGGAACGTTTGCGGCCTTGCCGGTGCGTCTCACGCCTTACTATCTCAACTTCTCAAGGTTTCAATAGGGGGGTGTGGGTGTGGGACCCTTTCTTTCGAACCTTTCTCTGGTGCCTTTCGAATGACATGCGGAGTGTCCTAACTTCATTTGGAATGACAACGTAGGTGCGACCTCCGCCGAGTTCAATAATCAAGCAGAACATCCTCTCGTGATATTCATGCCTGAAATCTCGAAAACCCACATGGGCGGTACGATGCGGCTCGGCTTGCGTCCGACCGTGTTTGGCGCTTCTAGCGAGGAATGGTCCAAGACCCGTGGGCTCTACGGTGGGGCTGGGAAGGTCTGGGAGAGACATCGCCATAGATATGAAGTTAACCCCGACTACATTGATCGCTTGAAGCAAGGGGGATTGGAGTTCCTGGGTAAGGACGAAAAGGGGGAGAGAATGCAATTCCTTGAGCTCCGTGGTACGTCTCCATTACATGTATCTGTTGGTCCTTTGACACACCTGGAACCTCACGCTCCACCTTTTGACAGACCACCCCTTCTTCGTTGCGCTGCAAGCCCACCCCGAATTCTGCAGCCGGCCTCTCAACCCATCCCCTCCATTCCTCGGCTTCATCGCAGCGGCTTCCGGTGAGGCTGTTCTAAAAGAACAGATCGAGGCGCAAAAGGCTTCTTTCAAACCGCCACACCCTGAAAACTCTATGATCAGCGAGCAAGCACTCCGAGACGGGGAACACCTAAGGAAGTACCGGGACAGCGTCCTAATTAATGGACACGCTGACCCTGAGTCCTCCTAAACAAACTGCCGGCGTCAATAGGTCCCTCGTGTTTGCCATCTCTAATGAAATCGCTGCGGAGGGGCGGTTACGGATCTTCCACGAGCATTGTTGTACTTGAGTTAGAGTCATTTAACCAATGAGGTGTGCCTGTTATGCATTAAGACGGTAGATTATACTGGTAGCATTAACAATAGGTAATAACTTTCGCGACCCGGGCCTCTGGCCCTCTATAACGATGTCTAAAGAGGGGTACTACGCCCTCTCGTTGTACCGCCTTTGTTTTTGGTAGCCGTCCCTGCTCCGAGAACCCTCACGATTGAAATCTTCCGAGAACCGACGACGTTCAGGTCGGTCCGATCGACCGTTCCTATCCCAGTCATTTCCCCTGTCTGTCCAGCGAGGGGTAGTCCTCGTCCTGGAGCTGCCGGGGTAAGGAGGGGGCCGCGAACCGAACCCGCTTCTCCTCTCTTTTGAGACGCCGAGTCTGGCCAGGAATGAATCGGAGATGTGTGGAGGTGCAGATAACCCGGCACTCTCGACGGACCACTTCTTGAGCCCGTCAACGATGGCCGGTCGCTCGACGCGTAATTCGGAGGCCTTTCCAAGGTAGTAACCGAGGTTGGCCATAAGGGTATCCCTAACAGCCTCCTCGTCCACCATTGTCAGGAGCTCCCGGACCCCTTGGTCAATGGATCCTAGGGTATCAAGGTAGGGTCGTTTGCCGAGGGTGTTGTGTTTGTCAGCCTCCGTGGCGAGTTCCTCCACTTGGGAGGCCATCTCATCAACGGTGACGGTTTTCAACGGGATGTTGTTCATATTCCATGTGACGAAACCAGTTTCCCAAGGAAGGAGGATCAAGTCACCCCGTCCCTCGGTACCAGCTCGGCCAGTTCGACCAACACGGTGGACATAGACGTCGGCCGAAGGTGGAATACCAACCTGGATGACCCTCGTCACTCCTGGGTAGTCGACACCTCGAGCAGAGACATCGCTGGTCACCAGGACGGATGCGCCAGTTTTTTGGGCCCTGAAACCGTCCGAAGCCCGGGTACGCTGATCCTGGCTTTTCTTGGAGTGGATCTCATAGAAATAAGTGTTACGACCAGCTGGGAGGGTAGTCTTGGACAGTTCGCGCAGAAGTGTGTAGAACAACCGCGTCATGTTGGTGGTAGGGAGGAAAATGATGGTTTTAGAGAACTTGGGGTTAGCGAGCTGGTCGTGGGCAATTGAACGAAGGATATGAGGAATCTGATCCTTAGCGGAAGGAAGGACGGTGTGGTATTGGGAGACGTGAGCATGGACGGGGGAATCATCCGTGACGCAGTTGATGAAGGCGTGGTTCTGGTCCAAGACCTCACGAGCGACCTGTTGAATAGCCTTGGAGACGGTAGCGGAGAACATGAATGTCTGTCGTTCCGGAGTCGGAGGCATCATCTTCATGATGGCCTCGATTTCCTCTCTGAAACCCATATCCAGTAGCGTGTCGGCCTCGTCAAGCACAACCTACGAACAACGAGGTGATCAGCTGAAGACAATCCCACTTCAAGAAGGGTCACGTACCAAAGCCGTTTCCTTGAAAGCCTTTGTAACCGCAGGTTCACTCGTCAAGACATCACGAAGGCGGCCCGGAGTGGCAACGACGATATCCCGACGTTTGGTCATCCAGTCTCGCATCTGCCTGTGCTTGCTGGACCCTCCGATGAACAGTTGGACCTGCAGGCCCTTCTGGTGGTAAGCAAGGTTCGAAGCTTCCTTCGCGATCTGGGTCGCCAACTCGCGTGTAGGGCTGATAATCAATACGCCGGCGTTCTCCCTCGCGTAGTTGTTCACCGCCCTGAACATAGGGAACTTGTCTCTGGGAAGACCGGAATCCATAAGAGCCCGCTCTCCGAACGCATCCAAGGCCTTGACGCGTTGTTCGATTGCTGGAATCACAAACGCAGCTGTTTTACCGGTACCGGTTCTCGCCTTGACGAGCAAGTCTCGGGGATGTTCGGAATCACCAGAAGGATGGTTCGGGTCGTAAGGGTCCGAAAGACGAGGGAGGTAGTCGAAAACTGCGGCTTGGACGGGACTCATGTGCGTGAACTTGTACGGTGAATGTGTGAGGGCTTTGAGTGTTTCCTTCGAGAGAATGCCTTCCATCGAATCGAAGGTGCGCTGTTCGGCATTGGGGTCGACCTCCTTGTATTGTCCGAAGCGTTGCCCAGCCCTGTCGCGGTGACGCGTCGCGGTTGAGGAGTTCCTGTACTGAAGTGCCGACAGACCTTCAAAATCGTCAGACGGTGCTGGTCGACGTTTCGGGTGAATATACTCACATTTCGTGGTGGAGTCGGTGCAGTTACGGAAGCACGAGCTGCGCGTCGCTGAACTGAGGACGGTCCAGGATGACCATGACCGGAGGAAAACCATGAGGTGACCGTTTGCCAGCGAGGATGGTGGGAAATTGTTCCGCTCCTCCGAAGCGAAATTATAATCGACGCATGTTTTAAGAATGCTAGGTGTACAGCTACAGCTACAACAGATTCGTTTGGTCTCGCAACGATAAATAATATGAATATCAGAAACCCACGACATCCTTTCTCCAACCTTCCAACCCCTTCATCTTCTCCCAGGGTGACGCTCCAGAACACGCCGCATGTGCAGGGTCCATATCCCAATCCACGACCGCTTGTATCGCCACCACCAGCCTCCTATCATCCACCTTCGCCAACCTTTTCCAGGCACCGGTGATGATGATGGAACGGTCATATACAAAGATCCCAGCTAGCCTCTCGATATCAAGAAGCCCCAGTATTCCGCATACAACCCCCTCCTCCGCCTCTGGATCGTGGGCCATGATCAGGGATACCCCCACGTACTTGACGTTCCTCATGCACTCCACCGTTTCCACGAATCTCGGTCCCAGAACAGCTAAGTTCACGTAGAGGTGGGTAACGGACCTTGTGAAGGCGCCTGGAGGGGTATGTCCACCGTACAATGTCGAGGTGTCGTTGTTCGTGTAGATGATGAGCTCCTTCGGCCGCGACTTGGATCTGGTACACTCCACGACGTCCGCACTGCAGACCAGCCGGTCAAGCTGGTCGCACATATCGACGATCCGGAAGAGATATGACGCTCGGCACACGACCGTTAGGTCACGGATGAGCGAACGGTGGTGTTTGTGGGGGTCGATTGGGGAGAAGGTGAAGAACCATTGGTGGAATCGCTGGAAGTTGTACCAGTTGATTCGTACCGAATGGTAAAGTATCGGTTTTATGAGGTTGTAGACTGTTTTGGAGACGAGGCAGAGGTTCAAAGCCGTCGCTCTCTGGCTCGCGGCTTCCTCTACGATGGAGATGATCGTCTCAGTGGGTAAGGGAGGAAAGGGATTACAGTGGTCGGTCATTGGGTGCGAGCGGGTTGATAGCTGTCGTTTGCTAAATACTCTACTACTGGCTCACCCCCCAGACCATAGGAGCCAAGGATCATCACGGGACCGGGGGCTGCTCGGGAGATTAATAGAGATTGTCCTTATTTGATAATCACAATTTCTGGCTGCCCATCAGCGATCAAGCGCAGCCTTCCGGAGAATGGACAGACGCCAGCAACCCCCGGGTGGTACCAGAACGAGGAGGTCCTAGATACGGAACCCGACGGTAAGTTTGTTCCAGCACACAATAAAATCCAAGCCATACCGGCACAACCCCCGCGAGCAGCACGGGTACTGAGTGGACGGTTTCCGACGATTCTAGTGCTTGTCGAATATACCGCCCTTCCGGGCGAATGGTGTCCCAAGAACCATCTCACGGACCCCGTTGCGGATTGAACGTAACATTCGGGTGAATTGTTTCCGCTGTGCATTTAGAACCACTACACCCCTTTCGATTTCATCGGCCCACGCTACACGATGCGCACCCTGGGTAAGTATCGAGGAACGCCATTGCGACGGATATGTAGATTTCTGGACCAACGGACGGTCATCCAATATGCCCGTTTATTTCGATGACAAAGCAAGTCCAAGGAAAAAGAGCCATTCGGTCTTTCCTTGGAGCGGCTGGCGAAGAAAATGAGGAAGGTGGAATAAGTGTAATCGTCACGCTCGTCTGGACTACGGCCGGGTCAACCTGTATTATTGCAGAACGACAGAGGACAGGAGAACCGACCAATACCGGCGGTGTCCACGATGCCAGTGGTGGCGAAGAGAGCGGTAACAAAAAACTTCAACTTGAGCACGGCGATGTCGGTGGTGTTTCAGCTGGGCGGTTGGCGTCCTCGAAAGGAACCTACCCTCGTTTTTATATCTTTCCTCCATCTCCTATGAGTGCCTCCAATTTGGTCATCTAAATGACTAAAATATACAACGTTTGCATTCCAAATCGCTCATTTACCCTACAACACAAGTCCGGTGTATGTTTGTGGCTCTTTGCTATTCAAGTACGTCAATCCCACCCCGCTACATTGTAAACAGTCTGGTTGATGTCGTGGATACAGCTGGGACAATACAAGCCTCTGAGAAATTATGGCAAGCAAACCTTCATGGCGAGCGCCGCTCTTCACTTCTCCTCACCACCGCTCACCCGCAAACACAGGCTCAAGTGAACGTCTCCGGTTATGGGTTAGTCGGTGTTATAAACGTAGCCTGTTTCCGTCTCATCATCCCTCAGAAACGCCCTGTCCGCCACGCTCACTCCGACCAAATCATCGGACTCTGCGCGGACAACGTTTCTGCCCCACTCGACGTTCACGTCGGTCTGCGACGAGCCTACAAGTTCGGGCTTTACAGGCACTGTGCCTACGTCATCCAAACCGGTGGATCGTGTAGCCACATAACTTCTGGCCACCGATTCCAGCCGTACAGGATAATCACTGACGGCACACCGTCCAACCATAGCGACTATACCAATTCTATCATCTAGAATACCACTCCCGTCAACTCTCCACTGGAGAGGATTTCCCGCGCAACGTATCCCCTATTATTGATCGGTGCCCTCTTCTCAGGCCCACCCGCACTCACGTCCGTACGATCTCGCTCGAGCTGGTCCCTTACTTGGCTTATCCGCCTTGTTCCACACGGGGCCTCCTGGACGCCCATCATAGCCACAATAGTAGAGGCACCGATCAGCGCTGGCTAGTAGGGCCGTCCGCATGATCTTCCTCGTCTTCGGCTGCCCGTGGGATTGCGGTTAAGGGTTCCCTTGGGTTGGGGTTCGTCGCCACGAGCGACTCCTGACGCTGTCTACTATATCCTCCGGGGTGCGACGAAGGCCAGAGACTGTGTCTTCAAGTTTCAAGACTTGTAGCGGAGGCTAGGGCTGGACCGAGAGGTCCGTCTGGATCCCAACCATCTGGGCGGATGGCTATTTCGGTTTGTCGTGGTTGTCGTAAGAGGACGGCTGGGGGTGCCGGTGAGGTGCAAGCCTTTAAGCCGGGGGCCTAGAAGGCTGTCAGTAGTACTAGGGAGTGACTGACGTTGAGCCGTTGCTCTTACAAAATACTATCCGTGTTGTTTCCAAAATAGGAATTCATCTTTCCTCTTTCGTTGTGGTCTGGGGCTCCCAGTCGTTCCGCCCTTCTCACTCCCTCTCACTTCCCATCAGTTCTGAACATTCCTTCAGAGTCCGCAGATGACTGTTTACACCTTACAGCTATACTCTTATTTCTACGAGTCACCGCTACCTCTGATTTGGGGTCTCTCGGCGTTGACACTCTCCTACCCTGGCACGGATATCACTCGCGCACTGCTGCTCGGCGGCCCTTCACCTTCTTTTGCACAAAGCGAATAGAAAAACTATCCTCTGGAGGAAATAGTTGGAGATACGACAACAGAGAGCTAAATCAAGCGAAAGTCGTGGTCACGGGGCCTCCTTCTTCTCCTTCTTCGCCCTCACCTTCTCCTTCTCAGGCTTGTCCTTCAGCCAGGGCTCGGCGGCCTTGGCAGACCGATCCTTCGTCTGCCTGAAACAGAGGAACTCGATGCCGGTCGCCCGGCGGGTATCCGCCAGCGTTTTCTTCACCACATCCAAGCTACCTTGTAGATTCGAATCACCCGGCCGTCGTTGATACGCCTGTGATATCTTGTTGTAGAGTTCTGTGAGGGTCTTGTCAGCTGTCGGACCGACATGCCGCGAGAGGGTTTGGTGCATGAACTCGATCTCCAGCGTCGCCTGTGCCGTAAAGGATCAGCGCGAACCTTCCTATGGGGAAGGTGCACCTACCCGCAGCATTCCACCCATACCGAACCTTCTCACTTGTCGGAAACACTCCAGACATTCCTCTGCCAAATCATCCACTAGCGCGCTCAATGCCCTGTCGAGCAAGCTTGGCGCCGCACTGCTGACTTGGGCATGTACTCCGACGAGAAATATCAGAGCGTCGAACATGTACGGCCGGATGTCTAGTGGCCGAGGTCAGTCCTGTGAGAACAACAAATGACCCCACCGGTTACCTTTTGGCTGAGGCGTCTCGTACCAATCCATCTCACTGTCGAGTATGCCACCCCGTACGATCCCTGTAATGACACTGGATTTGGGCTTGATGTAACTATCGAAGAGCGTCTTGTCGAGTTCTTGGACAACTTTCGTGAGTGTCTAGGTGGGAGGCAGATGAGTCTAAGCGCTGAGATCTCGTCGTCCTTCACACCTGTCGGTCGTTGGCCAACGACGTGTTTAGTGACCCTTCCAGCTCAGTGATCATCCGTGGAACCAACTTGTTTGACAGGTAACCAAAGTTTGAGACGACCAGAAGGATTCTATTCTCCTATCAAGGCGTGAGCGCGGGTTATATTCTTGTTCCGAAAAAAGCTGACAGTTTCCGTCAGATCAAGGAGTTCCAGAGGGTTCGACCCGGGTGCGATTCCCATGTCAATCACTGCAGCCCGATGTCCGTGTGAGGGGGGAGACTCCTCAGACGCCAGGTGGACAAGACCATCGAGAAAAGCGTAAACGGTTTCCAAGAACGCCTTTGTGATGTTCGATAGAAACTCTTGACTGATAGCGTGTTGTTTGAGCGGTTTGTGCGGATTTGATGCCGAAGGAAGGTCCACCCCTCCGGCCAACTTGAACGTGGCTGTTGTGAGATGTCGCTGGAAAGTTTGTATTTCACCGAGATAAAGGGTGGTGGATGGTTCGTTAGGGTTACTCTTCCAGTTCTCCAGGTGGTAGAATATGTTGGCATCTGCGTCGGGGTCAGGGAGAGTTTTCGCTAACGAGGGGAACCAAGCTTGACCTCTTTTCCATGCCTGAATTAAAGATTCCTGGAACCCGCGGCGCGCACTTTCCAAGAAGCTCTTGATGTTTGCACTGACCTCGCTCGAGATCTCCAATGCGCTCACTTCGCTTATGGTCTCTTGCACCTCGCCAAGCACCTTGGTGAGGAAGTGGGCCATCGTGATAGAGTTGGACGCTTTGGGGAGGAAGGACTCATGATAGTCCGAACCGGTGGGGGATGTGATCTCGATGTCGCTGAGCATGAAGAATCCTGCAATGAACGAGATATACAGCTTCACGACGTCCAATGCCATAATCCGGCATTGGGCGGGACTCCTCCGCGAGTTCATGATTTGCTACACAATCAGCGAGCATCATGTCGGATTTTGAAGCGACCCACTCTCTTGTACTTCCCGTCGAGGAAGTTCTTCGCTATCCGCCAGAAACTCGGCAACGACACGGTCATAGCCTCAGAAATATTCTTGACGTACGTGACGATCACCTCCCATAGTTCGTGGTTACCGGTCGCGGCTACGAGAGAATCAACGAAGATAAATGGGCACCAACGACTGGGAATTACCTATGGCCGCTTCTGCTTGTTTCGATTCCAGGACCGGAACGCAGACGCGCAATTCGGAAGCTAGTCTCTCCGTGAGGTCATCCGGTCCTGAGATCTTCGGTCTGGTCCTATTATAGACAGCTTCGAATAGTGAACATCGATGGACCTGCGGCGAAGAAAGACCAAGTTACCTTCTACGTTCGCAATGGCTGACTCCCGGATGTCCTTCATATGTTTCATAATAAAAGCGTGCTGACTATCAAAGTATTTCCACATTGGGTCTTCGTTTGAACTGAGCTCCAGCAATATCCTATAACGTCAACGTGAGCTGATGTCCGGTGGGATACAGGTATGGATAACGTACTCGATGGTTTTCTCGTGTTCGTCGACCGCCCGCGAAGGATCTTGAAGTTGTACCAGTAATAGGTTCCGCATCTCCCCCATGACTTTCTCCACCGTTGACCACACTCTGTCGAGTATCCGTTTCTGTTGCTCCGGGATCACCGAATCTTTATCCTTCCCAGAAGCGCTACCAACGGGTAGCAGCTGCTCTGGCCGCGATTCCAGCATGAACTTGCCCTTCTTGTAGTCCCTCATCGCGGCATCATGGCGACCCTACTGACCTCATTACAAGCCATTTGAGAGGGAAGTAGATCGTCTTACCGATTTGATTAATTCAACGAGAGAGCTTGGGAGATTGAAGAAGAATTTGGAGCGTTCAAATACACTCAACGTTGTGACGAGCTTTTGTACTTTGGATGCGTTCTCAAGAACGGGCAAGAACACTTGATCTGCCTTTTGAGCAGCGTCTGCGTGTGGCGTCAGCAGCCAGCAATTGTCGGTGAAATTGATAAAACCTCACTCTTGACTTCATCTCGCAACGGTCGGGATGCAAATTCTGCTTGCTGGGACAAAAGCCCCTCCTTCATCTCTGCGTAAAGTGCTACAGACGGAGTTAGCGAACGTAATATGAAAACAGCGGTTAACCCCACCATCTGTATGAGCTTTCACCGCGACGAATCTGTCAAAGTTCTCTTCAATCAGCACTCGAACTGCCTCTGATCGTGCGTCAATGGAGGCCTTCAGGTTCCCCAGCCCGGCATTCAGATCTTGGTACGTAGCATTCGGGTGAACGGTCGACAGGAAGAGCTTCGGGTTGAATTGTTTCGAGGTTATAAGGGCAGAAGCTCCTAGAGACCAGGTGTGAGTCTTCGGCAGCACGGTTACCACATTGGATGGGGATGCCGACTCATTTCTGGGGTCATGCCCCGCAGACTATGCTCAATCAGCGTCAGCATTCTATACGGCAGGTAAACACACGCACTCTGGTGTCCCTCCTAGGCCTAGCGGATCCCCGGTATCACTATCAGATACTACGGATCCTCCGAACGGGACGTCCAGCTCATGATCGATATCTTCCCATTCCCTGTAACCCAGTCACTCAGCCACTGTATATCTCCAGATGCTAAAAGATACATACGCCGGCGCGAGGGTGGACAAGCCATAGGTTTTGAGGAGGGAGGCTTCGTCAATATCGAAGTTGAGTTTGCCCATTCGAAAGTCATGATCGGTCTCGATCGTTCGACCAGCTGTCTCAACCTTGCTCGTTCGCGGAAAACACGATGCAAACGGGTCTCATCCAAAACGCGCACGAAGACCTCATCGCCGACGCCGCGTACGATTTCTACGGGCTGCACCTCGCAACGTGCAGTCTCGACCAAAGGTCTCCGTCTCGGCAACCTATGCCCCTTGTGATTGGCTCATGCCTTCCCCGCAAACAGGATCAAAGTCTGGAAGCTAGACGAAAGTACTGGAGAGTGGACGTTCAAGGACGCTTGGAAGGTTCGTGTAGCCACCCCTGGGTGCAACTCGTTTCGTCTTGGTAGCTCACGCACAATGTAGGCTCACGACGCGACAGTGTCCAAGCTTTCATGGGCACACCCAGAATTTGGGTCGATCCTCGCGTCGTCCTCGTTCGACCGTACAGTGAAGATTTGGGAGCAGACATACTCTGAGTCGGAATCACAGGCTAATGGCGCGAAGAGCCAAAACGCCTCAAGGTGGATCGAACGGGCCGTTCTTGTGGACGCCAAGGGGACAGTACGCTCGGTCGAGTTTGCTCCTCGCCACTTTGGCCTTAAGCTTGTCAGTCCCGCAGCTTCTACTCTTCAAACCGGACTCGTTTGAACAATTTCCAATCAGGCCACAATCTCTTCTGATAACTATCTACGCATTTACGAGTGCCTGGAGCAACCGGTCCTCACGACATGGCAACTCACAGAGGAAATCGACATACTACCCCTCCCGTCCATCCAAGGACCACCCTCTGGCATTGCCGCGCTTGCCACTCCCACCCAGACATTTCCCTCTCTAGAAAGCACCACACCACTCCCAGCCCATTCGTCACAGACACAACAATCACTGACGAGGATGGGGCCCGGATCGCACCGTGAGGCCGACGGCGGTTGGTGCATCTCTTGGTGTAAAGAGAGGTACTGGGGAGAGATCCTCGCCGCAAGTGTTGGAACCACAGGAACACTACATGTGCGCGCTGTGGCTTTCCCTTTGATCTTTCTTCACTGACCACATCGCGGCACCTACAGATTATCCAACTGGCCCCATCACGAAGACCTCTGAATTTACTAACTCTAGACCCATATCCTCCACCCACCGCCGCCTCATTTGATGAAGTGGGGAACGGTCCTTCGCAGACACGTTACGCCATCACTTCCGTCTCGTGGGCTCCCTCCTGCGGACGGTCTACCCACCTCATCGCCACTGGCAGTCGGGATGGTCACGTCAGGATATGGAGAGTGAAGCGTCCTGACGGAACCGGGGAAGAATCTAACGAAGGAAAATGGTCCGGACGGATTGCTGCTGACTTCGATGATCACAAGTGAGTGGTATTGATGTGTTGTGAACACAATCCAACGCCCTCTCTAGGTCATCTGTGGGGAGGGTTGAATGGAACGTAACAGGGTAAGTACGCTGCCGCTGGTTCTTGGTACAGGTGTCTGACTTTGATTGAAGGACCGTATTATGTTCTTCTGGAAACGATGGGCGGGTCAGGTTATGGAAGGCAACAATTGGTAATGTCTGGCGAGCTGCAGGTCACATCAGCGTCGAGCAAGCTGAGGAGCAGGGAGACACAGACGTTGAAATGGATGGGGATCAATGACATGATCACCTGCTTAATTACACAATAATAGATACAACGCGTAAACGCGTATGGCTACAAGAGTTCTCTACGATGCAAAACAAGACCAGAGATAACTAAATATCCATGCGATGCTGAATATACTAGGAAATGGATTAAGATGGGACGTCGTTCATAAGATCCCAACCTTCTTCCTCCACGATCGTGCTCTCCCTGCGCTTTCCGTGCTTCTTTGAGGATTTGATTGGGCGAAGCCGGGTAGGGCTCGCAGTTGTCGCCTGCAACAACTGCGGGAAATCAAGAGGAAAGGTAGGCGGGGTTGGTGGGGGGAGGATATGGGTTGTTGCGTGTGAACGCCTGTGTGGGTAATGTAAATCCATGCACCGGACCGACAAACGAATGGACCACGGGTACTAACCTTCCTAACTCACTACTACAACAAACCGCCCAAAGATTGCTAAGGACGTCGCCGGCTTGGGATAGTGGTATATCAACCGATTGCGTATAAGCAAGGTAACAGACATTGTACAGCAACATCGCAAACGCGGTCGTGAACGATTCGTTCGAAGAGTCGCCAGAAGAATTATGGTCCGTGGGGGAGATTGGGCGATTAACCATCACTGGCATCGTAGAGTCGGACATCATCTTCGAATGGAAAACCGACGAATCGACGGGAGATTCTGGGGAGATGGACACGGAGGAACGGAGCTCCTGCGGCATCGGAATTGAGTTGGCAGGTATCGGAGAAGACGTTGCCGAACTCGAGCGCTCCGGTGGTAGATGGAGTGGGTGTTTCGTTGACCACCTATGTAGCCCGTTCAGATCTGAGAAGGCAGAGGCGCATATAATGACTCTACCTCGACCATCCACCCGTGTCACCGCCGGGGCCAGCGCCGATCATGGGTGTACCAACCCCGAGCCCGTTCCCTGACCATTGGATCTCAAACGGAAGTTTAACCCCGAGGTAAAACGACAGCAGGCTGATAAAATGGATCGTATACGTCACTGCGGCGTTGATCTCCTGAGCGGGGTACCCTGAGAAGCGAGGTAGGCACACGACACCAGTAGAGGGAGATGACGGTACTTACGTCGCACGTCCCCTGGCACAGGAAGGATCAATCTCTCGATTGACCACTCTCCTTTCGCACCCTTCATACCCCCAACAGCAGGCCTTCCGCCCACCTGAACGATATTAAACACCTCCACTAGTTCCTGTATCAGACCCACACGCGCCCTGGCAATTGTATCCGATAATGTAGCGAGTTGTTGAGTGTCTTTGGATATATTTGACTCGAGAAACGTAGGTGGGGGAGGGGGTGCACCCTGAGCCGGGGTCGTTCCGATGAACATCGACTTTGCTATGGCTAGTGTTGCTCTTCGCGAGGCGAGCGAACTTTGTATTGCCTGAATCCGTTCCTTTGCTGAGAAGAGACATTGTATCAGTGACCCCGAGTTGAGGATGCGCGTCGTACGCACTGGCTTCGTTCTTCTTCCTCAACTGATCCAGTCCCTCAAGCACGACCTCCACCCCTCGCTGCTGACGAATCACATCAGCCCTTCGAAGGGCCCTCGGTCGCACAAAGTCAAGAGCCTTGGATGCCCTCGTAATGTTTTCGTCTCGTTCCGAAGCTGCAAGTTGTATCTGCGCGCGTTTGTCCCGTAGGCTAAACGGGGATGATCATCAATGGAAGCGACTCTGAGCCACAGTTTACGACACAGAACTCACTGTTCTCGAAGGCAATTCGTGCAGTAAAACCGGTGCTGTTTCCTTTCACAATTACTGCAATCCATGGTGTCCGCTAGGACAAGATGAGGGGAACTAGGAGAGGTTGAACAGGGTACGTGAGCCTCCGCCTGCGATCACGGCCCATTTGGCCGATCGAGTTGAGTTGACGCATCGGTTCTTGGCTCACCCAAAGGTCACGTGGAATTTAAGTAAACAGCACTCGGAGTCGGAACCCGGAATAAGGCAGTTGGCGGTCAATCGCAATCGTACAGGGCTGCAGGGCCGCATGACCTCGGAGAAGGGAGGGCATCGCGGAGAGGGGAACTTGAATACATCTACAACTACTGGTACACAGAACAGATATACTGACAAAGGGGTATCACCGAATTGTTGGGGTTCAGCAAAGCTCAGGCAGTTTCCGCCACCTTCTCTTTCTCATCCCTGAAGTCACGGTCAGAGGAAGCACCCCCGACCTGCTTTTTAACTTCCTCGAGGGTCTTCTTTCCAACATCGCGCTTGACCTTCCAGGCGGCGAAGGTGTGTCCCTGGGAAAATACATCTTCAATCTCCTCAAGTGTCCTACCAGCAGTTTCTGGGAAACAGAAGAGCACGTGGATGAACGCGGCAAAGTTGAAGGTTCCGAAAATGAAGTAAGTCTTCCACGCGATGTTGGAGAGACCAGGGGGGACAGCCCAAGCCAAGGCAAAATTGAACATCCTGGTGGTAGGTTCAGATATGACATCGGTTGTGGAAAACGGAATGCCCTACCAATTCGTGGCAGTGGATAACGAAACAGCCTTGGCGCGAACTCGCATTGGGAAAATCTCAGCGGGGTAGGTCCAAGAGACGGGTCCCATAGTAATCGCGAAGGAGCAGACGAAAAAGTACGAGCAGACGATGACACCCTTTGTGATCGAATCATGGCCGTTGATAACCCAGACGCGCCCACCGTCAACAACACCCCATTCACCGAAGCCGCCCTGGAGTCCTCCGACGAGGTACATCCAGAAGCCCATCAGTAGGGTACCGATCAAAAGAAGTGGTCGACGACCCCATTTGTCAATGTAAATGATAGCAGGGACTAGGGAAATTGGGTCAGAGCGCGATGGGAGACGATTTGGGAAACTTACTCGTGAACAGCACGTTCAACACGTATTGAACGGAGGAAGCAATCAAGTTCCCGCGACGGCCAGTCAGTCCAGCACCTTGGAAGACGTAGACGATATAGTACCTAGCCGATTGCGAATGTCAGGACACATCGCGACGTGACGCCTCCCACCGGCTTACATCATGATGTTCATCCCAGAAAGTTGGCTCCACATCTGAAGCGAGCATCCCAAAGTGACGCGCCTGAAGATGCCGGGCTTGAGGAGATCGAGGTATGATTTTGCCCCTTCTGCCTTCTCGAAGTGCACCTGAGCTTTGATCTCCTCGTATTCAAGCTGGACAAGCTCGTCGTTGGTATCCCCTCCACCGTGGAGGTCAGCGAGTACTTCCAAGGCTTCCTCCTCGCGTCCGTGATCGAAAAGCCATCGGGGACTTTCCGGGAATACCAACATGCCCAAGCCAAGGATAATAGCTGGAACTGAGAAAATGATTAGACCACCATCAACAAATAGGCGATGTTCAAATCATTCACTCATCTGCAAACCCCATGGAATACGGAAGGAGGCCACACCGTCGATATAGGAGCACCCGAATTGGACGAAGTACTGGAGAAGGATGCCCCTGCAGAAAGAGTCACGAACAATGCTTGAAGCCGACAGGGAATTCTTTCCTCACCACGTAATAGCCCACTGCTGCAACGAGACCATTCGTCCCCGGATGTTATGGTTCGTGATCTCGGACTGGTACAGAGGAACGCAAGACGAAGCAAGGCCAATCGATATTCCGGAGATAATCCTGCCGGTAACGAGCATTCCACGGTTCTGTGCGGCACACTGGAGAATGGAACCAACAACCCAGATCCAGGCGGATATCATGATAGTAGGTCTCCTTCCCAGAACGTCTGCCAACTTGGTGACCAAGAGAGCTCCAAAGAAGGAACCTGCAGGCATGGACGCGACAATGGCACCTTGAGCATTAGATCCCGGATGGCCGAACGTCCTTTTATATGCCTCATTCTGGAGCGACGTTGGACGGTCAGCGGATAGTCACTCGACGAAGATGGGGGAGATACGGACGCTCAAGACACCGGACATGGACGAGATGTCCAGACCGAACAGACCGCCTCCGATACATGCGAACGACCCTACGAGGTACTGAGGCAGGGTCAGACGGTAGTATAGTGGATACGAAGCCAAAACGCACGTACGGGGTTGGAAGCTATTCGGGTGCTATACTGGAAACAGAGGAACGAAGACGGTGAGGATATGGTATTACCCTGCGCCAAGTAGAAGCAGAAGCAGGACGTACCCGTTTCATTGTAAATCCTTCGTTCCAGGGAGGGGTGGGGGGGAGAAAAGGGGCAATGCAATGAGTGAATTTATATACGAGGAGTCACGGATGCTATCCGAACTTTCCCCCCGTTTGATAGGGAGTGGTTCCGAATGTGCGCTCAGTCGGGGGTCACACCACCGTGGATTACCCGAGTCAAGCAATGAAGAAGGGATATGCCCGCGGAGAAGCAAGGCAAGCCGAAGTACCCTGGTTCGGGATGCATCCGGAAGGATTACGAATGGCGTGTCTGACCCAGGAGCGGAAAACATGGAGAGTTGCAAACCTAGTCTCCTAAGATCTCAGAGCCTAAATCCAGTAAACCCGCCCAGGTTACCTCGTAGCGCGAGAGCGAGATACTGTCCATAGGTCAACATAGCGCGCCAAAGCACCGTTTCAGGGCGAAGAGCGGCGGTACAGAGACGATGTAAGGTGTGCACGAGACCTCAGTGAATGGTAGTCTCGTGTTTGCAGTTGAGGAAGAAGGAAGCCAGGAAGTCAATGC
>Ga0307511_10001620_pt1 | contig 23827 bp, 22 predicted proteins | sample 13_EM_MG_FD_200266 | JGI IMG/M metagenome (GOLD analysis project Ga0307511, IMG submission 200266) | Populus trichocarpa ectomycorrhiza microbial communities from riparian zone in the Pacific Northwest, United States - 13_EM | ecosystem: Host-associated > Plants > Roots > Unclassified | place... | reverse complement strand
AGTGGATGTCTCGGTGGGTGTCGCCGGGGCTTCATCAATATTGACTACGCCAAGTGGGTGACGTTGCCAGGGTGCGAGGGCCGGGTGGGGGTCGGTTGGGTGGGGGTGAGCTGGGGGGATGCTGGTTGAATGATCAATGGTCCGGTGTGGACGGAGGGGGGAGATCTCGGCCGAACCCGTTGCGGCCGGTGTTCCTAGGTCGATAGTGGGGGCATGGCCGAACACGGAACGCAACCGGATGAGATGCGGATGGTTTCCGGGTAAACTTTCGACAGTTTGCTCCGCACAAGATCCGAATTGAATTCGCCACACCGATTGAATTCGCCACATCGGGAGCAATCATGAAGCTGGGTGCCGACCAGCACGCAGACTCCGCCCACTACCGCCGCGACCGCTCGCTCAACCCGGTCCTGCTGCCGTTCATGATCGTCTTTTTCCTGCTGACGGTGGTGCTGATCGCGGTGCTGATCACCGCCGCCTCGCTGGTCTACCTGCTGGCGGCCGTCGGGGCCGCGCTGTGGGGCCTGGTCAGACCCCGACCCGACGGCCTGAGCCGCCGGCAGACCGTGGGCGCCACGGTCCAGGTGATCAACAAGATCGCGCTGCGGTCCCGCCGCGGTCGCCACGCCCGGCCGGGCCTGCTGCCCCGCTCGCTGGTCCCGTTCACTCGCTGAACGTGATCCACTCGACGACCCGCTCGACCACGAAGTCCGCGTTCTCCTCGCCGACGCCGTCGACCTCGACCAGCACGTCGTCGACCTTGAGGCGGCGGACGGCGGCCCGCGAGGACTCGACCGGCACCCGGTCGTCAAGGTTGCCGTGCACGATCAGCGTCGGCGGCAGGATCTCGCCGAACACGAAGCTGGGCCGCACCCAGAACGCCTCGTTCAGGAACGCCCGCCCGTGCCGGATGCCGGGACCGTGCTCCAGGTGGCCGACCTCGGCCAGCTGCGGAGTGGCCAGCCGGCCGGCCACCCAGTTCGGGTTCTGGTCGATGTAGTCGCCCTTGAAGTTCAGCTGCGGCGTGAGCAGCACGAGTCGGTCCAGTTCCGTCGGCCGCCGCGCGGCGTAGAAGGCGGCCAGCCCGCCGCTGAACCGGTTGCCGACCAGGGACACCCGGCGCGCGCCGGTCTCGGCCCGGACGTGCTCGACGGCGGCCCGAAGATCGTTCAGGTGCTCGGTGAGCGTCCGCTCCTCCTGCGTCCCGTCGCTCTCGCCGTGGCCCCGGTGATCGAACCGCAGCGAGGCCACGCCCTCGGCCGCCAGCGCGTCGGCGATCAACGGGAACAGCCCGTTCTCGTCCCGGTCCAGGCCCTCGCTGTGGGCGAGCACGACCGCCTTGTGCGGCGCGCCGGACGACGGCGACGTCACCGTCCCGGCCAGCCGAAGGCCGTCGAGCGACCGAAAGCTCCCCATCCGCCGATGCTCCCACGGCGACGGGACCCGTCGGGCGGCCATCCGGACCGATCGCCGGGACAAGGCACGTTCGGGACAGGATCCGGCGCACGTCCGCCCGCGGCGGGCCCGGGTCAGGCGACGGTGCCGTCGACCACGACGGTGGGTTGCAGGTGACCGCGGGCGAGCAGGGCGTCGCCGAGGGCGACCAGGCGGGCGCCGAACTCGGCGTGTTGCTGGCGGCTGAAGGTGCCGTCGAGCATGGCTAGGGTCACGTGGGGCACGGCGTCATTGACGCTCATGAGTTCGGCGAGCAGCTCACGGTCCGCACGAATCAACTGGCGACCTCCCGTCCGACCTTCCACGCGCCCCGGTCGCAGCTACAGACGGCGGCGGGCGGCCGAGGGTTGCGTGAGTGACGGGATCGAGACCGTGCCAGCGGGATGCGCCGGGCCGGGCGGCCGCCCGGTCGAGGCCGTGGAGAGCGCTCTCTGGCGTGCTACAAATGCTGCATGAGCACCGAGCAGGCGCCGCCGACGCTGGAGCACGTGGCGAAGGTGGCGGGCGTCTCGCGGGCGACGGTTTCCCGAGTGGTCAACGGAATCCGCAACGTGGACCCCGAGCTGCGGGAGGCGGTGGAGCGCGCGATCGAGCAGACCGGTTACGTGCCCAACCGGGCGGCGAGGTCGCTGGTGACCCGCCGGACCGGCGCCCTGGCGCTGGTGGTCTCGGAGCCGACCACGCACACCGACGCGTTCGCGGGCGGGGTGTTCGCGGACCCCTTCTTCGGCCGGGTGGTCAGCGGGGTGCTGCGGGTGCTCAGCCCGTTGGACGTCAACCCGGTGCTCATGCTGGTGGACTCGGAGAAGGCCCGCGACCAGCTGATGGGTCGGCTGCGGCAGGACCGGTTCGACGGGGTGCTGCTGATCTCGATCGACCCCAAGGACCCGCTGCCGGCGATGCTCACGCTGGCCGGCGTGCCGACGGTGATGTTCGCCCGGCCGGTGCAGCCGATCGCGATCAGCTACGTGGACGTGGCGCACCAGGACGGCGCCCGGCTGGCGGCGGACCACCTGGCCGAGCGGGGCTGCCGGCAGGTGGCCACGGTCAGCGGCCCGCTGGACACGCCGGCGGGCCAGGACCGGCTGGCCGGCTTCCGCGCGGCGATGGCCCGGCACGGCCAGGCGCACGTGCCGAGCGTGGCGGGCGACTTCACCCAGTCCGGCGGCGAGCGTGCCACCGAGCTGCTGCTCGGCACGCCGTTCGACGGCTTGTTCGTGGCCAACGACCTGATGGCGATGGGCGCCCTCGACGTGTTGCGCCGGCACGGGAAACGCGTTCCCGAGGACGTCGCCGTGATCGGGTTCGACGACAGCGGCGCGGCGCTGAGCTGCCGGCCGCGGCTGACCACCATCCGCCAGCCGGTGGAGGACATGGCCGCCGAGATGGCCCGGCTGGTGCTCGAGCGCGTCAACGGCGCCGAGACGCAGGTGACCTCGGTGATCTTCGAGCCGTCGCTGGTGGTCCGCGGCTCGTCCTGAGCTCGGAGAGCGCTCTCCTTGACGGGGATGTAAGCCCGGGGTAAAACTGGGTGACGTTTCGGAGAGCGCTCTCCCGCCAGAGGGGCTACTCGGTCCGCTGTCCCGACGTACCTCTGGAGACTGGCGATGAAGGCACTCTCCTGTGCGCTGCTGCTCGTGCTGGGCCTGTGCGCACCGGCCCTTGCCCCGCCCATGGCCCACGCCGACGCAAGCCTGCTCTCGCAAGGGAAACCGGTGCTGGCGTCGTCCACCGAGGGGGACGGCACGCCGGCCTCGGCGGCGGTGGACGGCGACCCGAACACGCGGTGGTCCAGCGCGTGGAGCGATCCGCAGTGGCTGCGGATCGACCTCGGGTCGACCCAGGCGATCAGCCAGGTGGTCCTCCAGTGGGAGGCGGCCTACGCCACCAGCTTCGAGATCCAGGTCTCGGACGACGGAACCTCGAACTGGCACGACATCTACGCGACCACCACCGGCGCAGGGGGTCGGCAAACGCTCTCCGTCAGCGGCGCGGGGCGATACGTCCGCATGTACGGGACGCAGCGGGCCAACGGGTACGGCTACTCGCTGTGGGAGTTCCAGGTCTACGGCGGCGCCTCGCAGCCCGGCGGCCCGAGTTGGACGCCGGTGTGGTCGGACAACTTCCCGGGTGCGGCCGGCGCCGCGCCCAGCGGGGCGAACTGGATCACCGACACCGGGCCGAACCCGTCCAGCGGCGAGGTGGAGACGAACACGGCGGCAAACGTCGCGCTGGACGGCAACGGGCACGTCAACCTGACAGCGGTCAACACGGGCGGCAACTGGACGTCGGGGCGGATCGAGTCGCAGCGCACCGACTTCGCGGCCCCGGCCGGCGGGCAGCTGATGATCACGGCGTCGATCAGGCAGCCCAACGTGCCCAACGCGCTCGGCTACTGGCCGGCGTTCCGCGCCTACGGATCGGCCTACCGCGGCAACACCGGGGCGTGGCCGGCGGTCGGTGAGACCGACATCATGGAAGGCGTCAACGGCCGCGCGCAGTCCTCGGAGACCCTGCACTGCGGCACGGTGCCGGGCGGGAACTGCGCCGAGTACAACGGCATGACCAGCGGCCTGGGCACCTGTGGCGACTGCCAGACCGCGTACCACACCTACGCCGAGGTGATCGACCGGACGCTCAGCGACGAGCAGATCCGGTTCACCATCGACGGCCAACAGGTCTGGCAGGTAAGGGAAAGCCAGGTAGGGGTGAGCACCTGGCAGGCCGCCGTCGATCACGGGTTCTTCCTCGTCTTCGACCTCGCGATCGGCGGCGGCTATCCGAACACGGTGTGCGGCTGCACGTCGCCGAGCCCGCAGACGTCGTCCGGCGGCGTGCTCAGCATCGGCTCGGTCGGCGTGTACACCAGCACCGGCGCCACCCCGCCGCCGCTGACCACGCCGCCGGTGCCGGGCGGCGGGAGCGTGGTGAAGGTGACCGGCGGCCAGGGCAACTGGGGCCTTTCAGTGAACGGATCCCCTTACTACATCAAGGGAGTCACGTTCGGGCCGCCGAGCGCCACCGCCGACGCGCACATGCAGGACCTCAAGGAGCTTGGCGTCAACACGGTCCGGACCTGGGGCACTGATGCCTCGAGTCAGCCGCTGCTGGACCGCGCCGCCGCCAACGGCATCAAGGTGATCAACGGCTTCTGGCTCAACCAGGGCACCGACTTCGTCAACGACACCGCGTACGAGGACAGCACCCTCACCTCGATCCTCCAACAGGTCAACGCCTACAAGAACCATCCGGGCACGCTGATGTGGGACGTGGGCAACGAGGTGCTGCTGACATTGCAGAACACCTATTCCGGCGCGCAGTTGGAGGCCGAGCGCAACGCCTACGCGCGCTACGTCGAGCGGGTCGCGCAGGCGATCCACGCCGCCGACCCGAACCACCCGGTGACCTCGACCGACGCGTGGACCGGCGCCTGGCCGTACTACAAGGCGAACACGCCGTCGCTGGACCTGTACGCGGTCAACTCCTACGGCGCGGTCTGCAACGTCAGGCAGGACTGGATCAACGGCGGCTACACCAAGCCGTACATCGTCACCGAGTCCGGTGAGGCCGGCGAGTGGGAAGTTCCCAACGACGCCAACGGAGTGCCGACGGAGCCGACCGACCAGCAGAAGGTGACCGGCTACGCCACCGCCTGGAACTGCGTCCATGGCCACACCGGGGTGGCCCTCGGCGCGACGTTGTTCAACTACGGCAACGAGAACGACTTCGGCGGCATCTGGTTCAACCTCGAACCGGGCGGCTGGAAGTTCCCGACCTACTACCAGGTCGCGCAGCTCTACGGCGGCTCGCCGGCGACACCGGCCGGCCCGGTGATCACGGACATGTCCGTGCCGCAGACGGTTCCGGCGGGCAAGCAGTTCCCGGTCAGCGTCAACGTGACCGGATCCGTGCGGTACAACGTGATGTACACCAGCAAGTACGTCGACAACAACACCACGCTGCGGTACGCCGACTTCACCCAGACCGGCGCGAACTCGTTCAGCGTCACGGCCCCGAACCAGCTCGGCGTCTGGAAGGTGTACGTCTACGCCTACGACGGCCATGGCAACGTCGCCGTCGAGACGCGGTCGGTCAAGGTGACCGTGCCGCCGGTCAGCGGAACCAACGTGGCGCTGGGCAAGCCGACCACCGCTTCCAGTTACCAGGCAACGGGAAACGGCGCGCCGTTCCCGCCGGGCAACGCCGTCGACGGCAACACCGGCACCCGGTGGGCCACCGACTGGAGCGATCCACAGTGGATCCAGGTGGACCTCGGGCAGACCACCGCCATCCACCACATCCAACTGGTCTGGGAGTCCGCCTACGGCAAGGCCTACACCATCCAGGTGTCGCCGGACGGCGTCTCGAACTGGACCACGATCCACGGCACGACCACGGGCGCTGGGGGCGTCGAGGACTTCGATGTGAGCGGCTCCGGCCGGTTCGTCCGGCTGACCGGGACCCAGCGCGGCACCCCGTACGGCTATTCGCTGTTCGAGTTCGGCATCTACCAGTAGGGAGAAGCCCGTGTACCGCAAGGCGTTCCTGCTCGCCGCGGCGGCACTGGTGCTCACCTTCGCGCCGGCGGCCAGCGCCGACGACGTCGTGACGCACCACGAGTTCCAGGCCGACTGCACGATCACCCATCACCAGCCGGACGACCCGATCGTCTACCCCAACCAGCCGGGGGCCTCGCACGACCACACCTTCCTCGGCAACGTCACCACCAACGCGGCCAGCACCACCCAGTCGCTGTTGGCCGGCGCCACCACGTGTCTGGCCCCCGACGACCACTCCGCCTACTGGTTCCCCACGCTGTACAACGGGAATCAGCCGGTGCTGTCCACGTGGTCGCAGGTCGTCTACTACAAGTCGGGCATCCTCGACTACACCAAGGTGCAGCCGTTCCCGCAGGGACTGCGGTTCGTGGCCGGCGACATGATGGCCACCGCGGACGAGTTCCAGCACGCGCCCGGCGCCATCGAGGGCTGGGAGTGCGGGGACAGTTTCCACAACTGGGACTTCCCGTCCTTCTGCGTCGAGGGCAGCCAGGCCAACATCCGTTACCAGTCACCGAGTTGCTGGGACGGCGTGCACCTGGACTCGGCCGATCACCGCAGCCACATGGCCTACCCGGACCGGGTCACGCTGACCTGCCCGGCCGACCACCCGGTGCCGGTGCCGATGATCGAGTTCAAGATCGCGTTCCCGGTCAGCGGCGACATGTCGCAGGTGCGCCTGGCCAGCGGCCGGGGTTACTCGTGGCACTACGACTTCTTCAACGCCTGGGACCCGCCCACGCTGGCCGCTTTGGTCACGCACTGCATCAACGGCGGCCTTCAGTGCGACGCCCGGGGCTTCGACCAGTACAAGCCCGACCGCGGCGCCGCCCTCGGCCCCGACTACCGCCTCCCCGGCCGCTAGTCAACCCCTTCCAAGCGACCCGCCGATGTCAGGAAGGGGCCCTTCCTGGCGTTGGGCGAGAGGAATGGTCCCTTGATCATGGGCGGGCTGTCCGGTTCAGGCCAGAATCCGGGCCGGGGGGTGCCCGAGCCGTGAGAGCGGTGTCATCCTCCGAAGGGTGATCAGGCCCCTGCCGCTCCTCCTGATCGTCCTGGCACTGCCGCCGGTCCCTGCCGTGGCGGCCTCGACGACCGTGTGCGCCACGTCCTGTGACACCCTCGATCCGTCGAGGGCGCAGCAGGAGACGTTTCCCCTGCCGGACAAGAACATCAACGGCCGCAAGATCCAGCTGCACGTCTCGATTCCCGACGGGATGGCCTGGGCGAGCATCGATCTGGGCGCCACCGGCGACTCGGTGTGGCTGGACCGAAGCTGGGACGGCGGCGCCACCTGGGAGGGCCTGCTGGGCAAGGCCAGCATCCCGAGCACGTGGACCGGCACCAGAACGCTGATGTACAACGTCTACGACCCGGTCGGCCACCGCCGCGGCCTGATCAGGGCCTGTGGCGACGCGAACGCGGTCGGGTGCACGGACTGGCTGTTCCCCCAGGTGTGCGACAAGGCCTGCGACGGGTCGACGGCGTCGAACGGGGACACGCAACCCGTTGCCCCGACGACGATCTACGGCCGGACGATCCGCCTGCACACCGACGCCAACGGCATGGCGTGGGCGACGATGGACAACAACGGGCCGGGCGACGAGGTGTGGCTGGACCGGAGCTGGAACGAGGGCGCGAGCTGGCCGGACGGATCGTCCCTGGGGAGAACGACATCCGGCCGCACGGCGCTGTTCGCGACCAGGGATCCCAGGGCCAAGCTCTACGGCGGGGCCGTCCGGGCCTGCGGCAAGGAAGCCACGCACGCCAACGGAAGTTGCACGGCCTGGGCCCGGCCCGCGCCGACGAGGGCCACCGCGGCGGCCGATGCCCTGATGTACTCCTACGACCCGTACCAGGCCTGGTGGCCCAGCAGCTGGTGGAACTCGGCGGCCACGCTCACGGCACTGATCGACTACGCCCAGAAGTCCGGAAACCATGACTACGACTGGGTTATCGGCCGCACCTTCGACGTCAACCGGGCGTCCTTCCCGGCCGGCACGAAGTCCAGCGACCCGATCGACGGCGACTTCATCAGCCGGGCCATCGATGACTCGGCCTGGTGGGGCCTGGCCTGGATCGCCGCCTACGAGTACACCCACGACCAGCGCTATCTGGCCGAGGCCACGACGATCGCCAACTACGTCAACGGTTTCTGGGACACGAGCACCTGCGGCGGCGGCGTGTACTGGGACCGCGAGCGCACGTACAAGAACGCCGTGACGAACGGCCTCTACCTCCGGCTGACGGCCGCCCTGCACGTCGACACGCCGGGCGACACGGTGTGGAGCCAACGCGCGACGACCGCCGGCAACTGGTTCCTGAACAGCGGCCTGATCAACGCGCAGAACCAGGTCAACGACGGCCTCACCGGCGACTGCCGCAACAACGGCCAGACCGTCTGGACCTACAACCAGGGCCTGGCCATCGGCGGCTTCGACGAGCTCTACCGGGCCACCGGCGACCAGCGCTGGCTGACCACGGCGACCAGGCTGGCCAACGGTGTGAGCCAGGGCGTCCTCGCCGAGTCCTGCGAGCCCAACTGCGACGACAACCAGAAGCAGTTCAAGGGAATCCTGGTGCGGTACATGGCCGAGCTCGGCTACCAGCCGTACCTCCAGACGCAGGCCAACTCGGTGTGGGCCAACGACCGCGACTCGCTGAACCACCTCGGCCTGCGCTGGGCCGGCGGTTCGCCGAACCCGACGGACTGGCGAACTCAGGCCAGCGCGCTGGAAGCCCTTACTGTGACGCCGAGTCAAGCAGGAGGTTGACCAGCTGGACCACGTTGTCGGTCTCCGGCTCGTGCCCGCTCAGCAGGTGGGTGTACATGAACGAGTCGCCGATGCGCACGATCGCCTGCGCCAGCACGGTTGTGGGCACGGCGAACTCCACCCCGGACTCGGCCAGCAGCTTGGCGAACAGCGTGGTCGCGCGCTGCTCGACCTGGCCCGGGGCGAGCACGATCCGGATGAACAACAGCGGGTCGCGGGCGATGAACGCCCGTATCGGCTCGGCGCCGATCACGGCGTACATGAAGCGCTCGAACACCGCCCGCACGCGGTCGAGGCCCTCGAGCCTGACGCTGTCCACGCAGAACCGGAAGGTGCGCTCGGTCTGCTCGGCCAGCACCATCGCGACCAGCTCGTCGTGGTTGCCGACGCGCCGGTAGAGCGTGGCCCGGCTGAGACCGACCTCGGTGGCCAGCTCGGACATGTCCAGGGGCCGGCCCTTCAGGTAGGCCGCGGTCGCCGCCCGCACCACCGCGTCGGTGTCGTTGCTTGTCAAGCAGCCCTCCCCTGTGAGACAAATGACATGATTGTCTCACAGGGGAGGCGCGGCGTGACGCATTTCGTGGACCACGGCGGCACCGGACCGGTGGTCGTGCTGCTGCACAGCTTCCTGAAGGACGGCGAGATGTTCGCGCCGCAGGTCGCCGCGCTGGGCGACGCGTTCCGGCTGATCACGGTGGACGAACGCGGCCACGGCCAGACGCCGGCGGACGGCCCGTTCACCTACTGGGACGTGGCCCGGGACGTGCTGGCCGTCCTCGACGAGCTGGGCATCGACCAGTGCGCGGTGGTCGGCACCAGCCAGGGCGGCTTCATCGGCCTGCGGCTGGCGCTGCTGGCCCCGGACCGGATCACCGCGCTGGCCGTGCTGGGCACCTCGGCCGCGCCGGAGGACCCGCAGGTCGCCGAGGCGTACCGGGGGCTGGGTGCGCTGTGGGCCACCCAGGGACCGACCGACCAGCTGGTGGACATGGTGGCCACCATCTGCACCGGCACGATGGACTCGTCCGCGTGGAAGATCAAACTGCGGGCCCTGCCGGCCGACCGGGTCACCCTGCTGATGGAGGCGCTGGTCGGCCGGGACGGCGTGCTCGACCGGCTCGGTGAGATCTCCTGCCCGACCCTGGTGCTGCACGGCAGCGCCGACGCCGCCTACCCGGTCGAGCGGGCCGAGGAGATCGTCGAGGCGGTGCCCAAGGCCGAGCCGCTGGTGCTGGTCGACGGCGGCGCGCACTTCCTGAGCCTGACCGACCCGGACGCGGTGAACCCGCCGCTGCGCGAGTTCCTCACGGCCAACGCCTGATCGGCCGAACGGACCTGTCCGCCTGCCCGTTCGCGGACCGGATTTGTCCGCGCCGAGCACGTTTGTGATGCTGCCCGGGTGAAGTGGCTCTGGCGGGTGGTGCTACCCGTGCTGTGCCTGGCGCTGGTGGCCGGCGGTGTCGTCGTCTACCGGTGGCTGAACACGCCCGCCGGCGCGACCTACATCGACATCGCCGACGCGGGCCCGGCGCCCACGCCGGTGGCGCTCACCTCGAACGGGTCGAGCGGCAGCTGGCACGTCGACTGCGGGCGCAACCAGGAGCGGATGTACAACTCCGACAACCTGGTCGCGCAGCCCGGCGTCGTCGGCGGCGCGCACCACGTGCACGACTACGTCGGCAACATGTCGACCAACGCGCTGTCCACCGACGCGAGCCTGGCCGCCGCGCAGACCACGTGTCAGTACGGCGACAAGTCCACGTACTACTGGCCCGTGCTGCTGGTGCCGTCCGCGCTGACGCAGATGGACGGCATGGACGGGATGTCCATGGACCACAGCACCATTGCGGTGCCGACCTCGGTGCGTGTCGAGTACCGCGGCAGCCCGGTCAGCAACGTCATCGCGATGCCGGAGTTCCTGCGCGCCACCACCGGGAACCCGCACGGGCTGACCGAGCACGGGGCCAACACCCAGCACGTGCAGTGGACCTGTTCGGGGGCGCGGGACAAGGTCACCACCGACTACCCGGAGTGCGGGGCGGGGCAGCAGACCATCCGCGTGTTCGACTTCCCCAACTGCTGGAACGGCACCACCACCGACAGCCCCGACCACCGCGGCCACCTGGTGTTCCCGGTGGCCGGCGGCGGCTGCCCGCTCGGCACGTTTCCCGTGCCGCAGCTGCACATCGAGGTGGCGTACACGCTGCCGCCCGGCGCCCACTACGCGATCGACGCCTTCCCGGAGGAGCACTACAGCTCCGTCACCGACCACGCGATGTTCGTCGACGTGATGCCCGACTCGCTGATGGCCACGATCGTCGACTGCGTGAACTCCGGCCGACACTGTTGATCACTTGCCCGACAGCGGCGGGGTCTTGCCGCCGGTGGGGCTGACGGCGAACCAGGTGCCCTTCACGCCCTGGCCGTTGATGTCGCCTGGGGCCTTGTCGCCGGAGAAGTAGTAGACCGGCCAGCCGTTCACCGTGACCTGGCAGGTGCCGTCGGCGCGCTCCACGTAGCCGACCAGCTGCGGGTCGACGCCGGTCGGGTAGATCTTGCCGGGGGAGGCGATCAGCAGCGGCGGCCAGGTCTTCGCGCAGTCCCCGTTGCACGTCGACTTCGGCGGCTGGTTGCTGTCGTTGTCGAACCGGTACAGCGTCATGCCGTTGCCGTCGGTGAGGAACGTGCCGATCTGCTCGGAGGTGGTGGCCCGCAGCTCCAGGTCGTGGCTGCCGGGCGCGGTGTTGGCCGCCTGCGCCACCGGCTGGTCGGAGGCGCCGCTGTAGATCTGGACCCGCTTCTGGGTCTTGGCCACCGTCGGCGGCGGGGCCGGCGTCGGGCTCGGTAGTTCCACCACCTTCTGCGCCACCTGGGCCGGTTGGGCCTGCGGTGTGCCCTGCACACCGCAGGCGGTCATCGTGATCATGGCGGTGACCAGGAGGGACGCGGACAGGATCAGCTTGGGCAGGCGCATGGCTCTCATCTCCTCTGGGTTCGCCGCAGACACGGCCGGGTGGCCGCGCCGGTTCAGTGCGGATTTCTTTTGAACCGGTCCGCCGATTCGCTCGTGTGTCACTGAAGGTCGGGCCCGCGCGGTGTGCAGGGCGTCGCGCGGTCCCGGCCGCCTCCACTGTGGACGGTGTCCGAACGGGCAGCGGTCGGTGGACGGAGGTGCCCTGCGGTCGGCCGACCGCGCGGTGTGGCCGTGTTGCTCGATGAGCCCGATCGGGATTTCCGGTCGGTGCACGGGGGTGGACACGGAAGGGGTAGCTGATGGCAGGGCTGAGCAGGCGCGCCCGCCAGGAAGTCGCCGACGAGGCGCTGTTGCGCTCGCTGTACGGCGAGCACGGCGGCGCCATGCTGGCGTACGCGTATCGGCTGACCGGGGACCGCGCCGCGGCGGAGGACGTCGTGCAGGAGGCGCTGGTGCGGGCCTGGCAGCATCCGGACAGCTTGGTCAACGGCAGGGGATCGGTCCGTGGCTGGCTGCTGACAGTGGTGCGCAATCTCGTCACGGACAAGGTTCGCGCCCGGGCCTCGCGGCCGCAGGAGGTCGCCGAGCCGCCCGTCGACGTCGCCGTGTCCCGCGACCACGCCGAGGGCGTGGTCAACTCCATGGTCGTCGGGGCCGCGCTGCGCAAGCTTTCCGCCGAGCACCGGGACGTCCTCGAGCAGATCTACCTGCTCGGCGCCACGGCCAGCGAGGCGTCCAAGACGCTGGGCATTCCGCTGGGGACCGTGAAGTCCCGGTCCTACCACGCACTTCGCGCCTTGCGCGCGTTTCTCCCTGGGGTCGAAGCGGGATTGGAACGGTCGGTGTCATGAACAACCCTGATGTGGAGCGCTACCTCGCCGGCACGCTGGACGAGGAGCGGTCGCGGCTGCTGGAACAGCATCTGCGGACCTGCGCGCGGTGCAGCGCCGAGGTCGCCGAGTTCGCTGAGTTCCAGCGCATCGTCGACACCGTGCTGAACGAGCCGCCGCCCGACGGAGATCTTGTGCTGCAACGGGCCCTGCGCCAGATCCGCGCCGAGGCCGCCGCCAAACGCCGCCGCCGGGCCGCCGTTCTGGGCTCCGCCGCCGCCGTTGTCCTCGCCGCGGCGCTGACGACCGGTGTGATGGTCGGACGATCCGGTGATTCGCTCGGGCCGGTGCGGGCCAGCGCCACCGACCCCGGCACCGGCGCCGCGCTCGCCGTGTCCTTCGCCGACACCTCCGGCTGGTCCCACCTCTCCGCCGCCGTCAGCGGGGTTCCGATGGGGGCCCAGTGCGAGCTCGTGCTCGTGGGCCGGGACGGCCGGGAGACCGTCGCCGCCGGCTGGCGGGTGACCGCCGACAAGTCCACCGTGGACGTCAGCACTCTGATGGACCCGGCCGACATCGCCAGCGTGCGGCTGGAGAACCCCGCCGGCTCACGGCTCGTCACCGTGAACCTGTAGTCGTCGTTCAGCGGGGGCCGTCACCCAACTCCGGGTGGCGGCCCCCGCCGCTTTCTGCCACATGCGCTTCCTGGATGTCACCCGGCGCCAAGTAGGAAGCGCATGTGGCGGCCCCCGCCGGCCTGGACGATCTCACCCGGCGGCTGCGACCCGACGAGAAAGGGGACCGGCCGGAGCCGGTCCCCTTCGCGCTGTCGGGCGGGTCAGTCCGCGAAGCGGATGGAGGCGACCATCTTGTCGAAGCCGATGGCGCTCAGGTCGTTCTGGTTGCCGGTGACGATCATCGACTTGCCGGTGCAGTCCTTGCCGGTCCACAGCTTGTAGGTGCCGTCGGCCTGGATGGAGGAGACCTGGTCGGGGTGGGCGACGTTGACGCAGCCGTGGCCGGAGACGCCCTGCGAGCCGTCGGGCTCCGACAGGTTCTTGCCGCTGTCCAGGATGGCGCTGGTGGCGGTCAGGGCGGCGTTGCCCGGCTTGGTGGTGGTCGTGGTGGCCGCGCCGCCGCCGTCGCCGAAGCGCACGGACTGGATGTTGTTGTCGAAGCCGATGGCGGCCAGGTCGGCCACGTCACCGTTGATCACGACGGACTTGCCGGTGCAGTTGGGGCCGGTCCACAGCTTCAGCGTGCCGTCGGTGGTGATGGAGGAGGTCACGCCCGGCCGCGGCACGGCCTGGCAGCCGGGGCCGGCAACACCCTGGGACGCGCCGTTGTCGGAGAAGTTGGCGTCGTCGAACAGGATTGCGCTCTTGGCGGTCAGCGCGGCGGTCGGACTGCCGGTCGGCGGCGTGGTGCTGGTGGCCGGCGGGGTGGATCCGGGCGGGGTCTTGCCGCCGAAGTTGCGGGAGCCGTCGGGCTGGGACGCCCACCAGATGTTCTGCACGCCCTCGCCGTTGGTGTCAAACGGCTTCACGTCCTTGCTGAACGTGTAGAGCGGGTGGCCGTTGAGGGTGATCTGCAGGTTCCCGTCGTCGGGACGCTTGATGAAGCCGACCGCCTTCTGGTCGATGCCGGCGATGAACACCTTGCCGCCCTTGGCGATCTCCACCGGCGGCCAGGTGACCTTGCACTGGTCGACGCAGTTGGACGTGTTGGGCGCGTCCTTGTCGAAGACGTACAGCACCTTGTGCGCGCCGTTGGTGATCACGGGTGCGAGGCTGCCGGCCTTGCCGGCGGTGATCTGCACCCACTTCTGGGCCACGGAGGCGGGCGCGCCCTGGGGCGCCCAGTCGCCGGTGTTGGCCGGGGCGTTGTTGGACTTCCCGGTGCCCTGCAACAGGTTCAGCGGCGTCGAGTCGGCGGCGTTGGCGGCGGCCGGCGGTGGGGTCTGGGGCTGCGCGGCCTCCTGGCTCCCACAGGCGGCCAGCATGGCGGCGCCGGCGGCGACGAGGGCGGCAAGGGACACAACATGCTTGCGCGACATGGGGATTCTCTCCAGTGTGGCTGCGGGGTTCCGGTTCCTCCGGAAGCCGTTCGCGATCTACACGGAGAGGTGCGGCGAACGGTTCACCCAATTTTGGCGCGAACCGTTCGCCGCAGGTCAGCCTCAGGGAATCAGCACGATCTTGCCGCGGGTGTGCCGCTGCTCCAGGTCCCGGTAGGCGTCGCGAACCTGCGCCAGCGGGTACTTTCGGGCAACAACGAGGTCCAGTTCGCCCGCCTCGATCTTCGCGGCGAGTTCGGCCAGCACCTCGGCGCTCGCGCCCTGGGCGTTGCCGTCGGCCTTGACGCCGTACTTCTCCACGGCGGCGAAGTTGATGATCGTGTTGATCCGGCTCTTGTCGACGCCCAGTTCCAGCGCCAGTTCCACATAATCTGCGCCGAAGGTGTCGATGAACGCGTCGACCTGGCCACCGGCGGCTTCCCGTACCCGGGCGGCCAGACCCTCGCCGTATTCGACCGGCGTCACGCCGTGAGCGCTCAACCAGTCGCCATTGGACGGTCCGGCGATGCCGATCACCTTCGCGCCGGCGGCCACGGCCAGTTGCGCGACCAGGGATCCGACGCCACCGGCCGCGCCGGAGACAACGACAGTGTCCCCCTTGGACAGTGCGACGGCCGCCACTGCCGCATGGGCGGTGGACCCGGCGACGAACAACGACCCGGCCTGTTCCCACGTGACCCCGGCCGGCTTCGGCGTGAGCTGCGTCACCGGCACCACCGCGAATTCAGCTTGGCTGGCCCGGTCGTCGGTCCAGCCGATCACCTCGTCGCCGACGGACACGGCCGTCACCCCGCCGCCCAGTTCGGCGACGACGCCGGCGAGGTCGCTGCCCTGGCCGGACGGGAACGTCGAGGGCCACACCTCGGCGAACGCGCCCTGCCGAATGGCCGCTTCCCCGGGGTTGATCCCGGCCGCCTTCACCTGCACCAGCGCCTCGCCGGGGCCGGGGACCGGCCGGTCCACCTCGACCACGTCCAGCACGTCGATGCCACCGAACTCGCTGTACCTGACTGCCTTGGACATGGCTTCGAGCCTCCTCGTCGGGTGTATGTGAACCCTCAACCACCCCGAGGCCGGGTTTATGCCAGCAGTCCCCGGTCATATGCCAGCGACACCGCCTCGGTGCGGCTGCTCGCCCCCAGCTTGGCCATCACCCGTGACAAGTGCACGCTGGCGGTCTTCTCGCTGATGTAGAGGCGCTCGCCGACCTGCCGGTTCGTCAGCCCGGACGCCACGAGCTCCAGCACCGTGCGCTCGCGCGGCGTCAAAAGGTCCTCGCTGTCGGGTTTCACGTCGGCGACGGCGATCCGTCCACGCCGGGCCGAAGTCTCGACCGCTTCCCGCAGCGGCTTCGCTCCAATGTGGACGGCGACGTCGTGCGCGGCCCGAAGCTCCACAGTGGCCTCATCACGCCGGCCGTCGGCCAACAGCGCATCGGCGAGGCGCCACTGCGCGACCGCCCGCCAGTACGCTGCCCGCTCGGCGGCGTCCACTGCTGTGCGCCAGACCTCGACATCGTCCTCGCCGCGCAGCCGGCTCATCTCGGCGTCCATCCGAGCCTGCATGCACTGAGTCTCCGGGTTGCGCATCTCCTCGATCCACTGCCTCTCCAGCGCGTACTTGCCGTGCTCCACCACGACTTCGTACAGGCTCTCGGCCTCGGCGAGGGCGTCACGGGCCGCACCCTCGTCCCGTCGCCGCCAGGCCTGCTCGGCGATGTCGGCCAGCGCGGTGAGCGCGATCGCGCCGGCCTGCCGGACGCCGGTGAAGTTGGCCCGGGGCAGTTCGCCCAGCCAGTCGAGAATGCGCCTGCTCTCGTCGACGGCGACGCGGGGATTGCCCCGCCACAGCGCCGCCTCGGCCAGCGCGAAGCGGACCCGCTCGACGGTGCGGGCGTCGTCGGTGCTGGCCATGATCCGCCGCGCGCCCTCGTCGACCTCCTCGAACCGGCCGGCCAGGGCCAACGGGTAGAGATTCGCCGCCGACATGTGCATCGCCGCCCAGCGCGGGGCCGCCGAGTAGTCGTCGGCGAGTTCGGTGGCGGCCCGGTCACCGAGGTTGAACAGCATGCTCATGTGCGTGATGCGCGCGTCGACCGCGAATTCCGACCAGGTCAGCCCGACCTCGGCGGCCCGTTCGATGATCTCCGCGGCGACCGCGACCGCCTCCCGGAACTGGCCCGCCTGAATCAGGCTGACCGCGAAGTTCTTCAGTGAACGCAGTTCGACTCCGTACGCCCCGGCCGCGGCGGCCCGGGTCGCCGCGGCCCGGTACAGCCGGTATGCCTCCTCGTGCCGGGTGTCCCACTCGGCGAACACCGCGAGTGTCACCAGCGCGTCGATCTCCACGTCCTCGGCCCCGAACTCGATGGCGGCCTCGCGGGCCTGCTCCGCCAGCCTCTCCAGCTCGTCGAGATCGAGCGACGCGCCGTCATACCAGGCCCATTCCCGGGCCCGCAGCGCGAGGATCTTGGCCCGCACCACGCTCGGCGGCCGGTCCCGCACCAGCTCCCAGGCCTCGCTGACCGCGGCGGCGATCTCGGCGGCCGCGTATTCCATCGGAATCAGCGCCACCGCCAGCTCATGCCGGGCCTCGGCGCCGGACTCTGGATCGTCGGCCAGGGGGACGGCCGACCGCGCATAGGCGATTGCGCGATCGGCGTCGCCGGCGGCGAACGCCATCCGGGACGCCAGGCGGTGCAGCGAATACTCGGTGACGCCGGGATCCGAGACCGTGCCGAACAGTTGCAGCGCCTGTTCGACGTGGTGCAGGGCTTCGGCCGGGGCGTGCAGTGCCGCCGCTTGTTCGGCCGCTTGCACCGAGGCGGCGAACGCCGCCGGCAGATCATGGCTCTGCATGGCGTGATACGCCAGGGAAGCCGGCGTGGTGACCAGGCGGGCGTAGCCGGCGTGCAGCCGAACCCGTTCACCCGGCAGCAAATCCCCGTACACGGCCTCGCGCAGCAGCGCGTGCCGGAACGTGTAACCGTTGTCAGCGGCCACCAACACGTTGTGCTGCACGGCCTCCCGTAGCGCGTCCTCCAGTTCGTCGAGGTCGGTGACGGCCTGTAGCACCGAGTGCTCGACCTCGCCGCCCGCGCCGGAGGCGGCCCGCACGACCCGCCGGGCGTTGCGGCCCAACCGTTCCACCCGCGCCAGCAGCAGATCCGTCAGCCCGGCCGGAACGCCGTTGCCGTAGGCGGCGGTCAGTTCCTCGCAGAAAAAGGCGTTGCCCTCGGACCGGTCGGCGATCCCGCGCAGCGTCGCCGCCGACAGCGCGCCGTCCGACAGGGCCGACACGAACGCCATCGCGTCGGCCCGGTCGAACGGCGACAGGTCAACCCGATCCACAGTGGACAGCCGGCCCAGCTCGGTCAGCAGCGGCCGCAGCGGATGCCGCCGGTGCAGGTCGTCCACCCGATACGTGACGACCACGAGCAGCCGCTGCCGGTTCAGCCGGGACACCAGGAACAGCAACAGATCCCGGGTCGCCGCGTCGGCCCAGTGCAGGTCCTCCAACGCCAGCAGCACGCAGTCGTCGGCGGCCAGCTCGGCCAACTCCGTGTGCACGGCCTCGAACAGCCGCAGCTGTTCCATGGCGCCGTCCAGCCGGGAGGCCCCGGACTCGGGCAACCGGCCCAGCGCCTCCACGAACGGCAGGTACGGCAGGCCGGCTCCCTCGACGTCCAGGCACCGCCCGGTCAGCACCTTGACCCCGTCCTCCCGGGCGCGCGAGGTCAGCTCGGCCAGCAGCCTGGACTTGCCCACACCCGCGTCGCCGGCCAGCAACACGGCCGAGGCGCGACCTTCCGCCGCGGCGGCCAGCGCCGATTCCAGCGCCGCCAGCTCCGCCCGGCGGGCGACCAGCGGTATCCCGGAACCCAAACGCGGCACACCGCATGGTCGCACATCGTCACCGGCTCTGCGGTGAGTTCGACCGCTTCCACCAGCGCCGCCGCTGGCTGCGCCGGGCCAGCCGCGCCTGCTCGGCGGCCTGCCGCATCGCCTTCTGCTGCTCGATCACGAACCGGTAGTCGGAGTCGCTGTTACGCCACATGACGAACCTCCCCATCTCGACAGGTACGAGGTTCGGCCTGAGGCGGCCTCGGCCGCATTGGGCAGTGACGTCGTCCGGACGCGGAATCGGCCGGATTCGGCGCCTGCGGGGGTAAGGGCCCCTTAGAAGGCGTAAGTCGGGCATACCCGGCGAGCGACCTTGACGGGTGCTGACCCCGGTCCTACCTTCGGCTCCGTAAGGAAACTTTCCTTACCACCCGTGGAGTCGCCGCCCTCCCCTTCCCTGCAAGGAGGGATGGATGTCAGCACGTGTCACCCGACTGCTGGTCGCGGTGCTGAGCCTGGGGCTCGTCCTCACGCTCGGATCGGTGGCCAGCGCGTCCGCTGGCAGCAATCTCGCAACCCAGCCGGCCGCGGCGGCGCCCAAGGCGTCGACCGCCCTGTTCTACGTGACGCTGTACGGCTACGTGGACAACTCGCCGCCCAGCGCGATCATCTCCAACCCGGTCATCCACAGCAAGGCCGGCGGCACGGGCACCTACTCGGACCCGATCACCTTCGCCACCGACACGCGCGAGGAGAAGCCGGGCACCATCGTCTACTACTCGTACCTGAAGAAGTACTTCATCATGGAGGACACCTGCACGGAGTGCTCCAAGGACTGGACCGGCAGCAACGGCGACAACCCGACGCCCAAGCGTGACGGGCACTACTGGCGCATCGACCTGTGGGCCGGCGGCAACTCCGGCAGCCTGCACAACCCGCAGAAGCAGGCCCTGCTGGACTGCGAGGACAACCTCACGCAGGACAGCGGCGGCCAGGTGACCCTGAACCCGGCGTCCAACCTGCCGGTGTCCAGCACGCCGATCTTCAACACGAGCACGAACAAGTGCTACACGCCCTGACGGGCGTCTCGGCGACCCGGGCCGCGCTGCGGTCCGGGCTCGTCGTGCTCGCGACAGTTCTGCTGGCGGGCGCGTGTTCCCAGCCCGTCCCGGTGGCCCCCGCGGCCGCGACGGCACCGGCCGCGCCGGCTGACACGGCCGTGCTCACGCAGCGCGGCGACAACACCCGCGTCGGCTGGAACCGACACGAGACCGTGCTCAACCAGGCCAATGTCGGCCGGATCGGGTTGCGCATCACCTATCCGCTGGACGGGGCGGTGTACGCGCAGCCGCTGTTCGTGCCGGGCCTCGGCGGGCACAACGCGGTGATCGTCGCGACCGAGCACGGCAGCGTGTACGCGCTCGACGCCGACGCCAAGGGGGCGGCGCGGGCCCCGCTGTGGCAGCGTTCGCTGCTGCCGGACGGCGCGAAACCGGTGTCCGCGCCCGATGACGTGAAATGCGAGTCCATCTCGCCCGAGGTCGGCGTCACCAGCACGCCGGTGATCGATCCGGCCACGAACACCATGTACGTCGTGGCCGCCATGCACGACCAGGCTGGCATCGTGGACCGGATGTACGCGCTGGATGTGGCCACCGGCAAGGACAAGCTGCCGCCGGTGACGCTGTCCGCGACCGCCGCCGGCAGCAATTCCGGCAACGGTAAGGTCCGCTTCGACGCCGCCTACGAGCAGCAGCGCGTCGGGCTGCTGCTCCAGGGCGGCGTCGTCTACGCGGCGTTCTCCTCGTACTGCAGCCGAATGCCGTACCAGGGCTGGATTCTCGGTTACCAGGCCAAGGACCTGCGCCAGGCCGTGGTGTACACCGACAACCCGGACCAGGGCAGCAGCGGCAAGCGGCCCGGCGGTGGCGGCATCTGGCAGTCGCAGACCGGGCTGGTCGGGTACCAGGGCTCGATCTTCGTCACCACCGGGAACGGGCCGTACAACCTGAACACCGGCGGGCGGAACGCCGGTATGAGCCTGCTGCGGCTGGTTCGCGACGGCGGCACGCTGCGAGTCGCCGACGCCTTCACCCCGTTCAACGTGACCTGTCTGAACGACCACGACCAGGACCTCAGCTCCGGCGCGCCGCTGCTGCTGGCCGACCAGGGCGAGGTGCTGGAGGTCAGCAAGGAGGGCCGGATCGAGCTGACCAAGATCGATTCGTTGGGCGGCTTCCATTCCGTGGACCAGCCCTGTGATCACCAGGACCGCACCGACGTCGACCAGATCGTGCAGGAGCTGCCGATCCAGACCGTGGACGGCGGGGTGTGGGGCGCGGAGACGACGTGGACCGGCGGCGGTCGGACCTATGTGTACACAGCCGGCGTCGCCGATCGGCTGACCGCGTGGCCGCTGGTCGACGGCAAGCTCGTGAGCACGCCCAGCTCGCAGGCGTCGGAAGGGCTGGCCTATCCCGGCGGCATCCCGGTCGTCTCCAGCGACGGCGACCGGCCGGGCAGCGCCGTGGTGTGGATCGTCGGCAACGAGGACGGCGGGCCGGTGCTGCGGGCCTACGACCCGACCGACCTGCGGCACGAACTCGTGCACGAGAAGCTGACCGACTACACCAACTTCACCGTGCCGACTGTGGCCGCCGGGCGCGTTGTCGTGGGCACCCAGCACACGGTGGTGATCTACGGTCCACTTTAGGCTGCACCCATGTCGGCGACGCGGTTGTTGGTGCTGGGGGTGGTGCGGGGCTACGGCCGCGCGCACGGCTACCTGATCGGCAACGACCTCATGTCGTGGGGCGCGGACGTGTGGGCCAACGTCAAGTGGGGTTCGATCTACCACGCGTTGAAGCAGGGTGTGAAGGCCGGTTTCCTGCGTGAGGACTGGACTGTGCCGGGCCGCACCGACTACGAGCTCACCGAGAAGGGTGAGTTCGAGTTCCAGCGGTTGCTGGCCGACGCCATGCGCAAGCCGGAGCCGCGGCCGGACATGCTGGCCGCGGGCCTGGCGATGCTGCCGGCGCTGACCCGCAGCCAGGCCGTGTCCCTGCTGGAGATCCGGCTGTCGGCCGTGGAGGCGATCCGCAAGGAGGCCGACGGGCAGCTGACCGGCTGGCAGGAGCCGCCGCACGTGCGCGAGCTGTACCGGCTGCGGGTCGACAACGCGGCCGACGACATCGCCTGGACCAGGGGACTGATCGAGCGGCTGACCGCCGGCGAGTACGCCATGGCCGGCGAGCCCGGCACCGTGGGCAAGGCCGGCAGCTGGCCGCACCCGGCCTGAAGGCTATTCAAGTTTGCATACCCGCCCCGTGTGGGTGCACACTGGTGGCCGTGGGTATTCAAACTTGAGCACTCGGCTGTGGGGGACAGATGTCAATTCGTGTCGACGGGCTGCGCAAACGGTTCCGTGACAAGACCGCGTTGGACGGCTTCGACCTGCGGGTTCGCCCCGGCACGGTGTGCGGGCTGCTCGGTCCGAACGGGGCCGGCAAGACCACCGCCGTGCGCATCCTGAGCACCCTGCTGCGGGCCGACGGCGGCCGCGCCGAGGTCGCCGGCTTCGACGTGGCCGCCCAGCCCATGGAGGTGCGCCGGCGCATCGGGCTCGTCGGCCAGCAGGCCGCCGTCGACGAGGTGCTCAGCGGCCAGCAGAACCTGGAGATGTTCGGCCGGCTCTACCACCTCGGCGCCGCCGCGGCCCGGGCCCGGGCCGCCGAGCTGCTGGACCGGTTCGGCCTCGCCGACACCGGCCCGCGGGCCGTCCGGCTCTACTCCGGCGGCATGCGCCGCCGGCTCGACCTGGCCGCCGGCATGATCCTCGCGCCCCAGGTGCTCTTCCTGGACGAGCCCACCACCGGGCTCGATCCCCGGGGCCGCAACGAGGTCTGGGACGCCGTGCGCTCCCTCGTCGCCGACGGCGCCACCGTGCTGCTCACCACCCAGTACCTCGACGAGGCCGACCAGCTAGCCGACCAGATCGCCGTCATCGACGCCGGCCGGGTCATCGCCGGCGGCAGCCCCGCCGAGCTCAAGTCCCGCATCGGCGCCGACCGCATCGAGGTCGTCGTGCACACCCCCGCCGACCTGTCGACCGCCGCCGAGCTCCTGCACAAGATCGCCGGCACCCCGCCCGACCAGGACCCCGACCGCCGCCGCCTCAGCGCCCCCGTCCGCGACCGCGTCTCCGCCCTCACCGACACCGTGCGGACCCTCGACGCCGCCGGTGTCAGCGTGGAGGACATCGCCTTACGCCGCCCGACTCTGGACGAGGTGTTCCTGACCCTGACCGGTGCTCCGTGAGCTATTTCGCCGCCGCCGATGGAAAGGTGTCCCGCGTGAGCAGCATCCGATGGGCCGTCGCCGACGGCTGGACGATGACCCGGCGCGACCTCGCGCACTGGGTCCGCCAGCCGGCCCCGGTGGTGGTGAGCCTGCTGTTCCCGATCCTGCTGGTGCTGATGTTCGGCTTCCTGCTCGGCGGGGCCATCGCGGTGCCGGGCGGCGGGGACTACCGCGAGTACCTGCTGCCGGGCATGTTCGTGATGACCATGGGCTTCGGTGTGGAGAGCACGCTGCTCGCGGTCACCACGGACGCCTCCCGCGGCGTGACCGACCGGTTCCGGTCGATGCCGATGTCGCCGTCGGCGGTGGTGGTCGGCCGGTGCGGGGCGGACATGCTCAACTCCGCGCTGGTGCTGGTCGTGATGGCGGCCTGCGGGCTGGCCGTGGGCTGGCGGCCGCACGGGGGCCTCGCCGCCACGCTGGCGGCGTTCGGCCTGCTGCTCCTGCTCCGGTTCGCGTTCCTGTGGATCGGCATCTACCTGGGCCTGGTCATCGCCAACCCGAGCGCGGTCACACTGGTGCAGGTGGTGGTCTGGCCGGTGAGCTTCCTGTCCAACATCTTCGTCTCGCCGGACACCATGCCCGGCTGGCTGGGCGCGATCGCCACCGGGAACCCGCTGTCGGCCACGGCCTCGGCCATCCGCGAGCTGTTCGGCAACCCGGGCCCGGCCGACGGGTGGGTCGGCGTGGCGGTGGCGTGGCCGTTGCTCCTGGTGGCGGTGTTCTTCCCGCTCTCGGTACGGGCGTTTCGGAGGTTGAGCCGATAGTGGACGAACTCGCACGCTGTCCGGTCGTGTTCGAGCCCGCGGATCCCCCGCGATTGGGCAGAATGGCGTTCTGGGGCGCCGAGCTCCCCACGGGGATGGGGGAGCTCGGCGCCCTGGACATCGTCGAGGCGCAGGACAACGAGGTGCGGGTCCGCACCGTGCCGGCCGTGCGGCTGCCGGTCGCCGAGGC
>Ga0307511_10001619_pt1 | contig 23859 bp, 25 predicted proteins | sample 13_EM_MG_FD_200266 | JGI IMG/M metagenome (GOLD analysis project Ga0307511, IMG submission 200266) | Populus trichocarpa ectomycorrhiza microbial communities from riparian zone in the Pacific Northwest, United States - 13_EM | ecosystem: Host-associated > Plants > Roots > Unclassified | place... | reverse complement strand
CCTCGATCGGGATGCTCAGTCCCGACATCTACGAGAAGTCGCTGCCAGCGGCTGCGTGAACCTTGTAAGCCCCTGTCCACCGTTCGGGGTGAACCTCACGTGACCCAGATCGCCACAAGTGGGGCTTCGGGCACGTCAGCCGCTTCGCAGCCGCCTACCGCACACGCTACGGGGTCGGCCCGTCAACCACGCTGCGCAAGGCCGCATATGCCTGCGCGGTGCCAATTTCCAGCTGGGCCGAAACTACGCCGATGGCCTGGTTGACCCGGGCCCACTGCGCGCTGAGCGAACCGGTCAGCACTGCGTCCACACCACGGCTGGACGGGTCGCGATCGCCGCGGCAACCGCGGCCTGTCGATCTTCGACCACACCGCTGACCGTAACCACGGTGCAGTCCGTTGTACGTCCACTATGCGCCGACTCCGGTCCACTTTCCGCACGCCGAGGGCCACCGTCGTTTCACGCCGCTCGTTCGGCGCGCTCCGGCCGTGCGGCACTGCTGCCTCCGGTCACTCCAGTCCGCTCAGCACCTGCCATGCCCGCGTCGCGACGTGCAGGTTGAGCCGGCTGTCCACGTCGTTGAGGTCGAGGTCGGTGATCTCCCTGATCCGGCCCAGCCGGTAGCGCAGCGTGCTGCGGTGGATCGTCAACGCGGCCGCGGTCTCGTCGTAGTTGCCCCCGCACTCCAGGTACAGCGACAGCGTGCGCACCAGTTCCGAGTTCTTGGACCGGTCGTAGTCCAGCAGCGGTCCGAGCCACTCCTGGACGAACACCCACACCTCGGCGCGGTTCTGTCCAGCGTCCAGGATCCGGTAGACGCCCAACTGCTCGAACGAGGTCACTCCGTCCGGCGTCCGCGAATTCTGTCGGATGTTCAGCGCGCGCATCGCCTCCGAGTACGACCGGGGAAAATCCGCTGGCTCGTCGCACTGGCCGCCGATGCCGATCGCGCCGGCGGGGGTGCCCAGGGTCTCGGACAGCGCGCGGTGCAGGGTGTGGCCGTCGGGGCGGCCCTGGACCAGCAGCACCACGGCGTCCGAGCGGCGCGAGACCAGTGAGTTCAGCTGTAGCGCGGTGGCAGTGCGACCGGCGGCCTCGGCGACGTCGTCGTCGGTCTGGCGACCACGCCACCGCAGCACGACGACGTGGTGCGGGCCGCGCAGGTCGTGGCCGATCGCGTCGGCACGGGCGTAGGCGCTCTCGTCATCGGTGCCGGCGATCAGGTCGTCCACGAAGTCCCGGTGCAGCCGCAGTTCGACCTCGGCGAGGTTGCGCTGATGCGACAGCTCCAGCGCCAGCACGGTGGCGCCGTACTCGAGCGCGAACATCTCGTGGTCGCCCGCCGTGCCGCCCGGATCGACCAGGGCCAGCACGCCCAGCACCTCGTGCCGCGGCTTGACCAGGGAGATGAGCCGGTCCTTGACCCGGACCGGGTGCGGGACAGCGGCCGCCCGCCGCAGCACTTCCTCGCGCTCGTGCCCGCTGGGCTTCGGGTACGGCTCCGGTCGGCCCGGTCCGCTCCAGGCCCGCAGGTTGCCGAACCGGTCCTCGATCGTGACCGGCAGCCCGGTCAACTGGTGCAAGGCGTGTGCGATGCCCGGTTCGCCGGCGCAGGACGCGGACATGGAGCTGAGAACCTCGTGCACCGACGTCTGTTGTCGCAGCCGGATGACCGACGCGGACAGCTCCGCGTTGAGTCGCTTCAGCTGCCCGGCCTGTTCCTGCTCGCGGCGGTGCAGCTCGGCGTTCGCCAGCGCGCCGGCCAACTGTTGCCCGAGCGCCTCGACCAGGAAGAACTCGTCCTGGCTCGGGGGACCCGGCGCCCGGACGACCAGGTACCCGTTCGGCCCGCTCGGACCGCGCAGCGCGAAGGCCCAGCGCCACCCGCCGTCGGACAGGTCGATCGAGCCGTTGTCGCCCGCGAGGCCGCCGACCTGTTCGTCCAGCTCAGCGGTCGGCGTGCTGCCGCCCCTGCTCGGGATGAGCACCCCGTCGACCATCACGTAGACCGCCTCGACCTCGCAGCCGCTCAGCGACGGCACCGACGTGGCGGCGAGCCGGACGATGTCGTCGGCATCGTGGTTGTCGAACATCATCATCGAGACGCCGAACAAGCCGTGGCGGTTCGACAGCTGCTCCCGCCACCAGCTGTCTGGCTTGGTCTGGTTGTGCCGAGCCGCACTCACTTCCGTGGACGGGCCATGCGCGTCCTCCAGGCGTCGCTTCTGGTCCACCGGGCGTCACCACCAGCTTCTGTACCCTACTCGCCCCGTGTCTGCTCTGTCGGGGCGATCCGTCGAGCGAATTTCGGCCTCGCAGGAGCACGCGGCCCCGTCGTGGCCTTTGCCAGGGTGGGAACTGCCGCCGGGACGCCACCGGCCGCGGCGCATGGCTTGTCGGAACGACCAGAAGTCAGGCGCCGCGGGGAAAGCCGTGCCATGAGCTCCCGCGAGGACGGTGGTCTTCCGCGCGGCCGGGAACTCCGGACGGAAATGAGGCGTGATCATGACGTTGATGCGATTTGACCCGTTCCGTGATCTGGACCGGTTGGCGGAGCAGGCCTTCGGCGGCAGCCGTGGGCCGCACGCGATGCCGATGGAGGCCTTCCGCCGTGGCGACGAGTTCGTCATCGCGCTGGACCTGCCGGGGGTGGATCCCGCCGAGGTCGACGTCACCGTGGAGCGCAACGTGATCACCGTGCGGGCCAACCGCCGCCCGCTGCGCGGAGACGGCGATGAACTGGTGATCGACGAACGGCCGCAGGGCGAGTTCAGCCGGCAGTTGTTCCTCGGCGACAACCTGGACAGTGGACAGCTGTCCGCCGACTTCGACCGAGGGATGCTCGTGATCACCGTCCCGGTCGCGGAGACGAGCAAGCCGCGCAAGGTCGAGATCGGCGCCCACGCGGACCAGAGCCGGACGATCGAGACTGGTTCCCGCAAACCGGCACACGCCTAGGAGGCACGTGATGGCCGCGCAGCAGGACGCCACCGCGCCCGCGTCACCACAGGCAGGCGGCGACCACCGTCGGCAGATCGCGACCTACGCGAACTACAGCGATGCCGAGCGTGCGGTGGACTACCTGTCGGACAACGGTTTCCCGGTGCAACGGGTGGCGATAGTCGGCTCCGACGTGCGGTTGGTCGAGCAGGTCGTCGGTCGGTTGAACTACGGCGGCGCCGCGCTGCGCGGCGCCGGTTCCGGAGCGTTCACCGGTCTGCTGATCGGCTGGCTGTTCGGGCTGTTCAACTGGTTCACGCCGGTGTTGGCCGCCTTCACGCTCGCCCTGTACGGCCTCGTCTTCGGCGCGATCTTCGGGGCGATCTTCGGCCTGGTGGTGCACGCGTCGCAGCGCGGCCGTCGCGACTTCGCCTCGATCCGCGTGATGCAGCCGAGTCGGTACGAGGTGCTCGTCGACGCCGAGGTGGCCGACCGGGCCAAGGACATGCTGGCCAAGCTGAACGGGGGCTCGTGATGGTCAAGGCGGTCGGCATCGACCTCGGCACGACCAACTCGGTGATCGCCGTCTGGGAGGGCGGTGAGCCCACGGTCATCGCCAACGCCGAAGGCGCCCGCACCACCCCGTCGGTGGTCGCGTTCACCGAATCGGGTGAACGGCTGGTCGGGCAACTGGCCCGCCGCCAGGCGATCCTCAACCCGAAGGGCACGATCTACTCCGCGAAGCGCTTCATCGGCCGCAAGTACGACGAGATCGGCGACGAGGCCAAGGCCGTCGGCTTCGACGTGGTCGAGGGCGACGGCGGCGTGGTCCGTTTCAAGGTCCGCGGCAAGCTGTACGCGCCGGAGGAGATCAGCGCGCAGGTGCTGCGCAAGCTCGCCGACGACGCCGGCAAGTTCCTCGGCGAGCGGGTGACCGAGGCCGTGATCACGGTGCCCGCCTACTTCAACGACGCCCAGCGCCAGGCGACCAAGGACGCCGGCAAGATCGCCGGCCTCGACGTGCTGCGGATCATCAACGAGCCCACCGCCGCCGCGCTGGCGTACGGCCTGGACTCGAAGGGCCACGAGACGGTCCTGGTGTTCGACCTCGGCGGCGGCACGTTCGACGTGAGCCTGCTCGACGTCGGCGACGGCGTGGTCGAGGTCCGGTCGACGGCCGGCGACACCCATCTCGGCGGCGACGACTTCGACCGCCGGATCGTCGACCACCTGGCGGACCGGTTCCAGCAGGAAAACGGCATCGACCTGCGGTCGGACCCGCAGGCGTTGCAGCGGCTGTTCGAGGCCGCCGAGAAGGCCAAGGTCGAACTCAGCTCGGTCAGCCAAACCAGCGTCAGCCTGCCGTTCATCACCGCCGACAAGGACGGCCCCAAGCACCTGACGACCACGCTGATGCGGTCGGTGTTCGAGCAGATCACCGCCGACCTGGTCGAGCGCTGCCTCGGCCCGGTCAAGCAGGCGATGGCCGACGCGAAGGTGACCGCGAACGACATCGACGAGGTCATCCTGGTCGGCGGGTCCACCCGGATTCCGGCCGTGCAGAGCCTGGTCCGCAGGCTGACCGGCGGCAAGGACCCGAACATGAGCGTCAACCCGGACGAGGTCGTGGCGCTCGGCGCCGCCGTCCAGGCCGGTGTGCTCAAGGGCGACGTGAAGGACGTGTTGCTGCTCGACGTCACCCCGCTGTCGCTGGGCGTGGAGACCCGTGGCGGCGTGATGACGAAGATCATTGAGCGGAACACCACGATCCCGGCCCGCCGCACGGAGATCTTCTCCACAGCCGAGGACAACCAGCCCGCCGTGGACGTCGTGGTGCTGCAGGGCGAACGGGAGCGTGCCGCCGACAACAGGGTGCTCGGCCGATTCCAGCTCACCGACATCCGGCCGGCGCCGCGCGGCGAGCCGCAGATCGAGGTCACCTTCGACGTCGACGCCAATGGCATCGTCAACGTGACCGCGAAGGACAAGGACACCGGCGCCGAGCAGGGCATCAGGATCAGCGAGAGCTCCAACCTCGACAAGACCGAGATCGACCGCATGGTCAGCGAGGCCGACCGCCACCGGGCCGACGACCAGCGGCTGCGCAACGAGGTAGACGCACGCAACACGCTGGACACGGTCGCCTACCAGGCCGAACGCGCCATCACCGCGGACACGCCCGCGCACGAGAAGGCACGCGCGGAGATGCTGATCGACCAGGCACGCGAGGCCGTGAAGTCCGAGGCGCCGCTGGACCAGGTCCGGTCGCTGACCTCGGAGCTGCAACAGGTGCACGCGTCTCTCAGCGCTGTCCGCCATGGTGGCGAGGAGCGGTCGCCGTCGCCGGGCGGCGCGGACGACGACGTGATCGACGCCGAGTTCGACCGGGCGTGAGGACACGGTGATGGCCACCCCAGGAAACGCCGCGGCGGACGCCGGAGCCGGCGCCGACTCCCACACCCAGGAGGCGCCGGCCCCGACGGTGCAGGACCGGGTCGCCGAGCTCGACGACCGGTGGCGGCGGGCCGTGGCCGACCTCGACAACCTGCGTAAGCGTCATGCCGTCGAACTCGCCCGGGTTCGGGAGGCCGAACGCGCCCGGGTGGCCGCCGCCTGGCTGCCCGTGCTCGACAACCTCGAATTGGCTCTCGCGCACGCCGACGCCGACCCGGACACGATCGTGCAAGGTGTGCTGGCGATCCGCGACCAGGCCGTGCAGATGCTGGCCGCGCTCGGTTACCCGCGCAACGACGAGACCGGCGTGCCGTTCGACCCGAACCGGCACGAGGTCGTCGCCGTCGTCGACGACGCGGAGGCCGAGCCGAACACCGTGGTCCGCGTGGTGCGGCCGGGCTACGGCACGGATAGGCACCAGTTGCGGCCGATGGCCGTGGCCGTCAGCGGGCCCCGGGAGTGACGGCCCGTGGCGACCGACTTCTACGACGCGCTCGGCGTCCCCCGGTCCGCGAGCACCGACGACATCCAGCGGGCGTACCGGAAGCTGGCCCGCCAGTACCACCCTGACGTCAACTCCGATCCCGGCGCCGAGGAGCGCTTCAAGGAGGTCAGTGAGGCATACCAGGTGTTGTCCGATCCGGACCAGCGCCGCAGGTACGACCGGTTCGGGGCGGACTTCCGGCGCGTGCCGGACGACGTCGACGAGCGTGCCTACGCCGGCGGCCGCACCCGCTACACCTCGACGGGCCAGGGTGTCGGCGGCTTCGAGGGCATCGACATCGACGACCTGCTCAGCGGCCTGTTCCGGGGCCGGCGCGGCGGCGGGCCGATCCCCGGCGCCGACCAGCAGGCCGAGCTGGAACTCACCGTCGAGGAGGCCTACCGCGGCGGGCGCAAGCACGTGACGTTGAGCGGATCGGGGCAGCGCGGCTATGACGTGACGATCCCGCCCGGCGTCATGGACGGCCAGCGCATCCGCCTCGCCGGGCAGGGCGGCAGGGGATCCGGCAACGCGGCGTCCGGGGACCTGTACCTCGTCGTCCGCATCACGCCGCATCGGCGCTATCGGCTGTCCGGCCGGGACATCCACATCGACCTTCCGGTGTCGCCGTGGGAGGCCGCGCTCGGTGCGACCGTTCCCGTCACCACACCGGGTGGCGAGGTGAAGGTGCGGGTCGCGCCCGGCTCGTCCAGCGGCCGACGCCTTCGGTTGCGCGGCGAGGGAATGCCCAATCCACAGGGGAGACCGGGCGATCTGTACGCCCAGGTGCGGGTCATGGTGCCGAACAGGCTCGGCAAGCGGGAACGCGAGCTGTTCGAGGAGTTGGCGGCGGTGTCCGAGTTCGACCCGAGGAGGACGTGATGGCGAAGTACCAGCTCGTGCGTCCCGTGCTGCTCAGCGTCGACACGGTGGCCGCACGCAGTGGACTGCATCCCGACCTGGTCCGCAGGTTCGCCGCGATGAGCCTGGTGGACAGCACGACCGACGCGACCGGACGGCTGTGGTTCACGCCGAACGCGGTGCCCGCGCTGGCCCGCGTCCAGCGGCTGCGGGCCGGACTCGCGCTCAACTACGCGGCGATCGGGCTCGTGCTCGACCTGCTGGACCGCATCGAGGTTCTCGAAGCCCAAGTCAGGAGCCACCGGCGATGGACATGAGCAAGCTGACCCAGAAATCGCAGGAAGCGCTGCAACAGGCGCAGAGCGAGGCCGCTCGGCTGGGCCACACCGAGACCGACGGCGAGCACCTGCTGCTGGCGCTGCTCGACCAGCCCGATGGTCTGGTGCCCAGGCTGCTCGACCAGGCCGGCGTGGACGTCGCCGGGTTGCGCGCCGCGGTCGAGGCGGAACTCGGTCGTCGACCCGCGGTGACCGGGCCGGGTGCGACGCCCGGTCAGGTGTACGTGACGCGGCGGCTGGCCGGCCTGCTGGCTGCGGCCGAGCGGGCGGCGACCCGGCTCAAGGACTCCTACGTCTCCGTGGAACACCTGGTGCTCGCGCTGCTCGACGAGGGGTCGCAGAGCGCGGCCGGGCGGCGGCTCGCCGAGTTCGGCGTCACGCGGGAGTCGTTCCTGACCGTGTTGACAAAGATCCGCGGCAACCAGCGGGTCACCTCCGCCACGCCCGAGGGCGCCTACGAGGCCCTGGACAAGTACGGCCGGGACCTGGTCGCCGACGCGCGCGCCGGCAAGCTCGACCCGGTGATCGGCCGGGACACCGAGATCCGCCGCGTCGTGCAGATCCTGTCCCGCAAGTCGAAGAACAACCCGGTGCTGATCGGCGACCCCGGCGTCGGCAAGACCGCGATCGTCGAGGGGCTCGCGCAGCGCATCGTGCGCGGCGACGTGCCGGAGGGGCTGCGCGACAAGACGATCTTCTCTCTCGACATGGGCGCGCTGGTCGCCGGGGCGAAGTACCGCGGCGAGTTCGAGGAGCGGCTCAAGGCCGTGCTCGCCGAGGTCAAGGCCGCCGAGGGCCGCATCCTGCTGTTCGTCGACGAGGTGCACACCGTCGTCGGCGCCGGCGCCACCGAGGGCGCGATGGACGCGGGCAACATGCTCAAGCCGATGCTCGCCCGCGGTGAGCTGCACATGATCGGCGCCACCACGCTCGACGAGTACCGCAAGCACATCGAGACCGACGCCGCCCTCGAGCGCCGGTTGCAGCCGGTCGTGGTCGACGAGCCGACGCTGGAGGACACCATCTCGATCCTGCGCGGCCTGCGCGAGCGGTTCGAGGTGTTCCACGGCGTCAAGATCCACGACGGCGCGCTGGTCGCCGCCGCGACGCTGTCGCACCGCTACATCACCGACCGGTTCCTCCCGGACAAGGCCATCGACCTGGTTGACGAGGCGTGCGCGCGGCTGCGGACCGAGATCGACTCCATGCCGGCCGAACTCGACGAGCTCACCCGCCGGGTCACCCGGCTGGAGATCGAGGAGGCCGCGCTGTCCAAGGAGACCGACGCGGCGAGCGAGGCGAGACTGGCCGACCTCCGCAAGGAACTCGCCGACCTGCGGGCCGAGGCCGACGCCAAGACGGCCCAGTGGGAGGCCGAGCGGCAGGCGATCCGCCGCGTGCAGGACCTCCGCTCGGAGCTGGAACGGCTGCGGCACGAGGCGGAGGAGGCCGAGCGCAACTACGACCTCAACCGCGCCGCCGAACTGCGCTACGGCGAGATCCGCGAACTCGAACGGCGACTGGCCGCCGAGGAGGAGCAACTCGCGTCGAAGCAGGGCACGACGCGGCTGCTGCGAGAGGTCGTCACCGAGGACGAGATCGCCGAGATCGTCGCCGCCTGGACCGGCATTCCCGTCGCCCGGCTGAAGGAGGGCGAACGGGCGAAACTGCTGCGGCTCGACGAGATCCTGCACGAGCGCGTCGTCGGCCAGGACGAGGCGGTGCGGCTGGTCGCCGACGCGATCATCCGTGCCCGCTCGGGCATCCGCGATCCGCGCAAGCCGATCGGGTCGTTCATCTTCCTCGGCCCGACCGGCGTCGGGAAGACCGAACTCGCCAAGACGCTGGCCGCCGCGCTGTTCGACAGCGAGGACAACATGGTCCGGCTGGACATGAGCGAGTACCAGGAGCGGCACACCGTCAGCAGGTTGCTCGGCGCGCCGCCGGGATACGTCGGCTACGACGAGGGTGGCCAGCTCACCGAGGCCGTGCGGCGCAAGCCGTACTCCGTGGTGTTGTTCGACGAGATCGAGAAGGCGCACCCGGACGTGTTCAACACCCTGCTGCAGGTGCTCGACGACGGCCGCATCACCGACGCGCAGGGCCGCACCGTCGACTTCCGCAACACCGTGATCATCATGACCTCCAACATCGGCTCGCAGCACCTGCTTGACGGCGTCACCTCGCACGGCGAGATCAAACCGGACGCCCGCGACGCGGTGCTGGCCGAGTTGCGGCGCCACTTCCGGCCCGAGTTCCTCAACCGGGTCGACGACATCGTGCTGTTCACCCCGTTGGCGCTGCCGCAGATCGAACGCATCGTCGACCTGCTGTTCGGCCAGGTGCGCGACCGGCTCGCCGAGCAGCGCATCACCGTCGAACTCACCGACGCCGCCCGCAAGCTCATCGCCCGCCGCGGCTTCGATCCCGTCTACGGCGCCCGGCCGCTGCACCGATACATCTCGCACGAGGTCGAGACGCGCATCGGCCGCGCGCTGCTGCGCGGCGACCTCGCCGACGGTCTGGTGATCACCGTCGACGCCAAGGACGACGACCTCACCGTCACCTACACCACCGGCGAAAGCAGAGCTGTCGCATGACAACCACCACCATCGTCTGCGAGCACTGTGGACACACGAACCGGTTGCCGGCATCCGCACCGGGCCGGCCGAAGTGCGGCCACTGCCACGAACCACTGCCCTGGATCGTCGACGCCGGGGACGCCGACTTCGCCGAGATCGCCGAGCAGGCGACCATGCCGGTGCTCGTCGACCTGTGGGCGACCTGGTGCGGCCCGTGCCGCATGGTCAGCCCGGCGCTCGTCCAACTCGCCACGGAGCGGGCCGGCAAGGTCAAGCTCGTCAAGGTCGACGTCGACAAGGCGCCGCAGCTGTCGCAGCGGTTCGGCGTCCGCTCCGTGCCGACGCTGTTGGTGCTGCGTGGCGGCGAGGTCCTCGCGCGGCAGGCAGGCGCCGCACCCGTGAACGCGCTGCGCGACTGGCTCGACCGGGCGCTCACCTCGCAGCAGGACTCCAGCCAGGAGGTCAGGACATGAACGAACAGGGAATCGCGCTGGCCAAGGACGTCTGGCTGCTCGGCATCGGCCTGTCCCTGACCTTCGACGGACTTGCTGGGAAGGGCGGCAGGCGATGACGGCCGTCGTCGACCGGCACCTCGCGTTCGTCCGGGACGTCGTGCCGCGGACCCCGCAGGGCTGCGAGGACTGCCTGATCGCAGGCACCCCGTGGCTGCACCTGAGACTGTGCCTGACCTGCGGCCATGTCGGCTGCTGCGACTCGTCGCCGATGAAGCACGCGAGCAGGCACGCGCACGTCGCCGGCCATCCGATCGTGCGGTCGTTCGAGCCGGGGGAGACCTGGCGCTGGTGCTACGTCGACCAGGCCTTCGTATGACCACGCAGGCAAGCCCGCAGCTGGTTGAGACCCCTGATCCGTACGGCGCGTTCCCGCGCCTGACCGACGGGCAGATCGACAGGCTCGCCGTGGCCGGCGAGCGGCGCCGGACGCGGGCGGGCTACGTGCTGTACGCCCAGGGCGATCCGACGTCGGAGTTCTTCGTGATCCTCGACGGCATGGTCGCCGTCGTCGAGGGCTTCGGCGACGAGCAGAAGGTCGTCCGCGTGCACGGGCCGGGTCGGTTCCTCGGCGAACTCGGCCTGCTCGAAGGACAACCGGCGTTCGTCGGCGCGGTCTTCGCCGAGGACGGCGAGGTGCTCGCCGTGCCGGTGGCCGCGCTGCGCGGACTGGTGCTCGGCGATCCCACGCTCGGCGAGCAGATCCTGTGCGCCTACCTGATCCGGCGCTCGCTGCTGATCGGCTACGGCAGCGGATTCCGCATCGTCGGCTCCTGCTACACGCCGGACACCAGGCGGCTGCTGGAGTTCGCGGCGCGCAACCGGCTGCCGCACCGGCTGGTGGACCTGGAAAAAGACAGGCAGGCCGAGGCGTTGCTGCGCCGGTTCGGTGTGGACATCACCGACACCCCGGTTGTGGTGCTGCGCGGAACGGACGTGCTGCGCAACCCGAGCAACGTCGAGTTGGCCCGGCGAATGGGCCTGCGACAGGCGGTTGAGCAGCGTGGAGTCGTCGACCTGCTTGTCGTCGGCGCCGGTCCCGCAGGCCTGGCCGCGGTCGTCTACGGCGCATCCGACGGGCTGTCGGTGTCCTCAGTGGAAGCGCTGGCGGCCGGCGGGCAGGCCGCGACGACGTCGAGGATCGAGAACTATCTCGGTTTCCCGGTCGGGATCTCCGGCGTGGAGCTGGCCGAACGGTCGTTGATCCAGGCCGACAAGTTCGGCGTCCGCGTCGCGGTTCCCGCCGAGGCGCAGACGCTGCGACCGCGTGACGGCGACTACGTGGTCGGATTCGACGACGGAGTGGAGATCACCGCCCGCGCGGTGGTGATCGCCACCGGCGCCCACTACCGCAGGCTCGAGGTGCCCGACATCGCGAAGTTCGAGGAGACCAGCGTCCACTACGCCGCGACCGTGCACGAAGCCAGAACCTGCGGGTCGGCGCCGGTCGCTGTGGTGGGCGGCGGGAACTCCGCCGGCCAGGCGGCGGTCTTCCTCGCGCAGGACTCATCGCAGGTCTACCTCCTGGTCCGGGGCGGCGACCTCACCCGGAACATGTCGTGCTATCTGGTTGACCAGGTCGAACGACACCCGCGGGTGACCGTGTTGACGTACCACGAAGTCCGCGGCGTCGTCGGTGGCGCGACGCTTGAAGCGCTGGTCGTCGAGAACAACCGCAGCGGTGAGCGCCGAATGCTCGACGTCCGGGCGCTGTTCGTCTTCATCGGAGCTTCTCCGCACACCGCTTGGCTTTCCGGTCTGGTGGCGCTCGACGAGGACGGCTTCGTGTTGACCGGAGCGGACGCCGACGGCAACCGCGCCGACGACGCGTGGCGGCACGTGTCCCGGCCGCCGCTGGTGCTGGAGACGAGCAGACCGGGCGTGTTCGCCGTGGGCGACGTGCGCCGGGGCTCCGTCAAACGAGTCGCGTCGGCCGTCGGCGAAGGCGCGATGGCCGTGCGGCTCGTGCACGAGCATCTCTTCGAGGAGGTCTGATGCCGGTCATGGGCGTGACCAGGTTCGAGCGGTTCTTCCGGGTGGCCGCGAGCCTGCACGTGGACAAGAACGATCTCAAGCGCTACAACGAGTTCCTCGACCGCAAGGTCTACGATCTGTTCCTGGTCGCCAAGGCCGCGGCGAAGGCCAACGGGCGGGACGTGATCGAGCCGCAGGACCTGCCGATCACCGGGGGAATCCAGGAGTGCATCCGCGAGTTCCGCAAGCTCGACGAGGAGCTCGACGTCGTGCCGCTGCTGGAACAGCTGCTGGCCTGGCCGCCGCTGGACATCGCGATCAGCGAATTGACGGAGGCCAGGCTGCCGGAGGTCGTCGGCGGCCTGTCCATCGCGCTCGGCCGTGCGTTCACGGTGGTGCACCCGCACCTGAAGAACCCGGGCTCCGCGGAGTGGGAGCAGGTCTTCGGCCTGTTCGACTTGTTGCTGTGAAACGATGTCGTCCCGTTGTGTCAGCAGCGGATCCCTTCTTTGGTGCTGCCAGGGCGAGGCGGCGGTGAAGGCCGTTCAGGACGATCGATGCATGGTCATCGCACTCCCACACGCCGTGGATCGGGCGAGCCGCGCAGCGGCGCTCGCCGACCTGGAACGTCTGATGACGCAGACGCTCGCACCCGCCGGGAACCAGTTGACGGTCGGCTCCACCCTGCGAGGCGACCACCACACCGTCGTCACGGTCGGCGGATCCGTCGACGAACGCGCGATCCGGTTGCTGGCCGCGCACTTCACCGGCCTGCTCAACGCCGGCGCCCGCCATCTGGCCGTCGACCTGTCCCGGGTCGACGCCGTGCCCGACAGCCTGCTGGAGCTGATGCGCAGAGTGGAGGCGAGAGTGCTGGCACTCAACGGCGTTTTCGAGCTGACCGGGCTGACGCCGCCGGTGCTGTACGCGATGGACGACGTGCCGCTCGCCGAGGTCTTCGCCCAGTACCGCGTCCTGCTGGACGACGCGCGGCCGCGTGCCCTGCAGTGGTCGGATCTGCTGTGCCCGCAAGGACTCGACGACGTGCCGGAACCGGGTTCCGCCGCCAGGTGCCGGTGCTTCATCGACACCGCCGCGCATGGTCGCGGCGAACGGTGGGGCAGGCGCAGGTGACTGCCGTCCGAGTTCGGCCGGCCAGGCGTACCTGGCTGCGGATGTTCGGCGTCGGGCTGGTCCTGTGGGTGCTGTCGGCGGTCGTCATCTACCTGACCGGGAACCCCAATCTGATTCCGACCCTGGTGCTGCTCGGCAGCTTCCTGGTGCCGGTCACCTTCGTCGCCTGGGCGTTCGAACGGCGAGACTCCGGCGAGCTGACGGCCGACCTCGTCTTCCGCACCTTCCTGGTCGGTGGCGTGCTCGGGGTGCTCGGCGCCTCCGTGCTGGAGACCTATCTGCTGTACCCGTCGCCGTGGCTGTACGGCGGCGTCGGGCTGATCGAGGAAGCGGTCAAGCTGGCCGCGCTGGCCGTGTTGACGCGGCGGCTGACCGTCAGATCCATGCGGGACGGGATGATTCTCGGCGCTGCGGTCGGTTTCGGCTTCTCCGCATTCGAGTCCGCCGGCTACGCGCTCACGGCGTTGTTCACCCCGCAGGGGCTGTCGCTGTCGGACCTGGTCACGACCGAACTGCTCCGTGGGGTGCTCGCCCCGGTCGGGCACGGGCTGTGGACTGCGATCCTCGGCGGCATCCTCTTCGCGGCCAGCCGACGCGGTCGCTTCGTGATCACCGGCGGGTTGGTCGCCGCCTATGTCGGGGTATCGGTGTTGCACGCGTTGTGGGACTCCATGTCCACCATCGCCCTCGTCGTCACGTTGCTGCTGACCGGTCGGCCCTGGCAGTACGAGCTGTTGCTACATGGCTGGCTCGTCGCGCCGACCGGCGCCCAGGTGCAGCTCTACACAGGCCTGAACTGGATCGGACTCGCCGTGATCGCCGTGATCGGCCTGGCCTGGCTGACGGCACTGGCCAGACGGTCCACAGCGGCGCCGTGACCGAACCGTGCAGGATGGAACTCGCCGCGGGTTCGCTCCGTGTACGCGTGTACGCCGCTGGCACAGGGAACGAGACTCCGACCAAGGGCCGACAGCAGCTGTCGCGCCGCACCTTCGTGACGGCCTCGGCAGTCGGTGCCACGCTGGTCCTTCTGGCATCGGCCGCTGCCGGCGCGACGGCACGAAAAACCAAGGCGCCGTCGCACTGGACATGGAGACGAGCCGATTGATCGCCACCGGACGCTCCAGTTTCAGGTTGTGCGCTGATACCTCCGCCACGGTGCCGTGTCCTAGCTGCGCGCCGATCCGGTAGCTTCCGGAAAGCAACACTCGCGCGCCGTGTTGACCAGAAGCTGGCCGTGGCTCGCCTGCCAGACTTCACGATTTGACGGCGACGCCCGCGTACAAGCCATCCTCCTCCGGATTGAAGGCGAGGTTGACAGCAGGCTCCGGGCGCCACTGCGATGTCGTGACCAGCCCCGGCTCGACCAGCGTGAAATCGCCGAACAGGTCGAGCACCTGCTCCCGGGTTCGCGGGAAGACGTTGTTCTGCGTGCTTTTCATCGTCTCGACGATCTCATCGCCCTGCACCGTGGTGAAGTCGTCGGTGAGGTGGGTCAGCGCGAGATGGCTGCCCGGGGCCACAGCGTCGCGGTAGCGGGCGAAAACCCCTGACGGGTCGGAGTCCGGCGGCAGGTAGTGGCCGATGGTGATCGCTAGCACGCCCACCGGCTGTGAAAAGTCGATCAAGCGCATGGTGTCCTCGGCGTGGAGCACCTCATCGGGCCGGGTGACGTCACACTGCACGATGGCGGCATGCTCGGTGCCGGCGAGCAGGAGTTGGCTGTGGGCCACGGCGACGCCTTCGTAGTCGACATAGACCACTCGGGACCCGGGTGCGGCCCGCTGGGCGATCTCGTGCACGTTTCCCGCGGTCGGGATGCCGGAGCCGAGGTCGAGGAACTGGCGAACGCCGGCGTCGACCATGAACAGCACGGCACGGCGCAGGAACGCGCGGTTGCGGCGGGCGATGTCAGCGACGTTGGGCTGCACGGCGAGCAGTTTGTCCGCCATGGCCCGATCTGGCGCGAAGTTGTGACTCCCGCCGAGCAGGTAGTCGTAGATCCGTGCCGCGCTCGGGACATCCTTGCTGACCTCGGCCGGTGTCCACTTGAGCGTGTCTGCCATCCTTGCCTCCGCATCACAGTCGCCACCGTGTCTACCGCACAACCTGTGGAAACTCCACGCTCACCACACCGACGGGCGACGCGCCCGTTCCAGATGCTGCCGGGCGGATCGCCGGAGACGCGATGACCGATGCGATTGGCAGTCGCCACATGCGTCTGGGCGATGTCGTCGAGTAGCTGAGGCAACGCGCCCGGGTTGCCCGTCGGCGTGATCGCCTCCCTCAAAACGCTTGCGGGTCACGCGAGGCGGTGTTGCCAACGGAGATGGTGGAAACGAACGATCGATCCTGCCCGCTCAACGAACCCCGGCGGTCCGACGGGCATCCGCGAGCCCGCACGATGATCATGCTCAGTTCCGGGGCGACAAATAGGCTAGCGCGACGGTCCACCCAGTATGGCGGCCTGAGAACACTCGAAGGTGACTGAATCGGTCCGTGTCAGGTGGCGGAGCCTCGGCGGGCTTGGTTGCTTTCGTCGGCGATGGCCGCGATCTTGTCGGCCAGTGTGGGGTGGCTGGCGTGCAGGTGGGGGTGGGCGTCGGCGAGTGGTCCCAGCAGGGCGGCGGTGTCGTGTTCGCCGAGCGCGGCGGTGACGGCGTCTATGTGGTGTTGGGCGTCGCCGACGAGGTGGCGGTCGCCGTCGAGTGCGCTGACCTCGGCCGCCAGTTGTCGCAGCCCGATGGCGTTGGTTCGGGCCCATTGGGCGATGGCTCGGTCACCAGCACGTCGGTCGCGTTCGGCGCGTACGCGTTGTTCGCCGGTGCTGGCGGCGCCGGTGTCGTCGGGGCGTAGTCGTAGGTAGCGGCGTTCGGCGGCTTGGCGGCTGGCGACTCCGAGTGCGGGGGCGAGTTCGACCCAGCTCGCGCCGCCGGCGCGGGCGGCGGCGATCAGCCGTGGTTCCCACTCGGCGAGTTCTTCGCGGAGATGCCGCAGGAGGGTCAGGGCGGCCACGGCGTCGGCACCGCCGGTCTCGTCCCCACTGGCGGCGGCGAAAATGCGGTGCGCTACCTGGTGGACCAGGCGCAGGTCCGCGACAGCCTGCTCTTCCTGCCGCTGGGCGGCGTCATGGAGAAGCCGTTGGCGCGCACGGTCACGTTCGCTGGTGTCACTGTCATGGTTCGCATCCATTCGTCGTCCTTCTGCTGACCGGATACATGTCGTCACTATGACGACATGGTAGGTGCCCTCGCGCTTCACCACCAGCGATTTCTGCTGGAGCAGCGGACTCAAGTCCACGCAGCCGCGTCGCCGAGGAGGTGGGGGAGCGGGGGACCGGGCGAGAGTCGCACGCCGCAGTTGTCGTCCATTCGGTGACTTCTACCTTGTCATCGCAACGACGACATGCTAGAACTGGTGATGCGCGTTGACACCAGGCGAGGACGATGGAGGTGGAACGATGTTGATGCGCACGGATCCGTTTCGGGAGTTCGACCGGCTGACCCAGCAGGTGTTTGGCGGCGGCGCGCCGGGAACGTGGTCTCGTCCGTCGGCGGTGCCGATGGACGCCTACCGGGTCGGTGACGAGTTCGTGGTGCAGTTCGACCTGCCGGGCGTGGACCCGGACGCGATCGAGTTGCACGTCGAGCGCAACGTGCTGACGGTCAAGGCGGAGCGCCGTCCGGTCGAGCGCGGCGACAACGTGGAGATGCAGGTCGCGGAGCGGCCGCTGGGGGTGTTCTCACGGCAGCTGTTCCTGGGGGACGCGCTGGACACCGAGCGGATCGACGCCCACTACGAGCACGGGGTGCTAACGCTGCGGATCCCGGTCGCGGAGAAGGCCAAGCCCCGCAAGATCGCCATCGAGGGCGGTCGTTCGGAGACCAGGCAGATCAACGCCTGAGCGGTCCGTGCGGACGAGCCGGGGGTGGCGTAGTGACCAGTGAAGCGATCACGACCAGCGGTGTTCGCGACGAGTTCGTCGATCTGTTGTGTGCCGACGAGGACTTCGTTCGCGCGGAGTTCGACGCCATCGTCGCCGCTGGGTGGCCTACGCCACCACCCGTTCCGCCGGCCCGACGCCCGGCTGTGCCACCCACACCCAGTTTCCCTCCGGTCCTGTCCTGGGTGCCGATGTGGCCGGAAAGGGCATCGTGTCGGCGCCGCTGGCGGCGGTCACGCGCGCCGCCGGCAGCAGAGGACCGGACTCGCTGAGACTGGGAGGTGATGCCCGATCGAGAACCCTCCGATGAGCCGGGCGGGCCGCACGCATCCCCGACCAGGGGTGATCATTTCGTGCGGCGACCGCAATCGCGCGCCGCACACGCCCACAGGCATACCTATTCAGGCGTGCCGCCCGCCCGCTCATCCCGTCCGTCCGATTCAGCTGTCATCGAGGAGTCCGGCGCCGATGCTGACCGAGGCCCGCGTGGAATCCAGGCGCGACGAAATGTCCACACTGAACTGGTCCGATGTGGACTGGTTTGTCGAGGACGTGTTCGCGCGCCGTTTACGTCACTATGTCAGCGAAGTCGCCCGGGCGCTCGGTGTCGGGCCCGAGTCGACTATGGCCGACCCTGCGACACCCGCCTCCGCCTACTTGGCGCTGGACGGGCGAGTGCCTGGCTTTCCCGATCGTGACCTGGCGCTGCTGTGGGACGAGCGCCATGGTTGGTCGGCAGCGGTGGAAACGCATTCCGGTGAAGACCTCGTCATTGTGTCCTACGTGGACCCGATGCACGGCCTGGTGCCGTCGCCGCGCGTGCTCGCACGGTTCGTCGCCGCGCTGCGGGCCGGTGAACACCTCGGCCGTGCCGACCCATCCGATCTGTGCGGTCCCGACCGCCGTCACCTCAACAACCTGCTGGCCGCGCACTACCACGAAAGCTGACCAGCCGGGTACGAGGAAGGAGACAACGCTGCCATGACGGTGGTGGACGACGTCACCGTCCACGACGTCACTGCCAACGACGTCGCGCCCGGGGACATCGTGCCGTTGGCCGTCGGTTTCGACGTCGTGTTGCGAGGATATGACCGCGGCCAGGTCCAGCACTAGGTGCAGGCCAGCGAGATCGGTCTACGCCTGTCCCAGAGCCACGTGGTGGAGGGACCGCTCACTGCCGCGGAACGCGCCGCCGCCGCGGTCGCGGAGTCTACGTCGGTGTGGCTGCCGTCGACACCGGTGACTCATGGGTGTCGTACCGGTCGCGGGACCGTTGGATGTCGCGCAGGTTTGTCTCGGTCCAGTCGACGAGTTGAGCCAGCACGACGTGCAGGCTGCGGCCACTCGGCGTGAGCGCGTACTCGACCCGTGGCGGCACGGTGGGGTGGACGGTGCGCACGAGGAGTCCGTCCCGTTCCAGCCTGCGCACCGTCGCGCTCAGCATCCGCTGGGTGATGCCCTCGGCGGCGCGGCGTAGCTCGTTGAACCGCAGCGGGCCGGCTTCGAGCCGGCAGATCACGATCACGGACCATTTGTCGCCGATCCGGTCCAGGACGTCACGAAGGACCGCGCCGCGGTCGGGTTCCATGGTTCCTCCGGTGATACCTGGGCAGTCCGAACTGCCTTCTTGCCGCCTCCGTCCGAGAGTCGAAGACTAGTAGTAGGTATACATCGGATACCACTACGGAGGAGCATGTCCAGCGGGGAAGTCCTGATCACCGGCGGCCACGTGGTGACCGTCGACCCCGGCCTCGGCGACCAGCAGGACGCCGATGTCCTGGTGCGCGATGGCCGAATCGCCGCCGTCGGCCGCGGCATCGTCGCGCCCGGCGCCAGAGCGATCGACGCGCGCGGCAAACTGGTGCTGCCCGGCTTCGTCGACACCCACCGGCACCTGTGGCTGGGCGCCGCGTCGGCCAGCGTCGCCGCGACCTCGCTGGCCAGTTACAGCGCGGCGGTGATGGGGGAGTTCGCTGGGCGCTACCGGCCGGAGGACGTCTACGCCGGCACGTTGTGGGGTGCGCTGCTCGCTCTCAACGCGGGCGTGACCGCGGTCGCCGACTGGGCACACAACCTACCCACGCCCGACCACACCGACGCGAACATCCGCGCGCTGGCCGATTCCGGTATCCGCGGCGTGTTCCTCTACGGCGGTCCCGTCGCTGCTGCGGCGGCCGTACGTGAGCGATGGCCTGAGCTGCACATGGGCCTGGCCGCACGCGGACCGTTCTTCTCGACGTCGGAGGAGACCCGCGCGGACTTCGCGCTCGCCAGAGACCTGGGCCTGCCAATCTCGGCACATGCCGGCATGGCGGGATTTCCCGGCGCAGTGCGGGACCTGGCGTCTGCAGGGCTGCTCGGCCCTGACGTGAACTTTGCCCACGCCAACGAGTTCACCCCCGAGGAGTTTGCGCTCATCGCCGAGCACGGGGGCACGATCGCGGCCAGTCCCACCGTCGACCTCACGATGGCGCTCGGCACGCACCCTGCCATCGGCCCGGCGCTGGCCCACGGAATCCCGGTCGGGCTGGCCGCGGACACGATCGCCGGCGCGGGCACGGATCTGTTCTCCGAGATGCGACTCGCGCTCGCCGCTGAGCGTTCCCGTGCCAGCGGCTCGAAACTGGACCATCGTGATGTGCTGCGCCTGGCCACCCACGGTGGCGCGGCGGTGTGGCGACTGGGCGAAGAGATCGGCACGCTCACCCCAGGCAAGGCGGCGGACGTCGTCGTGGTCGATATGCGCTCCCCGCACCTGGACGGGTTCGGCGATCCGGTGTGGTCGCTCGTCCTCAACGCCGGCCCGGCGGATGTCGACACCGTTCTGGTGAAGGGCAGGGTCGTGAAGTCCCAGGGGCGGCTCGACGGTGAGCTCGCCACGGCGGCGCGGCAACTGATGCGCTCGTCCCGTTTGCACGTGGGGGAGCCCGGCGCCTGATCGCGCCGGATCAGGCCGCCGCTGAGGAACGACCGCAGCGGTGGCGCCTCGGCGGCGGCGTTGTCGAGGATGGCCTGGCGGGTCGCGGTCGATGGCGCACGCCAGCTGCTGATCGGAGGGCTGGCGGCGCTGAGCATGTTCGGTATCGGAGGCATGATCGGCCACAGCGTCGGCTGACGTGGTCCGCCGGCCGCCGGTGATCTCGGTGGTGCGAATAGCTCAATTACGGGCGCGTGCCCCGGTTGTGATGTTGGGCGTCTGCAGTGGACGGACAGGGCAAAGAGTTCTGTGGGCCCGCCCAGCTGGTGATGAAGTCGGCCATCATGGGCATGTCCTCACGCACCAGGTTGTGGCAGCGCGGCAGGATCCGCCCGGTGTAGTCGGTGAACAGGAACGCCACCTCCGCCGACAGTGCGGGCAGCCGGTCGGTGGTTTGCTTCCCAGCCTGCCATGGGTCTCATGCTCGATACGGACGAACCTCGGTTTGGACGCGGCCCGTTGGCCCTGTTGACCAACTCACCGCCTCGTTCCGAGCAAGCGTGATCTCCCACAACCCACTCCCATCGGTGGTCATCCGCCGGCCCCGCCGGGGATGGGCAGGCTCGCCAGCGGCACGTGGTGCTGCCCGGCGTGCATGTCCCGGTCGTGCAGGCTGCCCTGGACTACTGGTCGGGGAAAGGACACCTTGACCACCCGCAGCTGCGGAAGTCGGAATATCCGCAGTGACTCGACGGCGACGTGATAGAGGTCGGCGATCACGTCCGCGGTGATGAGCGCGTCGGCGACCCAGTAGCCCGCATCGTCCGGCATGAACGCCTCCAGCGTCATCCAGAACGGGCCGGCGTTCTTGGACCGCACCTCCAGGGCCAGGTCCCCAAGAGTCTGCGGCGTGTGCGTCGGATCAGGCATGGGCGGGCTCCGTCAGTTCGGTCCGGAACAGCTCGGTCGGCGTGTCGACGTCGACAACGTGGTTGAGCACGAATTCGTACGCTGCCCCACGGTCGATGTGGGCAGGCGAAGTGGCCAGGGCGAACGACGGTAGATAGTGCATGTCCGGCAGGGGAAGGTGCAGCAGCAAGGGGTTGGCGAGCTTGGAGATCGCGGTCGCCGTGCTCTGCTCACGTGCGGACACCAACAGCATCACCCCCACTTCGTGCGGAGTGGCCGGTGTCGGTTCGAGGTCGCCAAGGATGGCGTTGTAGCCGTAGAGCCGCAGATCGGCGTGCCACGAGTCGGCCGCGAGACCGAGCACCTCGGCCACCCGTGCGCTCAGTGCGGTGGTGAGGAATTCGGCCCACACGTCGAGGGAGCGCAGGATCAGCGGATCACGAATGCCTACGAAGGAGACCGTCTCGTACCCGGTGACGGCCGCGCCCTCCAGCTTGATCGTGTGTTGGTCGGCGGGTTCGAACTGCGATCCCTCCACCCGGACGGTACGGTCGTCCATGCTGGTGTAGCGGGCGTCGGCCACTTCGATGGTGCCTCCCGGCTCACGCATCGTGTGCGGGTCGGCGGTCTCGTAGAGCATGTGCGCCGCCACCGAGATCGGGGTGCAGGCGGTGGCCGGGTCCAGCGGTTCGATGGTGAAACCGGCGTCGTCGACGCGGGCGAACACGCCCCCGGATCGGGGGTTGGTGGTGCACTGCCCACCGCACTCGACGATCTTGGCCATGTGCCAGCTCGGCCCCGGTGGCATCCCGTGCATTAGGGGAACGGCGGCGGCGAGGGCGGTGTCGGTGGCCCGCCCGGCGAGTACGACGTCGGCGCCCATCCGCAGCGCCTGCACGATCGGATCGTGTCCCATCGCGCCGACGATGTGCTCGCACCGCCGCAGAGCCGCGGCATCGAGCGGGGCGCTGGGCTCCAGCGGGTGGATCCGGCCGGCGTGCAGGCTGGTCAGCAGCTGCTCCGCGCGCAGTTCGCTGAAGATCCGTGCCACCCGGAAGTTGTAGCCCGCCTCAGCGCAGATGGCGTCCACGATTCCGGCCACCCACCGGACCCCGGCGTCGGTGCCGCTGGTGCCGCAGGAGCCGATGATCAGCGGCGCTCCGGTCTCGTGCACCGCCGCGAGCAACACGCGCAGGTCACGGCGCACCGCGGCACCCGTCGTCTTGGCCTGTGCGGCACCCAGGTAGAAGGGGCCCGAATCGGTGGACCCGCCGTCCACGGCGATGACGTCGGCGCCCAGCGAGATCCCGCGGGCCACAGTCGCGGGATCAAAGCCGGCGCCGAGCATCCCGCTGGGCACCATGACGCCCACGCTGCCTGGTCGGCGCAATGGTTTGGACACAAGACTCTCCTTTGATCGGGTCAGTCGAGGACGGCAGCGGCGCGCCTGGTCACGTGGACGACCGCGGCCACGATGGCGGCCAGGCCAACGAGGGTGACCGGGCCGGTGCCCAGTCCGAGCCCGCCGTCGGTGCTCGGTCCGGCGAACCAGTCGGCGTAGGACGCGCCGAGCGGCCGCGTCACGACGTAGGCGAACCAGAAGGCCGCCACCGAGTTCAGGCCGACGGTGCGGTGTGCGACCGCGGGCAGGGCGATGACCACCGCGAAGATCACCAGGGAGGCCAGGAACCCCAGGTGCAGCGTCTTGGCGGTCAGGTCACCAGCGGCGGTGCCGAGCGCGAACGTGGCCAGCACCGTCGCCCAGTAGAAGGATTCCCGCCGCCGGGTGCTGATGGTGTGCACGGACAGGGTGCGTTCGACGGCGTGCCAGACCGCGAACAGTCCGGCCACTACGAGAGCGGACACAATGGTCAGGGTGCTGTAGGGCACCCCCGCCCCGACGTGCACGACATCGGCCACCATCGTGCCGACCACGCTGACCGCGCCGACGGCCGTCCAGTAGATCCACGGCACGTAGCGGCGGGACCGCAGCTGCGCCACCAGCGCCGCGGCCAGTCCGACCAGGCCGATCGGGATCACCACCAGCGGGGCGAGGTGCTGGAACAGGAAGTCCGACGCGGTCTCGCCGACACCGGTGGTGAGGACCTTGATCACCCAGAACATCGCGGTGATCTCGGGAACCTTCGTCGTGGCGTTGCGGACCGGGTCGGCCGGCAGCACGCGTGCGTTCATCAGGGCGCTCCGTGGGTCCGGGGATGTGCCCCGAGCATGCGCCGCGACGCCTTACAGAACGCTTTCCGCCGTCAGGCCAAGGGAATCGTGACGACCACGCGCGCACCCCCACCGGGCGCGTCGGTCACCGCGATCGTGCCGCCGTGCGCGTGCGCGATCTCACGCGCGATGGCCAGCCCGAGGCCGGTGGAGTTGCTTGCCCGGTCACGGCTGGCGTCCAGCCGGACGAACCGGTCGAATACGCGCTCCCGGTCGGCCGGCGGGATCCCCGGCCCGTCGTCGTCGATCTGCACGACGACATGCCCGTCGGCGCGACGACCGGCAACCTCGACCCGGCGTGTGGCGTGGCGGGTGGCGTTGTCGATGACGTTGCGGAACAGCCGCTGGAGCTGGCTCGGATCACCGCTGGTGACGAGCTGCCGCTCGGTGTGGACGGTGAGGTCCGCCAGGTGCGGCGCCAGTGTGCCGTGGATGCCGTCGAGCAGCTCACCGATGTCGACCGGTTGTCGGTGGATGACCAGTTGCCGCTCGTCCGCCCTCGCCAGGGCGAGCAGCTGCTGCAGGAGGTCCTCGAGCCGGCCCGTCTGCTCGGCGGCGCGAGTCACGATCGTCGGCCAC